>Ga0157370_10001799_pt1 | contig 26427 bp, 21 predicted proteins | sample C35metaG_FD_113463 | JGI IMG/M metagenome (GOLD analysis project Ga0157370, IMG submission 113463) | Corn rhizosphere microbial communities from Kellogg Biological Station, Michigan, USA - C3-5 metaG | ecosystem: Host-associated > Plants > Roots > Rhizosphere > Soil | place: USA: Michigan...
TTAAAAATACCAGTTCGCCAATTTATAAAAGCTGTGTCAGAGCCTGTTGCTATCGCGTTTGCTACGACGAGTTCAGAATCCGCCCTTCCGATTGCAATGGAAAATATGGAAAAATTTGGTGTACCAAGAAAGATCGTATCATTTGTATTACCGACAGGATATACATTCAATCTTGATGGAACCACTTTATATCTTTCACTGGCAAGTGTTTTTGTTGCACAGGCGGCAGGTATACATTTGCCATTTGGAACCCAGTTAATTATGGGAATTACATTGATGCTTACGAGCAAGGGTGTTGCCGGTGTGCCGCGTGCATCGTTGGTTATTTTATTAGGAACCGTTTCATCATTCGGATTGCCACTATGGCCAGTAATGGCAATTTTAGGAATTGATGAATTAATGGATATGGCAAGAACTTCTGTAAATGTTATTGGAAATGCTTTAGCCAGTTGCGTTATAGCGAAGTGGGAAGGCGAATTTGATCAGGAAAAAGCAATGGCATTTGTCGCAGAATAGCTATTTCCATTTTTGTTAAGATTTTTTGTTGTTTCTTTATCAGATAAAATTTAGTGCCCTCATCAAAAATATATTAAGTGGAGTTGTTGTACATTTTAGGAATTAACATTAAAGATCTTTTGAACCCGCAGTTTTATATTGAACATGGTGGGTTGTGGATGATCGTTTTTATTGTATTTGCAGAAACGGGTTTATTTGCCGGTTTTTTTTTACCAGGCGATGCGTTACTTTTTGTAACAGGAATTTATAGCGACCGAATCGTTACCGCAGCTTTGTTCCCGTCACATAATGAATGGCTTGATCTGGGAGTTTTGTGGTTACTAATAACTGCAGCCGGAATCATTGGAAACTTCTTTGGGTATTGGTTTGGATATAAAAGTGGCCCTTTTTTATATGAAAGGAAAGACAGCCTTCTCTTTAAGAAAAAACACCTGCTCCAGGCACACGATTTTTATGAAAAAAATGGTGGCGGCGCTATCATTATTGCACGTTTTATTCCTTTTGTAAGAACCTTTGCGCCTATCGTTGCAGGTATTGTAAAAATGGATAAAAAGAAATTCACCTACTATAACATTTTAGGCTGCACTTTGTGGGTTGGAAGCATGTTACTTGGCGGACATTTTTTACAGAAATTTGTGGAAAGTGAATTTGGATTTGATCTCAAAGAACATCTTGAAATAATCGTTTTAGGAATTGTAATTGTCACGACATTCCCGGTTTTATGGAAAGTTTTTTTTGGTAAAAAAAAACCGAAAACAGTTGCTTAAAATTATTATGAAAATTTATTCCTTAAATTGTACCTCGTTTATTCATCAAGATTTTCAAAATAATGAATACCAAAAGCAATAATTATTAAAATTTAATTATTGAATTTCAGAAAATTTTATAAAAGATCCCAGGAAGATTCAATTCCAGTTCAGGAAATTCCCAATCTGAAATTTCTTATTGTACGATTTTCTTCAATCGGAGATATTGTACTAACGACGCCGGTTATACGCTGTTTGCGAAAGAAGTATCCCAATGCAACAATTCACTTTCTTACTAAAAAAAAGTTTGCTTCAATCGTTGAGTCTAATCCTTATTTAGACAAAATATTTTTGTTGGAAGATGATCTGAAAAAAACAATTCAGGAATTAGAAATTGAAGAATATGATCACATCATTGATCTGCATCACAATCTTCGAACATTGAGAATGAAAAATGCAATGCGTGAAATTCCTTTTCATTCCTTTAATAAGCTCAATATCAAAAAATGGCTTTATACAAATTTTAAAATAAACACTTTACCTGATAAACACATTGTTGACAGGTATATCGCAACTGTCGGGAGTTTGGGGGTAACAAATGATGGCCTTGGTCTCGATTATTTTATTCCAAAAGAAGATGAAATTAAAGATGGTGATATTCCTTTTTCGCATCTGCAAGGTTATATCGCCATCGCAATCGGCGCTGCACATAATACCAAAAAATTGCCGGTTGAAAAATTAAAGGAGCTCTCAGAAAAAATTAAATATCCAATCATTTTGTTAGGTGGGAAAGAGGATTTTTCAAATGGGGAAAAAATAGCTGAATCAGATCCAATCAAAATTTATAATGCGTGCGGAAAATTTTCATTAAATGAATCTGCAGATATAGTCAGAAATGCAAAGCTTGTTATCAGTCATGACACCGGACTGATGCACATTGCAGCAGCTTTCAAAAAAGATATTCTTTCTGTTTGGGGAAACACAGTTCCTTCATTTGGAATGACTCCCTACAAAACAGAGTCTCAGGTTTTCGAGGTAAATAAATTATGGTGCCGGCCCTGTTCAAAAACCGGTTATGATCAGTGTCCGCTGGGTCACTTTAAATGTATGAATAATCAATCGATGGATGCCATCTCTGAAAATGCAAAAAGGTTCTTAACATCATAGCTGCAATTTTGAAAATCATTTACAGTTCGTATAATTCATGTTAAATATTTTTCTTTAAATATTTATTAGGAGTTTAAAAAAGACATTTGTACAAACAGTAGAATGATAGAATGCTTGTCAAAAAAATTTCAATTCTTATCCTGATCTTTTGGCTCTTCTCATTGAAAATATTTGCTCAAAAAATTACCGTAAATGTTTTTATGGAAAAGAAAATAACTGCTCCAAGAAGTGATACGATTTATTACAACTTGAATAGAAGTCTTTCCTGGCAAGACTTCCAGGGAAAAATTCCGGCTGCTGCTCCATGGGGAGCAATGACAGCTTCTGGTTTTTCATTTAATTCGTCGATGGAAGAAGATGAAAATCGAATTGATATTTCTGTGGGTGTTTATACTTTTTTTACCAAACATGATTCCTGGAAAAAGTCAAATGTAAATTCACCCTACCATTTGGAACACGAACAACATCATTTTGATATTACCCGTTTAGGCGCAGAAAAATTAGTCGAAGAAATTAGAAAAGCCCATTTTACAAAAAGTAATTACAGGCAATTATTAAATTCCATTTTTGACAGAGTTTATAACGAAAATCTTGCATGGCAACATCAATATGACCTGGAGACAAAAAATAGTATAGATGTTGAAAAACAAAAAGAATGGAATAAAAAAATATCGGATGCAATCAAAAAGACAGAAATATAAAAAGATTAAAAACTATTCTTTAATATTCACCATCAGCACAGGAATTTTTAATTGATGTCTTACAGAATTTACAGTTTGTCCATAGATCAGATCCTTAAAGCCACGATGCCCGTGAGCTCCGACCACCAGCATATCTGCTCCTGATTCTTTCACTAATCTCACAATTTCTTTTGCAGGATTTTTAAATCCTAACAAACTTATTGCTTTAAATCCCTTTTGCAATAATTGATCCACGTAATGATCCAATTGCTTCTGATCTTTCCGGGTTTCATAATCATAACTCTGACTGCCCCATAACCTTGCCGACACGCTTTCAACAACATGCACCAAAATATATTCTGTTTCAATGTTTCCTTGTCCGATTGCATAACTGATCAGTTTTTTATCGTTTTCTGAAAAGTCAAGTGCTACGGCAATTCTATTATATTTAGGAATATCAAGAGTTACTGGTTCCATTTCAGGATGTATTTTAATTGAAGCAAGTAATTTTGTTTTTTGAATTATTGGTTCAGCAATAATATAAATAAGAAGTGCCGAAAAAAACAATCCGCTGATAATAATTAATGCCTGTACTGAAATATTATTTGTTGCAAATACAGGCATTGACTGACTTACAAGCATTCGTACATTTAAATATATCAGCACCAATGCAATCAGCCATGCAAAAATTCTTGTGATTGGATCGATGGTAAATTTACCCATTTTAGATTTATCACTTACAAAATGAATCAAGGGAATAACTGCAAAACCTAACTGAACACTTAAAATTACCTGGCTTAAAATTAATAACGAATCTACTTTTTCATCGCCATATAATAGTATTACTATAACGGCAGGGATGATGGCTATCAATCTTGTAATTAATCTTCTGATCCACGGGCTAATTCTTAATTTCAGATAGCCTTCCATTACGATCTGGCCAGCTAAAGTCCCGGTCACTGTTGAACTTTGGCCAGCTGCGATCAATGCAACAGCAAATAAAACAGGTGCAACATTTCCTAAAAATCCTGGAAGTAATTTGTGCGCTTCGTGAAGTTCTGCAACCTGCGAATTTCCTGTTTTAAAAAAAACAGTTGCTGCAACAATAAGGATTGCCGCATTTACTAAAAATGCAATATTCAATGCAATTGCGCTGTCAACCCTGTTAAATTTTATTGCCTGTTTAATTCCTTTTTCTGTCCTTTCGATTTTCCTTGTTTGAACCAACGCAGAATGCAGATAAAGATTATGCGGCATAACTGTAGCACCAATTATGCCGATGGCAATATAAAGTGCTTCTTTATTTTCAATTGAAGGAATAAAACCAGCAGCAACTTCAGTAAAATCCGGCTTTGCAAGAATGATCTCAATTAAAAATGAAACGGCAACGATCGCTACTAATGCAATAATAAAAGCTTCCATTTTTTTCATTCCCAACTTCTGCAAATACAACAATAAAAAGGTATCCAGGACAGTTATACAAACACCCCAGATCAGCGGCAATCCGGTTAGCAATTGTATACCAATGGCCATTCCCAAAACTTCAGCGAGGTCACAGGCCGCAATTGCAATTTCAGCTAATACATAAAGAATGAAATTTAAAAATTTGGGATACGCTTCCCTGTTAGCCTGGGCTAAATCGCGGCCACGTACAATCCCAAGTCTTGCAGATAACCCTTGTAACAACAGCGCCATCAGGTTACTCATCAGCAAGACCCAGACAAGTGAATAACCAAATTTACTTCCGCCTTGCAGATCTGTAGCCCAGTTCCCGGGATCCATATAACCGACGCTGATCAAATATGCCGGTCCCAAAAAAGAAAAAATTCGCCGCCATCCTTTTCTTTTTATCGTTTCAATACTTCCATGAATTTCTCCTAAAGAATGGTCATCGTGGCTTCTCTCAATTATCATAAACAAAAATATTTTGAGCGGCCATTCCGCTAATAATGCATTCAGGTTTTTTAGCTATTTTAATTTGTAATGAACCGTCAAATTCAAATGCCTTCAACACTTTAATTTGGGAACCGATTCCAATCCCATAATGATTCAGCATTTCCATCATTTCAGTAGTTTGGTTACTTACAGAACTGACAACGGCATTCTGTTTTACCGGCAAATCTTTTAAAGCCTTTTGTTTTAAAACTGCGATCTTTCCTTTTTCATCAGGTATCGGATCGCCGTGAGGGTCTATTTTTGGATTTCCAAGATAATCATCTAATTTATTGATTAGTTCAAGGCTGCTTACATGTTCCAATTCTTCAGCAACATCATGAACTTTTTCCCATTCCATTCCAAGTTTTGCTACCAAAAAGAATTCCCATAAACGATGCCTTCTGATGATTTTTAAAGCTTCTTTATTTCCCGCTTCATTTAACCTGAATCCATAATATTTTTTATACTCAAGTAATTTCTTACCTTTTAATTTCTTGAGCATATCTGTAATTGATGCAGCGCTTGTATTCAGAAATGCCGCTAATGAATTGGTATTTACTTTTTCAGTTTTCTCCTGTAAATTGTAAATACTTTTGATGTAATTCTCTTCGCTTTCAGATAATTTCATGTAGTATAAAAATAAATTTAGACAAATCTAAAAATAAATAACGAAACTAAACCATAAAATTGTGATAACTCCAAAAAAAATGATCAGTTCAGGCGCTCCCTGGGAAAATATCGTAGGATATTCTCGTGCTGTTAAAGCGGGAAATGTAATAGAAATCTCCGGAACGACCGCAGTAGACGGACAAACGATTGTAGGAAAAGGAGATGTGTATCAGCAAGCTGTTTTTATTTTTCGAAAAATCGAAAAAATATTGATTGAAGAGGGAAGCAGCTTGACAGATGTAGTGCGAACAAGAATGTTTCTAACAGATATCTCAAAATGGGAACAAGTGGCAAAAGCGCATTTGCTTTTTTTCAAAGAGATAAAGCCTGCAACAACAATGGTTGAAGTAAGCAGATTAATTGATAAAGAATTGCTGATTGAAATTGAAGTGACAGCGGTAGTTTAACTTCCTTTAATTATGCATTTTCAGTTTTATAAGAATATAAATTTTCAAATTTTCTTATCTTCCAAAATACCAAATCAGCCAATTGCAAACAAATTAAATTTTCACAGTTTTTATTTTGTGTAATAATGTTCAGAGACTTTTGAACAACTGGGAATGTGTGTAAATATTACACATTAAATTTTCAAAAACAATTACTTTCTTATTTTTTACGTTTATATTGCGGCCAATAAATATTATTGAACACTATGAGTTTTGAAAATTATGTAATCCCCTATGAAATAAATGAACGTTATCAGAAAAAAGTAGCCTATTTCTCAATGGAGTATGCGATTGATCAACCTTTAAAAATATACAGTGGGGGGCTGGGGTTTTTATCCGGTTCACATTTACGCAGCGCTTATGAATTACGGCAGAATCTAATCGGCATCGGCATTTTATGGAAAGAAGGATATTATGATCAGGCCAGAAATTCTGATCAGACTTTGAAGGTTGTGTGGATAGAAAAAATTTATAATTTTCTTGAAGAAACCGGCATCAGGTTTCAGATAGACATACACGATCATCCGGTTTGGGTGAAGGTTTTATACCTAAATCCAAAAACATTTAATAGTGCACCATTATTTTTATTAAGCACTGATGATCCGGAAAACGATTATGTTTCCCAAACAATTTGTCATAGGCTTTATGATGGAAATGCGGCCACAAAGATGGCTCAATTTATTTTGCTCGGAGTTGGCGGTGCAAAGCTGCTGGATCTTATAAATTACGATCCGGATCTTTATCATTTGAATGAAGCACATGCGGTGAGTGCTGCATTTTATTTGTATAAAAAATTCGGAAATGTGGAAGATGTAAAAAAACGATTGGTTTTTACAACTCATACGCCGGAAGAAGCAGGCAATGAAAAACATGACATTTTTCTTTGCGAAAAAATGAGTTATTTCTGCGGAATGCCTTTGCATGAAGTGCGCCGGCTAACCGGTATGACAGACGATTTATTTAATCATTCACTTGCTGCTTTACGATTTGCACATCTGGCAAACGGGGTCTCACAACTACATGGTGAGGTTAGCCGTCAGATGTGGTATAAATATGACGGCATTTGTGAAATAAAAGCGATTACAAATGCCCAAAACTGGCGCTATTGGGCAGACAAACAATTATATCGTGCACGGCAGGAACACAATGATGATTGGTTCGACGATCGCAAAAAACATTTGAAACAACGTGCCCTGGCCATTGTTGCAGATCAAACCGGAAAATTAATGGATCCAAATGTTCTTACGATAGTTTGGGCAAGAAGATTTGCAGGATATAAAAGAGCAGAATTAATCACGAAAGATCATAGCAGATTTGAAGCCTTATTAAATAACCCAAAATATCCTGTTCAGTTTATTTGGGCTGGAAAGCCTTATCCGCTTGATTTTCCTGCAATCAATGATTTTAATCATTTGGTTAATTTAAGTAAACAATATAAAAATGTTGCAGTATGTACTGGTTATGAAATGTCATTGAGTAAACGTTTAAAACAAGCCGCTGATGTTTGGTTAAATAATCCGAGAGTACCACGCGAAGCAAGTGGTACCAGTGGTATGACTGCTGCAATGAATGGCGCCGTAAATCTGAGTACCAATGATGGATGGATATGTGAATTTGTAAATAATGGAAACAATGGTTTTGTTGTTCCGCCTGCAGATTATATGAATATGCATATTGAAGAACAGGATAATTATGACATGAATAAGATCTATGAAATTCTTGAAAATGAGATCCTGCCTTTGTATTATAATGATCATGATACCTGGAGACAGATCGTGAAAAACGGAATGCGTGATGTTCAGTTTGCTTTTGACAGCAACAGAATGGTTGAAGAATATTATGAGATTTTATACAAATAATTTTTCCAATTTTAATTTCATTCTATAATTAAGCGCCCACAACTTTTTCTTAAAGGATAAATTGATTTGTATCTTCATATTCTATTCTAAAATCTGATGATCAAAGGTGCTTTTTCTCTTTATAAAAAAGCCTATGGTGGGCTTTCATCAGGCACATGGTGGCTTTCTTTAGTAATGCTGGTAAACAGGATGGGCACGATGGTCATTCCTTTCATGACCATTTATCTTACACAAAAATTTGGAGTTTCTATTGCAAAGGCCGGATTTGTCATGAGTGTTTTTGGATTGGGCGCAATTGTCGGCGCTTTGATTGGTGGAAAATTAGTTGATAGAATCGGGTATTATTATGTGCAACTTGTAGCACTGGCTGGCGGCGGGGTTATGTTTATTGTGTTAGGGCAAATGCGTTCTTACACGTCAATTTGTATTGCCACTTTTATTCTCGCCCTGCTGAATGAATCTTTCCGCCCAGCCAATACGGTTGCCATTGCTCACTATAGTAAAGAAAAAAACAGAACCCGCTCCTATTCTTTAAACCGGCTTTCAATAAACCTTGGATGGGCTTTTGGCGGTGCTTTGGGCGGTTTTCTTGCTTCTTACAATTACAATTTCTTGTTTTGGGTAGATGGAATTTCAAATCTCCTTGCTGCCATTTTATTGTATCTAACGTTGGCGCCTACACGAAATTTTTCAACAGAAAAAATCAAAAAAGAAAAAACAATAATTGTTCATTCTGCATACAAGGATCGTGATTATGTTACCTTTATTTTGCTCACTTTTATTTTTGCATTTTGTTTCTTTCAGATGTTTACAACAATACCCGTTTTTTTTCGTGAACAATTTAAGTTGAGTGTTTTTTTTATTGGAGTCTTAATGGCTTTAAATGGCATTATTATCAGTGTTTTTGAGATGATCACCATCTTTACATTAGAAGGAAAACGCCCTTCGCTTCATTACATTTCAAGTGGAATGATACTGGTAGCGGTTTCGTTCTTATTATTGAATTTACATTCCGCCCATTCTTCTTTCATCGCCGTAATTTCTATGATCTTTATCACTTTCGGCGAGATTTTTTCAATGCCTTTTATGAATGCATGGTGGATAGGAAGAGCAACTCAAAATAACCGCGGACAATACGCAGCATTGTATACGGTTGCATGGTCGCTGGCACAGGCCGTTGGCCCTTTCACAGGCTCCTTGGTAGCAGAATATTTCAACTTTAAAATTCTATGGTACATTCTGGCCATAGTTTGTATTCTTCTTGCATTTCTTTATCGGGGACTTCATAAGCCTGAAGCAATAAATGGGAATAATCAGACTTTATAAAATAGGTGACACACAATAAAAAAGACGGCCGTAATGAGCCGTCTTTTTTATTTTGAATAATTTAAATTTTACCCTCTCCTGTTTCCAAACATACGAAGTAAGAAAAGGAAAATATTGATAAAGTCCAGATATAGAGTTAATGCGCCTAGAACAGACATTTTCTTCACATCGTTTGCTGCAACTCCTCCTTCATATTCTACGCCTTCGCCAATACGTTTTAATTTCTGAACGTCATAAGCTGTAAGAGCTGTAAACACCATCACACCGATGATGCTGATTATATAATCTAACTGACTGCTGTGTAAAAAATAGTTGATCACCATCGCAATCAAAACACCAATTACACCCATCATTAAAATCCGGCCAAATTTTGTCAGGTCCTGGTTCGTTGTATATCCCATAACGGCCATTACACCAAACATCGCGGATGCCGTTAAGAAACATCCAAGAACAGAGCCGGGAGTAAATGCAAGTAAAATAAAGCTGAAACTGATTCCATTAATAATTGCATAGGCGATAAACAAAGCCATCAGCGCCGTTGCTGAAAGTCGCTGATAAGCAAATGACATGATCAGCACAAATCCCAACGGGGCAAATAAAGTGACTTTTCCCAATCCTGTGAGACCTGTTGGCCCAATAAGATAAGCCATTAATTGTTCATTTATTGAAAACTGCCAGGCAAATAATGCAGACACTCCAAGGGCAACGAACATCCATAAAAAAACATTTGCAATGAAAGAACGGATGCGTGTTTCTTCCCCTGTAGGAACATAAGTTATATTGGTAATGTTAGCATTTTGATTTGATAAATCCATAGTTTAAAATTTTAGTAAAAATATCAATGTTTTAATAGAATAAGAAATTTCTCAAAGAGAAATAAGAAATAATTATGAATCAATTTTTCAGATGTTTCAACTAAAAAATTTGAAGGAAATTCTTGTTTTGTGAACGAAAATTATTTTGCATAACTGACCACGCAATCAAATTTATTTTCTCCTGCTCCCAGTTCTTCTGCAGCAGCGTTGCTGATAACTATTGCTAATCCGGAGTTTTGTTTAATATCCGGGATCGCATCTAACACTTTAGCATACACGATTTTTCCGTTAGCATTATTTTTTACTTTTAAGATTGTTCCGGGCACAGCATCATTATTGAAACAATAATACTTTCCATCCTGCCAACCACTCGTAGATTTAAATACTCCGGCACTTCCACTGTGATCAACAGCGGGTTTATTTTGATTTTGTTGTTGGTATAAATTTCTAAAATATCCTCCTGAGGTGTTATTCACGCTACTGTTACTGCCAGCTGTTTTGTTTTCATCCCGTGGTTCAGGTACTTTTTCAATAACAGGAGTTTTTTCAACTTCAGGAGTTTTCGGTTCAGCACTTACAACAGGTTTTTCAGTAACGGGAGTGGTTTTCTTTTGCTCGTTTAATACCACCGGATTAACCGTGTTTGATCTATTTGCTAAAGAAGATTCTGCTTTATTAACTTTTAAAAAACCAACGATCATCGGATTGCCCACACTCACTGCATCAGAAGAAAGATGATTCCATTTTTTTATGGAAGACAACGGTACTTTATTGTAGTTAACACTAAGCCTGTAAAGGGTTTCACCGGAAGTGACTGTATGGTAAACAGGAACTAAAACTTCCCCGTTCGCTGGCTTCCCACTTTGCAAAAAATTATTATTATTCAACGGAATTTTTAAATTATCACCGATGCCCAAGCCGCTTTGCAATTTCAAATGATTAAAAGAAGCCAGCTCTTTTGGATTCACATTATACATTCTTCCAATGCTGTAAAAACTTTCTTTTGGAGAAACAATATGATCAACATATATACCAGATCCGTTGCCTTTAATTTCAAGATTATTTTGCTGCGCAAATAAAAAATTACCTGTGATAAATGTAAAAATAATAAGCATGAACCATTTAGTCATAATAGCGTGTTTACAAGTTCTTAAAAATTTCTATCAGAAGGAAGCATCCTTACAAAGATGGGCAAAAATATTTATTCTGAATTCAGATAAGAAATGAATGAAGTTAAATTTTATTCAACTTATTCAGGTCATTTTTTTTAAACCGGTCAAAACAATAAAACCGGAATTTCTACAAACGCTGTTGCCACTTTAAAGACATTTCCTTTTTCCATGAAGAAAATGTTCCGCCAAAAATATGCTGACGGGCTTTTGTAACGATGTCAAGATAAAAAGCAAGATTATGAATGCTGGCAACTTGTAATCCTAAAATTTCTTTTGATTTCATCAAATGGCGCAGGTAAGCTTTGCTGTAATAATTGCTCACTTCACAATCAATCCCATCATCAATTGGCGAAAAATCTTTCTCCCATTTTTTATTGTCTATATTGATAATGCCATTACTTGTGAATAACATTGCGTTGCGGCCGTTGCGCGTTGGCATTACGCAATCAAACATATCAATGCCCAATGAAATACATTCTAAAATATTCCACGGAGTCCCTACTCCCATTAAATATCGCGGTTTATTTTGAGGAAGTGATTCACAACAAAGCTGGCAGATCTCATACATTTTTTCAGTTGGTTCGCCAACACTTAATCCGCCAATGGCATTTCCGGTTGCTGTTTTTGAAGCAACATATTCGCATGAAATCTTTCGTAATTCATGATGAATTCCCCCCTGAACAATTGGAAATAAATTCTGGGAATAACCATATTTATTTTGTGTGGAATTAAATCTCTCAAAACATCTGTCTAGCCAGCGATTCGTTAATTCCAGAGATTTTTTTGCATAAGAATATTCACTTGCACCCGGCGGACATTCATCAAAGGCCATAATAATATCGCCACCAATAACCCTTTGAATATCCATTACTTTTTCAGGAGAAAATAAATGCCTGCTTCCATCGAGATGACTTTGAAAAACCGCCCCTTCTTCCGTTAATTTTCTTGTTCCGCTCAAAGAAAAAACCTGGTAACCACCACTGTCTGTAAGAATTGGTTTCGGCCAATTCATAAATTGGTGTAAACCACCGGCAGATTCCAAAACATCCAATCCGGGACGCATATATAAATGATATGTATTGCCCAAAATGATCTGCGCATGAATATCATTTTTTAATTGTTGCTGGGTAACGGCTTTGACGCTTCCTACAGTTCCCACTGGCATAAAGATCGGCGTTAGAATTTCTCCATGATCAGTAGCAATTTTCCCTGCACGCGCTTTTGTTGATAAATCAATATGTTGGAGTTCGAATTGTAAGGCAGCCATTGAAATCTTTATTTAAAAAAGGGCTGCAAAGATATGTGATTGAAAATTTTTTATTTTACAGTAAAGAAATCATGAGAACTGCCATTTTTCCACATCTCCATTTAAAATTTTGCCCCTATTCTTAACGAAAGTAAGTTTGCATCCAAATGCAACTGACTGACTTTTTTTCTCAACCCGGAAATATCATTTTTCTTGGTTTTTGTATAATCACTTTTATACAATTATTTTATTACTTATTTTTCTTTTTGAGGTTGGCAACTCATAAAACCAAAGCAAAAAATGTTTCTCAAACTCATCCTGTTTCGGTAATTATTTGTGCAAGGGATGAAGCGGCAAATCTGGTAAAAAATCTTCCGGGCTCCTTATTTCAAAAATATAAAACCACTCATGAGGTGATTGTGGTGAATGATAATTCTTTGGATGAAAGCAAATATATTTTGGAAGAGTACCAACGCGAATTCAAACAATTACAGCTGATAGAATTAAAACAGGAAGCGAGATTTATTCCTGGCAAAAAATTTCCTTTAAGTATCGGGATTAAAACAGCAAAGCATGAAGTTGTTTTGCTCACAGATGCAGATTGTGTGCCTGCTTCAGAGTTTTGGATCGAAAAAATGCAGGACGGTTTTAATGATGGAATTGAAATTGTTTTAGGTTATGGGCCACTTCATAAGAAGAAAGGGTTTTTCAATAAAATGGTGCGGTGGGAAACTTTTCATACGGCTCTACAATATCTTTCTTATGCAAAAAGCGGAATGGCTTATATGGGCGTTGGAAGAAATTTGAGTTATAAAAAATCTGTTTTTTTCAGGCATAAAGGTTTCTCCGCTCATAATCATGTTCCTGGTGGAGACGATGATCTTTTTATCAATAATGCCGCTACAAAAATGAATACCACAATCGTTATTGATAAAGATTCTTTCACCTTATCGGAACCCGCAAACAATTGGAAACAGTGGATCCGGCAGAAAAAGCGGCATTACACTACCAGCAAATATTATAAACCTCTTCATAAATTTTTATTAGGACTTTACGCATTTTCTCTCTTCCTTTTTTACCCCTTATTCATCATATCGCTTTTTATTTTTAGTTGGAAACTGACTTTGATCGCTTTTGCAATCCGCTTTATTGTTCAGGCTTTTGTTATTTTTAAAACAACTGACAAACTGGATGAAAAGGATCTATTTCCCTGGTTCGTTTTCTTCGATGTGTGGATGTTTTTTTATTATTTATTTTTTGCTACTTCCGTTTTTAAGAAACCTGCAAAAAGATGGAAGTAAGATTTAAATGTAGGGTTTAAGATAAGGAAATCAGATATCACCAAAATCATAGAGCTGCATTTTGCAAAACCAAATCACACATCATACGTTTTCACTTGAAGGTTGAACATAATTATTGATGATTAGTAATTGAATTATTACTCCGGGAAATCACACATCACCAGAACATCCATCTGACAGTTTGCATAAAAAAATCCCTCCGCATCACTGCAAAGGGATTTACTTAAACATCTAAATCGTTTGTACGAAGGACCTGGATTAATAACCCATATCACCCATTCCGCCGCCCATTCCACCACCCATTGGAGGCATTCCTGGTTTATCCTTTTCTGGTTTGTCAGAAATTACACATTCTGTAGTCAGCAACATGCCCGCGATAGAAGCAGCATTTTCCAAAGCTATCCTGGTAACTTTTGTTGGATCAATAACACCGGCAGCAAGCAAATTTTCATAAATTTCTGTACGTGCATTGAATCCAAAATCACCTTTTCCTTCTTTGATTTTCTGAACAACTATGCTTCCTTCAATTCCGCTGTTGATAACGATCTGGCGAAGAGGCTCTTCCACAGCGCGTTTTACAATTTGAACACCGGTAGTTTCATCAGCATTAATTCCTTTTAATTTTTCAAGGCTTTCGATAGCGCGAATGTAAGCAACACCACCACCAGGAACAATGCCTTCTTCTACGGCAGCTCTTGTTGCATGAAGTGCATCATCTACACGGTCTTTCTTTTCTTTCATTTCAACTTCAGTTGCAGCACCAACATAAAGAACAGCAACACCACCGCTTAATTTAGCAAGACGTTCCTGTAATTTTTCTTTATCATAATCTGATGTAGTACTTTCAATCTGGGCTTTGATTTGATTTACTCTTGCTGTAATATCTTTTTTATCACCTTTTCCACCAACAACAGTGGTGTTGTCTTTATCGATTGTTACAGCACTTGCTTCACCTAAATAAGTAAGGTCAACATTTTCTAATTTGTAACCTTGTTCTTCGCTGATCACAATTCCTTTTGTCAAAACAGCGATATCCTGCAACATTTCTTTTCTACGATCGCCGAAGCCAGGAGCTTTCACAGCAGCCACTTTCAAAGTTCCGCGTAATTTATTTACCACTAATGTTGCCAAAGCTTCACCTTCCAGATCTTCTGAAATGATCAAAAGCGGACGGCCGCTTTGAGCTACCTTTTCAAGTATGTGAAGAATGTCTTTCATAGAAGAAATCTTCTTATCATAAATAAGTATGTATGGATTTTCAAGATCTGCTTCCATCTTTTCGCTGTTTGTAACAAAATATGGAGAAACATAACCTCTGTCAAATTGCATTCCTTCAACAACTTCAACAGTTGTATCAGTTCCTTTTGCTTCTTCAACAGTGATCACACCTTCTTTACCCACTTTTGTCATTGCCTCTGCAATTAATTTTCCAATAGATTCATCATTGTTTGCAGAGATTGAAGCAACCTGCTCAATTTTACTATTATCGTTTCCGACAGTAACAGATTGTTTTTTCAAATTCTCAACAACAGCGGTTACTGCTTTGTCAATACCGCGTTTCAAATCCATAGGATTTGCTCCGGCAGCCACATTGCGCAAACCTTCACTGATAATTGATTGGGCAAGAACAGTTGCAGTTGTGGTACCGTCACCAGCAATATCAGCAGTTTTAGAGGCAACTTCTTTCACCATTTGTGCACCCATATTTTCAATAGGGTCATCCAATTCAATTTCTTTAGCTACTGTTACACCATCTTTGGTAACCTGTGGCGCACCGAATTTCTTTTCAATAACTACATTTCTGCCTTTTGGCCCGAGGGTTACTTTTACCGCATTGGCAAGGGTATCAACGCCCTTTTTCATTTTATTGCGGGCTTCGATTTCAAAAAATATTTGTTTAGCCATAATATTTGTTATTATTTTTTTTAAATGAATTAACTAATTTTCATCAAAATGTCTGAAGAACGCATGATGAGGTAATCTTCACCATTCAGGCTGATTTCTGTACCGCCATATTTTCCATAAAGTACGGTATCACCTTCTTTCACGTTCATAGGAATAAGATTCCCGGTTTGCTCTGCATATTTTCCTTTTCCAACCGCGATCACAGTACCTTTTTGTGGTTTTTCTTTTGCGGTGTCCGGAATAATAATTCCGCCGGCGGATTTCTCTTCAGCCGCATTCGGTTTAACCAGAACTCTATCATCAAAGAGTTCAAAAGTTTCTTTTGCCATAATTGTTAAATTTATTTAATTTATTGTTTGGGTTGCAAATGTACACGAATAATTGTACCAAATTATTTTGTCAGTTTAGTTGGCAGAAAATACAATTCTATGTCAGTTTTTTTGGGAAAAAAACGGTCAAAATTTCATTTTTAATAAATTTTCCTATTTATCTTATAAAACGAAGGGCCCTGAACTCTAAATCTTCAATCGTAATTTACGCTTTTGCAACAAGCCTGTGATCAAAACGACGATCAATGCAAAAATCAGCGATTTGATCACTCCTGCCCAACCGGTTCTGAGAATTAATGGAAGATGAATACCGATGATTGATAAAAAAATCGCTTCATGCAAATACGGGAGCAGGTAACAGGTTAAAGTACTGGTACCGGCGGGTTTAATGGCTTTAAACCAATTTTCTTTTCCCTTTTTATCTACCAGAAATATTAAAATTACAAAAGCAAGAATGCTGATAGCTGCACAAATTGTCGTCCATGAAGGTGTAGCTCTTATTTTTGAAATTCCCCATAGCGGCCTTGTTGTAAAACCAAAAGCAAACAGAACAATTGCAACCAGGATCAAAATCATTTCTGCTTTCACTGTTTTTTCTGAAAACTTTCTGTAAACAACCGCACTGATCACACCGAGCATGGTGATAGATGAGTTAGATGCATTCCCTAAACCCAAAGAAGTAATCACATGCCTGAAGCCTGTTGCAAATGCAGGTGCATTAAGCATTACAGAAGAATTAAAAGCTACAAAGAATAGCAAGAAAAGGATCAGGATCCAAAGTTTTTCTTTTGCAAATAGGGAAATGGTAGCGCATGCAAAATAGGCCCATCCTATTAATCCTAAAATTCCCCACCAATGAGGGGCCATCCATATAATTCCATTAGTGGAATTACCTTTGTAAACTGCCGCCATTAAAATTAAAATGCCAATTCCTAAAGCCTGCAACCACAACATCAGTTTCCCTTTTGTTTTTGGATAATCCAACCAGATCAGAAAAAATGAAACCGTTACTAAAATCACCCAAATGGAACGCGGCAACAAAGATTGATTGTTGTAATTTTCCATGTTCATTTGAAAAAATCCCATTACAATCAGAGCCAATGAGCGCATCACAATGTGCCGGAAAATTAACGGCGTCGATTGTCCGCGATCTAATCTGCTTTGCTGACTGTAAGGAATAGATAATCCAACAATAAATAAAAACGCAGGAAAAATAATATCAGCAAATCCCATCGCATCCGCTTTCCCCGGCGCATGTTCCAGCCATGCAGGAATTTCTTTATCAGTCCATAAGTCATTTACAAAAACCATAAAGTACATGGTTAAAGCACGGATAACATCAATAGATCCAAGTCTTCGTGTAGGCATGTGGCTGTTAGTTTATTTATTAATCGCAGAAAAAACTTTTTTGAAGCAATCAGATGAAGTATTCACTGATTTGTTCATGCTCGAATCGTTGCTATAATATTCTTTCAAAAATAAATCATTACGCGTCCAGACCGTTTGCATAACTCCCTGGAAACGCTCTTTCATTTCAGGAGTAGAATTTTGCCTGAATTTGTACATGTCATCTACCTGTGCCACTCCCGCATCAGCATTTCTAAAAGGGCAACTAATTACCTTTAACCCTTTCATTGCAAAATAAACTGCCGTCTGATCGGCTCTTTCATAATGCCAGTCGCAAATAATTACATCTTTCGGAATCATGTCAATTGCTCTGTAAGTATTGTTCATACTAGCTTCCCATTCACCCAAACCGGTTGTTTTTCCATCCAAAAGGCGATCGCCCCAAATCCATAACTGCTTTCCAGTTTCGGCAAGGTGATCATCAATCCTTCTTACCTCATCTGCAAACAATTGAGCAGGATCGTGGCCGCCACATCGCGGACATTTATCTTCACCCAAATAAAAGACTTCATCCATTCCTGCATGAAAAGCATCAGTTTCAAAAGCATTGCAAATTTCATCAATTACATCAAAAATGATTTTGTGTAAACCAGGATAAAGCGGACAATAACTTTTACAATATAAATTATCGGCATTCGGCCATTCATATTTTACAGGCATTTGCACCCACGGCGTTTCATCAAACTGCGGATAAACACTCAATAATTTCCCTGTCCTGTTTGCCCATGATTGATGCCCCAATAAATTGATTTGAGGAATCACTTTAATTTGTCCGCGCCTGCAGGCATGAACAATTTTCTTTACATCTTTTTCAGAAAGGGCAAAACTATCGACCAGTTCCGGATGGCTTTTAAACTGATAAGCATAATCAACGCGTAATACAAGAGTATTTACATGCCTTGGAATTAATTCTTTTTTAATAAACGTCACAAAAGAATCTACACCGGCAGGGCGAGGAGCCGCAATTGCAAAGCCTTTTACAGGCAAAGTGTCAGAGACAGGTTGCAATGTTTGATCCGGCGTGCATTTCGCTTCATTACCCAAAAATGTGAATGCAAAAATCAAAAAAACAAGAAGTATATTTTTTTTCATAACAGTTTTTTTAGCAGGAAGATCTATTTCAAAATGGTGAATAGTAAACCAATAAGTAACAGAGATTTTAATTTCTCACACAAATGAAACTATTGATGTTGCAAAGTTTGTCCATCATAATAAAGTGAAGCAGCGCCAAGAATTCCAGAGTTTTCCAATTCTGAAATTTCTAAATGAAATTGATCTAAAGTATTTGAATAAACATAGGTATGAATACGCTCCCACATTCTTTTTTCAAAAAAAGAATACGATTTGCTGATCGAGCCCCCAAGAATGATCAGTTGAGGACAATAAGTGTAGAGAATCATTTTGATCGCATTTCCCAAATGTGTGCCTAACTCTTCCAGGATCATTATTGATAAAGGATCTCCTTCGAGCGCTTTTTTATAAACCACTTCACCATTTGTTTGATAACAATTTTCAAAGAACTGCCCGCTGGCATAATATTCATAATATTGATCAAGATAATCAACATTTCCAAACTCCCCTGCCCCACAATTTACACCAGCATATAATTTATCGTTGATAATAATTCCGGCGCCTAAACCCGTACCAATTGTGAGCCCTATCATTGAGTGAGTATTTTTCCCTTTGCCAAAATATTTTTCTCCGAGTGCAAAACAATTCGCATCATTATTAACAGAAACGGGAACATGATAACGATCTTCCAGCAATTTTTTCAGATGAACTTCTTTCCATGCAGGAATATTCTGAACATCATAAACAATTCCATTTTCAATGTCAACCACACTTGGAACACCAATGCCAATCGCTTTGATATTTTCATCAAACAAAGGATCAATCAATTGGTACATCACCTCCAAAACTTCTTCAACAGAACCGGATGCGGGAATGCGAACAGAAACAATATTTACTAAATGTCCGTCTGACACAACGCCTGCACGAACGTGAGTTCCACCAAGGTCAATTCCAATGATGCTTATTTGATCCATTTCCTTTTTTGTTTTTTATTTTATTCAAAAGATTAGAAAAAGCTTTGAATAATTTAGAAATTGTTTCTAAACTATCTAAACTCTCCTCCTTTAGCTTCTGCCTTCTGCATCTGTATCGTTTTATTTTTAATGAGCGGCTTTGCCCAAAAACCAACGCTTAAAATATACCCCAATGTAATATACAAAAAGAACATTCCTGCTCTTAATCCAAAATGGTCACCAATTGCTCCAATGATCAATGGAATCACTGCACCACCAATAATGCCGGTCAGCAATATTCCTGAGAAAGCACCGTGATGTTCTTCCACTGAATTTAAAGCAAGTGAAAAAATGATCGGGTACATCACTGAGGCAAAAAAACCAACGATTGGAAATGCATATAATGCAACGCGGTCACTGCCGGTAAACAGTCCAATGCTCAACGTGATGATTGCTAAAATGGTAAACGCGATGAGCACTTTGGCACTGTCCATGATCTTTAATAAAAACAATCCGAGTACGCCGCCTGCTGTCATCAATCCCCAGAAATACGCTACAGCACTGGCTCCTGTGGTTTGGGGATCATAATGATGATATTCATAAAGGAATTGGGAGATCCAGTTTGCCGTGCCTTGTTCGGTTCCCACATAACAAAACATGGCAATGAAAAACAAAATTACGATCGGCTTTTTCAAAAGATCCAAATGAACTTTTAGGGCACCGGCTTTTTCATCTTTACTTAGAATTACTTTTGGAAAACGGGATATCCAAATAACCACGAACATGATCAAACTTACGGCTGCAAATACCCAATACAATGATATCCATGGAAGATTTTGCGGAACGACAGAAGCAAAGATCCGTTGAACCGGATCTGTTTCCCCTTTGTTCGCAAGGTTCACCGCTAAATAAGAATATGCAAGCGGACTAATAAAAGAAGCTGCGCCAAAAATCAGTTGAGCCAATACAGAATTAAACGCATAGTTCTCTTCTCCACCAGAAGTGCGAAGCAATGGATTGATAACCACTTGTAGCATCGCCATTCCGCAGCCAATCAAAAATAATGAGATAATATAACTGGAATAATTGGGAAATAAAACAAGCAGCAATGAACCCACGAATGAGACCACAAACGCTGCCACCATGATCTTCTTTTCCTTATATTTTTCATTCATTATGCCGGATGGAATTGACATCACACCGTAAGCAATAAAAAATGCAAACGGCAAAATAGCTACTTCCGTTAAGCTGAGTTTAAAACCTGTTTTGATATCAGGGATCAATGCGCCGATAATGTTTGTAAGAAATGAGATCACGAAAAACGTCAGCATGATCAGGAAAACGATGTAATAGTTTCTCTTTGCAGTGGTGGTAGTTGCCATTGAATTTTAATTGTGAATGGTGAATTATTGAACCAAATAATGAATATTAAAGATTGACAAAAAGATGCCCCCAAGAACTACAAACTCTGAACTGCGAACTAAACCACCTCCTCCTTCTCCATCCAAACCGGCCTGGTTTGCGACTGATGTTCTGCGCCAAGAATATCTTTATACAATCCAGGTTTTCTGGCATTCTTATAACGATACCCGCCCGAAAGTTTTAATTTATCTTCTGTAACCGTTGCTACCGCAATTTCATCATTGAAACTTTTGATTTCCACCATCACATCTCCATAAGGGTCGAGGATTAATGAATTGCCATTTTTTAATTGGTCTCCGTCATAACCGATTGGATTGGTAAAAACATAATAAACACCGTTATCATATGCCCTTGCAGGGAGCCAGCGCATCAGCCATTTCATGCCTTTTGGCCCATCAAATTCCATTCTTAAAGGAACAGGATCCAACTCTCTTTTTTGCCAAAGTGCATCATCTACAAAACCTCTTCCCGGCATGGAAGAAGGGGTACACATCGTTACATGCGGAGCGAAAATTATTTCCGCGCCAAGTAGGGATGTTGCTCTTACATTTTCCACCACATTATTATCATAGCAAATTAAAATGCCGCATTTCCAGTCTTTGATATCGAAGACAACATATTCATTTCCTGGCGATAAATATTTGCTGATGAACGGATGGATCTTCCGGTATTTTGCTTTCAATCCGTTTTTATCAACACAGATGTAGGTGTTATATAATTTATTCTCGTCATCAATTTCAACAAGTCCCGCTAATACAGTGACGCCATACTTTGCAGCGATTTCAATTAATTTTTGTGTACTCTTTCCCGGAATTTTTTCTGCATAACTTTCCACTTCATCCCTTGTAAGGTCTTTAAAAAAAGTGTAAGCCGTTATCGACATTTCATGAAAACTTACTACTTCTGCCCCACCCTCTTTTGCCTTCGCTGTTAATTTTTCTATCACTGAAAGATTATAATCTTTATCACCGTCTTTCGGCTCAAACTGTGCTACAGCAATTTTTAATATCCTCATCCTTAACTAATTTTAATTACGAATTACGAACTAACTATGAAACCACGAACTATTCTATATTCCATCCTTCAACAACGACTCTCCCTTTTTGTCCTCCAAGATCAGAAGTATGACATGAAACAGAAACTGTTCTTTCCTCTCCGGGCAACAGCGTAAAATAATTTTCATCCCAGAAAACAGGAACTACAGATTCAGATGTTTTTCCTTTCTTCAAATCCAGGTAAACCATAAACGCAAGGTGAGATGAAGGGTTTTTCACTTTCACATTCACAACTGTATTCTCTCCTTTCACCGCAACGGATTCACTGGTTTGCAATTTTACTTTCGGCAATTTCTCCAACATAGTAAGATCTGCATATTGCGATTCCGGTGTGATGTACCAGGTACTTTTCTTTTCATCCAAACTATCTTTTTGCGTGGACAAAACATAAAAATTCGTGCTGATTAGTTGATGTTTCGAATCAAACAAACGTAGATCCAGAAAGTATGTTTTGCTCAGATTCAAATTATCAGGCAAAGCAAAAACTTCTTTAGTTTTCAATGAACCAATATCTGAAACCGGCACGGATTTTTTCAATACTGATTTTGAATTAAAATCAAGCACATTGATGGCCGCAAACAAAGCACCCGTTTTTTTAGAAGTGTTATTCATTACATCAACCGCATTATGTCCATAATTATAAGAAATATGCAATGGCTCATTTGCAATTCTTGCTCCATAAAATGCACCGGTTGGCATTAAATAATAATCATACAATTGCCACCAAAGCTTTGGCCATGAAGCGTTATACATCCATTGAATAATTCCGGTGGCTTCAGGACGATTGGCTTCAAACGCTTCAAACATGGCCCGCATGCCTTCATAATTCAGATATTGTGCTTTGCGCAAATAGTCGGTGAGATCAGTCGCCGTACCAAGCCTTTTATCCATCGCGTTATTATATGCATCCAGGTTATGAAACTTTCCTCTTGCTGCATGATACAACCATGAACTTCCAATTGGCCAGAGAGAATCTTTTGGAATCATTTTTTGCAAACTTTCCAAAACAGGAACCTGTGGGCCAGGACCCGTTTCGGTATTAAAACCAAATGAGCCACCATAAGCTGTATCCACGTACCAATATGATGGTGGAACGTAATCGTAAGGCCCGCGCATTTTCATTCCTGTTGGGCCGGTGATCTCACTTTTCCATTCTTTGGCAGATTGCGCATAAGGCCTGGTTGGATCTTCATTCTTTAAAACGTCCAGGTATTTTTGTTCAAGTTCCGGTCTCGGCCATTTATCACTTCCGTAAAGCCAGAGAAAAATACTCGGATGATTTCTTAACCAAACGATCTGATCATCCCATGATTTGGCAGCAATATCAATTTGCTCAGGAGTGATGATGGCGCCGTACTTATCTTCATAATTTCCACCGAAAATTCCTTTCCATTCCCACTGGCAACTGAAACCTACCATCAGCAAAATTCCTTTTTCATCACACAGGTTGTACAAATGCTGATCTTCTCCCCAAAATCCTTCCATGCGAAGCGCATTAAAATTCATGTGAACGGCATAATCAATTCCTGCGCGTTCATATTCAGGTGTGGCATTCAGCAACATCGGATCTGTCCAGCCACCGCCTTTGATCAAAATATTTTTTCCGTTCAAACGATACGCCCGAAATCCTCTGTCAGTCATATATCCGGAAACCGAACGAATACCGAACTTTATTTTTTTGCTATCAGAAAGGTGGTTGTTGATGTCAAAATTGATTCCTAAAGAGTATAAATTCGGTTTTCCCAAATCATGTGTCCACCATAATCTTGGGTGATCCATAGAAAGTTGATGAAACTCTTCAGGAGTCAGAATTATTTCTTTGGTTTCATGCGGATCTAACGAAACATTTTTTGAAAGATGAATGTCTTTTTCAATCGTTGTTTTTAAAACGCCATTCACTTTTTTACCAGAGAAATTTTGCAACGTAACGCGCAAAGTAATGTTGGCATGATCAAGTGTAGCCGTATCAACTTCAGTGATCGCAAAAGGTTTTTCAATTGCTACTGGGCCGCTTTCCATTAAATGAACATCACGCCAGATGCCCATGTGATTATCGGCCGGTTCAGGGTTCCAATCTACAAAACCAATGTTTAAATCTGCCTGGCCACCTTGTGTAACCTTTACTGCCAGCACGTTTTCACCTTTTTTAATAAAAGGAGTTACATCAAAAACAAATTGACGGAAACTTCCTTTTATGGTATCCCCCGAAGCAACTTTCTTTCCATTCAGCCAAATATCCGCGCTGTAACTGATGCCATTGAAACGCAAGCGATACACTTGTCCCGGATTTACTTTTTCAACATTAATTGTATGCCGGTACCACCATGGGGCTTTAAACAAACTGTCAGGAATTTTTTCCAGGTTTCTATTAAAGAAAATATCTCTAAACATGCCGGCATCAACTAAAGAACCTAAAGTACTATTAGGCACTTTCGCTGCATACCAGTTTTTAGGATGAAATTGTAAAGTGGAAACCGCTTCATCATTTGCATTCACTTTTGCAGAAGACTGTATTTGCCAATGATCCTGCAATTCTTGGTTATTTACCTTCCATGAACCAGTTTGTGAAAAGGAAAGTGAAGGTGAGATTATGATCAAAGAGATAATAAAAAACGCGGTTGTAAATTTTCGCATGAGAAAAAACTTTTGGCTGATGATAGAATAAATTGTCTAAATCACATTTATTAGGTCGTATAAATGTAGAAATAAAAATCCTGTTTTGACATATCAAAAATTGCTCTTCCAGTATAGCAACCAATAAATTGATTTTATTTTTTGTTAACTTTTCGTTCCAACACTTGATTTTGCAGACAGAAACCAATTCTGATATTACCAGTTCAAACCTAAAATTTTAGTGAAAGAAGAATTAAACAAATAATAAAAAGAAAAAAAAGAAATTAGTAATAACCGGAAAATCGAAAGTCGGTTTTCATTGTTAGAATCCATTTTACTTTATTTATTTAACGAAACTTCTATAATTCCTTTGTTCGGAAAAGCCTGATATAAAATATAACTTCCGTTTGAATCTTTTTTGCATGAAACTTTTTGTTGCTTTTCATTTTGTTTCACCAAGACATTTTCCCATTTTGCCGGAATATACGTTTTCAATGTCAAAGGCAGATCATACGTTTGCGGATCAAGGGAATGAGTAAGATGAACAGTTATTTTATCTTTTTCATCATTCGTTTTCACTTTCGCACTCATTCTTTCTCTTACATATCGCGCCACATCGCCAAAAGGCGCTACCCAAATATTGTTCTCTTTTGATTTGATGTATTGAAAATATTCCTGCAGTTTTTCATGTGGAGTTGGTTCCCAGCCTATATCATCGATTCCGTGGAAAACCAATACGAGCCAGATATTATTATGCGCAACAGAAGTATCAATCCACGATTTCATCAAATCCATCGGTGTTTTGGACAAAGGCCCTCTTTGCCATTGCACATATTCTTTGGTTGAGTTTCCCGGCTGTTCTTTATAGCCCCGGTTGATCTCCTGCATCCAGGGTTCAGGCATGGAATTTCTTAACGCTTCATAAATGGGAAAGCCAAATTTCATCACCCTTTTGTCTTCAATCCCAAAAGGCACTTCGGCAGAGAAAGTATATTTCGCCCCGAGATTCTTTAAAATATCATCTTTACTTTTTCTCAATTCATAAGCCATGTTCGCACTATCTAAAATGGCAAGATGCGCATGAGTAACCGTATGGCTCGCAAACTCATATCCTTTTGCCGCGTCTTTTTTTACCTGTTCCCAGGTCAAACCTTCTTCCTGCCCCATTTCCATGCTGGTATCTTTGCCTGGTTTCAGCTCTTTATTGCGCACCTGCATATAAAGTGTGTCCATCAATTTATAAGCTTGCTCCGGTTTTCCTCTTTCATAAAGCGCATCTGCTTTATTATAATAAGGCAAGGTACCGGCATACCCGAGGTATAAACAGGCCGAAGCGCGTTCAAAAAAATTATTTTGATTGGTCGGAACCTTTGCTGTTTCAGCAATAATTTCATTAACCGGCCTTCCCACAAATTTTGGAGGATGAACAGAACCTTTGATCGGGCCTGTTATCACAAAAAAAGTAGCCGGCAATTGTAACCGTTCCATGATAGGCAAGGCCACCTCGAACTGATTTCTGGAACCATCATCATAGGTGATTGAAACGGCGGTTTTCTTACCACCCTGCCATTTGGTAATCTTGGTTTTTCCAACCTGTGCGAAGGTTTCAGAAGAAAGAAACAACGCAAGAGTAACCAATAAAAAAGACCGATAACGACCAAAGTTTTTTGAAAAATTTGCTTCATTCATTGGAATTGTATTTAATAAACCATATTGCGTTTGAATCAAATACAAGATAGGATATTTTGAAATATTTTTATGGGGAAAATTATTTAGGGAACTTTTTTATTAAAA
>Ga0157370_10001801_pt1 | contig 26425 bp, 18 predicted proteins | sample C35metaG_FD_113463 | JGI IMG/M metagenome (GOLD analysis project Ga0157370, IMG submission 113463) | Corn rhizosphere microbial communities from Kellogg Biological Station, Michigan, USA - C3-5 metaG | ecosystem: Host-associated > Plants > Roots > Rhizosphere > Soil | place: USA: Michigan...
ATGCGCTCCGCGCTCTCGCGCACGGAATCCTGGAACGAGATCTGGACGTGATCCACGCCGGCGTCCCGCAGCCGTTGCGCGCGTTCATGCGTGAGTCCGATGGCCGACGTCACCAGGGTCTGATAGAGGCCCAGACCGTGCGCGTGCATCGCCAGCTCCTCGAGGTCGCGACGCACGAGCGGCTCGCCACCCGAAAGTCCCAGTTGCAACACGCCGAGGGCGCGCGCCTCCGTGAGCACGCGCTTCCACTCGATCGTCGACAGCTCGGCGCTCGACCGGGCCAGCTCCACCGGATTCGAGCAGTACGGACAGTGCAACGGGCAGCGGTGCGTCAGCTCGGCCAGCAGGGTCGTGGGACGATGTTCAGCCATGGGACACCGGCGCCGGCTCCAGGTGATACGCGTTGTACACCGTGTCGATGAACACCCAGAGCATCTCGATCTTGAACTTCAGCGCGTCGAACGCCCGGTACTGCGATTCGATCGTGGAGCAGTACGTCGTCACGATCTCCAGCCCGTGCTCGCTGTCACGCGGCGCCTGAATGAGCCGGCTCTTGAAGTAGTCGTAGGCTTCAGCGGGAATCCACGGGTAGTGCCGCGGGAGCGCGTCGAGGCGGCGGCGCATGATGCCCGGCGCGAACAGCTCGGTGAGGGATGAGGCACACCCCTCCACCCAGCCGTGTGTCCGGCAGAACGTCAGGTACGCGTCACACGCGAAGCGAACACCGGGCAGCACATGCCGCTCATCATCCATCTCCTCGCGCGACAGACCGAGCCCTTCGCCGAGGCGAATCCACATTTCGATGCCACCATCGGCATCCGTGGTTCCGTCATGATCGATGATGCGCTGGACCCACCGGCGTCGCACGGCCGGAACCGGACAGTTCGAGATGATTGCGCCATCCTTGCGCGGAATCGTGCGCTGGTACGCGAGCCGGTTCGCGACCCACCCCTGCAATTCACGACGCGAAAGCATGCCGTCGTGCATGCGCTGGTGAAACGGGTGCTCCACGTAATACGACGAGTGAAATGCACGCAGCGCGGCAACGAGCTCCGTGGGCGCAAGCGGCCTGTCGAGCACGGGAATCGGCGGTGCCGGTGGCATTGCCGTCGTCGGCGCGGATAGCGACAACTCAGCAGGCCCCGCTGCTCCAATCCCGCGAGCCGGGGCGAGCGCCTCTGTACTGGTCACGTGTGAATGAGGAACGGAGCCCCTGGGTGCCGGGCTCCGTTCGTCACCGGTGCAGGCTTAGCGCCGAGCGACGTAGGCGGTCACTTCCATCGTGACCTCCACGACCTCGAATTCGGGTTTCGTCCAGGTCATCGGGCACCTTCCAAACGGTGGTGATGGCGCGATCCCAATGGGATCCGATCGCCGAACGTAGGTGATATCACCCAATCGGGCCGCGAGTCGGTCCGACGACCGGTTATCCAATGCAGCGCGCGTACCAGACGGCAGGCGGGACTCCACTGCTCGCGCAACCCATTGGCGAGCATGAACTACGACACCGTGAGCGCTGGCCCCGCATCGCCATGTCGAGGAATGTTGCCTGGGGACTTTCACCCAGCGTGGGGGAAATCACCCACGAAATTTTACCCCTGAATTCCGAACTTCTTGAGCCGGTAGCGCAGCGTGTCACGACTGATGCCCAGCCGCTGCGCGGCCCGGGTCTGATTGCCGCCGGCTTCGCGCAGCGCACGCTCGATCATCGTGCGCTCCCACTGCGGCAGGTCCAGATCGCCCTCCGGCACCGGCTGCGATGCGGCAGGCGTCGGAGTTGAGGTCGCGCTTTCGCTGACATTCGATTCGGGCGACGTACCCGGCACGGTGCTCGTGAGCGAGAGGTGCTCGGCGCCGAGCGTGGGCCCGCGGCTCCACAACACGCCACGCTCGATTACGTGGCTGAGCTCGCGCACGTTTCCGGGCCAGGGATACGCCAGCAACAGTTCGCGTGCCGATGCGTCGATGTCACGAATCGGACGGCCGTACTTTGCGCGGAACTGGGCAAGGAAGCGCTCGGCGAGCAGCAGAATGTCCGTGCCGCGCTCGCGCAGCGGCGGCAGCCGCAGCAGGATCACCGCGAGGCGGAAGTAGAGATCCTTGCGGAAATCGCCGCGCTGCGCCTCACGCTCGAGATCGCGATTCGTCGCCGCGAGAATGCGGACGTCGATCTTGCGGTCGCGCAATCCGCCCACCCGTCGCACCGTTTGCTCTTCAATGGCGCGGAGCAGCTTCCCCTGCAGCGCCAGTTCAATGTCGCCGACCTCATCGAGGAAGAGGAAGCCGCCCTGCGCCGCTTCGTAGAGGCCGATCTTGGACGACTTCGCGTCCGTGAAGGCGCCACGCTCGTATCCGAAGAGTTCCGCCTCCATGAGCGTGCCGGGGAGTGCCGTGCAGTTGATCTCGATGAACGGCCGGGACGCACGCGAGCCCGACGCGTGAATCGTGCGTGCGACGAGTCCCTTGCCCGTGCCGGTTTCGCCGGTGATGAGCACGGGCGGCGTTTCATCGAGCGTGGCGATCTGGTGCGCCTGGTCCATCACGCTGCGCATCACCCGCGACTCACCTACAATGCCGGCGAACGACACGTCGGGCGCCGCGCGCTGGCGGTAGTACGACAGCTCCTGTCTGAGCCGCGCACTTTCCCGCGCACGATCGGCCAGCATGCGCAAGGCTTCCAGATCGATCGGCTTCGTGAGGTAATCGAAGGCGCCGAGCTTCACCGCCTCCACTGCTCCCTCGATCGTTCCGTATGCCGTCATCATGATGACCTGCGTGGCGGGATCGAATTCGCGAATGCGCCTGAGCAGTTCCATGCCGCCGCCACTCGCGCCGGGGAGGCGCACATCCGCAACGACGACGTCGGGTCGCAATCGCTCGAGCATCTCGAGGGCTGTGTCACTGTCTTCGGCGGATTCGGCCTCGTAGCCCGACTCGATGAGGTACGCCCGGATGGAGCGCGCGAGCGTGCGCTCGTCGTCCACAATGAGCACCGTGCCCCCGCTCATGTGCTCCTTCCTGCATGCGCAACGGGATCGTCCGCGGCACCACGGTTGGCGGCGTGCTCAGCCGGCAGAGCGGGAAACGTGATGCATACCCGGGTGCCCTCCCCGGGCCGGCTCGAAATGGCCAGCGTCCCGCCGCTCTGTTCCACATAGCGCTTCGCGATCGCGAGACCGAGCCCCGTGCCGTCTGCGCGCGTGGAGAAGAACGGCTCGCAGACGGACGCCAGAATTTCGGCCGGGATGCCGGGGCCTGAATCGGCGATCTCGATGACGATCGTGTCGTCGCGCCGCGCATTCGTGTCGCTCCGAGTCGCGAGATGCAGTCGTCCCCCCTTCGGCATGGCATCCATCGCGTTGGCGATGATCTCGAGCAGCGCCTGCTCCATCTGCATGGCATCCATCTGCGCATCGGGGAGCGCGGGGTCGAGCGATACCTCGAGCGATACGTTGCGTCCGTCGGCCAGCTTTGACAGCGATGCCAGCAGACCGCTCACGAGCTGCGTCGCGTTCTCGCGCGCCGGATGACCTGGCGCCGGACGCGAAAAGTTGAGCAGATGGCTGATACGCCGGTCGAGGCGGTCCACCTCGCCGATCATCTCGCCCAGGTTCTCCTGCGCGGCCGGCGATCCCGGGTGGCGCAATGCGAGCTGCGCCACGGCGCGCAGACTCGCGAGCGGATTGCGCAGCCCGTGCGCCACGGCCGCCGCCGTCTGGCCAATCGACGCCAACCGCTCGGACTGGACGAGCTGCGACTGTGTCTGCTGCAACTGGGCGACCTTCGCTTCCAGTTCGCCGTTCAGCCGCACCAGGTCCGACCGCGACTCGCGCAGCTTGTCCGTCATGTTCGCGAAGGCGCGGGCCAGGTCGCCAACTTCGCCGGTTGCCTGCGCATCGATGGGATGATCGAGCTGCCCTGCCCCCACCACCGACATGGCCGTCCGCAACTCGGTGATCGGGCGCGCCAGACTTTCCGCGATGAGCCACGAGCCCACGAGTCCCGCCGTGAGCGCCAGCACCACGATCGCGACGAGCAGGCGGCTTTCGGTCCTGAGAATCTGCTGCAGGCGCGCGTACACACCCTGCACCGGCGACTCGCGCGCCCGGCGGTAGATGTAGCGGTTGAGAGCCGTGAGTTGTGGCAGCAGTCCGTCGCGCAGCCGATCGCGCGCGAGCACGTACGCTGCTTCGTGCTGCCCGGAGTCATACAGCGAGAACACATGGAGTGCGACCGCGTGGATCTGCGACTGGATGTCCTGTACGCTGTCCGCCAGCCCCTGCTCACTCGGCGCCAGCACGCCGCGCCAGCGCTGTTGCCAGTAGCCAATGACCTCGCCGGTCACGTTGAATTCCTTGCGCGCGGATGGATCCATGCCACTCAGGTAGCGCCACACGATTTCGCTCTGATTGAACATCGCCGTTTCGAGCTCGGCGTAAATGCGCGTGCGCGCCATGCTGGCGCCAAGGTCTTCGAGCGCACGACGCTGCGCGTACATGCTGCGAATGGCTTCCGCTCCCACCAGCAGTGCGGGGATGACCATGAGCAGGAAGCCGAGCTGGAGCTTGCGGCGGAACGTCATGGGGAGGGGAGAGCGGTCATGGATACCTGCCAGCTAGTAGCTAACAGCCGGACGCGCGAGGCGGCAAGGGAAATGCGGAATCGTGCGCCGGGTCACCGTTGCCGTCGCCCCGCCGTCGCTGTACTCTCCGGCACCTTTTCCGGGAGCATCATGAGCCATCTCTGCCCGTCACTCGCGCGCTGTCTCCGCGCCGCCGCCTGCGCCGTGAGCCTCGCGCTCGCCGGCGGCTGTGCCTCGCAGAGTGGCGCGTCCGCCGCATCGGACTCGGCCGCCGCGCGGGGATCGCAGGTCGCAGCACCGCTCCCGCCTGTCCACCACGTCTTCATCATCGTGCTCGAGAACAAGAATTTCGAGCAGACGTTCGGCAAGGGCTCCGAGGCGGCATACCTCGCCGATACGCTCGTGAGGCAGGGTGCGCTGCTCACGCAGTATTACGGCGTCGGGCATTACAGCCTGGACAACTACATCGCGATGACCAGCGGCCAGGCACCCAACAAGCAGACCCAGGGCGACTGCGGCCGCTTCGCGGACTTCGTGGAAACCGGAATGGCGCCGCACGATCAGGTTGCTGGTCAGGGCTGTGTCTTCCCCGCGCACGTGCTCAACATCGCGAATCAGTTCGAGCAGAAGGGACTTCGCTGGAAGGGCTACATGCAGGATATGGGCAATGATCCCGCGCGCGAAGCGCCGACGTGCGGCCACCCGCGGATCGGGGAGCCGGACCGCACGCAAGGCGCACAGCAGGAGAGCGAGGCGCATCCGCTCGACCAGTACGCCACGAAGCATGATCCCTTCATGTATTTCCATTCGATCATCGATGCGCCGTCGTGCGACAGCAACGTCGTCTCGTTCGCCACACTCGAGTCGGATCTCGCGAGTGCCACGCCGATGGCCAACTATGTGTTCATTACGCCGAACCTGTGCAGCGACGGCCATGACTCGCACTGTGTGAGCGGCAGGACCGGCGGCCTCCCCGCGATCAATGAGTTCCTTCGCGCGTGGGTGCCCCGCATTCTTGCGTCGCCATCCTTCAAGGACGGCCTGCTCATCATCACATTCGACGAGGCACAGGCGATCGACGCGAGCGCATGTTGCAACGAGCAGCCCGGCCCCAATTCGGCTCGCCCCGGCGTCATTGGTCCGGGTGGCGGCCGGATCGGCGCCGTACTACTGTCGCCATTCATCGCGCCGGGTACGGTGTCCAATGTGCCGTACAACCACTACTCCATGCTGCGGAGCGTGGAGGATCTGTTCGGACTCACGCCGCATCTGGGCTTCGCGGCGCAGGAGGGACTGCGAACCTTCGGGTCGGATGTGTACAGGTAGGTGGGAATTTTCCCCGCCGCCCTGCCCCGCCCTTGGGAATCGGCAATCGGGAATCGTGGGAATGGGGAATGGGGAGGCCGATTCCCTGCTGTTGATGAAATCGGGGGGCGGCGGGAGGGGGCGGACTGCCTCACCGATTCCCCATTCCCGATTGCCGGTTCCCAAGGGCGGGGCCGTGGGAAGAGGCAGATTGCCGATTCCAAGGGCGGGGGGGTAAGGCGGGGAATGATTGCCGATTCCCAGGGGCGGGGTGGGTGCGGGCGACGAGCGTTGCCCTACCCCCCGATGTACGACATCTCGACTTTCTTCCCGGCGATCTGCGTCAGCTCGCTCCGGACCTCGGAGTAGTTGTCCGTACGCGCGCGCCAGATGCGGGCCATTGCGGCGGCCAGCTCCTCGTCCGAGCATCCGCCCCGCATCAGGGCCTTCAGATCGTGTCCCGTCGTGGCAAAGAGACACGTGTACAGCACGCCTTCCGTCGAGATGCGCGCCCGCGTACACGAATGACAGAATGCCTGCGTCACACTCGAGATCACACCGATCTCCCCACTCCCATCCCGGTAGCGCCAGCGCTCCGACGTTTCACCGCTGTAGTTGGGCGCGACTTCCTCCAGCGGCAGCTCGGCGCCGATCCGGCGAACCACCTCGGCTGACGGCACCACTTCATCCATCTTCCAGCCGTTGGTCGTGCCGACATCCATGAATTCAATGAAGCGCAAAATGTATGGAGTCCCTTTGAAGTGGCGCGCCATGGGCAGGATGTCCTGATCGTTTCGGCCGCGCTTCACCACCATGTTGATCTTGATGAGGCTGAAGCCCGCCTCGTGCGCCGCGTCGATGGCGCGCAGCACTCTGGCGACAGGAAAGTCCACGTCGTTCATGCTGCGGAACGTCGCGTCGTCGAGCGAATCGAGCGACACGGTTACCCGCTGCAGACCGGCTTCCCGGAGCGCTCGCGCCTTCTGTGCGAGTGTCGAGCCGTTTGTGGTGAGCGCGATGTCGAGCGTGCGGCCATCCGGCGTGCGGAGTGCGCCGAGCATGGCGATCAGCTCTTCAAGCCCCTTGCGCAGCAGCGGCTCGCCTCCCGTGAGGCGGATCTTCTCGACTCCGTGCGCCACCGCGATGCGTGCGAGGCGCGCAATCTCCTCGAATGTGAGCAGTGCCTCGCGCGGAAGGAACACGTAGTCCCTGCCGAACACCTCCCGCGGCATGCAGTACACGCAGCGGAAGTTGCACCGGTCCGTCACCGAGATGCGCAGATCACGCAGCGGGCGGTTCCGGGTGTCCGTCACCGGCGAGTTCAGCGTGCTGTCGCTATTCTGCATGATCGATTCGCTCGCCATCGCAACACGATATCTCCTCCAGACGGGAATGCCGGCGCATCACCGCACCAGTCCGAACAGCACGCCCGCCGCCAGTCCCGCAATGAACAGCCAGCCAAATGCACGATTGTGCACGAGACAGACCCTGTGGTACCAGAGCGGCCACCCAATGTAGCCCGACGGCGGCGCATCGGGTGCAGGGTGCGACATCACTCGTATCGCGCGCCAGGCGCGCGGCCCGGCGGCGAGTACCAGCAGCGCGAATGGCGTGAGCGCGCCCGCAATGACGGCCCCCACGATCACGACGTACATCGCCACGATCACCGATTGATTGAGCAGCCGCGCCTTTGGCTCCCCGAGCACCACCGGCAGCGTACGCTGCGCCTGCGACGCGTCGAACAACCGCTGATCAATGTGCTTCCCGATGAGGATCGACGCCACGCCCAACCCGTACGGCACGGGCGCCAGGAACGCGGCGCCGGACCACTGTCCCGTGATGACGTAGTACCCACCGCCGATCATCAGAGGTCCCCACACGATGAACGCCGCCATCTCGCCAAGTCCCAGTTCCTTGAGCGCGCGAGGCGCGGCGTCGTAGGCATAGAGTACGCTGGCACCCGCCACGGCCAGCGCCAGCGCGCGCCAGCCACGCAACGTGATGAAATACGCCCCGATGGACACGGCGATCACCAGCAGCAGCAGCACGCCGCCAGCCAGCAGCCGCGGCGTGACCGCTCCGCTGGCAATCGGGTGCAGCGTGTACCGGCGCCGTGGTGAATCCGCGGTGTCGTGACCTCGACGGTAACCGAAGTAGTCGTTTGACAGATTGCTGATCGCGTGGAGTACCACATATCCCACGAACACCAGCACGAACGGCACCCATGCGAAGCGCCGATCCGCGGCGGCGAGCAGCCCCGCGATCACGGCGGCCTGCGCCGAGATCACGAGGATCACGCTACGCGACGCGTAGAGGAACCGTGTGACCGGATCCAGGGCGGAAAACTCCGCGGCGTGGGCCGGATAGAATCCGGTGAATGCCCTGGCCCATGCGAATGGGCCTCCCATGCGGATCATACTGGCGGAACGATAGCGTCGAGGGCCGTGAGATCAGCGGTCGAGAGTTGCCATCCCGCTGCCGCGACGTTCGCGCGGACCTGTTCCGGCCTCGTCGCCCCCGCAATGACCGATGCCACGACGGGCCGCACGAGCAGCCACGAGATGGCCAGCTCCAGCAGGGTATGGCCCCGGCCGATCGCGAAGGCGCGCAGCCGCTCCACGCGCTCGAGATGCGCGTCGTCCAGCTGCCACGTCCGTCCGCCTGCCGCAAGCCGGCTGCCCTGTGGCGCGGGCTCCCCGCGATGATACTTGCCCGTCAACAGCCCGCTGGCGAGCGGAAAGTACGGAATGAACGCCGCGCCGACGCGTTCGCACTCGGCCAGGACGAGCGTTTCGGGTTCACGGTGCAGCAGGCTGTACTGATTCTGCACGCTGGCGAAGTGCGCGGTGTGGGCATTCGTCGCGGCGCGGGCGGCCTCGCCGATCTGCGCCGCCGTGAAGTTCGAGCAGCCGATCTCGCGCACTTTCCCGGCGCGCACCATCTCGTCGAGCGCGCCGAGCGTATCGGCAATGGGCACCGCGGGGTCCGGATCGTGGAGTTGGTAGAGATCGATGTAGTCCGTCCCCAATCGGCGCAGGCTCTCCTCGAGCGCACGGTGGATGTATTCCGGTCGCGCACCGCGCCGCTGTTCGTCCATGGGCTTGCCGAACTTGGTGGCAATCAGCACGTCGGCGCGCCGGACCCCGAGCGCGTCCCCGAGAAACTCCTCGCTCCGGCCCGCGCCGTAAATGTCCGCCGTGTCGAAGAAGTTGATTCCCGCGTCGAGCGCGGCGTGCACGACACGCGCCGAATTCTTGGCATCCAACCGCATCCCGAAGTTGTTGCATCCCAGCCCGACCACCGATACGCCGAGCGATCCGATCCTGCGCCGTTCCATGCCACCCCTCACGATCGCGTTCACTGCTGGCTGCCATGCGCACGTCACGCCTGCGCGTGTGCCATTCAAGATACATCGGCGCGGGCCGGGGAATTCCACAGATGCAGCGCCGCGTAGCTCCGCCACGGCCGCCACCGCTGCGACAACTTCTCCGCGCGCGCGGCGCTCACGCCGCCCAGCCGCTTCCGCAGCACGACGTCCTCCTTGGGGAACGCGTCGGGCCAGCAGAGAGCCCGCATGGCCACATAGTGCGCCGTCCACGCCCCGATACCGGGCAGGTCGACGAGCTGCCGGATCGTCGTCTCCGCATCAGCCCCCGGCTCGAGGCTGAGGCGTCCCTCGGCTACCGCCCTGGCCAGCGCGATGATGCTCCGCGCGCGGGTCTGGATGACGCCAAGCCGTGCGATCTCGTCGACGCTCGCGCGCGCGAGGCGCTCCGCGCCGGGCGAGCGATGCGTGAGCGCCGCGAAGGGCGTCGTGATCGCCTCACCGAACGCGTGGGCCAGGCGCCCCGCGATCGTCGTCGCCGCCCTGACCGTGATCTGCTGACCGACGATCGCGCGCACCGCCATGTCGAAGCCATCGAAGGCGCCGGGAATGCGCAGTCCCGGATGTCGCGCGACCGCACCGGCCAGCACGGCGTCCTCTCCGAGCTGTCCCGCGATCACATCGGGCCGCGCGTCGAGATCGAACAGATGACGCAGCCGGCCCAGGAGCGGGGGGAGCGCCGGGGTGAGCGCACGCGCAAACTCCACCACGAGCGCGCGCTTCTCCGGAGCATGTGTGACACACACCCAACCACTGTGTGCTCCGAGCTGCACCGCTCGGTGATATGCCGTCTCGTCGATCCATTCGACACCCCGAAGTGCACGGGGGCGCAGAAAACCGAGCAGCTCTTCCCAGTCGAAGGGAGCTCGATACGTCAGTCGCAGCATGACGGAATCGTGCGCCACGCGGGTCGCGACACCGCGCGTCGTGCCGCTTGCGGCGTGTCGCAGCCGGCTCGGCGGCATGGCGTAGCGGCGGACGAACGCATCGTTGAACCGCCGCACGCTGGAAAATCCACTCGCGAACGCGACGTCCGTGACCGACAGCGTCGTGTCCGTGAGCAACTGCTTGGCCAGCAGCAGGCGCCGCGTGAGCACGAGCTCCATCGGAGAGACGCCGAGCTCGTGGTGCACGAGGCGGCGGATCTGGCGCGAGCTCCATCCGAAGCGTGCGGCGATCCGCTCGAGTCCCGCCCCATCATCGAGCATCCCCTCGTCGATGCGCTGCGCGACCACATGCGCGATGCGATGCGCATCGTCTACGGGCGCGTTCCCGGGTGCAAGCTCCGGCCGGCAGCGCAGGCAGGGTCGGAATGACGCACGCTCCGCCGCTTCGGCGCTGTCGAAGAAGCGGCAGTTCGCGGCCTTCGGCGTCCGCGCCGTGCACACCGGCCGGCAATAGATGCCCGTAGATGTCACGCCGACGAAGAAGACCCCGTCGAAACGCGGATCGCGCGAGGCAAAGGCGCTGTACCGCGCGATATTGTCAGGTGTCATGCGTGACAGTCTAGGCAGAATACCAGGTGGATTCCAGCCATTTTCGGACAGGGAGTTCCAATGACGAGAGATCAGGTGCTGCAACGTCTCGCGGCGGCATGGCAGGACTTCGAGGCGTCCTACGCCGGCCTCACGCCGGCGCAGCTCCGTAGGCCCGGCGTCACCGGACAATGGTCCGTGCGCGATATCATCGCGCACGTCACCTGGTGGGAGGAGGAAGCGCTGAAGCACCTGCCGCGCATTCGCAGGGGCGAACGCACGCCGCGCTATTCGGTATTGTACGGCGGCATCGATGCGTTCAACGCGATGATGACCGAGCAGCGCCGTGGCCTCTCGCTCGCGGAGGTGCGCCGCCAGCACGACGAGGTGCACGCGAAGCTGGTCCGCTACGTGCGACGCTCCCCGAACGAACTGTTTGCCCGGGAGGGTCCCTTCCGCCACCGTCTGCGCGCCGACACGTACGGCCACTATCCCATTCACGCGCGAGCCATTCGCGCCTGGCGCGAGCGCTGAGGCCGTTGCTTGCCTCAGGTGGGTGCCGGTGCACATACTCGCAGCTACCCATTCCTTGCTTCGAGGACCGCAGTCCATGATCCGCATGCTTTCACTGCGCTGGCTTACCGCCGGCTACTTGGCGCTCGCCGGCCTCTCCCAGATTCTCCCCTCGTCTCATCCCACCGTTTCGCCTCCACCGATCGCGCCCAGTCTCTACAGCGGTCTCCTGTGGCGCAGCATCGGGCCCTTTCGCGGCGGCCGCATCGCCGCGGTCACGGGCGCCGTCGGAGAGCCGGGTGTCTTCTACGCCGGTCTCCCCGGAGGCGGCATCTGGAAAACCACGAGCGCCGGTGTCACCTGGTTCCCGATCTTCGATTCCGTCACGACGGTGTCGTCAGTGGGTTCCATTGAAGTGGCGCCATCGAATCCCGACGTCATTTACGCCGGCACCGGCGACATGGCCACGGGCGGCGCGGTGAACGAGGGCGACGGCATGTACAAATCGCTCGACGGCGGCGCATCGTGGAGGCACATCGGGCTCGATTCCACCCGGCAGATTCCCTCCCTGCTCGTCGACCCCCGGGACCCGAATCTCGTCATGGCGGCCGCCATGGGAAACGTGCACGTCATGGGCGGCACGCGCGGCGTCTATCGCAGCACGGACGGCGGCACGTCGTGGACGCGGACCCTCGCCGTGGGCGATAGCGAAGGAGTCGAGAAACTCGCCCGCGCGTTCGACGAACCGAGCGTGATCTTTGCGACCACGATGCGGCACTATAGCGCGCCCGATACGACCGGCACGCCGTTCTACCGCCAGCAGACGCCGCGCAACGGCCCCACCGGCACCGCACTCTACAAGTCGACTGACGAAGGACTCACCTGGCACGAAGTCACCGGCGGCGGGTTGCCGCGCCTCTCCGGACGCACGTCGGTCGCCGTCGCCATGCACACGAACGCGCAGCGCGTCTTTCTCATCGAGAACTCGGGTCTCTATCGTTCGGATGATGGCGGCACGACCTGGCGCCAAATGGACTCCACCGATACGCGCATCCGAAATGGACAGGGCGGCTACAACTGCGGTGTGTACGTCGATCCGAAAAATCCCGACATCGTCTACACCATCAACACGTCGAGCTACGAGTCCACCGACGGCGGCAACACCTTCACCGGATTCAAGGGTGCGCCCGGCGGCGATGATCCGCAGCAGATGTGGATCGATCCCACCAACGGCAAGCGCATCTTTCTCGGCATGGACCAGGGTGCGACGATCTCGCTCGACGGCGGCGTGACCTGGAGCGAGTGGTACAACCAGCCCATGGAGCAGGTGTATCACATCGCCACCGACAATTCGTATCCCTACTGGATCTACGCCACGCAGCAGGACGCCGGCGCCATCCGCACGCGATCGCGCGGCGACCTGGGCGAGATCACGCCACTCGACTGGAGCCCGGTCCCCGGATGGGAGTGGGGCACCGTCGTTCCTGATCCCACGACGCCGGACGCGGTCTACGCCACCGGCTCCGGCGTCGTGAAGATCATGTATCCGAGCGAACAGTGGATCAACGTGAGCCCGGCGCTGAACCCGCAGCTCAAACTGCGCAGCGCGTTCAATGGTCCGCTGGTGTGGGCGCCATGGAATTCGCACGAGCTTCTCGCCGGCTTCCAGTATCTCATGGCGACGACCGATGGCGGCGTGCACTGGAACAAGCTGAGCCCCGACCTCGGCGTGCCGAAGAGCCAGGCACCATCGCTTGCGGGTCGGACGGCGGGAAGCGCAGGCTCCGACGAGCGGCCCGCGCCGCCCGGCGGAGCGATCGAGTCCATTTCACCCTCTACCGTGGCGACGGGCACGATCTGGGTGGGCACCAGCAATGGTCTCATTCATGTCACGCGCGACAACGGCAAGACGTGGGACGACGTCTCCATTGCCGGGCTGCCCAATCCGGCGCGCGCCGACATCTCGACCATCGATGCATCGCATACCGACCCGGCCGCGGCCTACGTGGCGATCGACTATCACACCTCCGGCGACTATCGGCCCTATTTCTATCGCACACACGACTATGGCAAGACGTGGACGAAAATCGTCACCGGTCTTCCCGAACATCAGGCGAGCGGCAGCTTTGCGCGCGTCATTCGCGCGGACACGAAAAAGGCGGGACTGCTCTTTGCCGGCACCGAGAGCGGCATGTATGTCTCGTTCGATGACGGCGACCACTGGCAGTCACTCATGCTCAACCTGCCCGTGACCTCGTATCGCGACCTCACGATTCACGGTAACGACCTCATTGCCGGCACCTATGGGCGCGGCATCTGGGTGCTCGATGACTATCCGGTGCTGCGCCAGCTCACGCCGGCGCTGAGCAGCGAATCGGCGCACCTTTTCAAGCCGGACGATGCGATTCGCGTACGCCGCAACGTGAACTCGGATACACCCTTCCCGCCCGAAGTGCCGCACGCGCTCAATCCACCCGACGGCGTCGTGTTCTACTACTCGTTGTCGTCGAAGCCAACGAGCGATGTCACGGTGGAGGTGCTCGACGCGGCCGGCCACGTCGTGCGTCACCTGTCGAGCGCGCCCGTGAAGCCCGTGCCGGATGCCGAGCATCCTCCTGAGCCGGACTTCTGGCTGGCCAGGCCCGAGCCGCTCCCTACAAGCATCGGCACCAACCGCGCGATCTGGGATTTGCGCTACGATGCGCCGCCCGCATTCCGCCACACCTTTGAAATCAACGCCAATCCGGACCAGACGCCGCCCTCACCCGAGGGCCCGATGGCGTCCCCCGGCGTGTATACGCTCGTGCTCACGGTGAACGGCGTGCACTACAGACAGACGGTGACGGTGCGCAACGACCCCCGCTCGCCGGCCACCGCCTCGGCCCTGGCCGCGCAGCACCTCCTGCTCATGAAGCTCGATGCAGGCGTGCGGTCGGCATGGGACGATTTCCAGCAGGTGGCCGCGTTGCGCACGGCAGCGAAGCAGGCGGCGAGCAAGGGAAGCACGGTTACTGCTGCCGCTGACGCGTTCGTCGCGAAACTGGACAGCGTGGCCGGTGATACCGAGAACTCCCGCAGCTTCCGGCGGCGCGGCGGCCCCACGCCACCGCCCACCTTCACGCGCATGAACGACGAATTTGTGCAGCAGCTCGAGGCGCAGGACAACGCCGACATGGCGCCAACCGGGTCCATGCTCGCAGCCGAGGCGAGTGCATGCAAGGATCTGGACGCTGCTCAGGCGACCTGGACGCGTATCAGCACGAGCGATCTCCCGGCGTTCAATGCCATCCTCACGAAGAACGGGCTCTCGGCTCTGCCCGCACCATCGCGCATGAGGGCGCCGGGCTGCTGACGCGACGCATCAAAGGGGTCAGAGTCGATTGCTCCACACCCCATTGTCCCGCCCTTGGGAATCGGCAAACGGGAATGGGGAATCGTGGGAATGGGAATTCGGCCTCCCCATTTCCACCATTCCCCATTCCCGTTTGCCGATTCCCGTCAGCACTTCAATCGACTCTGACCCCTTTGATCCGTCTGGTCGCAATCCGGCAGCCGTCACCTGAAGAGTGACGGGAGGGTGACAGTGGCGTCACGCGCCAATCTATCGTGGGGCTTCCGGGCAGATGCCTGCCGCGCCGAACTCCTCCCCTCACGATGCACGCGACGCCATGATCCCCGAACCACGCGGACCAACGTGCCCAGATGCGATCGTGGACGACCATGCCGGCAATGACCCGGATCACCCGACATTCGTCATGCGGCTGTGCAACTTCGCGACTGGCGGGGCAGGGTTGCTGGTCCCATCCCACCACATCGCCCTCAGGGACAGGCTGCTGCCAGTCATCGGGTCCTGCAGGAGCTGCTTCATCGACGTGTTGGGCTACGCCAGTCGGCTGAAATGCAGTCAGAACCCTTCCGGTAATCTGGCATTGAGCCGCGCCAGGTCCATTTCGGTGGTGAATTACCTGAGCACGATGCTGTCAACCATGGAACTCAGGTTCCGGTTCAACGTCGTGGACGGTCGCGGCGATTCAGACAGCTATCGCGACGCCAGCCCGGACCTCGGGTTTCGCCGGGCTGCACTGATCCGGATCTATTGCCAGGACACGCCGACTGACCGCCCGCCTCAAGAGGTGCGCCACGGCTTCACGACAGGCGCCACGGATCCGTTCGACTTCGAGGACATGGAGGGCGATTCCCTCTCAGGCCGGCTGTTTCAAGCTAATTGCATGCTCGTCTCGAGCCACGATCTTCGGAGCGACAGTATCCGTTCCAGCTCGTACCGGAGCACTGGCCTGACCGCACCCGTCAGAGGATCGCCGGTCGTCCTGGCATCAGCGAAACACAAGAGCACCCCGGTGGCGCCCACCAACGCGCTCGTTGTGTCGTTCAGCTTCTCGTGCTGAGTGCCCGGTCTGCACGGATGTCATGCCACGCACAGCTGATGGCGCTGCGCATTCGTCGCATCCGGGTCAATGTGGATTGGTCAGGCGGAATAATGGCGATGAAGATGGTCAACTTCGGACGCAATCTCAGCGACAAGGCACTGCGCGGCGAGACGCGGACCGGCGTGGTCGCGAAGGCGGGCGGCTCGCTGCACGGGAACTGGGATCAGCTCGCCATATCGCCCGCGTCGTGTTGTTCGTTCGACGCGCTGAAAGGCGACCGCCACGTGCCACTCGACTGGGAGGGTACGAAGCTCACGGTGCAGCAGGCCGCCTCGTTGCTCACTATCGCTCTGCATCGCCTCGACCACCCACTGAGCGTCCCGGATACCGTTGGCCTGACGGCGGCCAGACAGCGCTGGACCGCGATGGCCCAGGACAGCGCGCTCGATGCGTGCAGCCTGGCCTCGCAAGCGGATGCCGAAGCCATCATCGGCGCGTCGCTGTCATCGCCGCCGGACCATGGCGTAGCACCTGCTGGCGTGAGTCAACAGTCGTGCTTCTATCGCACCCCCATGCCGAATGTGCCGAACAGCAGCGACATGTACGAAATTGATGTGCAGGAATTGATGTGCAGGAGTGGAATAACGCCCACGCGCAGGTTGCCTCGGATCAGTTCGTGTTAAACGGGGCAACCAACGGAATGCGCCGTCAGTTGTCCGGCGTGACGGACGCCAAGGACACGCTCCTGCCGCCCGCGAATCCCCCCGGTCCCTGGGACGACATCGGATCGTCCGTCAATGGTGGTTACGCAGCCGTGAAGGGCCCGATCATGCTGAACGGCTCCGCCATGGGTGATCACAAGAAGCTGCTGGCGCTGCTCGCGAAGGCGGCGAGCGCATTGCAGTGAGCGCCGGCTAACTTTCACTGCGGAGACAACCCCATGGCGCTGGTGTCCGTCACCATCACTGCTGCAGTGGGCACTCGTGATGGGCAAGGAGCGGTGGAGAACAGGCCCGAAGATCTGGAGACCGTCACCAACCTGTTCGACCGAATTCCGGTGCTCAAGGGCGGAACAGCGGGACTGCCGCAGCCGTGGCCTCTGGACCGGACCGGCTTGATCGCCCAATTGGCCTCGCGGATCACCCTCTTCCAGCGCAACAACGGTCTGCCCGTTGACGGCGTCGTCGAGCCGCGCAGCGCCACGCTGACGCTGCTGAATCAGATCGCGGGCGACCAGTTGATCGTTCCGATCCCTGGAGATCCGCCCTGGGAACCCTGGGACGCACGTGCCTTTCCCCAGCTCAGTCACAACAGAGTTCCCGAAATTGCATGGGAGCTCACGTTCGGAGGCTTGAGCTCCGCCCGCGCCATGCGCACGCGTGCGTACGTGTGCGACCCCGCGCTCGGCACGCCACACATCGGCATCGGGTGGCCAGCGAGCATCTCTCGACCGTCCGCCTATCTCCTCTTCTTCCATCACGGCATCGGCCAGGAAGCGGCGGACTACCGATCGGCCGATGTGCGCTTCAGCAAGGGAATTGGCGACTACATGATCGGGCGGCTGAAGTGCCTCGACCAGATCGCGTGTTCATGGAAAGACGTTTGCGTGGTCATCCCTGAACCCACGTGGGCGGGAGTAGGCGCCTTCGACCACAACGAAGCACTGATCACGGAGGTTCTGCGAGAAATCGACACGGACCTGACTGGCCTCCGGCCCACGTCACTCCCACCGCTGCTCGTGGCGTCCTACAGCAACAGTCTTCGCCTGCTCGACAACTTCATGACGAACTGCCCCACGCTGCGGAAGCAGGTGCGCGCGGTGTACGACTTCGACGGACTCTACGTCAGCAACCTTTCCCACATCACGCTCTCCACCTGGGCGAAGGACGGCGCCAAGGTGTATCGGTACGTGGGAAATGCGTCCCCTTCATTGCTCTCCAGGCGAGAGCGCAGGCTGTGGTACCTCGCGCGGTGCATGAATCGGTCGCCCAAAGTGATCCCGCTGCCGAAGTCACGATGGGTGAACCACCCGTTCTTCGGTGAGTACCAGACGAACGCGGGGTGGGCAGCATCGTGGTGGCTCCACTTCTACATCCCCTCGTGCATGCTTCGGCACGGCCTTGCTACCACGGAGGGGATCTGAGTCCCCTGCCCTGTGGGGCAGCCCATGGGGCTGCCCCTGTATTGCATCAGTCCTACTTCGTCAGGTTCGCCCCGACCAGCTTCGCGATTGCAGCCAGCGTGGTCTGCGCCGCATTCAGGCCCAGGCGGAAGTCATCGTCGCTGTACGTGCTGTACACATCCGTGGGCTGGTGCCACTGCGGGTCCCATCCGGCCCCGATCTGCGCGCCACGCTCGTTCTCACGCACGCTGATCGCCGGTACCAGATCCTCGAAGGGCGACGAGTCCGTGTTCGTCATGTGCTGTCCGACCGTGGCCGGATAGTCGGTTGCGTACGTCTCGTTCGCATCGGCGAACGCCCATGCCAGCTTCTGCGCCTCCGCCGCAAATTTCGAGCGCGACTGAAACTCGACATTCACGTCCGCCTCCGGTCGCTGCACCTTCGACACCGTGCCGTCGGCCTTCGGCATGCCGTGATCGAACATCATCATGTCGTGCTGAATCATGCCCAGCCACTTCGGCTCCGGATATTTCCCCGACCCCGGCGGGTCCTCCTTCCCCTGCAGCGCCGCGCGCTGCGCGACATAGGCGCGCGATCCATTCAATCCCGTCTCCTCGTTGTTCCAGAGGATGAAGCGGATGGATCGGTCGGTCTGCACATCGGGCGAGCTGAAGACGCGCGCGAGTTCCATGACGAGTGCGGTTCCCGACCCATCATCGTTGGCGGCCTGGCCCCACCCAATGCCATCCATGTGGCCACCCACGATGTACATCTCGTCCGGATGCGTGGTGCCGACCTTTGTGCAGTACACTTCCTGCCGCTCTCCCGCCACGCTGGGCGGCGTGTCGAGCGCGCGCAGCTTCGCATCCGGCTGCGCCAGCGAGTCCGTATTCACGCCCGTAAGCGCGCGATTGCCGCGTATGCGCGAACCGCCTGCGCCGCGCGGGCTGGCCGCGAACCGCGCACGCAGCCGCGCGATTTCCTCCGGCGAGCGCGGGGGTCTGGGCGGTGGCGGCTGATAGTCATACGTGATGCGCTGCACGTTCGTGCATCCGTAGCTCTTGAGCTGCGCCTCGATCCAGTCCACTGCCGCGCGGTTGCGAGCCGTTCCCTGCCGGCGATCGCCAAACTGTGTGAGTCCCTTGACCGTGGCCCTGTACCGCGCCAGGTCGAGACGCGCGACCATCGTGCGGATGGGATCCGCCGTGGTGTCGCTGCCTGATGCTGCGCCGACATTCTGCGCCGGCAGCGGCATCGCGACAAACGCAACGCTCGCGGCAATGCCGGCGAGCCTGAAGAGAGAGGTGAACATGAGATCCCGGGAGAAGGAGAAGAGTCACGATGCCGCGTCGTTCATCGCGGCGACACCAACCTCCTCAACGGAAGACGCGCCCGGAGTGTTGAACGCGCCAGCAACGGTTGGACGAAAGACACAGGAAGTTGATTGCGCGCGAGCCCTCGCGAAGCCTCCCAGTCGCAATCAATCAAACTCCACTCGCCTGTTCGACTGCTCCGTCCCGACGTGCCCGATGCGAATCTCCGCCTTCGCGTAATTTTCACCACGCACCGGGGAGCCCCCGAGCCGCCGCAGCATGGTGAGCTGCCCGACATGCGTCAACGCATCGGCAATCGGGCCCTGAAAAAGTTTCCCCGCTTCCCACCCAAGCGGCGCGTCACTCGCCAGGTATTCATCCAGCCGCTCCAGGGCATCGAAGAAACGTTCCACCTCCAGCGGCCACGCTTGCGGTGTGGAGTCGTGCCACCGGTGTTCGCCCCGCGCCATCCAGAGTGCCCAGTCGAGCAGATCGCCGATGTGCGCCAGGATCTCGGCGGGCGTGCGAGTGGTGGCGCCGATCCGCAGCGCTGCAAAATCCGCCGGTGCGTTGGCTACGGCCTTGCCGCCGCGATAGGCGAGCGTGGCCACGGTATGGCGCAGCATCTGTCGAGCATCATCACTGACCTCCCGCGCCTGCTCCGATCCCGCGCTCGAGCTTGACATTGCGTTCACGGGTGAATGGTGCACTGCATTACGATGCCTCCGCGCCCTGCTCCATCACGACCGCCAGCTTCCGCTCGACGGGCAGGCCGGCCTGTTGCCATGCCGCCCATCCGCCGACCAGCACGCGCGCATTGGTCCAGCCGGCCCTTCGAAGCGCTCGCACCACACGGGTGCTTGTCGCCTCGTCCGTTCAGGCACAATAGACGACCAGCGTCGCGTGGCGCGACAGCCGCATCTCGGTCGCGTCGCGAACGGGATCCTCGGGCGGGAGGCGCACGGCCCCCCGCGCCTGCAGGTCGCTCGCCCGATAGCTCCGGTCGGCGCGGGAGTCAACCGGCAGGATGTTCTCGCCGCGAGACAGCAGCGCCTGGACCTCCGCAATCGTGATGCGATCCGGTGCCGGAGTCGCAGCGTCCGGTGCGTGATCCGTCTCGTCCTCCTTCGATGTGGCAGCCCGAGCATCCGTCCGTCCCCGATGGCTCGCGCGCAGAAAGAGTGCCATACCACTTCCATGCAGCAGCACCGAGAGCAGCACCACCAGACAGGCGACCGCGAACAGATATCCGGCGCCGGGCACTCCCGCGAACACCGGCAGCAGCGTGAATAGCAGCGAGCTCAGTCCGCGCGGCCCGAAGAGCGCGATCAGACGCCGTTCTCGTGCCGTGAGTCCGACGCCCTTCAGCATGGGCAGCAGCACGACCGTGCGCGCCGCGAGCGCCACCACGGCAAAGACGATCGTGCGCACGTCAATCACCCCGAGCCCCGACCAGATCACCGACATGCCGAGCGCCACGAACGTGAGCAGCAACAACATCTCTGCAGTGGCTTCGCCGTATTCGAGGAAGCAGTCGCACAGTTCGATGTCCTGCGCGGCCACCAGGAGGCCCGCGGCGAATGCGGCAAGAAAGCCGCTCCCTCCCACCGATTCCGCCACGGCGTACGCGGTGAACGCGAGGCCCAGTGCGTAGAGCGATTCGTAGTCTCGGCGCACACCAATACTGCCGCGCACACGGCCGAGCACGATAATCCCTACCAGCCCCACCAGCGCGCCGAGTGCGGGGCCAAGCAGGAAGAGTCCGACGGCTCGATGAATCAGGACCGTCGCGACGCTGCCCTGCCCTGGTGCGCCGGCGTGCTCGATGACCATTGCCAGAATCACGATGGGCAGCAGCACGGCGTCGTTCATGCCCGACTCCAGTCGCAGCGCCACCCGAGTCGGTCCCGGAAGTGCGCGCGACCGCAGTACGCTGCGCAGCAGCACGGGATCCGTGGACGCCAGCGCCGCTCCAAGAATCGCTGCCGCCGGCACTGAAATCCCCAACAGCCCCCACGCTGCCAGCGCGATGACAACGGCGGGAGCCAAGGTGCCCGGCCCGAGCAGCCGCAACGCCAGTCGTCGTCGCGATCGGACTTCCTTGAGGTCGAGCGTCACCGCATCGCTGAACAGCACGAGCGCGAGCGCCAGCGTCGCGACAGACTCCAGCACCGACGAGTCGAGGTCGATATTGGCAAGCCCAAGGCCCCAGGGGCCGAGCGCCGCGCCGAGCGCGAGAAACACGGCGACAATGGGCACGCCACTGCGCTCCACCGCGCCCGAGAGCAGCGCGGCGACCACGATGACGATGCCGATCAGTGCGACAGTGCTGACGAAATGCTCCATGAGCCTCCCGGTCTCCGCAATGAACGCGCCCGGCTCGCGCTCAGTGCCCGGCGCCTAGCGCGGACAGCAGATACACGAGGTTCGCGGTGCCATCCATGATGGGCTCATTCGTCGAATAGTCGCCAAAGTCATCATGGTACACGATGAAGCCGGTGTTGAACGGCGCATACTTGTCCGGATCGTGCAGGGTGATGCCGCGCAGGTTCTGATAGATGGACCGGTACACCGGGCCGTCGAGCAGCCCGCCCGTCAGCGCCGTGGCGCCGAACTGGTTCGCCACGACGGAATGCGGGGTGCGGGCCCAGACGCCATCGCCGGGCAGCCCGATCACCATCGAGACACCCCAGGGATTGGTCCCGAACAGCCAGTCGATCGCGGCCCATTCGAGTTTCCGGTAGCGTGTATCGCCGGTCATCTGCTCATAGAGCAGCGCCTGCGAGGCGAAGGAGACCATGAGATCGTTGGAGCACCAGATGAATGGAATGCCCACGCGAAAGCCATTGTTCGCGCGCCGCGCGACCGCTTCGAGTCCTCGCCGATAGTAGCCGGCCATCGCCGAGCGCTCCGCGCGCGTGGCACCGCGCGCACGCGAGATCTCGTAATGGCCGCTGTTGTAAAATGGATACCACTCGTAGTGGCGCGCGGTATCCGCGCCCATCCACGGTGTCACGGGCTCCTGACGCGCATACGCTTCGGCCTCGTGCAGGTAGTGCGCATCGCCGGTGAGCGCATGCAGCTCCGCCGCGCCCAGCTCCATGTCGTCCACCCAGTTCGCTTCCTCGTAGAAATACGGCGCATGGCCGGGCGCGGTCTGGCACACGCCGGGATGCGCCCGGCCCAGCGCGTACGCTTCGCGAGATCGCGTGGCCAGCACTGTGGCGAATGCGCTGTCACGGCCGGCGAACAGCCGTGCACCCAGTGCAAAGGCCGCGGCGTACTTGCCGGCTGTGGACGCCAGGCCGGTCGAGCGGTTCCTGTACTGGAAGAGTCCCTGCGGGCGACCGGTGCAGGGATAGACCGGTCGCTGCCTGCCCTTCCCCCAGCCATAGTCGGAGGAATCCGTGGTAGGCAGATCCAGAAAGGTGTGATCGCGGTCGTCCCCCACCTGGTTGTAGATCCGCCCGTCGCCCGGATCCATGCGCAGCAGCCACTCGAGTCCGTGGCGCGCCTCGTCAAGCACATCGCTCACGCCGTTCGCGCCGGGGAGCCCCCGCGCGTCGAACCGATCGGTGAAACGAGCAGGGTGATCGTGATACGCCTGCAGCATGTCGAACGTGGCGGTCGCGGACGTCGCCACGTACTGCAGATAGTCGCTGGCGTCGGCCCAGCCGCCGCTCACGGGCACGAAGGTGCCGGCGTGCGCGGAGTCGTCCACGACGATGCCATCCAGCGTGTGCACCGAGTCGCGGAAGAACGGATTGTAGCCGGAGCGCTGCTCGCGCATGTAGGAGAGGAGCACGTTTGCGGCGTCATCGTACGCATGCGCGTTCACGCGCGCGGGACGGGACGAGATGTCCGCGCCTGGCGTCCGAGCAATGATCGTGTAGCGCCCCGCGCGGCGCAGCGCGGACCAGTCCAGGCGCCAGGTCTGTGCGCACGGGCCGAACGTGCCCGATGCGGTCACGCCTCGCGGGCCGAGCACCGTGCGCCCCGTGCTGTCCCGGACGAGAAAGGTCGTGACCCGTGTGGAGTCGAGCGCGCATGCGACCGCGATCTTGGGTCCATTCGGGAGGTAGCCCATCTGATTGGTGCGAACGACAAGGAACGGCGTCGTGTCTGCAAGGACGGATGGCACGTCTGCGGCGGTTGCGGCGCGGGAGCCCTGCTGCGCCGGGCTTCGTGCGGCGGGGAGGGCGATGTACGCGAAGGTCGCGAACAGCGTGAGTGCGCGCTGCACGTCGCGCAAGGGGACTGGCCTCATGACCTTCTGCGTCATGGGCGTGAAGGTACGGCGCCGCGGTCTCGGCGAGCAATGACGTGCTTGACGGACCAGCCCGGCAATCGTAGCTTCGCATCCATCCCGCAGCACCTCGGAATTTCCCTCCCCGAACGCCGCACCTTTCTCATGAGTCCCGCTGCTCACCGTGCTGGCTGTCTACTGTAGCGCCGAAGCGCAGCTCACGCGCACGCTGGCTGCTGTGCCACCGCACTGTCACGTCTCCAGCAGTCAGTCGTGGACTCAGTTTCAGCGCGACGTACTGGGCGCACCGTGCGCGGTGGTCGTCCTGCCATGGCTGACGGGCGAACCCTTTCGCCGGCTGCGCGAGCTCAAGGAGCGCTGCCCGACCCGCCCCGTCGTACTCGTGACGACGAAGGACGCGGACAACGCCCGCTGCCTGCGGGGTGTGCCGGTGGAGGAGGTTGTATGGCTCGGGGATGTCTCCCGCGAACTCTGGCCGGCGATTCGACGCGCCACCTTCAGGCCGTCACTCACAGACCTTGCGGGTGAGATGGAAGCCGCGGCGCACGTGCCGGACCGGCTGCGCGACGCGCTCAGCGTCGCGTGCCGCAGCGAATCGCCCGTTCGTTCGGTTGGCGAGCTGGCGCAACTGGCGAATTGCCGCCGCGGTACGCTGTGGTATCAGTGGAAGCGGGTCATGCGGGCCGAGGATGATCCGCGCCTGGAGGATTTTCTCGGCTGGCTGCTCGTGGTTCGCGCGATTGGGCTCAAGGATCGCACTGCCGCTTGGACTGACGTGGCGGACGGAATCGGGGTACACGGCCGGACGCTGGGCCGGCTGGCTCGCCGGCTCACCGGGCATACGCTCGAGGAGTTATGGACAGGCGGCGAGACGCAGGCGCTGGCGCTGTTCCGGGAGCGGATGATGGTGCCGGTAATATCGTGCGCGACAGGACATTCTGTCCACGATATGGACAAATTGCCGTTGCGCTCGGCTTCACAAAATCCGAATATTTTATTGACGTCCTGACCAGTCTCGTGGGCAGGCCTCCGGCCGGCGCGTGCTTCGCAGCCGCGCTCCAGCTGGCGATGGTTCGTTACATCTGCAGTTCAGTCGCCCGACTCTCTCGACAACGCGCTTGTGCCCGGCGCGTGTCGTGTGTTGCGTTTTCTCGCCGTACCTCGCTGTTCCAGCAGGTCATGCAACCGGTTCGACATCGCCTCGATGCCCACGTTCATCGGTGGGTCACATTCCTAACGCACATGGTTGCCGCGCTCGGACTGTTTCTCCCGACCACTCGCTTCCAGACAGCTTCCCTGCTTCACCCGTAGGACAGCGCAACCAGGCGAATGGTTGCCCTGTCGAGCCTCCCACCCCCACGCGGAGAATTGAATGCCCCAATCCGTTCGAGAGCGTTTCCCCGCCGGTCCCACGGTCAGCGCAGGATCCCAGTGATGATACGACTGGCGCTGCCGTCGGGTTTCACCCTGCCTCTCCCGGGCCACCGGAAGAGCGCAAACCATTCGACACCGTATAGAGGATCAATCATGAGAAACCCACGTGCGGGGCGGCTCGTCGCACTGGCCGCTTCGCTCCTCGCTTTTGCGCTCACGGCGCCGTCGCAGGCGCAAGCGCAGGATGCGGTCATCAAGGGGACGGTCACCGGTCCGCAAGGAGAACCGGTGGAAGGGGCGCAGATCTCCGTCCAGAGCATGCTGCTCGGATCCGCCACCGATGCGAAGGGGCAGTACACCTTCACGGTGAGCGCCAACAACGTGAAGGGTCAGACGGTGAATCTCGTTGCGCGCCGCCTGGGCTTTGCCGCGGTCACCAAGCAGGTGGTCCTGTCTGCCGGCGAGCATGCGGTGGACTTCGCCATGAAGACTGACGTGCGCCGCCTCGACGAAGTGGTCGTGACGGGCGTCGCCGGCGCCACCGAGATGAAGAACACCACGATCTCCATCTCCAAGGTGAACGAGGACCAGATCAAGGAGGTTCCGGCGCAGGACATTGGCACGCTGCTCACCGGCAAGGTCGCCGGCGTGCAGGTGCTGTCGGAGACAGGACTGCCAGGTGCCGCGGCCACGGTGCAGATCCGCGGTTCCACGGTGCTCCAGATCGGGAGCAGTTCGCCGACCTACATCATCGACGGCGTCGTGTCGAAGAACGGGATCTCGAGCATCGACCCCTCGGACATTGTCAGCATGGAAGTGCTCAAGGGTGCGGCATCGGCTACCACGTACGGCTCACAGGGCGCCAACGGCGTCATCGCGGTCACCACGCGCCGCGGGCAGAGCCTGGCGGATGGCAAGATGCAGTTCACCTTCCGCTCCGAGTTCGGCAAGAGCGACATCGAACATTATCCGCCGCTGGCGCATTACAACATCTATCAGATCGGCGCGGACGGGCGGATCGTGACGGACGCGTCGGGCATTCGCCAGCCGAAGGACGATCACATTCAGGACAGTCCGTTCCCCACCCCCCAGCAGGATCCGGATCACTTCTGGCGGAACCAGCTCCAGACGTGGCTCCAGTCGAACACCATTACCAACAACTACATCACGATGGGGTACCGGAAGGGGAACACGAACTTCATGGCGTCCTTCTCCCGGCTTGACGATCCTGGCATCATGCCGATCCTGAGCGGGTTCAAGCGCCAGAACTTCCGCTTCAACCTCGATCAGGGCATCACGGACAAGCTCGACGTCTCGGCGAGCATGATGTACGGCTACACATCGAACGATCAGGCGCAGGTGGATGGCGCAGGTGACTTCTTCGGCCTGCTGCAGGCGCCCCCTGACCTGAATCTGGCGCATCCGAACGGTCCGGCCGACACGGTGCTGTACGACAATGCCATGGATCCGAACATTGACTCCCAGCAGCGTGGCAACGCCCTGTACGATCTGCTGCACACCAACAACTCCAACAACACCGAGCGCATCTTCGGTGCGTTCACGGCGCGGTACCGGCCCATTTCCTGGCTGGCGCTGGACGCGACCTACGGTACGGATCGCTACAACAACCTGAACAGCCAGTATCAGTTCAAGGGTTATATCAACACGGACGGCTCCCTGTCGCTGGGCCATCTGAACTAC
>Ga0157370_10001802_pt1 | contig 26423 bp, 28 predicted proteins | sample C35metaG_FD_113463 | JGI IMG/M metagenome (GOLD analysis project Ga0157370, IMG submission 113463) | Corn rhizosphere microbial communities from Kellogg Biological Station, Michigan, USA - C3-5 metaG | ecosystem: Host-associated > Plants > Roots > Rhizosphere > Soil | place: USA: Michigan...
GGCTCACACAGGTGGGAGCCGTCGGGCGCGATGATGGCGGAGTAGCATCCTCCACGCAGCGCCTTCTGTTTTTGAGGGTCTGGTGTGATGGTGGCTATCTGTTCGTCTGTCAGCCAGCCGGTGGAATTGACCACAAAGCAGCCGGACTCCAGCGCATGGTGGCGGATGGTCACCTCGATCTGATCCGCGAAAATCTGACCGACCATCGATCCAGGGAACTGGGCGCAGTGGATTTCCTCCCGGTCCGCCATCAGTGTGTAGCGGGCCAGCGGATTGTAGTGCTCCCAGCAGGCGAGTGCGCCCACCCGGCCCACGGCGGTATCCACCGCCTTGAGGCCTGAGCCGTCACCCTGGCCCCAGACCATCCGTTCGTGAAATGTGGGTGTGATTTTCCTGCGTTTCAGGAGCAGGGAGCCATCGGCATCGTAGATCAGTTGCGTATTGTAGAGGGAGCCGCCGTCCAGTTCGTTCACGCCGACGACGAGCACCATCCGGTGATTCGCCGCTGCACGGGAAAGCCTCTGGGCCAGCGGCCCCGGAACCACCACCGCTTCCTGATAGAGTTTCTGATGAGCCTTGCCGGAGGCAAATGGCGGCTCAACGAAGGAAAAGTAGGGATAGTAAGGCACAAACGTTTCCGGGAAAACGGCCATCTGCACCCCGTTGTCTGCTGCCTCGGTGATGGCCTGCACCATGCGGTCGATGGTGCCGCCCGCTCCGTTGAGATCGGGGGCGATCTGGATGGCCGCTGCTCGGATGGTTTTCATGCTTCAGACAGTCCAGGAGTCCATGATGACGGCGTTCGCTTTCTTGTGCACGAGGATGCAGTCGAGAACGTCCAATGGGTTGATCGGAATGATCCCCGGAATGAAGGCTTTCTCCGTCTGGCCATACAGCGCTTGGGTGGAGAAGCGGCAGGCATACACCTTTCCGCCTTCCTCCATGAATTTCTCCAGCCGCTGGTTTACGAACAGGTGGCCGGGAAAGGCCTCGTCTCCCAGAGTGGGAAAGCCGCGCTGGAAGCCCATGATCACCCCCGGCCCGTATAACAGGATGGATGTCTCATAGCCCTTCCGCAGCAGGCGCGTGGCGGAGAGTGTGTTCACGATGGCGATGGAACCTTCGAACGCCACGGTGTGGAAGGTGACCAGCGCCTTCTCGCCCGGATCCGCCTTGATGTCTTCGAAGACTCTTTCTTCGTAGTCCACGAGGACGTCTCCCTTTTTGTGCATTTCTCTTTCGACTTTTGGCATGGTGGTGAGGAATTGAGTGTTGGGTTGTCCGGTCATCGGACGAGGGTTCACAAAGCACTGGCCAAGCCAGCCGTGCCAATCGGCTCGAAATGCATCCCCGTTATTTGTGCAAATCGTTGCGCATGCTTTCTGCTTACTCCCACCCATGCAGGAACGCGTGACCATGGCCGTGCTGGCAAAGGCGCTGGGGCTTTCAGAATCAACGGTTTCTCGCGCCCTGCGGGGTGACAGGAGGATCGGTGAAGCCACGCGGGAAAGGGTGGCACAGATCGCCGGAGAGCTGGGCTACCGGCCGAATCCTCTGGTGAGCGCGCTCATGTCCGTGAGAAAAAACCGCTCCGGCACGGGCGAGATTGGCACGGTGGCTCTCGTCACGGATTACCATGGAAAGGACGGCTGGAAGACCAAGGACGTCTGCCGTTGGGAATACGAAGGCATCTGCCGCCGCGCCGATGAAATGGGCTACCGCGTGGAGGAATTCGCCATGAGTGATTTCAACTACGATGGACATCGTATTTCAAAAACCCTCGCAGCGCGTGGCATTCGCGGCGTCATCCTGGGATTCACCCGCGAGCGGAAGATTCTATCAGACTTCCCGCTGGACGCCTTCAGCGTCGCCGGACTCAGCACCTACTTCCGCGAGGTGGCGGTGAACCGTGCGAACTTCCACGGCTTCCACAATGTGCAACTGGCCCTCAATGAAATCCGCAAGCTCGGCTACCGCCGTACCGGCCTCATCGTTCCCGAGCTGAACAACCGCGTCTCCGGCTACCTCTGGTCCGGTGCCGCCCTCGATTGGCAACGCCGCCTCCCCGAAGACGAACGCTGCAATCCCCTGGTCCCTGCCGCTGGCCGCGAGGAGGCCGAATTCACCCCATGGCTCCAACGCGAAAAACCGGACTCCCTCCTCGTTTACAAACTCCCCGCCCGAAGCTGGCTCTCCAAATCCGGCCTCCGCGTCCCCGACGACATCCACCTCTCCTACCTCTACCGCACCAAAGACGAAATGAACGAATGGCCCGGCATCGACGGCAACCTCCCCATGGTCGGCGCAGCGGCGTTCGATCTCGTCATTGAGGGACTTCACACCAATCGATACGGCGTGCCGTCACAACCGAAGGACGTCCTCATCAAGGGTGAGTGGCGTATTCCATAAGTAGCTTCATGGCTTCGCCATGAAGGTTGGGGCGATAATTACGATCCAACGAAACCAATTTTTTCTGCAAGCTTCAATCGGCAGCATGCATCCACCCAACCCTCGTGGCGCAGCCACGAGGCTACATCCCGGGAGCAGCCGGAAATGACAAAGCACAAGCAGCAAAAACCTCCGTCCGGTTTCCCGAGCGGAGGTTGTGAGTTTTAGTTGGATCAGGCTTCGCCGTCTTCTGCTGATGGGGTATCGCCATCAGCTTCAGTAGCTTCACCGTCCGCGGATTCTGCGGCGTCTCCCGGTGCATCTTCGCCATCAGGGATGACGATGGAGACGTCCTGAAGTTTCTCGCTTTCCTTGAGGGTGAGGAGTTTCACGCCTTGGGCATTGCGGCCGGTTTCGCGGATTTCCTTCACGCGGATGCGGATGCTTTGACCGGTGGAAGTCATGAGCATGAGTTCATCTTCTTCGGTGACGGTGACGGCTCCGACGACGGGGCCGGTCTTGTCCGTGACTTTCATGGTGATGATGCCCTTACCGCCGCGGGTTTGTCTCCGGTATTCCTCGAAGGAGGTGCGCTTGCCGAGGCCATTTTCAGAGGCGACGAGCAGGGTGCAGCCTTCCGTGACCTTCGCAAGGCCGACGACGAAGTCTCCCTCGACCGGGCGGATGCCCATGACGCCTGCGGAGCTGCGGCCCATGGAGCGGGATTCCTCTTCGTGGAAGCGGAGACTGAGGCCCTCATGCGTGACGAGGATGATTTCATCCGAGCCGGAGGTGAGGCGGACGCCGATGAGCTCATTGTCCTCCTCCAGATTGATGGCGATGATGCCGTCCTTGCGGTAGTTCCGGAAGTCATTCAGGGCAGTTTTCTTCACCTTGCCGGAGCGGGTGGCGAAGAACACAAAGCCTGCTTCATCACGGAAGGTGATGTCGTTTCCGGCTTCATCGACAGTGCGCTCCAGACGGAGCAGCGCAGCGATTTTTTCCTCAGGCTTGAGATTGAGCACATTGCGGATGTTCCGGCCCATGGCGGTGCGGGAACCTTCCGGGAGTTCATACACGCGCTCCACATACATGCGGCCGGTATTCGTGAAGAACAGAAGGTAATCGTGCGCCTGAACGCTGAAGAGGTGCTCCACGAAATCATCCGCCTCATCCTTCTTCGTCGCCCGGGTTTCCATGCCTTTCAGCCCCTTGCCGCCGCGCCCTTGCAGGCGGTATTCGGAGGAGGCGGTGCGCTTGATATAACCGCGATGGGAAAGGGTGACGATCATCGCATCATTGGCGATGAGGTCTTCCATGGCGACTTCCCCCGCTTCTGCCACGATGGAGCAGCGGCGTGGGGTGGCATACTTGTCCTTGATGATGCGCAGCTCGTCTTTGATGATTGTTAGCACGCGTTCTTCGCGGGCGAGGATGTCCATGTAGTCCTTGATATCCAGGATCACATTGTCGTATTCGCCCTTCACCTTGTCCCGCTCCAGCCCGGTGAGCTGATAGAGGCGGAGTTCCAGAATGGCATTCACCTGGCGCTCGCTGAAATAGTAGGTGTCTCCGGAAATGGAGGCCTGCGAGCGGATGAGAATGCCGAGCGATTCCGCCGTGGAAACAGGGAAATTGTAAGCCGCCAGACGCTCACGCGCTTCATCCCGGTTCTTCGAAGAACGGATGATTTTGATGAAATCATCCAAGTGGCCGAGGGCGAGGAGAAATGCCTCCAACAACTCCGCGCGTTCCTCTGCCTTTCCTAGCAGATAGCGGGTGCGGCGGACGACCACCTCGCGGCGATGCTCGATGTAGGCATCGATGCCTTCCTTGAGCGAAAGCTGCTTCGGGCGATTCTTGTGAATGGCCAGCATGTTCACGCTGAAGGAGGTCTCCATCTGCGTAAGCTTGAAGATCTGATTCACCACCACCTGCGGGCGGGCGTCGCGCTTCAGCTCGATCTCGATGCGGGTCTCCTCATCGGAGAGGTCGCGCATGCCGGAGATGCCAGTGAGTGTTTTTTCATTCACCAGCTCGGCAATGCGCTCCTGCAGGGTGGCGCGGTTCACGCCGTATGGCACCTCGCGGATGATGATGAGGGAACGACCATTGGCATTTTCCTCGATCTCCATCTTACCGCGCATCCGCATGGAACCACGACCGGTGCGGAAGTATTCCTCAATGCCACGGATGCCGCGGATCTCGGTAGGAACGGCAAAGTCCGGCCCCTTGATGTGCTCCATCAGTTCCGGCAGCGTGATTTCCGGATTATCGATCTGGGCGCAGATGCCATCCACCACTTCGCCCAGATTGTGCGAAGCGAGGTTGGTGGCCATACCCACGGCGATGCCGGTGCCGCCATTGACAAGGAAGTTCGGAAAAGCGGCGGGAAGAACGGTCGGCTCCGTGAGGCGTTCGTCGTAGTTGGGAACGAAATCGACGGTGTCCTTGTCCAGGTCATCCATCATGGCCATGCCGAGATGGGTGAGGCGGGCTTCCGTATAACGCATGGCGGCCGGAGGGTCGCCTTCCACGGAACCGAAGTTACCCTGGCCATCGATCAGCGTATCCCGCATGGACCACTTCTGCCCCATGTTGACAAGAGTCGGATAGATAACGGATTCACCGTGAGGGTGATAGTTACCGGAGGTGTCACCGCAAATCTTGGCGCACTTGATGTGCTGCTTGCCAGGCGCGAGGTTCAACTCCCGCATGGCGTAAAGAATGCGGCGTTGAGATGGTTTCAAGCCATCGCGCACGTCGGGCAACGCCCGCGAGATAATGACCGACATCGAGTAGTCCAAGAAGGACTTGGACAACTCCTCAGCGACGTTGATCGGTTTGATATGTTCTTCAGACATCAGATATAGAAATCAGGATGGAATGGTAAGGATCAGACGTCGAGGTTACGGACGTTAAGGGCGTTGTCTTCGATGAATCGTTTGCGAGGCTCGACGATGTCACCCATGAGAACGTCAAACATCTTGTCGGCTTCCACGGCGTTGTCCTCATCGAGTCTGACACGCATGAACTGGCGTTTCCCCGGGTCCATGGTCGTTTCGAAAAGCTCCTTGGCGTTCATTTCACCCAGACCCTTGAATCGCTTGATCTGCACGCCACGGCGGCCGATTTCAAGGATGCGGGCGAGGATTTCCGGCACACCGAAGATCGGGGTAACCACCTGCTTTTCTCCTTCACCTTCAATGAGTTCGTAAAGTGGCTTATCTTCGGAGAAGAGCACATTCGTATCGAATCCGCGCTCCGTTAGACGGGAGAAGATTCGAGCAATGGCCTTCGATTCGTGAAGCTCATGCAGCACCACGCGGCGGGATGGACCCACGTTCGCAGCGATCTCTTCCTCTGTCAGAATTTCATCGAAGATCCGCAGTGTGCGGTTCTCTGCAGCGTAGGAGCGGAGAGATGCCTCGTCCGGGAAGTAGGTGATTTTTTCATCATTTCCGGTGCGGATGCGCAGCATGAATTCCGGCAGGACGCCATTCACGCGGGCAGCGAGGTAATCCTTGAAATTGCCACCATTGCCCTCGATGGAATCCGAGTAGCGGAACAGCGAGGAAAGCGTGTCCAGCACGTCTCTGAGTTCCTCGGCGGAGAAACTACGAGAACCCTCGTAGTTGCGCAAAGTGACTTCACCGGCACCCAGGTCAAAGAGAATGCGGTTCAAGGATTCATTATCCTGCACATACTCCTGACGCTTCTTGCGGCTCACAAGATAGAGCGGCGGCTGAGCGATGTAGAGATAGCCGCGCTTCACCAATTCCGGCATATGGCGGCAAAAGAAGGTGAGCAACAGCGTACGGATGTGCGAGCCGTCCACGTCGGCATCGGTCATGATGACGATCTTGTGGTAGCGGACCTTGTCGATATTGAAGGAACCTTCCTGCTCTCCATCACCGATGCCCGCACCGATGGCGGTGATCATCGACTGGATTTCCTTGTTCTGGAGAGCGCGGTAAAGGCGGGCCTTCTCCACGTTGATCAGCTTGCCACGGAGCGGGAGAATCGCCTGCGTCCGCCGGTCGCGCCCTTGCTTGGCGGAACCACCGGCGGAGTCACCTTCGACAATATAAAGCTCACATTTTGACGGATCGCGCTCCGAACAGTCAGCCAGTTTTCCTGGCAAGCCCCCACCGGAAAGCGCGGACTTCCGCACCGTCTCGCGTGCCTTCCGCGCCGCTTCACGCGCGCGCGCCGCATTCACGGACTTCTCGATCACCTGTCGTGCGAGCGACGGGTTTTCCTCAAAATACTGCATGATGCCTTCGTAAACGATCGAGGAAACCACGCCCTCGATTTCCGAGTTCACCAATTTGTCCTTCGTCTGCGAGCTGAACCGCGGATTCGGCATCTTGATGGAAATCACGCACACCAGACCTTCACGGACATCGTCACCGCTCAATGCCGGATCTTTGTCCTTCAGGATCTTGTTCACCTTCGCATACTGGTTGATGCCGCGCGTCAATGCCGTGCGGAAACCGGTAAGGTGTGTGCCGCCATCGCCGTTCGGGATGGAGTTGGCGAAGCAAAGGATCTGATCGTTGTAAGAATCGTTGTATTGGAAAACTACATCCGCAAAAACATCGTCGCTGGTCTTTTTGCCATCGTAATCCAGTTCGATCTGGCGCTTGCCGTGAAGAATCACGGGCGAATCATGGATGACGGTCTTGTTTTCGCCCAACTGAACGACAAACTCTTCGATCCCCTTCGCATAGAAAAACGTAGCCTTCTTCGCGGACTCGGGACGCTCGTCCTCAAGATCAATCGTCAGGCCCGGATTGAGGAATGCCAGCTCGCGGAGGCGGGTGGCCAGGCGATCAAACTTGAACTCAATGGTATCGACGAAAATCGTGGCGTCCGGGAAGAACGTGATCATCGTCCCCGTTTTACTCGGATCCACCTCACCGATGACATGCAGCGGCTGGGTGGTCTTGCCGCGCTCAAAGGCGATCATGTGGACCTTGCCATCGCGCATGATCTCCGCCTTGAACCAATCGGAAAGAGCGTTCACGCACTTCGCGCCCACACCGTGGAGACCACCGGAATATTTGTAGGCACCTTGGCCGAACTTGCCGCCCGCGTGGAGATTCGTAAGCACCAGCTCTACCGCAGGCATGCCGAACTTGGCGTGCATATCCACCGGAATGCCCCGGCCATCATCGGAAATGGATACAGAGCCATCCACGTGAATGGCCACCTTGATCCGGTCACAATAGCCAGCCAAATGCTCATCGATCGAGTTGTCCAGCACTTCGAAAACGCAGTGGTGCAGACCGCGTTCGTCCGGGTCGCCGATGTACATCCCGGGGCGCTTCCGCACAGCCTCCAGGCCTTCCAGCTTATCAATCTGGGCAGCACCATACTGCTGCTGCGCGGCGACTTGTGTTTCCGCTTTTTGTGGCTCGTTCTCAGTCTCTGACATAGGGCTCAGGAAGAGTCTGAAATCCACCTCGCGAGGACAAGGAACTTCGTTAAAAAAACGCCTTTTTTTAATCTCTCCATCACGATTCGTAACTCACTCGAAATAAATGCAATACACCCCATCACCGGGTCATGCTTTTTTCTAAAAACCAATAAGCGGCCAGGCAGATGCCAATCACTAAAATGATCCACGCAAAAATCCGCAGCATTCGGAAAATCTCACGACGTTGCTGATATTCGCGATCCACCATGGAATCCGCCATCAAATGCCCGGACTTGAACTGTGGAACGTGCTTATGGGCTCCCTTTGCTGGGATTTTTTCCACCCGAGTCAGGAAATCCTTGTCCTGTGGTGGCCTTACATAATCGGGAGCTATCACCCACTGCCCGCAACGGGGACAAGGCCCACCAATACCTGCCTGAGCCTCATCGACGGATAATTCCTGCCGACAGTGTTCACAGGAAAAACGGATCCGGGGAAACACCCTAGTTGAAGCATTCCGGGGAGGTTGCATCAACCGCTAGGAAACTTCCGTTAGCCTTAAAGGCAAGAAGGAACTTGGTTTGACCTCAGAAATGCAACCCCAGGCATTCTCGCTGCCACTTGAGGAGCACTTCTTCCGGCTGGGATTCACCAGCCGCCAAACTCTCCAGCACGGCACGTGGCGCGATCAATGAACTGTCGATATCCAGCTTGGCAGCGACATTTTCGCGGGTTTTCAAAAAGTCATCGACGATTCGATCAAAATCCTTATCCCGCTTGCGGCGCTTACCGGTAGGCCGTTCCGGCCATTCGGTCCGCGGCATCTCCTTCACTGCCTGGATCGCGGCATGAAAGCGTTTCAGGCGATCCGAGCGATAATGGGGAGGAAGGTTCAATTTCTTACCCGCAGCAAGATCGATTCCCCACTCCAAAAGCTGGCGGTTCGGCGAAACCATGAAGGATGGGCGATCCCAGGCTTTTGCCTCCCCATCGCGCCAGTTCCACAGAGCCCTGAGATAGGCCAGTCCATGAGAGTCCAGCTTTCCAGATCCTTGAATCCGCCAACTTTCCTCCTTGGAATCATCCCGATTCAAAACCTTGAGCCTTGCTGCCTCACAGCTTTCCTCAAACCACTCGTAGCGGCCCTTTTCCTTCAGGGCAGCCACAATGATATCACCCATATCCAGAAGGTAATGCACATCATTGAGCGCATACTCTACCATTTTAGGAGAAAGTGGACGCTTGCCCCAATCTGCCTTTTGGGAAGATTTTGAAAGCTCAACGCCAAAGTAATGAAGCACCAGATCTCCCAGCCCGAAACGCCGCACACCGAGCAACCGGGCCCCGATTTGAGTATCATACACCACTGAGGGCAACTCACCGAACTGCCGCTTGAACATGGTCATGTCATAATCAGCACCATGCATCCACACAGTGGCATCCTTGAGGTAGCTTCCCAGAGAGGAAAGATCGTCGATCGCCAAAGGATCGATCAATTCGCAGCCATCACGGACCGCAAACTGAATGAGGCAAAGAGACTCCCTATACCGGTGCAAGCTGTCCGCCTCCGTATCAATAGCACATACCGGATGAGAATTTCCCGCCCGGCACGCTACTAAATAGGCTTCCAATTCCTCTGACGTGACAATCATATCTAAATCAACCGACTTTCTATTTTAACTGATTATAAGTCGGTTATGAGATTACACATTTATTGGCCAAGCCATTTGCCTCAAGGGCGGACGCCAGACAAAATGGTGCCAGAACTCCCGCTGACCACGAGCTGGCCACGCACACCTGCGGTACCACCCATGTATTTTCAGGCAATAGAGTTCTTAAACGCATATTACCGAAAATGCCAGAGGTCTTTCGTCTGACAAGCGGAAAAACGATTAGATCACGTTTCCCTCCCCCTCCTCCGGCAGAAAAACTCACCCCACCTGCAGGGCAGCAGCTTGCTTTTCATCCAGTTCGATAACTGTCCAAGGAAGGCCGTGCACATTCAGATCTGCCATAAAGCCATCAGGGTCATGCTGTTCCATGTTCCAAACTCCTGCTTTTTTCCAGCTTCCTTCCAGCATCTGCTTTGCGCCGATCATCGCCGGCACACCAGTCGTGTAGGAAATTGCCTGTGAACCCACCTCGGCGAAGCAGGCTTCGTGATCGCAGATATTATAAATGTAAATGGCCTTGGCCTTCCCATCCTTCAGCCCGGTGATGATGTTACCGATGCACGTGCGGCCCTTGGTGGTCTGGCCCAGATCACCTGGATTCGGCAGCACTGCCTTCAGGAACTGGAGCGGAATGATTTCCACACCATTGTAGTTGACCGGATCGATGCGCGTCATGCCTACATTTTGAAGCACTTCCAAGTGTTTCAAGTAATTTGGGGAAAAGGACATCCAGAACTGCGCCCGCTTGATCGTGGGAATATGCTTCACGAGGGACTCCAGCTCTTCATGATACATGCGGTAAATTTCGTAGGTTCCCACACCATCCGGACAGGTAAACGATTGATGCCGGGACATCGGAGCCGTTTCCACGAAGCTGCCATCCTCGAAGTGGCGGCATTCTGCGGTAACTTCCCGGATGTTGATTTCCGGATTGAAATTGGTGGCGAAAGCTTTGCCGTGATCGCCTCCATTCACGTCCACAATATCGAGCGTGTGGATTTCATCGAAGTGATGCTTGAGCGCCCATGCGGTGAAAACGTTCGTCACCCCAGGATCGAAACCGGAGCCCAGCAGCGCAGACAGACCCGCCTTTTCAAACTTTTCCTGATACGCCCACTGCCAGGAGTATTCGAACTTCGCCACATCCTTGGGCTCGTAGTTCGCGGTATCCATATAGTCCACACCAGCCTTCAGGCAGGCATCCATGATCGTCAGATCCTGATACGGCAGCGCGACATTGATCACCAGCTTGGCCCCCGTCCTGCATATCAGTTCCGCCGTTTGCACGGAATCATCGGCATCCACCTGGGCAGTGGCAATGGTGCGGCCGGTGCGCTGCTTCACACTTTCTGCGATGGCATCACACTTGGAGACAGTCCGGGAAGCCAGCGTGATCTCGCCGAAAACTTCGGGAACCATCGCACACTTATGGGCTACAACACTGCCAACTCCGCCGGCTCCAATGATAAGGACTTTGTTCATGATGTTTGAGGCACTAGGCGTGCGGGAATCCCGCCCACGTGGCAAGCACTTACCCGTGACGAAACATCTTCACCCGATGAATTTTTCTGACAACTTTTCTGTCGCATGGAGTTTCAATCCCTGCGAACCTGACGCCACCGCATTCTGCCTTCATCCATGAAAATCCACCGCCCATCTTCCACCGCACGCCGCAGTTCCGGCTTCACCCTCCTAGAAATGGTCATCGTTCTTGGCATCATTGCCATGCTTTTAGGCGGAGCGATCTTTGCTAGCAAAGGCATTCTCGGGTCCTCCAAAATGGGCCGCGTGGATTCGGACTTTCAGGCTCTTTCCGCCAATCTGATGCAATACAAGACGGCAAACGGCATCTACCCCTCCACCGCCCAAGGCCTGCGGGCTCTTTCGGAAAAACCTACGTCCACGCCGGTTCCCCGCCGCTGGTCTGCGATCATGACCAAAGTGCCATTGGATCCATGGGATAATGCCTACATGTATCGCTATCCCGGCAAGAAGAATGCCGCCGAGCCGGAAATCATCAGCAAAGGCCCCGACGGTCAGGAAAATACCAGCGATGACATCAGCAGTCAGGACGAATAAATTTCGCCGGAACGCATTCACCATTCTGGAAATCGTGATCGCCCTAGCGGTCGCGGCGTTAGTCATGGGCGGAGCGATCGGCATGGTGGCTTTTTCGTCTGACGAAAGAGCCATCAGGAATTGCTCCAGCCGGATTGAGATGCTGGCCAAGCGGGCGCACACCAAGGCCATTCTGGATCAAATCCCCTATGCCATCGAGTTCCGTGAAGGAAGGGCCACCATGCTCCCATTTGCCCAAACAGGAGCCGCCACCAGCCAATCAGGAAATCTGCCAGCCGAGCAGATTTATCAATTACCCGAAGACGTCCAGCTCTCCGTCCTGAGATGGAACACCGGAACCAATTGGGTGCCAGTGAAGGCGAAAACCATCGAAATCTGGCGCTTTGACCCGGAAGGGCTTTCCGAACCGCTGGGCATTCGTTTAAAAATCAACGATAGCTGGCAGGAGGATTCCTATCATCCCCTCACGGCATCCATCCAATCCACGGAAAGCGAAATCCGATGACCCGCCCACGGTCCAACCCAGCCAATGGCTTCCTGCTTCTGGAGATGGTGCTCGCCTTGGCCATTTTCGGCATGGCGGCTACCGGGTTTGCAGTGGCATTGAATCAAATGGCCAAGGCTTCCGACCTGGCCCAAAGAGAATTGCGCCTCACCCGCATCCTGGACAGCGCATTGGCAGAAGCAATGTCCAGGCCCTCCCTGACGGAAAGTGATGACACCCGGACTCTCGCTGAAGGAAACATCGAGATTCGCAGCCAGATTTCCCCTCTGGAAAATTTAACCAATCAGGACGGCCAGCAACTTCAGGAAATGTTTTCCATCAAGGTCACCGCCTCCTGGTATGATGCAGGTGAGTGGAAAAACCGCTCTGTCGAAACCTGGCGTTATGGCCGCCTGTACCAGCCATGACTGCTTCTCCCGCCAGCCCCCGCCATTCAGGCTTCACCCTGCTGGAGCTTGTTCTTTCCATGCTCCTGCTCACGCTCATCGTGGGCATGGTGTTCGGCACCGCTAAAAGTTCCCTGCAATTGGGGAATGCCGTAGTCACTACCCAGAATGAAGAAATGCTCCACCAGGCGTTCTTTGAATTCATGGGGAAACGTCTTTCCTCTTTACCCGGCAATACCCGGTTTGATCTGAAGGTTTCGGACTCCGGCACCCACTACCTTTCCGACCTGACCCTTCAGAATGCTCCCATGAACTTTGATTGGGGCGGCCAGACCCGCACAGCCAAAGCGGTCCAGCTTTCCACCGTTAAACGCCGCAGTGGCTATCTGGATATCGTTCTCCGCTATTATGAAAATGACATTATCGGCGATGATGTCCCGGTCAGCGCTTTAGGAAACAAGCCTTTCGCGGAAATCACCCTGCTGCAGGACGTCCGTCTTTTCGAATGGCGGGTCATGGATGGCAGAACCGCCGATTGGCAATACGATTGGGATCTGGAAGGCCGCATGCCATTGCAGATGGAACTCACCATTGCCTTCGGCGCCCAAGGCGAAGAGCTGACCCATATCTTCTGGCTCCCGCCGAAAACCGATCCAGAAGTATTTTTCCGCCAGATGCAACAATCCGCCGGACAAGGCAACGGCAACCCCCGACCCGGCAATGACAACCCTCAATCCGGCAACGAATGAAAACGCCCTCATCCTCACGTGATTCACGTGGCGCGGCGCTCATTGCCGTGCTTTGGCTGATCGCAATCCTCAGCATGGCCTGCATGGCGACCATGCGTGTGATTCAGTTCGATTCCGCACTCACCGCAGCCAAGATTCATGGCTCCACCGCCGGTCAACTTGCGGAAAAAGGCATCGCCATCGGCTCAAACCCTGTGGTGAAACGGTCTGACCCAATCCTTCACTATCATAATGAAGAAACGGATGAAGGATACGACGTAAAGGTCATCACCGAAGGGGGACGCCTCAATCTCAACTACATCCTCCTGAGCAATGACAAGGAGCTGCTCCGCACCCTGTTCGTAAACTGGGGCATGCAGTTGGAAGAAGCACAGGCTCTCACCGATGCCTTGGGGGATTGGGTGGATTCCAATGACGAAACCTCACTGAATGGCGCTGAAAAAGATTATTACGAAAAACTGGGGCGCCTCAACCAGCCGTTCAATCGGCCGTTTTACAATCTTTCCGAAGCTCGGCTGGTCCGGGGAATGGATCGACTGGAGGCTTTGCGCCCGAATTGGCAGGACTCCTTCACCGTCTGGAGCAGCGGCAGGCTGGATCTGAATGAAGCATCGGTGGAACTGATCGCCGCAGCCGCGGATATCTCTGTAGATCAGGCGGAAGTGATCCCGGAAACGGTCCGTGGACCGGATGGAATTCTCGATACCGCCGATGATGTACCGTTTAAAGATGCTCAGACCGCTCTTTCCCTCTTGGGTGGGTTGCCGGAAAATGTAACAAATCGTTTCGATGTAAATGAAACCACAACCCGTATTGAAAGTACGGGTTTCACTCCGGGCGCCACCCGCCGCATCACTCTCATCGTTCGAAACCGGACAGGCAACCCTGCCCTGCTTGAACGAACCGAAGAAATCATCCCTACCCCGTGAGCAAGATCCCAGACAACGTCCTCCTTATCCCCGGCGAAACCGGCTGGGAAATCTGGACCGGCCAACCGGACTCCGGATACACGCTCCATCGTGCCACCGATGCCGAACAGGCTTCCGATGTCGAGGACATCCCAAACGGAGATCTTCTCCATTTTTTCCCGGTAAAATCCATCACCGCCATTCCACTCCGCGTCACCAGTGACGATGAAGCCCTGTTTGGAGACCTCTCAGCACTTCATGCCGAGCGCCTGGGTATGCGGACAGATCCGATGGCAGGTCAGCTGACCGATACCTTCATCATTGCGCGAGAGCCGGAAAACAGTGCGCTTCTTACCATTCACTTGCGGGCACCCTCCGATGCGGATCTTCCCGTTCGAGCTGTAAAAGGCTTCGATATTTCAGCGCGGACTAGCCCTCTGGAAGGAAATCAAATCGCCATCTGGAAGGAATTCGGCCGCTGGGCATTCTCCGCCTATGCCTGCGGTCAGTTGGCTTATTGCCAGATCACCACCTCATCCGCGTCATCCCCGGATGAAAGCCTGGCTCGCGAAGTTCGTTTGGCCCTCGCCCAGCTTTCCATGCAAGGCATCGAGATCAGACCCACCCGGGTCCATATCTGGACCTCTTCGGAAAATGTGGATGCTACCAATCTTTCCGCCTTGTTCGGGCTTCCGGTGGACGTCTCTCCACGTCCGGCTCCCCACGTGCCGCTACCCCTGAGCAAGCTTCTTCCTGCGGATGTCCGCTCCGCGCGCAAGGCCGCCCAACGCCGCCAGAATATGATGCTGGGAATCGCCGCCCTCGGTCTCATCTATCTGGGACTCATCGGCTGGCTGGGATACGGACTCTGGAAGGAATCTTCCGAGACCAAACGCATCCTTGCACAAGCAGAAGCATCTGCCCCTCAAGGTGCGGCCTACGCCCTCCACCTCCAGAAATGGGACGAATTGAGTGATGCCATTGATCTGAAAAACTCCCCGGTAGATATCCTCAACCGGATCGCCCGCAACATCCCGCCCAACAGCGGCCTCCGCCTGCGCATCGCGGATATCAGCTCCCATGAAATCACTCTCACCGGAGAAGCACCGCAATTGGAATCCGTAAACAAACTCAGTCTGGCTCTCACCAAGAGCAATGACCTGGCCCATTTCACCTGGTCCACTCCGGAGCCGACCCAGCGCGAGCGCGGCTGGGAATTCCAGTTCAAGGCAGACATCCCTACCGAAAACCAGCCCTGACGGACCACTGCCCTCTCCACGGGTTTCCAATCATTCGCTCAACACTTTCCTGCCTCTCACTTCTACATGTCTTCCCGCGAAAAAAAACTTCTTATCCTCTTTGCAGTGGCGGGGTTCCTGATCCTGAACTTCTTGGCGATCAAACAATTCGCCAGCTTCCGGGATAAGATTGATCTCCAAAAACGAATGGCCGAGCAAAAGCTGGAGGTGGCTGAGCAATACCTCGCCAGCCGCGAACAAGTGCTGGATGAAATGCAATGGCTCTCCCAGCACGAGCCGGAACCAACGGCCAATCAGGATGCCCAGACCAAGCTCCAGCAATTGATTGAACGCGAGGCCAAGGCAGCCGGCCTCACCATCAAATCCCAAAAGCCCCTTCCAACGGATTCCACCGAAGGTCATTACTACCACCGTGCCAAGCTCCAGATCACCATCACTGGCCGGGAGGAAGCCCTTTATGGGTGGTTTGATAAGCTCAATGTCCCTGAAGATTTCCGCATGGCCACCCACATCAATCTCTCGCCCAACAAACAGGACGATACCCAGATTGATTGCACCGCCACCATCGAACAGTGGTTCGTCCCACCCGCCTGAACCCTTCCGCGCCTTCCTATCGTGAAACCCATCTCCATTATTCTCTGCATCCTATCCTTTACCGGATGGGCCATGGCGGAAGTCCCACAGAAAGCGCCCAAACTCCGCTACATCAAGCTCTGGACAGACTCTCCATTTACCTCCAAGCCTCCGCCGGATTCGGGTCCCGAGGCGGTAAACCCTTTAAGTGATTACGCATTGGGCGGCATTTCCCCCATCAAGGGAGGCTACCGCATTACGCTACTGAATCGGAAAAAGCCGGATGAGCGCACCATCGTGGAATCCGATGACACTTCCTCAGGATTCAAGATCCTGACGGTGAACCGAATGGCGGGCAATCCCTTGGGAACCACCGTCCGGTTGGCGAGCGGCTCCTCCGTAGGCGTTGTCGCCTTCGATGAAAAACTGCTGACGCTCAAGGCTGCTGCCAAGCCCAATACCCCGCAACAAAATCAGCCCGGCGCGGTTCCACCGGGACAGCAGCCACCCATCCCTACATCAGCTCCCCCGGAAAACAATCCAGGCCAAAGGCAACCACGACCCCGTGTAATCGCTCCTCCAAGCGGAACCCCTTCCACGAATGGTCAACAGCAGAGACAGCAATCCAATCAAAACGGCCGACAACGCCAAAACCTTCGCTGATTCCTCCACCCTCTTCCGCTTCCCCAATTCCAATTTTTCCCACGCCGTGACCTTCGCCCGTCCCATCTGCCTTTTAGCTCTCGGTTCCGCTCTTGCGGTGGCCCAATCACCCATCCCCACCCCACCCGGAGTGCCCGTTCCCGGCACCTTGCCATCTGGCGCAGCTGGAGCACCGGATGTGGTGGTCGTTCAGGAAAATCTGGGAAATACGAAAATCACGGAAGATATCACTGAGCCGAAACTCAGCGGCACGGCCCTGGCTGGCCTTTATCGCAAATACACTGGCCGCCGCGTCATCGTCACCGCCGCAGCCTCCACTGCTGAATTTTCTTTCGTTCAGGAGGCCAGCCCAAGTGATCCACTCACCTATGCACAGGCAGCAGAGCTATTGAAAAAGGCAGCCACCGTTGAGGATTTCATCTTTGTGCCGGATGCATCGGATCCTAACCTGGATATCCTCACCATCGCCAGTACCGGCCTCAAGCCCGCCACCCGCGGTCTGAAGGTTTATACGGAAAATGATGAACTGCCTGAGGGAGATGCGGTTATTTCCTACGTGATGAAGCTCAGCTACATCAAACCGGAGCAGGTAGTTCAAACCTTCCAACAAATTGTCGGCCAGTTTGGCTCCTACGGCACCATCGCCCCTGTCCCAAACGCTTCTTCCGTGGTCATCACGGACAACACCTCTCTCATCCGCAAGTTGGTCGATCTTAAAAAAGAAATCGATAAGCCATCCTCCCAGGTGGCCACCCGTTTCATCAAGGTCCAGTATGCAGATGTGACAGAACTGGCCACCACGCTCACGGAGATGCTCACTCCCAAGCAAACCACCACCCGCACGGCAGGTGTGCAACGTGCGGAAAACAATCCTCCACCCAATGGCCAGCAAGGCACAGTGGAAGGCGGAAGCGGTGAAGATACTCCTGTCCAGATCGTTCCCGATCCACGGACAAACCGCCTCTTCGCCATGGGCCGCCCCGTCGATCTCCTTTTTGTCGAAGCTCTGGTGCGGGAGTTCGATACCCAGACGGATCAGAAAAACTTCCTGCGCCGCAAGCTGCGCTTTCTCAAGGTTTCCGAGTTCCTCCCTGTCGCGGGGGATGCCCTTACCCGGGCCTTTTCCGGCACTGGGACTCCCGCAGCAGGAGGCGGAGCACAGGGACAGAACGGCCAGCAAAACCGTAACAACCAGCAAGCCAATAACAATCGTCAGTCACAAAGCACCAATCGCAATTTCGGTGGCAGCTCGGGCGGCGGAGGCTCAAGCGGCGGATCAGCAAGCAGCGGCGTCAGCTCACTGGGGGATCCCGATGCCACTACCGCACCTGAATCTTTGCTCGTAGGGCGCACCTTACTGGTAGCCGATAACATCACCAACTCCATCGTGGTTCAAGGCCCTCCAGCAGGTGTGGAAATCGTCGAGAAACTACTCGATCAGATCGACGTGAGAGCGGATCAGGTAATGATTTCCTGCGTCTTTGGCCAACTTTCCCTTACCGATGGATGGAGCTTCGGTGTGGATTATGTGAGTACCTTAGGTAAGGCCGGAGCCGCTCGAGGCGGATCCGGCGCAGGTGCGGTCATCCCTTTGGGGACAACCACTCCCTTCAATCCAGGCAGCCTGGCTGCTTCCGCTGGCCTCGGCCTTTACGGTTCGATCGGAAACAATCTGAACATCTATCTGAATGCCAAGCAGGAGGATTCCAACTTCAAGGTGCTCTCCCGCCCGACGATCTACACGGCCAACAACCAAAAAGGCACTATCGTCAGCGGCACCCAGATCGCTGTGCCAACCAGCAGCTATGCTTCCAGCAACTCCACCAGCAACAGTACCAACTACGAATACAAGGAGGTAGCGCTGAAACTCGAAGTGATTCCCTTGGTCAATTCGACCAAGGAAGTGACACTTCAAATCTATCTGACGAGCGATGACATCGGCGCCAATCGTCCAGTAGGAACAGGAGACAGCCAGTATCTTATTCCTGACATCCTGAAGCGCGAGTTGGTTACCACCGTAACGGTCCCGAACAATGAAACCATTGTTCTGGGTGGTCTCATTACCGAAAACCTGAAAGATGGTCGTACCGGCATTCCGATTCTCAGCCGTATTCCAGGCATTGGCGCGCTGTTCGGATCGAAGACCAAATCCAAGGATCGTTCCGAGTTGCTGATCTTCATCCAGCCATCGGTGGTGCATGACGATGCCACCTTGAGTGAAGCCCAGGCCGATATGGACCGCCGCTATGAAACATCTGGAGATACCCGCAACTTTGCGGATGGCCCCGGCGTATTGCCTCCACCGGATGGCATTGTTCCAGCCAATGAGAAAGCATCCTCTTATGTGGCAACTCCTGCTACAGAAACGTCTCCAGCCAAGGCCAAGCGCAAACCGGTCCGCGTAGGAAATCGATAGGCAGATTCCCCAAAGAAAATTTGAACGCTTTCCGCAGATGACTGTCTGAAATCCTGAAGACCCGCACGCAAGTTCGTGTTTTCATGTAAGGGTGAACAGCAGTTGTCAGCTTCACAGTGTGCCTGGCACCTTGACGTTGTTCAGCTTGGCCACCGGGGTGGGTGCTCCGGTGGCCTTTCTTTTTTTAGAATCCACGCCGCCCCTGCATGGCGCGCATGAGGGTGAGCTCATCGGCATGTTCCAAGCCACCCCCGGCGGGCAGACCTTGGGCGATGCGGGTGATCCGGCATTTTTTCCCCCGCAGCATGTCTGCCAGGTAGTTTGCCGTCGCTTCCCCTTCCACATCGGAACCGAGGGCCAGAATCACCTCGATCTCTTCTTCTCCGGCATCGATCCGTTGCAACAGGGTAGGGATATTCAGATCTTCCGGTGAAACACGATCCAGCGGAGACAGTTTCCCGCCAAGACAGTGATAGCGGCCGGAAAAAACGCCGGATCGCTCCAGTGGCAATACATCTGTAGCCTGCTCCACCACACATAGCACCTGATCATCCCGGCGATGGTCGTCACAAAGTTCGCATCCTGTCTCGGTGGCGAAAAATCCACACACCGGGCAGGGGTGAATTTTTTCCTCCGCTTCGACCAGTGACTTCGCCAGCGCAAATGAGTCGGCCCGTGGATTCTGGATCAACCATACAGCGATCCTCTCCGCACTGCGCGGCCCCACTCCCGGCAGACGTTTCAGTTCACCAATGAGCGCCCTAACCGGCTCTGGATAGTCAGTTCTGGTCATCAGGTTGAGAAATTGGGAGTTCATCCACCGGCATCCGGTGATTGTAAGCATACACCAGCGCGCAAATACCCGACCACACAGCCGCGATCAATGGCGCAGCAATATCCGGCCCATAGGTGGCCAGCCCCAGCACAGGCACCCAGAAAATGAGAATCGTCAGCGTGGAAATCCATAGCACCAGCCTGCGCCAAATGCACGGCACACAGAGGATGGCACCCGATAATCCGTAGGCTATGAGACCCGTAGCCAGCCAAATCAGCCACACTGGCAGGGTCTTCGAAAAATTGCCCAGGCCCACCTCCGTCAACCAACTGCCCGCGATGAAATTCACCTGCTCCAAAATACGAAGAGCTTCCAGCCCGACAGCAAGAACCAGCGCCATGCTGCCGATCAACAGAGCGGGAGCAAGAACATGCCCGACGGGCAGACGATGAGGTTTACGGCTCATGGGAATGAATGGACTCTACGGAGCGGAGGGCAGCATTCAAGCGAGGGCTGCGTGCAACTTTTCCAAATGACTGGCGGGTGAAACTTTTTCCAGCACCGCCTTCAGCCGCCCGTCCTCATCTATCACAAAGGTAGAGCGCTCGATTCCCATGTATTTCTTTCCCATCATGGATTTTCCCACCCACACGCCATAGGCCTCTACGATCTTTTTCTCCACATCCGCAAGCAGGGGGTATGGCAGTTCGTATTTATCGATGAATTTACGGTGGCTTTTCACAGAATCCGCACTGACTCCGAAAATGAGCGCTTTTTCCTTCAAGTCCGCCCAACCATCCCGCACGGCACACGCCTGAATGGTACAGCCGGGTGTGGAATCCTTCGGATAGAAAATCAACACCACGGGCCTCCCCCGCAGCGCCGCCAACGTGACCAACTCCCCATCCTGATAAGGAGCACCTACGACAGGAACGGTAAAATCTGGAGCAGGCAATCCGATGACAGGCTTCATGAAAGGACACTCAAGACCGGATGCATGGGGACACAAGATAAAAGACCAAACGTAAAGCCCTCACTTTCAAGTTTCGCAAACCCTTGATCTCTGCTTGAATAAGACATGACCCTAGCCAGCAAAATTACGGTAGCGCGCATCGTGCTGGTGCCGGTATTTGCTGCCTTCGCCATCAGCTATGGACTCACGGTAGCAGCGGGAAATCCTCAGGAGTGGCAACGGTGGACTGCCCTGGCGGTTTTCATCACTGCCTCGGTTAGTGACGCACTGGACGGCTGGATCGCCAGACACTGGAATCAATATTCCGCCCTCGGGGCGTTTCTGGACCCATTGGCCGATAAGGCGCTCCTTCTCTCCGCCATCATCACCCTGTCCTTTGTGAACTGGGGACCCGACAACTGGAATATTCCCATGTGGTTCATGTGGCTGGTCATTGCCCGTGACTGCATCATTCTGATAGGCATCCGCATCCTCTGGTCGAATGGTCATAAGAACGTGAAGTTCGCTCCGCACTGGACTGGTAAAGTCTGCACGGTCACCCAGATGTTTGCCATTGGCTGGGTGATGCTGAAAGTCGTGCCTTTTTCCCCGCTCTATCCATGCGTGGCAGCTGCTGTTTTCACCCTGTGGTCCGGCATCAACTACCTGATGGTGGGAGCCGGGATCATGTGGGGAGACAAGGCATTGCCCAATGATCAGTAGCCACGGGGGCTAGAAGCACCTCGTCCTCAAGGCAGCTCGATACGTTCACCCAGGTGGAGCGGCCGCGTGTGCAGGATATTCACATCCAGCCACATCTTCACCCGTGCTCCTATTTCCCGCAGCCTCGTCTTTGTAGAATATTGAAGCTCCACATCCTGGGCATTGAAGCCATAGGCATCCATCTCATGGGCCTTGGCCAGATAGATCGCGCGTTGATTCTGAAATCGCTGGGAGATGAATATGATGGAGGTGGCACCAAAAACCTCCTTCGCCCGCACAACGGAATCCAGCGTTCGCAGGCCTGCATAATCACACACGATACGCTGTGCAGGCACACCCCGCTCCATGAGTGCGGCCCGCATTTTTTCCGGCTCGTTATAATACCGGCTGCGGTTGTCTCCTGATACAAGAAAAGTGTCGATTTTCCCCGATTTCCACACTCTTACGGCAGCATCGATGCGATAGCGGAAATACAGGTTTTCATTTCCATTCACCTTGTCCGAGGTGCCGAATACCAGACCAATCTTGGATTTTGGCAATTGGTCCACCTTCGTGAAAAGCCGCCCGTGGGATGTCCACACGGCCGTTAGATTCGCATATACCACCACACCCACGAACAAAAGCATCCCCAGCAGGATCAACCGCAGGACCCAGCCAAAAAAACCCCATTTCTTCTTCTGTTTCATGCCTTGGGCGATGTGAGCAGTTCTGCAGGTCGATTCGGCCACTGGAGAAGCGATTTCACCGCATCCACAAAATGTCCCGTGGCAGGATTGGCCGGGGCCAATACCCGAAGCCGGTGCGCAGACTCCTTGAACTTCACCTCGTTGAAACGCCCCACCAATTCGCCATCCACCTCCATCGGCACTTCCCGATCCGCGCGCACCACAAAAGACTCGGACTGAAAATAACTGGTGGATTCCGCCAGATCCATTCCACCCAGCGCCAGCCCGCGCAGGGAATCCAGCACCAGCTTGTAGCCTGCCTCCTTGAAGACGAGAACGTCCAATCTCGAATCGCTATTGTCAGCCGCGCGGAAAAGCCGGAACTGGCCACCGTAGAGCGAGCCATTTCCAGCCAGGACCGCCACCCCTTCCTCGCGCAGTCCGCTGGAGCAGATGATTTCCATCTTCGGGGGCTTCTCACCCAATACCTTCACTGCGGCAAGCAGGTAGGCCAGAGGACCCAGCATTTTCTTGGACTCCCACGTCGTCTCCTCGATGACCATGGCATCGAATCCCACACCGGCCATTTGGACGAAGGGTGAGCCATTTCCCTCAAACAGGTCGATCTGACGGACATTGCCATCCGTGATCACACCGAAGGCTTTTTCCAACGAGCCGAAGGGGATGCCCAGTTCCCGGGCAAAAACATTCATGGTTCCCGCAGGCAGAACGCCTAGGGCCGTATTGGATCCGGCCAGACCATTCACTACGGCATTCAGCGTGCCATCACCACCGGCGGCGATCACCACCGGCTCGCCCGCTGCGGCGAATTTGGCAGCCAGTTCCCGCGCCTCACCCGCATGGTTCGTCGCGTAAAGTGCGAAATGATTCGCCTTCTCCATGAGGAAGCGCAGCGTTTTATCCCCCTTCTGGCTTCTGGCCCTGGGGTTGAAAATCAAAGGATACCGGTGCGGCGTCTCCATGGCTGATTCTTCACCGATAGCGCCCCTTACTGCAAGGCCGCTATCACCTTCTCTACCGGCAAACCCATCACATTTTCAAAGCTGCCGGAAATTCCCGAGATGATCCGCTCTCCGTGTTCCTGAATGCCGTAGGCTCCAGCCTTGTCCAGAGGATTCACCAGGGAGAAATATCCGGCAATCTGCTCATCCGTGAGTGGCAGGAATGTCACATCCGTAAGATCATGAAAGGTCTGTCGCCGACCACCTGGAAAAATTACGCACACACCCGTGCAAACCTGATGAGTGCGCCCCGCCAGCCGGCGCAGCGTGGCATGGGCCAGCTCGATCGTAGCTGGTTTTCCCAGTGGTTCTCCATCGATGAAAACCAAGGTATCCGCGCCGATGACCGTGGCTTCCGGCAGAATTTCGGCTACGGCTGCGGCCTTTAGCTCCGCATTCGCCTCACAAAGAGCAGCGGGTGCCATGGTGGCATCATGGATTTCCTCCGCAGGCGAGGGCACGATTTCAAAGACCAACCCGGCCCGCTCCAAAAGTTCACGTCTGCGGGGAGAGGAAGAGGCCAGAACAAGAGACATGCCGTGAGATTCCCCGGAAATGCAGCAGGATCAAGCCGTCATGTGTGCAGCTCAATCTTTTGCCTCCACACTCGGGATTGCCGTTATTTCCCACTGCACAGCCCCGCGACGGAACTTCAGCACTACCGGCTCTCCGGATCTCAGATAGAAGAAGGCATTTGCCGCATCCGCATAGTTCAGCACCTGCCGGCCACCCACTTCCTGCAGAATATCATGGGGCTTCAGCCCTACCTGGTCTGCAGGCGAGTTTGTAAAAACCTTCACCACTGTGGGTACTTCATTTTCCGGCAGAAGTGTAAGGCCCAGCCAACCTCTCACCAGCTTCCCACCCGCCTGCATGTCCCGCTGAACCCTTAAAACGGCTTCCGCAGGAATGGCGTAACAAGTGCGCGTGCCATCTTCCTTTTGAAACACCAGCGCCGCCACCTTTCCCGTGGAATCCACTACCGCCGTGCCACAAGGTGGCACCCGATTCTCAAAATCGATACGCAGAAGGGCAAATGGAAGAACCTTCCCTGCCACCTGCTTCACCCACCCCTGACTGGTGCCACGCAGCACGCCATCCGGACCGGTACAAAGATAGGTTTCACCGTTGCTGTTCTTCGTTAGGCTCTGCCATGGGGTATTTCGTATTTTCCGGGCATCTCCCGGAGTTATAAAAACCAACCTGGATACGGGATCTGCAGCACACCACTCAATTGGGACCTCGACACTTCCATGCTTGAGTGAAGGCATTTCCATTCTCGCCGCCTCAAAAGGCAAAATGGTTACCAGCACATTTCCCTGGGCCATCGGCGAAGCCGTCACGGCATTTGATGATTCCCCGGCAGAAAAACCAACCATCCATGGTGGAGAAACAGGCACAGCCTCGGCGTGGATCACCCTCACGAAAAAGATGAGCAGCAGAAACATCATGACGCATTGCGGCCGGTGCCACTGCCCACCTGCGAAATTCTCCATAAATGGGAGAGGTTAGAACGCCTGCTCGCCAGACGATCCTTGAGCCGAAGGCGTGAGATCCAGCTTATCAAGCTGTTCCAAAGGAAGTGCCGGAGCAGCCGGAACGACTTCATGACGCACCGGCGCGGCCGGAAGGTCTTCCTTTTCCGCCTCCTTAGGCATCAGCAGAAACGCCGCCGTAATGGAAGCGTAGGCGATGCCCGCGCTGTAGGCCCACTTGGCCGGCCCCAGATCGCTCAGCCACGAGGAAAAAGCCTCCACATGCCTCATCATTCCGGCCTTCTTCACAGCCTGCTGACGCTGGCGATGATGAAACTCACAAAGGAAGTCCTGCCAATAACCTTCATCAGGACGCATATCACGCCTGAGAGTTAGCAGACTTCCGATTTGTTCGACCGATGGTTTCACTGGGGTTTACGTTTAATGATTATAAAATATCAGCCCCAATCGCAAGGAGTTTTTAGAAGCGTTCCTTCCAACTGTCTTCCAAGGCGGACTGCAATTGCTGATGGGCATAATGAAGACGCGAGCGAACCGTGCCTTCTGAAGTGTTCAGCACCTTGGCAATCTCCCCATGGGACATGCCTTGGACATCAAACATCGTCACAACCATTCTGTGGGAATCAGACAACTTCCGCAGTGCAACGTTCAATTTTTTCTGAAGTTCATTCAGATTCGTCTTCCGTTCCGGATTCACATCCGCCGCCTGATCGACCATCGCCGGGTGTTCATGAAGAAACGATTCCGGGTCATCCAGGCTCAGCCCCACCCGGCGTTTCCGCTTTTTGAGAAAGTTCAGTGTAAGATTGACTGCTATCTGATAGATCCAGGTGTAGAAGGAAGAGTTTCCTTTGAATTTTCGTAAGGATTGATAAGCACGGGCAAAGATTTCCTGAAGCAGATCATGAGTATCTTCCTTATGGGACGTCATATGATAAACGAGGCCATAAAGCTTGTCTCCATACTTGAGGATGAGGGCATCAAAGGCCCTCGTATCTCCTTCTTGAGCACGCGATACGAGATCCTGGTCAGGGTCGGGGGGACGAGGCTGACGAAACATGGAGGGGGGTGTGAACAGCAAATGCGAACCTACATGGAAGACCCGATGTGTAAAGAAGCCTCCAGCCTCCGCTGTCACGTAAAGGAAAAACAATGATCGCCTTTCCCATCGCTCCAGCTTTTTCTGGGGCTGTCATGGCATCCTTTATTGCGAATTCCGACTACGAGGAAAAAGACAGTGATCCGATCTACCTGCAGGCCGGAGATGAAATCAGCGTGGGGCCTACGGATCGCGCCTGGCCCGGTTGGGTCTGGGCTACCGACAAGAATGACAATGACGGCTATGTACCGGAAGACATCCTCGAACCACTGGGCGAAGGCCGCTTCGCCGCCTTGGAGGCATTCGATCCCACGGTACTCACCATCAAACGCGGGGATACCTTGGAATCCGTAAAACAAATCCACGGCTGGCACTGGTGCCGTAATGCCTCCGGCCAGGAAGGCTGGGTGGCGGGCTATCTGCTGAAGCCCGCTTGAAACTCCCTGTCCCATGAACTCTGGCAAGAATTCCCCTTGCCAACACGGGACGATTTTTCTAAGCCCTGCGCCCCCTCTAAGGCTGCCGATTCACCAAAGAACACCTGGGGGACTTCACATGCAGCAGGTTTTCATCAATCGCTCGTCCTGAATCAAGGCGGGAAAACATTCACAATCAATGATTAACGAACTTATCTCTGAAATGGTGGACGCTGGCGTTCACTACGGCCACC
>Ga0157370_10001803_pt1 | contig 26409 bp, 17 predicted proteins | sample C35metaG_FD_113463 | JGI IMG/M metagenome (GOLD analysis project Ga0157370, IMG submission 113463) | Corn rhizosphere microbial communities from Kellogg Biological Station, Michigan, USA - C3-5 metaG | ecosystem: Host-associated > Plants > Roots > Rhizosphere > Soil | place: USA: Michigan...
CGTTAGCTGATGGTGCAAATTCAATTAATGTTAGGGTTACTGCCGAAGAAACTACCGTTACCAAAACTTATACACTTACGGTAAACAAACAGGTAGCTGCATCGGTTGGTGATTTTGTTTGGTTAGATTACAACCAAAATGGTGTACAAGATGTGGGCGAGCCGGGTGTAAACGGTGCAACCGTTACCATAACCGGAACCGACATCTTTGCTAATGCGGTAAATTTAACAACCACAACAAACGCATCAGGCAATTATACATTCAGTAACTTAAATCCTTCGAGTGCTTATACAGTAGTGGTAACAGGTTATCCTGCACGTTACACCAGCACTTATGATCTTGATGGAACAGGAACTGTTGGGGCAACTTTCGCACTTGCTTCGGGACAAAACAGAACTGATGTAGATTTCGGTTTCTACGATCCGTATTATGCAAATGCTGATTTAACGGCACTAAGTACTACTGCAGGACTAACACCAGTATTTGCAGCAGGAACTACCACTTATACTGCAAGCGTTTTAACTGCAACTAATAGTATAAAATTAACTGCAACTGCACTTGCAGCGGGATCAACATTGCAAATCAATGTAAACGGAGCAGGTTATGTTGCCTTAACCAGTGGTGTAGAAACAGCAGATTTAGCTTTAAACTTTGGTAACAATACCTTCGATGTTAAAGTTACTGCACAAAACGGAACTACAACAAAAACATATACCGTAACGGTTAACAGACCAAATGCAAATCAAACGATCACATTTGCGAGTACCGCATCAACTACTTATGGAACTGCCGATTTTGATCCAGGAGCCACCAGTGCAACTTCGGGAATTAACACCATCACTTATACGAGCGATAACCTGGCGGTGGCTACAATCGTAGCGGGCAAAATACATGTTGTTAGCGCAGGAACAGCCGTAATTACAGCTAAACAAGCGGCCAGCACAGGATACAATGCTGCAACTGATGCCACACAAACTTTAACTGTAAATGCGAAAGGTATTACCGGTAATTTTACAGCCGATAATAAAGTTTACAACGGAAACAATACCGCAAGTATATTAACCAGAACACTCACTGGTGTGGTAACAGGCGATGAAGTAACCGTAACCCTTACAGGAGGTACTGCAACTTTCGATAATGCCAATGTAGCCAATGGCAAAACTGTTACTTCTGCGGGTATGACGCTCGGAGGAGCAAAAGCTGCTAATTATACTTTATTATCCGTAAATACCACAACAGCTAACATTACTGCTAAAGATATCACAGGTAACTTTACAGCCAGCAATAAGGCTTATGATGGCAATAACACCGCTAGTATTTTAACCAGAACCTTAACCGGCGTTGTAACAGGAGAAGAAGCAGATGTAACCTTAACTGGTGGAACGGCAACCTTTGCTGATGCATTGGCCGCTACAGGTAAAACCGTTACAGCAACAGGTTTAACTTTAACCGGAACCAAAGCAGCAAACTACAACTTAACAGGTGTTGCTACTACCACAGCTAACATTACCAGCTTAACTTTAACCGGTGCATTTACTGCCGATAATAAAGTTTACAATGGCAATACCACAGCAAGTGTATTAACCAGAACCTTAACCGGCGTATTACCAGCCGATGTAGCCGATGTAAACCTAACCGGTGGTACAGCCACTTTCGGTACAGCTGATGTAGGTACAGGCAAAACCGTTACTGCAGCGGGTATGACCTTAGGTGGTACCAAAGCAGGTAACTATACCTTATCGTCCGTTGCAACAACCACGGCTAACATTACCGGCCTGGCTTTAACTGGTAGCTTTACTGCCGATAATAAGGTGTATGATGGGACCAATATCGCAACGATCTTAACCAGGAGTTTAACAGGCGTATTGGCTGCCGATCTTGCTGATGTAACCTTAACAGGTGGAACAGCAACCTTTGGTGGTATCAATACCGGAAACGGTAAAAACGTTACCTCAACCGGTATGATATTAACTGGTGCTAAGGCAGGTAACTATACACTATTTGCGGTAAATACCACCACAGCTAACATTACAGCAAAAGATATCAGCGGAACCTTCACTGCTGCCAATAAAGCTTATGATGGTAACACCACGGCAGGCATTTTAACAAGAAGCTTAACCGGTGTAGTACCAGCTGATGTTGCGGATGTAACTTTAATTGGCGGTACAGCTACTTTTGCTACAGCGACTGTAGGTACAGGTAAAACAGTTACCTCAACCGGTATGACCATTGATGGAACAAAAGCAGAAAACTATAACTTAACCGGAGTGGCTACCACCACTGCCAATATTACCGGACTGGCCTTAACAGGGAACTTTACCGCCGGAAATAAAGTGTACGATGGTAACAACACTGCAACGATTTTAACCAGAACCTTAACAGGTGTATTAGCCGCTGATGCTGCCGATGTTACCCTAACTGGTGGTTCAGCAACTTTTGCTGATGCCGATAAAGGAACAGGTAAAACCGTTACCGCAACCGGAATGACACTGGGGGGAACCAAAGCTGCCAACTATACCCTTGGCTCAGTTAATACTACTACAGCTGATATTACCACTAAAGACCTTACTGCAAGCTTTACAGCCGATAGTAAAGTGTACGATGGCAATACTACCGCCACCATTTTAACCAGAACCTTAACAGGTGTATTACCTGCCGACTTAGCAGATGTAACTGTTAACGGTGGTACTGCAACATTCAATAACGAAAATGTAGGCACCGGCAAATCGGTAAATGCATCAGGTTTGGCATTGGCAGGAGCTAAGGGAGGCAATTACAATATCACCACCGTAAATGCAACTACTGCAAACATTACAGCTAAAAATATCAGCGGTAATTTTACAGCCGATAGTAAAGTGTACGATGGCAACACCACTGCAACGGTTTTAACAAGAACCTTAACAGGTGTATTGGCAGCTGATGTTGCTGATGTTAACCTGACAGGTGGCACCGCAAGTTTTGCAACAGCCAGTGTAGGTACAGGTAAAACTGTTACCGCTGCAGGCATGACCATTACAGGAACAAGAGCTGGTAATTACAGTCTAACAGGTGTAGGTACTACTACAGCCAATATTACAGGACTGGCCATTACAGGCAATATTACAGCTGATAATAAGGTGTACAATGGCAATAATATTGCTACTATTTCGGGTAGAACCTTAACAGGTGTATTAGCAGCTGATGTTGCCGACGTAACCTTAACCGGCGGAACAGCAACTTTTGCCGATGCCAACAAAGGCACAGGTAAAACGGTTACCGCAACAGGTTTAACGCTAACAGGAGCTAAATCTGCTAACTATACTTTAGCATCAGCTGGTACTACCACTGCCGATATTACAGCAAAAGATATCGCGGGTAACTTTACAGCTGGTAACAAAGTGTACGATGGTAATACCACCGCGAATATCTTAACCAGAACTCTAACAGGAGTACTGGCCGGAGATGTTGCTGATGTTACTTTAACCGGTGGAACAGCAAGTTTTGCCAATGCTAACATTGGTACAGGTAAAACCGTAACCGCAACGGGTATGAGTTTGTCAGGTACAAAAGCTGGCAATTACAACCTAACCGGAGTAGCTACTACTACCGCTAATATTACTGGTTTAACCATTACCGGTAACTTTACAGCAGGTAATAAAGTGTACGATGGCAATACAACTGCAACCGTATTAACCAGAACATTAACCGGAGTATTGGCGGCTGATGCAGCTGATGTTACCTTAACAGGTGGCACTGCAAGTTTTGCCGATGCTGCTAAAGGTACAGGCAAAACAGTCACTGCAACAGGTATGGCCATAACCGGTGCCAAAGCCGCTAACTATACTTTGGCTTCAGTAGCTACTACAACGGCTGATATTAGCGCTAAAGATATCGCCGGAAACTTTACTGCCGACAGCAAGGTATACGATGGTAATACTACTGCAAATATCCTGACCAGAACTTTAACTGGTGTATTGGCGGGCGATGTTGCCGATGTTACTTTAACCGGTGGAGCCGCGAACTTTGCCAATGCAAATGTTGGTGTAGCCAAAACGGTATCCGCTACAGGTTTAACTTTAACCGGAACCAAAGCTGCCAACTACAATTTAACAGGGGTGGGCACTACAACGGCTAACATTACAGCAAAAAATATCGCAGGTGCATTTACGGCTGATAATAAAGCTTATGATGGTAACACCACGGCGAGCATTTTAACCAGAACATTAACTGGAGTAATTACAGCCGATGCGGCCGATGTAACCTTAACCGGTGGTACAGCTAGTTTTGCCGATGCCAATATTGGTACAGGTAAAACGGTAACTTCAACAGGAATGGTTCTAGCTGGTTCAAAATCTGCTAATTATAACCTAACCGGAGTAGCCACCACAACGGCTAACATTGGGGTAAGAAATATCACCGGATCATTTACTGCCGGTAATAAAGTGTACGATGGTAACACTACTGCCACCGTATTAACCAGAAGCTTAACAGGTGTTTTAACAGCCGATGCTGCCGATGTAACCCTAACAGGTGGTACTGCAAGTTTTGCCGATGCAAACGTAGCTAATGGTAAAACTGTAACCGCTGCGGGCATGGCAATTACAGGAGCGAAAGCAGCTAACTATAGCCTAACCAGTGTAGCAACAACAACAGCAGCCATTACTGCGAAAACTGTTAATGGTAGCATTACTGCCAGCAATAAGGTTTACGATGGTAATACCGCCGCTACTATTTTAACCAGAACCTTAACAGGAGTACTGGCCGGAGATGTAGCCGATGTAAGCTTAACCGGTGGAAGCGCAACCTTTGCCGATAAAAATGTAGGTACAGCAAAAGTGGTTACAGGTACAGGTTTACTGTTATCGGGTACCAAAGCTGCCAACTATACTTTGGCCGGCGTGGCTACTACAACTGCAAACATCGATGTAAAACCAATTACGGTTACTGCCGATGCGAAGACAAAAGTTTATGGAGAAGCAGATCCTGCATTAACCTATACTTTAGCTGCAGGTGCATTGGCAACTGGCGATAACCTGACAGGGGCATTAAGCAGGGCAGCAGGTGAGGCAGTAGGTACTTATGCGATCGCGCAAAATACACTTAGCGCAGGTAGCAATTACAGTATTACTTACACACCAGCTAATCTTCAAATCACCAGAAAAGCGCTGGTAATTACAGCCGATAATAAAACCAAAAACTTTGGCGCAGCTAATCCTGCACTTACAGCAAGTTACAGTGGTTTTGTGGGCACCGAAACTTCAGCAGTGTTAACCAGTCCGGTAGTATTAAGTACAACCGCTACAACAACATCATCAGCTGGTAATTATCCAATTACAGCAAGTGGTGCGGCAGCGGCAAACTATAGCATTACTTATGTTGCAGGTACACTAACGGTTAATCCAACTGCACAAACCATTACGTTTGCAGCTTTAGCCAATAAATTAGATACCGATGGTACCTTTACCTTAACCGCAACAGCTAGCTCTGGCTTAACAGTAACTTATACCAGCAGTAACCCGGCTGTAGCGCGGATTATTAATGGTAACCAGGTTGAGATCCTGAAAGCAGGTGTAATCAACATTACTGCCAGTCAGGCCGGAAACGCCGATTACCAGGCAGCAACCAATGTGGTGCAGTCGTTTACCGTAATCGAGAACCCGCCACCAGTAATTACCATTACCAGCAACAAAGGTAACAGCATTAGTAAAGGTGAGGTTGCCGTACTTACTGCAACAGGCGCATTAACTTATCAGTGGTCAAATGCCAATGGTATCCTTAGCGGCCAAAACAATGCTTTACTTACGGTTAGGCCTACTCAAAATACCACCTATACGGTTACCGGTTTTAACCAGTACGGACGTAGCAGCACCAAAACCTTTACCCTGGAGGTAAGGGCCGATTACCAGGTGCTGAATATCATGAACGTACTTACACCAAACGGTGATGGTAAAAACGATACCTGGGTTGTTGAAAATATTGATATGTATCCAAACAACACCGTACGCATTTTCGATCGCGCCGGTAAGTCGATATTTGAAATGAAAGGGTATGACAACAGTTGGGGTGGTACCTTAAAAGGATCTTTGGTTCCTGAAGGCGCTTACTACTATATCATCGACTTTGGTCCAGGTATCGGAGTAAGAAAAGGATACATCACAATTGTAGGTAATAACTAAGATTTAACCTGTCATAACCAGTTTAAACCGCTGGTTATGGCATAAAAAAGTATAAAGATGAAAACAAGGAAAATGCTTATCACATTGGTGATGTTCGGTCTCAGCATCCCAGCCTTTGCTCAGCTCAACCCTATGGGCAGTATGTATTACCAAAACCTTTACCTTAGCAATCCGGCCATGGCAGGTATTGAAAAAGGCTGGGAAGCAGCTGCAGCTTATAAGGCACAATGGACAGCAATAGAGGGGGCTCCGGCGATGCAGTCGGTAACGGCAGCTTATGGCACCAATAACAATAAAGTTGGTGTAGGTGCCTCTTTTTACAACGAAAATATCGGCGTAATTCAGCGTACCAGTTTTAAAGGTACCTATGCTTACCACCTGCCGCTTAACAATGGTGCCGACTATCTTGATTTTGGTCTCTCAGCAGGCATCATGAACGAGTGGATCGATATGACAAAGATTAAAGGAAACCAGAGCGATATTTCTTTAACTAATTTTAACCAGCGCAAACTGTATTTTGATGGCGATTTCGGTATGGCCTACCGCAGTCAGCATTTCAACGTTCAGGGATCGGTATTAAACCTGAAGCGCTTTCTGAAACGCGATGATGAAAGAACAGTGGTAGACCGTGCTTCTTATTTTGCATCGGTAAGCTACAAATTTCTCAATCCTGATAAGGTGCTGAGCGTTATTGAGCCAAAAGTAAGTTACAGAGGTATTGATAACTACCGCGATATTGTTGATCTTGGGTTAAATGCACAGTTCTGGGGCAATAAACTTTTGTTTACCGGTATATATCACACCAGTAACAGTTTCACCGCAGGTGTGGGTACTACTTACCAAAACCGCTTATCGATATTGGCCATGTATACCACCAACACTTCGGATATACAGAATTATGCAAACGGCGAATTCGAACTCGGTTTAAAATACAATTTTAGATAAAACTTAAACTGCAAAATGATGGTAGGGAAATAAATCTTACCCGTCAAATGTTTCAGCATGAAATCCTTTTTATCAGAAATCTCACCGATCCTTTCTTTTTTAGATAGGATCGGTTTGGTTTATAAGCTTACCGAAATTGACGGTCAAACCTTTCTTCCCGGTTTGAAGCTCAGCGAGGGAACCTTAATTATCGATATCAATAAGCTGCTCTATCCCGGCGATATTTTACATGAAGCCGGACACCTGGCCTGCATGCCTCCTGAGATCAGACAGGAGATGAGTGATGATTTAGTACCTTCAGATCTCCATCAGGGTGGCGAGATGATGGCCATTGCCTGGTCTTACGCAGCTTGCATACATCTTAATATCGACCCAGTAGTGGTATTCCATGAAGATGGATATCAATCAGGTGGAAAAAATATCATTGAAAATTTTCAGCAAGGATCTTTTATGGGGGTACCGTTGTTGCAGTGGTGCGGTATGACTTTCGATAAAATACAAGCCGAAAGAAATCAAGCCAAACCATTCCCATATATGCAAAGCTGGCTATGCGAAAACAGACCTGCTTAAGTGTTTCACTAATTCTGTCGTTATTGGTTCATTAAGACTTACCCATAGTTTAACCCCGTCCCAGCTCCAAACTCATTACGCCCAACTCAAATACAATTGTTTTTTTCCCTACTATAATCTCAGTACCTTTTGTACTTTTCTCTGTTTACGCTGTGGTTAAATAGCCACGGATGCACGGCGTAACACGGAAGCTTTTTGTGCCTTTGCGGTTTCTATAGTCTTTGTGCCCTGTGCTTTTCTCTGTTCACTCTGCGGTAAACAGCCACGGATGCACAGGCATAACATGGATGGTTTTTGCGTCTATGAGGTTATTGTACTTTGCGGCCTTCGCGCCTTTGCTTTAGCGCACTTTGCGGTTAAAAATCTACGGATGCATGGCATGCATACTTTGCGGTTAAAACGCCTGTGGCATCAACTCAATCTCCAGCAACAGCTTAACAATATTTGCTATAATCGGGTTCTCATCATCACTTCGCCAGTTCAGATAAAGATCGGTTGGGTAGGGTAGCTGAATGTACCTGATCCCCGGTATGGCATGATGGATATACGAATCGGGCAGAATAGCCACACCGAGTTTCCGACGTACCAATGCGATAATCGTAGAGCCAAACTCAGAATGCAGGTAAACATTGGGCTGGATACCAAAAGATTTAAACACATTTTTAATGATGTGGTTGTAGCTGCTTCCCTCATCCTTAACCGGCAAAATAAATTTTTGGGCAGCCAGCACTTCATGACTCAGCTCATCTGCACTTTTCAGCGGATGGTCGTCGGGCACCACCAGTGCCAGGTGGTCGGTATAGATTTTTTTTGCGCTAATCCCATCAATGGTATTCTTGTCGCGGGTAATCACCACATCAAGCTTATAGTTAGCTAAAAATTCCTGTTGGTTTTCGTACATCACCTGCACCAGCTCAATCTGGAGTTTGGGGAACTCTTCGTTTATCCGCGAAGTGATTTGCGGTACCAATGATCCCGAAATAGAATCGGGATGTGCAATCCTGATCGTTCCGTATTCGCCCAACTGAATCTGGCTTGCAAACTTATGGATGTGGCTAATCTCGTTGAACTGTTTCATCCACTTTTCCTTTATGAACTTGCCCGCTGCGGTAAGCTTTACGTTGCGTTTGTTGCGGATAAATAACTGGATATCCAGTTCCTGCTCCAAAGCTTGTATCTGGCGGCTTAATGCCGATTGCGTAATATTCATCTTAGCAGCCGTTTTCCAGAAATGAAGTTCATCGGCCAGGGTTAAAAAATATTTGATTTGTTGCAGATCCATTAATGCAATTTATGCATTAATAAATGATAAAATAGCATTTTATTGAATTATTTGACAGCTTATCTTTGTGCTATCGTTCAGCTCTACAAGACAGCAAAAAATACAAAAATGCCTCATTTAACCATACAACAGATCGATTCGTCAGCAATTTTAGCATTACAGTCTATTAGCCGGAAAATCTTTTTAGAAGCCTTTGCCGATACCACCAGCGAGGCCAATATGAAAGACTACCTCGATTCGAGTTTTTCGTACGATAAACTGATGGCAGAACTTGAGCAGCCCAACTCGCAGTTTTACTTCGCCCTTTCTGAAGGAAATGTGGTCGGTTATTTAAAATTGAATACCGGTGATGCGCAGACTGAACAAGAACTGGAGGAAGCACTCGAAATTGAACGCATTTACGTACTGGCAGCTTTTCACGGCCAAAAGGTTGGGCAGGCCCTGTTAAATAAAGCTTTCGATGTGGCCAGGGCACTCCAATTTAAAACCATCTGGCTTGGGGTGTGGGAAAATAATCAGCGGGCGCTCCGTTTTTACACCAAAGCTGGTTTCGAAGTATTTAATTCGCACATTTTTCGGCTGGGCAACGACGAACAGACTGATCTGATGATGAAAAAACAATTATAAGTATGGGCAAAAAAAATATTTTCCTGGTATTACTCGTTATAGGCACAGCTTTTTGGGGTATATCTTTTTCAGTAACCAAATTATCAATTAGCAATCACTCACCACAACTTTTTTTGCTTTATCGTTTTGTGGGGGCAACATTGGTGCTGGCAATTGTTTTTCGGAAAAAATTAAAGCACCTAAGTTATCAAAGCATTATATCAGGTGCCTTGCTGGCCATTCCGCTTATGCTGGGGATTGGAATGCAAACCCTGGGTATTAAACTCACTTCGGCTTCGCAGTCTGCTTTTTTGGCCGGCACCTGTGTGGTTATTGTGCCCTTGCTAAAAATGGCTTTGTATAAAAAGGTACCGCACCTTAAAATCTGGATTGCGGCAAGCCTGTCGTTAATAGGTTTGTTTATTATTTCTGTTAAAAATGGTTTTTCTATTAATGTGGGCGATTTATTTACCATTGGTGGTGCCATCGGGTTTGCCTATTACCTGATCAGGGTAGAAGAAGAATCGGCCAGGATAGACATTGTGGCTACTATTGTACCCATGTTTGCCAGTTGTGCACTGCTTACTTTTGGGGCGGTTGCCTGGAGTACATCAGAAAGCTTGCTGCCAGCCGACAATACCTTTTGGTTTGGTGTTATTTTCTGCTCGCTTTTTTCGACCGCCTACATGTATTCTGTATCCAACATGGCGCAGCAATACATCAGTGCCGAGCGGGTAGCAGTAATTTACCTTTTAGAGCCTATATTCGGGGCATTTGCAGCGGCTTATCTCATTGGAGAGGTAATTACCTGGCAACTTTTAATAGGCGGACTATTTATCTTTGCAGGTATGGGCATCTCTGAACTTAAATTCAAAGTTTTTAGAAATTTGTTCTGGCCGGCACGTAAACCCGTTACAACCCATTTAAACAAACATTAAACTAAACTTAATATGGACGCCTTAAAATTCAGGACTGCAACGCGCAACGATTTGCCCAGAATTGTGGAAATCTATAACTCTACTGTACCTACCAGATTGGCAACTGCAGATACTGAACCTATATCGGTAGCCAGTCGCGAACAATGGTTTAATGAGCACGATAGCAGCAGGCCACTATGGGTAGTAGAAGACACTGAAAACCGTACGCTGGGCTGGGTAAGCTTTCAATCTTTTTATGGCCGGCCGGCTTATCGGGCCACTGTCGAGATCAGCATTTACATTGATCCGGAAAGCAGGGGTAAAGGCCTTGGCAAGAGAATTCTCGGGTATTGTATAGATCAGGCACCCCATTACGGCATCAAGACCCTCATTGGTTTTATATTTTCGCACAATACGCCCAGCCTGCGCTTGTTCCAGCAATTTGGTTTCGAACAATGGGGACAACTGCCTGATATCGCTGTTTTAGATGGCGTAGAAAAAAGCCTGACCATACTGGGCAAAAGAATTACAGCATAGGTGAATAATTTGGTTCGTAAATAGCCATTGATTACCAGAATCTTTGCGGTTAAAATAAAGAAGATCTAAGTATTTCCTACAAGTTCTTCAATTTTTCCTAAAATAAATTCCACTGCTTTTTCGCGGATTTCATTTCGCTGATCATCAGTTTCATTGGCCTTAATTACCGTTTCGAAATGATGAAATGCTTCATACCAGATAGCAACATAGATTTGCCCAACCTCTCTATTTATAATGTAATCGGTTGTAGGGATAGAGGCCACACCGGTAACCGCCACCGCAATAGAAGCATCGGGATAGATTTTTCTTAAGCCCTCGCACATGGCAAAAGTTGTTTCTTTAGATTCGGCTGTATGATCTGCTATGATTTGTTCATCAACTCCCAGCACTTTCGTTTTAACAGTAGCATCGTAAGTTACAATACTGCCTTTTAATATGGATGAGGCGCCAGAAACTGAAGCGATAGTGCTTGATAGTAAGCCTGCGGTAATGCTTTCGGCACAAATTAGGGTTAGCCCTTTATCTCTTAAAAAGTTGTTGAAATTGGCGATGCGTGGTATGGAGATCATAATATTAGATTTTTGGTTAAGATATTAACTTTTTAGTTCATCTGTTCATTTATCATTGGTTCATTAGTACTAACCCATAGTTTAAGTCATTCCCAATTTCAAACTCTCAACTCCAAACTCAAATACCGTTGTCACCCTGAGCGGAGTCGAAGGGTGCTTATTGTAAACCTAATCGAAAGAATCCCTCCCAGAGATGCTGACTACGAAGTAACTATTAAACTGATAAAGCATTAAAATGCTATTAAGCAGAAGAAGGCGCTCAACATCAAATGCTGAACACCTTCTTGATTTTTGGTTATTGGTATTTGGTTTTTGATTATTGGTCATTGGTTATTTGTACCTGGTTATTCACTCTCCACCATTACCAGCCCAAATAATAGTCCTTATCCAGCCAAACCGGGCGTTTGAGGCCAAAATAATCTTGTAGCATCAGTTCTGCCACACAGAAAGCGCCTTCAACCCAGCCTTGCTGATCAGAATAAGCTTCACCAATAATGTGGATCTGCTCGTCTACTACCGGTTTGCGCATGTAAGGCATCACTTTTTCAACCGAGTAGCCTGCTTTCCAGGCGTGGTAACCTGCACCAAAAGGCTCGTCGGTCCAATCTCTGAAATAGGTTACATAAGGTTCGGGGATGGTTACATGTGCACCATGCAGTTCACGCAACTGGTTCATTAACTCATCTACCATCAGTTTCGTGGCCTGTACACTATCCAGTTCGTGTAGTTCTTTCAACGAAGCCGACTTAGCCGGTTTTACTTCGAAAAGCAATTTATCATCAGTAAGTGCCTTCCAGAAAGTTTCGGTTTCCATATCGCCGTAGCTGCCCAGCAACATGGAGTTATTGGTTTGCGGATCGGTACCGAAATAATAACATTGGCGCATCGGCAAATCGGTAATCGAGTGACCTGAGTCGATACCCAGTTCTTTCCACCATGGATAAGTAAAGCCCATTAATATTTTAAAGGCAGGCTCCATAATTACCGAACGGATATTGTTGTTCAGTACCGCATTTTCGTTAATGTCGAAAAAGAAATTATCCTGATCCAAAAGCTCCAGCGATTTCCGCGGCATGGCCAGTACAAGGGTGTTGGCATACACTTTCCATTTGGTATTGGTTTCGATATTTAGGAAAGTAAGCTCGTATTTATGCGTATGGATAAACGGATGCGTTTTGGTGAAAGTAAGGAGCTTGTTTTTAGCCCATATACAAGCACCGGCATGGTCGGTATAAGCATTGGCTACCGCATAGGCAATACTATCGTACCCCTCTTCAATGGTTTTGTAAATGGTGCCGGCCGAGAAATCGCCCACCATGTACGGAAAAGCTTCGGCCGAATTCCAGTTAATCGTATTCGAATAATAACCGCCGGCATTGGCTAAAAATTCGTAACCCTCCTGTGAAACCTGGTCTTTAATCAGATTCCAGAAACCCAGGTCGTTTACCAAACGTTTATCGTAAGGCGAGTTCGGAAAATTGTATACCAGTTTCGGCTTAATGTCGTCCCAATCGCGACTCGTTAATTCAAAAGAATAATCATAAATACCGGTACCTTTAATAATCTTGTTGCCATAGGTTTTGGCTACCCATGGATCGGACATCAGCACATCGTAAATGATTTTATTGAACAGCTGATCAGAACTGAAACCGAAATCATCATCATTGAGGTAGTACCGGGTAGCTAGCTTTTCGCCATAGCGTTGCGCCACATTCCAGGCATCCTGCTTAAAATGTTGCTTACGCAGGTAGAACAACAATTCAGCAGGATTCCCCATCGGAAAGGGAACTGGTGTCATTTTATCTTTAAGCACTGGCGTACGTTTGGCCGGATCTTTTTCGCTAAGCGGATATCCCTCAATTAAAGTGGTTACAATTTGCTGCGAAGTGAGGTAACGCATACCGCCAAGTTCGCCCCAGAAATTCATTCCGGGCATAATTACCGATTCCAGTCTGCCGCCAAGTTTATCGTTCATGTCAAAAATCTGAACCTGGCTGGCATTGTATTTTTGATCGGTTACCAGGCGGTAAGCAGTGTACAATCCAGAGGTTCCGGCACCAATAATGGCGACTTCAGTTTTTAAATCGGGCTGCATACCCGTATTTAAAGGTGTGTTTTTGTTCATAGTGAGGTAGTTTTTAGAGTGCTTTAAAGAATTTTTGTCCCAGTTGGAAAGGCGTAATGTCGAAATCGGTGTGTCCATCCAGTACCAGGTCTGACATAATTTTACCTAAGAAAGGGGTAAATTTTGCTGCCCAGCCTGTGGCGTATAACACAATGTTTTTATGATTTGGCACATAGCTAGGTGCAAAATCAATTAACAGTTCTTTGTTAGGGATGGTACTCAGCGCGATTAAGCAGGTCGAAGTATATTCGGGTTCAGTGCTTAAGCCTGTCATGTGATCCTTTACCCATTCGGCCGTATAGCCCAGTTCTTGCGGGTTTGGAATTAACGTCCTGTCGTTGGGTTCTTCCAATGGCGTAATTACAAAATCAGGTGCCACGCGAATGTATTCAGGGTGGTCCCAATCTACCGATGGGAAACCATAAAACTGGTTGCCGTTTTGGCCAATTGCGTTTTGAAACACAAACCAGGTTGGGTATTGTATCGTAGGATCTGTTTTTTTAAAATAAGCCGACGACATATTCCAATACGTAGCTTCGATTTTAAAATCGAGCAGGTTAATTACGCTGTTGATATATGGCCCTGGAATAATGGAAAGCTTTTCGGTAATGTAAATGCCATTTGGTGTTTCAATTTCGAAAAGTTTCCCCATCTGATTGATTTTGAGTACAGGAGAGTTCTCTTTCAGCTCGACTGTTTCCTGTTCCTGGCACAAACCTAACAGCGTTTCGATAGTAGCTTTAAAGTTAATACTGGCGCCATCGGGTTGAAAAAGTCCTGTATAAGTTTCGGGTAAGTTTTTGAAGTGGTATTTTTCTTCAATTTCTTTAGCCGTTAAAGTGGTGTACGGAACATTTAAAGCTTTAAGGGCTTCTTCGGCTTCGGCAATATTACCCTCGGTGGAGTGTACAGCAGGATCGCCAAACCATAAGGTGCCTACCTTGTCGAGCAAGGAGGTGCCGGTTTCTCTCTCCAGTTCATCCCAGTAGGGTTGCGCATCTAAAGCCATTTGCACCATGTACTCATCCGGGTAGGGGATCCGGAACTGGCGCGATACACCTGCCGAGCTTCCGAGTTGGTTCACAAAGGTAAACTGCTCGAGTACCAGGGTTTTAGCCTTTCGTTTGCCGAGATGGTAGGCCGTGGCCAGGCCTATGGCTCCACCACCAATAACAATTACGTCATAATTTTCTGTAGTCATAGTTTGTATGTTTTATTCTTTTTTGGAATGTGTTTAAAAGGATGGAAAAAATAAAAGACTTTAGCATCTATCCATCGGATTGATCCATTTGTAATTAGTCATAAAAAATCAAATGATGTGCACTATTAATGCAAATAGATTGCAACAGAGCAGAAAATCTGAACTGAATGGCGGCGCTGCTTAGTGTCGTTTAAAGGAAATAAGGCTTGGGGGTTGAACTGGGACATTTTGAGCTAATTTAGTTTATGGGGACCTAAAATAAATAAATCTGTAAGCGTTTGGTTATCTCAAAACTAAACAATAAACTACAAATTTTTTATACTCAATTGTAAGTAATTTGTTGTTTGGTTCACTGGTTCATTTGTCATTGGTTCATTAGTGCTAACCCATCGTTTAACCCTGTCTCAACTCCAAACTCAACACATTTATCACCCTGAGCGTAGTCGACGAGGTTTATTGATAGTTGAGAATATTGGCCATTGATTTATCGTTAATTGCTTATAATTTTGTTTATACTCGTAAAAAAATCACCGCATATGGCAACCATCAAAACTACCCTTAACGATGCAAACGTAGCAGATTTTATTACTGCCTTTGCCGAAACCGAACAAAAGCGCAAAGATGGCTTCGAGCTGGTAAAGATTATGCAGGATTATACTGGCTATGCACCCAAAATGTGGGGCGCAAGCATGATAGGTTTCGGATCTTACCATTATAAATCGGAAAGGAGCAAGCGAGAAGGAGAGTGGCCATTGGTTGGTTTTTCGCCACGCAAAGCAGCTATTTCACTATACGTGTACATGGGAACGCCTGCCCACGAATCGATGCTCGAAGAGCTGGGGAAATTTAAAATGGGTAAAGGTTGCATTTACGTTAATAAACTGGCCGACATTAACACCGAAGTGCTAAAAAAAATGATGGGCGAAACCATCAGGTGTTTACAGGAAAAGTTTCCTGCTAAAGGTTAAGTTTTTTGGGTTCATTAGTTCATTACTAATTTGTTTATTGGTACTAACCCATAGTTTATCTCTGTCCCAACTCCAAACTCATCACTCCCAACTCAATTCAGTTGTCACCCTGAGTGGAGCCGAAGGGCATTTCGCAAGCCCGCTTCAAAGCAGTGTTCTTAGATGTCTAAGGTGCTGAATTATTTATAATATAGCCTTATTTTTTACCCGCTTATCTGACTAAGTATTTAGAAAAATCAACGCAGAATATCTACCTTAGTAAAAAGCAATGGTAGCAACAAAATTAGGCTTCTCAGTAATTAATGCCAGTTTTTTACCGCAAAATAAGCTAACATGAAATCACTTTCTGATGTTTCCCTTCAAACCGCGCCTCAAACTGCCTATACCGGAAATGTAGCCATTAAAAAGGTACAAGATGGGGTTGGCCACGAACATCATGATCTGCTGGCCATCGAAGAACCATTGGAAATCAGGCTGACAGGTAGCAAAGAGGGGCGGCAGGTATTAAGCAGTATTTCGGTAACCATGCGCACCCCCGGAAATGATGAGGAACTGGCCAAAGGTTTTCTGTTTACCGAGGGAATTATAAACTGCGATGCTGAATTGCAAAAATCAGAGGTATTTGTATGTGGCGAAGGGCGTGAGAATATCATAACATTGGAACTCAAATCCAGCGAGATCCCTGATTTATCGGGCAGTGAACGCAATTTTTACACCACGTCCAGTTGTGGCGTATGCGGAAAGTCTTCCATTGCTGCTATCCGTACCCAGCAGCCCTTCACGCCGGTAACCATGAACCAGGGATGTATCGACGGCAATATGCTTTTGCAATTACCCGCTATCATGCAAAGTCAACAAGATATGTTTTCGGCAACGGGCGGATTGCATGCTTGTGGCCTTTTTAATACCCGGGGAGAACTACTCGATTTAAAAGAAGATGTAGGACGGCACAATGCCCTCGATAAGCTCATTGGAAAAGCCTTTACCGAAGGTTTATTGCCGCTTAGGGAGCATGTTTTATTACTTAGCGGCAGGGCAAGCTTTGAACTGGTACAAAAGGCGGCCATGGGAGGCATCGCCACTATTGCGGCCATTGGCGCACCATCCAGTCTGGCTGTTGAGCTGGCCATCGAATGCAATATTACCCTAATCGGTTTCCTGCGGGGCAGGAATTTTAACATTTATACAGGCGCTGAGCGCATTAAATAATACAGACATGAAAATACGAATTAAAGGCAATTTTATCAGATACAGGTTAACGCGCTCAGAAGTTGAAGGCCTTTCTGTCAAAAGCACTTTGTCTGAAACCGTAGATTTTGGTAGCCGTAAGCTCATTTATAGCATCAGCTGTACTGATGATGATACCCTTTCGGCTACTTTTATTGGCGATGAAATTAATCTGCGGTTTCCGGAAGCCTGGCTGGCAGAATGGAAATCGACAGATAAGGTTGGTTATAAAGGAACATCAGGTGCTTTGAGTATTTTGCTGGAGAAAGATTTTACCTGTTTAGACAATGTAGAAGAAGATCAGCGCGATAATTATCCCAACCCACTTTTGAGCCAAAACAAATGAAAAAGCTAAAAGTATTACCCAATCCCGAAAATCCGGAGAAATTACTGAACCTGAAATATACACCGGCCAAAACCTGGGCAGCGGGAATTCCCGGGGTGTTGGCAGCTTTCGGCGATCTGATTGAAGAAGGGATCCCATTTCGGGGTACGCGTGCTTTATTTAGCATGAACCAAAACGGTGGCTTCGACTGTCCCAGCTGTGCATGGCCCGATCCGGATGATGAACGTTCGCCAATTGGCGAATATTGCGAAAACGGTGTAAAGGCACTGGCTGAAGAGGCAACTTCAAAAAAAGTTACCGAGGCATTTTTTGCCGAAAATTCGGTTGTAGATCTGGCACAGTTAACCGATTTCGAAATCGGGAAAAAGGGACGGCTTACATCGCCAATGTTTTTACCTAAGGGTGGTACACATTACGAGCCCATTAGCTGGGATGCTGCCTTTAAAAAAATAGCTGCGCATTTAAATGCACTCGATTCTCCCAACGAGGCTATTTTTTATACCTCGGGGCGCACCAGCAATGAAACCTCATTTCTTTACCAGCTTTTTGCAAAAGAATTTGGTACCAATAATATGCCCGATTGCTCTAACATGTGCCACGAAACCTCGGGCACGGCACTCTTACCAACCATTGGCATCGGAAAAGGGACGGTAAAACTCGACGATTTTTATCAGGCAGAGGTGATTGTGGTAATCGGCCATAATCCCGGAACCAATGCACCACGCATGATGACTGCTTTGCAAAAAGGTAAAAACAACGGTGCAAAAATTATTGCCATTAATCCACTGCCCGAGGCTGGGCTGATGGGGTTTAGAAATCCACAAGCCCTTAATGGTGTGTTGGGCATTGGCGAACATTATTCAGATCTTTACCTTCCTGTAAAGATAAATGGCGATATGGCTTTATTAAAAGCAATTGGCCTGTTGCTTGCCCGCGAAGAAGCACGCACACCCGGCCTTGTTTTCGACCATGAATTTATTAAAGAAAAAACCAGCGGGCTCAGCCAATATCTGGAGCAGTTCGAAAATTATAATCTCGAAGATCTTGCAGTATCGGCAGGACTTTCTATCGCTGAAATTGAAGAAGCGGTGCAAATCCTTGCCCATAAAAAACGCATAATATTTGCCTGGGGGATGGGCCTTACCCAACAACCCAATGGTGTGGATATGATTCGCGAAATTGTAAATATCCTGCTGCTGAAAGGAAGCATAGGCAAGACGGGAGCAGGCGTATGCCCGGTAAGGGGACACAGTAATGTACAGGGAAACCGTACCATGCTCATTAACGAAAGACCAATGCAACAACAACTGGACAGGATCAGGGACGTTTTTGGCTTCGAACCACCCCGCACGCACGGTTATAATGTGGTAAGCGCAATTAAGGCCATGCATAAAAAGGATGTTAAAGTGCTTTTTGCCATGGGCGGCAACTTTTTGTCGGCTACGCCCGATACCACTTTTACGGCAGAAGCTTTGCGCAAGCTCAGGCTTTCGGTACATGTTTCTACCAAGCTGAACCGGAGTCATTTGGTGCATGGCGAAGAAGCACTGATTCTGCCTACACTCTCGCGCAGCGATATCGATATGGTTAACGGGGTAGCTCAGTTTATCAGTACCGAAAGTTCGATGGGAATTGTACAATCTTCAAAAGGAATATTAAAGCCTGTTTCCGATCAGTTGCTCAACGAAACGCATATTGTTTGCAGAATGGCCATGGAAACACTGGGTGAGAGATCCGTGGTAGATTGGAAGACTTATGCTGAAGACTACGACAAGATTCGCGATGTTATAGAAAAATGTATTCCTGGTTTCGAAAATTACAATGAACGCGTAAGGCAAAAAGGTGGGTTTTATTTACCCAATGCTGCCCGAGACGGTAAGTTTATGACTGGAATAGCCGGAAACAAGGCCGCTTTTACCCTTTCGGGTGTTCCATTGAACATTTTGGCAGAAAATGAGTATTTGATGGCCACTACCAGAACACACGATCAGTTTAATACCACCATTTACGGTTTGGAAGATCGCTACCGGGGCATTAAAAATGAGCGCCGGGTAGTATTTATGAACCAGCAGGATATGGACAGACAGGGATTTAAAGCTGAGGATAAAGTTGATCTCTTTAATTTCGACGATGGCATTGAGCGGGTAGCCCGGCTTTTTCTGGTTGTTCCTTATGCCATTCCTAAGGGGAATGCCGTAACCTATTTCCCGGAAGCGAACGTGCTGGTTTCTATTAATAACGTAGTGAAAGAATCGAATATGCCGGCTTCGAAATTTGTTCGGATTCAGATCAGACCACACGAGGCAGAGTTGAGTTAATGATAAAAAGGATGAAGGATGGCAAGGCTGCGCCAATGATCTGTTTTTTTGATAGATCGTCATTCCCGCGTATGTGGGAATCTTAATGCTTAAGCTAATAATATCAATTATTAAATAGTTTGTAGCCCTGAGCCTGTCGGAGGGCATAACTCAAACATATTGCAATGTTAGGTAACTACTCAGCCGTAATCGGATCTATAACAGCCGCAACTTTTTTGATCGAATTAGCCGGAAATCCACCTAAATGTGCATGCTCGCGTACCATTTCCTCATTTGGGGCATTGTAAATGCAATAGATTTTATCATCCGTTACAAAGCTGTTTACCCATTGGATTTGTGGCCCCATTTTACTTAACACTCCACACGATGCTTGCGAAATTGTTTTTAACTCCTTTGCAGTTAAGTTTCCTGCTCCTGGAATTTCCCGTTCAATTACATATCTGGGCATAATAAAATAGTTTAGAAATTATTCCTACTCATCTGGCTTTTCGGTAACGCCCCGTTTTTATTGGTATCTGGCCTCCAATTATGAAATATTTCTGCGGTATAATCTGGATTGGTCTTCTGGTGCTGGATGCACTTAAGCTCGCCGGTTGGCGGAAAATTGAGGAATTGACAGTTGATGCTTAATTAAATTTACAAATAATATCTGGTTGCCAATCACTCAGAACTGCTCATTTTACTTCACAATTTGCGCGATATTAACCTGTATTTAATTTCCATTCCTTGTGGTTCTTCAGAAATTTTTATCTTCGGGCTCACCTAACCAAATTTTATCGCACAAAATAGCCATGAGTTTGAATAGCCAGTTGTAAACCAGGAAGAAGCAAAACACTATCCATTGGTTTTAATCGCTCATCAAGCCCTTCTGTTTTAAACCGGTCAAATCCATTTTCACATGAAGAAACTATTGCTAACGTTTTCTGTTTGTATAGCGGTAATCGGCACCTATGCGCAAAATAATGCCAGCTTTAAGGAAGATAAACAGGTATTTACTACCTATCCCTTTTCCGATCCGAACCCCATTCCGGCCTTTACCCACATATATCCTTATTTCCGTTATGACGGATTTACCGATAAAGCCACACAAAAAGAATGGAAAGTTGTAACCCTCGAAAATGACTATATTAAACTAACGATATTGCCCGAAATTGGTGGTAAAATCTGGTCGGCTATTGAAAAATCTACAGGACGCTCGTTTATTTACGATAACCATGTGGTAAAATTCAGGGATATTGCCATGCGCGGCCCCTGGACAAGCGGCGGTATAGAACCCAACTACGGGATTATGGGGCATACTCCCAATACGGTAACACCAGTAGATTATGTTACGAGGAAAAACAGCGATGGAAGTGTAAGTTGTGTGATTGGCGTACTTGATTTGTTAACCAGAACCAACTGGACAATGGAAATCAATCTCCCGAAAGACCGCGCTTACTTTACAACCAAATCTTTCTGGTATAACGCCACAGCTCTTAATCAGCCTTATTACCACTGGATGAACGCAGGAATAAAAGTAAAAGGAAACCTGCAGTATATTTATCCCGGAACACATTACCTGGGCCATGAGGGTGAGCACAGCGACTGGCCAATTAATAAAGAGAACGGTAAGGACATTTCTTTCTACGAACAGAATAATTTTGGAGGCTACAAATCGTACCATGTTTTTGGTAAATACACCGATTTTTTTGGTGCCTATTGGCATGATGATGATTTTGGAATGGCTCGCTATGGCAGTCACGACGATAAAGCCGGAAAAAAGATCTGGATCTGGGGCCTTGCCGATCAGGGTATGATCTGGGAAAAACTGCTGACCGATACTGACGGGCAATACTCCGAGATCCAATCGGGCAGGTTGTTTAACCAAACGGCCGAAAAAAGTACTTTTACCCCCTTTAAACATAAAAGTTTTAGCCCTGGAGCAACTGATACCTGGACCGAATACTGGTATCCGGTATTAAAAACAAAAGGCTTTGTAAAAGCCAACCAATATGCCGCTCTGAATGTAAAATATGAAAAGGGCTGGTTGAAAATTTATTTAAATCCGGTGCAAACCCTTACCGATACCCTTGCGGTAAAGCAGGGGGAAAAGGTGCTGTACACAAAGCAGGTAAAACTAAAACCTTTGCAAACTTTTGCCGATTCTGTAAAGCTGGATGGCGCGGTTAATAATCTATTGGTTACCCTTGGAGGCGATAAGTTACAATACGAATCTAAACCCGATGCAGATGTGCTAAGCCGTCCGCTCGATTCGCCTAAAGATTTTGACTGGAACTCGGGCTATGGATTATATCTGCAAGGCAAAGCCTTTATGGATCAGAAAATGTATGCCCAGGCCGAAGAGAAACTAAGTGCTGCTTTGGGTAAAACGCCGGGTTTTGTACCTGCATTGGTTCAAATGGCCGAACTGATGTACCGAAACATGCGCTATAAAGAAGCCTTAACATTTGCAAAAACTGCATTGAGTGTTGATACGCATGATGGTGCAGCAAATTATTTTTATGGTATAATCAATAACCAGCTTGGCAACGCCACCGATGCCAAAGATGGTTTTGATCTGGCCAGTTTAACTATGGCTTTTAAAAGTCCGGCTTATCGCGAGCTAAGTAAGTTATATTTAGCCGAAAAGAACTGGAACAAGGCTTTAACTTACGCTACAAAGGCCATTGATTTTAACCATTACGAAATAGGAGCATTGCAGGTGCAGGCCATTGCATATCGCTATCAGAATAAAATAAATGAGGCCAAAGCAGTCCTAGATAGTATTTTGACTTTCGATCCGCTTAGCGATTTCACCCGTTTTGAAAAGTACCTGATGCAGCCATCTGCAGAAAATAAGGACCGTTTTACAACAGCAATCCGCAATGAGCAACCTATCGAAAGCTATCTGGAATTGGCTGTTAATTATTATCAGATGGGCCGTTTCGATGAAAGCGAACAAGTACTTCAATTGGCACCCGATAATGCCTTGGTAAATTTTTGGCTGGCATTTTTACAAAATAAAAAAGGACAGTCTTTTTCTTCCGCTTTAGCCAAAGCCGATCAGGCTTCTGCAGCATTTGTTTTTCCTTTCCGCTCAGAAGATGAGGCCGTATTGCTTTGGGCTGATAAACAGCTTAACAGCTGGAAACCCAAATATTACCTGGCACTTTTATACCAAAACCGTAATCAGTTTACCCTAAGCAAAACATTTTTTAAAGCTTGTAGCAATACGCCCGATTTTGCTCCTTTTTATGCGGCACGTGCTGCCATGCATATCGATTCCTCTGAGCTGGCCGATCTTAAAAAGGCGCAGAGTTTAGATCAGGCAGACTGGCGTTACGCCAAACTGCTGGGCGAATATTACCTTAGTCACAATCAAAACAGCGAAGCCTTAAAAACGATCGAACCATATTACCAGTCGCATACCGAAAATTATATCATGGGGATGCTTTATGCTAAAGCGCTATTGCTGAACAAGCGTTACCGCGATTGTGCCCAGCTGCTCGATCAGATTCAGATCCTGCCTTTTGAAGGTGCCACCATTGGTCGCGAATTATATCGCGAAGCGAAACTTATGCAGGCCATTAATGAAATGAAGCTTAAACACTACAAACAGGCGCTAAACCGGATTAGTGATGCGAAAAAATGGCCTCAAAATTTAGGGGTGGGCAAGCCCTATGCCGAAAATTTAGATGAACGTTTAGAAAACTGGATGGATTACCTGTGTTATCAGCAGATGGGTAACCAACAAGCTGCACAAACCGCTTTGCAGCAGGTTACCGGCTTTAAACCGAAAATAGAGAATACAGTGAGCAATTTTACTGCTGCAAACCAATTGTTAACCGCCTGGGCCATGGAAAAACTTGGGCAAAAGCAAGAAGCCAGGGTTTGGCTTGATAAACAGGTGAAACAATATCCTAAAGATGCAATTGTAAAATGGTGCCAGAAAGTATTTCTGCATGTGCAAGGCGTTAAAGCCGACACAACTGATTCGGGTGTACGTTTAATAGAGCAAATGAGAATGTTAAAATAGCGGGCTAAAGGATAATTTTGATTAGAGATTACACCAAATCTGCAAATCTGTGGCTTTTAATGCTCAATTTTGCATATTGTAATGTTTGAGGTCTTTTAAGTCAGACAATAGTGATGAAAAATATATAAATTGAACCCTTAATTTTTTTGCTTAGCATTGTAAAAGCTATTCCTTATAAAAAATGAAACCTGATAACCTGGAACTATGGCCTGATAGTTTGCTTGTGAGCAATATGCAAAGCAATGACAGGTCTGCGTTCGAGAAAATTTACAGCAGGTACTGGAGCAAGCTATATTTATCAGCCTATCATATTTTACGCAATAGAGAAGCCTCAGAGGATATTGTTCAGGAAATATTTGTAAGTCTGTGGTTAAAACGCGAGTACACCTTAGTCGATAACCTGAACAATTATTTATTTACTGCTGTCCGTTTTCAGGTTTTTAAAGCCATTAGGGATGGGAAACTGCGCACCGATTTACTGCACGATACCGATTTGCTGGTGAGTGCCCACAATGCAGAAAATGCTTTTGCCGAAAAGGAAATAACCCAGCGTTTAGATGAAAGCATAGAGCAGCTACCCCAAAAATGTAAAGAAATTTTTATCCTGAGCCGGAAAGAGCACCTCAGTGTGAAAGAAATAGCCGCACGCTTAAACATTTCGCCTAAAACCGTCGAAAACCAGATTACCATTGCGCTGCGCCGCCTGCGTACCGATATGGGCGAGTTTTTATTTTGGGCAGTATTGCTGCTGGGCGGTATCTGGGGCAAATAAGCTTTAGATCTATTCCCATTTATTTTACCATATAAGACATTTAGACTTCCTGGATCATCATTCCCACGAAAGTGGGAATCTTAATGCCTATGCTTAAGTTATTTTCACCATCTAAGACATGTAAGGGCCCTTAAGATAGATGTTTTTAAACAGTACCCTATTACCTAAAATAACCTTAGATGTCTAAGGTGGTAATATTTATTGTACCCAACCAATAAAATACCCAAATAACCATCTAAAACACAGACTTATATTCCCTGCTATGACATATATGGTTATTTTTCTAAAATATGAATAAATATAAATCGCTGTTAAATAGCTTCTTATAAAATAATTAAATTTCTTTTGGGGGATAGCTTCCATTTTCGGTACATACACCCAAACCACAGCAAATTGAGAAAAGCAGCATTAACACGTTTAACAGAAAAATATATAGCCGGTACTGCCAGTGGAGAAGAACGCCTCGAGCTCGAATCGTGGTACAGTGAACAATTGGCGAAAAATAACTTAGAAGATGAAACGCAAATTGATGAAGCTGAGCATGTAGTAGTTGGCGAAAAAATATGGAATAACATTAACCAGCAAATTGAAGGGCAGGAGCAGACAAAACCACGCAGCTACTTCTACCGTTGGGCTGTTGCGGCATCAATAATTGCAGTTTTGGGTTTCGGCTGGTATCTGCTAAGCAAAATTACATTTAATAAAAACGTAAATAATGTGGCTGCGGTAATTAAACCAGGAGGTAATAAAGCCTTTTTAACGCTGGCCAATGGTACTAAAATTGATTTAGACCAGGCAGTTAATGGCACCATAGCCAATCAGGAAGGTATTAAAATTACCAAAGCGGCCGATGGTCAGTTGGTTTATACCATAGTTGAAGCTAAAACCGGTCAGCAGGTAACAGGTTACAACACCATCAGCACACCGGCTGGCGGTCAGTACCAGGTTACACTACCCGATGGAACCAAGGTTTGGCTAAATGCATTGTCGTCGTTAAAATATCCAACTGCCTTTACCGGTAAATACCGCACAGTAGCTTTAACCGGCGAAGGTTACTTTGAAGTTGCCAAAAACAAAAACAAGCCCTTTAAACTACAAACGGCCAAACAGGAAATCAGCGTGTTGGGAACCCATTTTAATGTGAGTGCTTATGCTGATGAGCCCGAAATTAAAACCACACTGGTAGAAGGTGGCGTAGCCGTTAAAAATTTTAGTCCTTTGGCTACAGGGGTATTAAAACCTGGCCAGCAAGCTATTTTCCATGGTAAAGGTTTCGAAATCAACAAAGTTGATGTAGAAGAATATATAGCCTGGAAGAACGGTTTCTTTATGTTCAACAACGAGGGCATAAAAGAAGCCATGCAAAAATTAGCCCGCTGGTACGATGTAGAAATCGAGTATGTTGGAGATTTTGACGGCATTTGTTTTGGCGGATCATTTTCTAAGCACAACAACCTGCAGGAAACCTTAAAAATATTAGAATCAACCGATAAGTTTAAATTTAAGATAGAAGGAAGGAGGATTAAAATTATAAAGTAATACCCTGAAATTTTAATCCAAAAAAACGGATTTCGACTGCAATCGAAACCCGCTTAAAGCTTTGGATTAATAAAATGTCCAACGATAACCAAATAGTTAAAACATTGTAAATGCAATAGCAACAGCTATAGGCATTTATATCAACCCAAAACCTAACAAATGTATGAAAATTTACGATTTTAATTTATACCGCCCGGGCAGTATAAAGCATAAAATTCTGTTATCCATGAAGCTAACCATTCTATTACTTTTTGTAGCTTTTTTACACGTTAATGCAAGCAGTTTCGCGCAAAAGAACATTACGCTTAACGAGAAAA
>Ga0157370_10001809_pt1 | contig 26385 bp, 23 predicted proteins | sample C35metaG_FD_113463 | JGI IMG/M metagenome (GOLD analysis project Ga0157370, IMG submission 113463) | Corn rhizosphere microbial communities from Kellogg Biological Station, Michigan, USA - C3-5 metaG | ecosystem: Host-associated > Plants > Roots > Rhizosphere > Soil | place: USA: Michigan...
AAATAAAGCTATTGGCGACTGGTTCGACCTGCCAGACAACGATATTAATTTACTTGTATTTTAAAGGAACTTTAATGTACCTTTGCAAAAATTTTATTTCATGAAGTTCGTACACCGTTTTGCATATTATTTGATTGGATTAGTTATGGGATGCTTTTTTGTAGCCCTTGTATTTAGTGGTAAAGACACGCGCTGCAACTATTTTCCAAATGCCCGAGTTTTAAACAATCTAAGAACAAAACCATTTCAATATTCAGATAAAGCAATTCAGACTTTAAACGAAAAATGGATAGATACCGCTGATATCAAAAGTACTTTAACGTACGGCGATGTTGATTTTGATCAAAGTAATGTTCCGTTCAACAAAGGAAAATTATATATCATTGAAGGAAAAACAGCCAAAAATCAAGAGATTATCTTAAAAGTAGTAAACTACGAAAAGAAAGCTGTTTTAGAAGAGATTATTAAAAAGTAAAAACATTTCAAATAAAGGAACAAAGAGGCAAAGTTTTTTCTTTGCCTCTTTGTAACTCTGAATCTTTGTAATTTAAAAAATTACCACTCAATTTCTTTTAATCCTTTTGATTTCAGGAAAGCATTTGTCTGGCTGAAATGTTTGTTTCCAAACCAAAATCCTCTGTTAGCACTTAAAGGTGAAGGATGTCCGGATTTTAAAATATGATGTTTGGATGCGTCGATCAATGCTGCTTTCTTTTGAGCGAAACCGCCCCAAAGTAAAAACACAACATTTTCAGACTCAGCAGAAATTTGTTTAATAACAGCATCAGTAAATTTTTCCCACCCTTTACCCTGATGACTTCCTGCCTCAGATTGTCTAACCGTTAAGGTAGCATTTAAAAGAAAAACACCCTGATCTGCCCAGCGTTCTAAATTTCCGGTTTTTGGAATTGGCTTACCTAGATCCGTTTCGATTTCTTTGAAAATATTATATAAAGAGGGAGGAAACGGAATTCCGTCATTTACAGAAAAACACAAACCATTTGCCTGATTAGGTCCGTGATAAGGATCTTGTCCAATAATAACCACTTTTACCTGATCGAAATGAGAATGATCAAAAGCTGAAAAAATTTGATTTCCTTTTGGGTAACAAACTTTTGTCGCATATTCAGATTTTACAAAATCAATTAATTCGTTGAAATATGGTTTTTCAAATTCTTCGTTCAAAACGGGCTTCCAGGAAGAATGCATTTTTACGTCCATAACTTTTTTTTTTGCGAATTTCAGAAATTTTTAAGTAAAATCATACTTTAACAAACAATAAAATAACACTATAACTTTACAGCATTCAATGATACTATTTTTGTATTTTTGCCTGTACTTTCTTAAAGAAATTAAATGATTAGTATTACCGAAAAAACATTACAAGACTTACAATTTCCAACAGTGCTCGAAACTATTTCAGCTGGCTGTAATACAGATATTGGAAAAGAAAAAGCTTTACAAATAACACCATTCAGAGACAAAGAAACATTGATGCAGGCCTTGATGCAGACATCAGAATATGTGTCGTCTTTTCAAAATAACAACGCAATTCCTAATCACGGATTTGATGCTATTTCGCATGAAATTAAGTTTTTAGCAATCGAAGACAGCTTTCTTGAAGTGGGAAGTTTTAGAAAAATAGCAACGCTTTCTTCTACAACAAATGTACTGCTTACATTCTTAAAAAAGTTTGATGATTATTATCCAAACTTAAACGCAAGAGCATCAAGAGTAGAATTGACAAAAGAGATTATTACCCTAATCGATGCGATTGTAGACAAATATGGCGAAATAAAAGACAACGCCTCTCCTGCTCTTTTGAGCATTCGCCAGAATATGAATTTGGTTCGCGGCAAGGTAAACCAAAGTTTTGGTGTGGCGCTTACTCAATATAACGGATTAGGTTATCTTGATGATATCAAAGAAAGCTTTGTTCAAAACCGACGTGTTTTGGCTGTTCTTGCTATGTATCGTCGTAAGGTAAAAGGCTCTATTTTAGGAAGTTCCAAAACCGGGAGCATTGCTTATATTGAACCTGAAGCTACTTTAAAATATTCAAGAGAATTAGCCAATCTTGAGTACGAAGAAAAAGAAGAAATCACGAGAATTTTAAAACAATTGTCAAATGCAATCCGACCATTTTTGCCTTTGTTGATTGAATATCAGGATTTTTTAAGTGATATTGATGTAGTTGCCGGGAAAGCAAAATATGCCAATCGAATCAACGGAATCCTTCCAACCATTACAGAAGAAAGAAGATTATTCTTTAGAGAAGCGTATCACCCAATTTTGTATTTGAATAACAAACAAAAAAACGAAGTTACGCATCCGCAGACCATTGAACTAAAACAGGAAAATAGAATTATTGTAATTTCCGGACCAAATGCCGGAGGTAAAACGATTTCCTTAAAAACGGTTGGTTTACTGCAATTGATGTTGCAATCCGGTATGTTAATTCCAGTTCATGAACGAAGTGAAACTTTCTTGTTCGATAGAATCTTAACAGATATTGGAGATAATCAATCTATTGAAAACCATTTAAGTACTTATAGTTACCGATTAAAAAACATGAATTATTTCTTGAAGAAATGCAACAAGAAAACTATGTTTTTAATTGATGAATTTGGTACAGGTTCAGATCCTGAATTAGGAGGTGCATTGGCTGTATTTTTCCTGGAAGAATTTTACCACCGTGAAGCATTCGGAATTATTACAACGCATTATTCAAATTTAAAAATTCTGGCCAACGAATTGCCTTTTGCAACAAATGCCAATATGATGTTCGATGAAAAGTCGCTGGAACCAATGTACAAATTGGCTTTAGGACAAGCGGGAAGTTCGTTTACATTTGAAGTCGCTCAAAAAAATGGAATTCCGTTTGGATTGATTAATCGTGCGAAAAAGAAAATTGAAGTTGGAAAAGTTCGTTTTGATAAAACCATCGCAACGCTTCAAAAAGAAAGATCGAAACTGGAAAAAACTTCTTTAAATTTAAAAGAAGAAGAAACCCGCGCTCGTGAGGAAAGTAAAAAGATGGAAAACATCAATACCAGAATCCAGCAAAAATTAGAAAGCTATCAGGAGTTATACGACAGCAATCAGAAGATTATATATATAGGACAAAAAATTGATGATATTGCTGAGAAATATTTCAACAATAAAAACAAGAAAGAGCTTATTGGCGAATTTTTGAAAATAGTTGAAATTGAAAATTCAAAACGTAAAAAAGCTACTCCGAAGGAAACTAAAGCGATAACCGAAAAGAAAAAAGAAGTTATTGCCGAAGTACAAGTAAAAGTTGAAGAAATCCGAAAAGAGAAAAAAGAAAAGAAACTCAAACCAGTTATCGAAAAACCGAGGCCAATTTTAAAAGTTGGCGACAGAGTCAGAATGCTCGACGGAAGATCTGTTGGAAGTATCGACTCAATCGAAAAAAACAAGGCAACAGTAAATTACGGGATTTTTACTTCGAAAGTAAGTCTGGAAGAATTGGAATTGGTTGAAGCTGTTAAGAAATAATTTTTTTAGTCGTAGTGGCAGTTTTCAGTCTTTAAAATAGGCAAAAAAAAGATCAAAATTAAAATAAAGCGATTTAAAGCACGATCTTTAAAAAGAGGATCAATAACATGGAAGTTTCTCAAAAACAGCTAAAAAATGATTTATTAAAGTCATTTTTAATCTATAAAATTTATTGAATTTTAAAATCCAATAGGGTATCGCAATAACACAGAACTTTGTCAAAGTTTCAAACTTTGACAAAGTTTTCATAAAAAACTACAAAATGCAAGACTTACCAAAGCATAAGAAAATCATCCTCTTTGATGGAGTCTGCAATTTATGCAACAGTGCAGTTCAATTCATTATAAAACACGACAAAAAAGATATTTTTAGATTTGTCGCATTGCAGTCGGAATTGGGAATTTCGATATGTAAACATTTAGGAATTAGTTTTTCTAAAATGGATAGTATTATTTTATATAATCCTGAAACGGCTTATTTTTACAAATCTTCGGCAATAATCGAAATCGCTAAAAATTTTGGCGGTTTATGGAAGTTAACCCCAATTTTTAGAATTGTTCCAATTTTCATTAGTGACAGAATTTATGATTATGTTGCAAAAAACAGATATAATTGGTACGGCAAAAAAGAAAGCTGCATGATCCCAACTCCGGAATTGAAAGAGAAGTTTCTTTGAATAAAATTTCAAATCTAAAATTCTAAATTCCAATTTTGACACAATCTTGTCATCCCGAGGAACGAGGGATCTCCGCAATCCCGAAGCTTCGGGACTTCCTCCATAATCGCCAATCTTTGTAGAGCTGCTAACGAAGATCCCTCGTTCCTCGGGATGACAAAAATGCCACAAACTTTCTAAATTATAAAAACAAAAAATCCCAAATTTCAAATCTATTACAATTTGGAATTTGGGATTTTTATATTTGAAATTGATCCAAAAATTATCTGATCAATTTTCTGTATTTCAATCGTTTTGGAGTTAAATCACCACCAAGACGTTTCTTTTTGTTTTCTTCATAATCAGAGAAACTTCCTTCGAAGAAATAAACTTCAGAGTCACCTTCAAAAGCTAAGATGTGAGTACAAATTCTATCTAAGAACCATCTGTCGTGAGAAATAATTACAGCACAACCAGCAAAATTCTCTAAACCTTCTTCAAGAGCTCGAAGTGTATTTACGTCAAGATCATTCGTAGGCTCATCCAGTAAAAGTACGTTTCCTTCTTCTTTCAATGTCATCGCTAAGTGCAAACGGTTACGTTCTCCACCAGACAACATCGAAACTTTTTTGTTCTGCTCACCGCCGCCAAAATTGAAACGAGATAAGTAAGCTCTTGAGTTAACTTGCTTTCCACCCATCATAATCAATTCCTGACCATCGGCAAAATTTTCCCAAATAGATTTATTCGGATCAATATTAGAGTGTGACTGATCTACATAAGCGATTTTCACTGTTTCACCAACCGAAAATTCACCGCTGTCTGTAGCTTGTTCTCCCATGATCATTTTGAAAATGGTAGATTTACCAGCACCGTTTGGCCCGATAATTCCAACAATACCCGCTTGTGGCAAAGTAAAATTCAAATTATCGTATAATAATTTATCACCAAAAGCTTTGGCAACATTTTTAGCTTCAATAACATTTGTACCTAAACGCGGACCATTCGGAATGTAGATTTCCAAGTTTTCGTCCAATTGTTTTTGGTCTTCATTTAATAATTTGTCGTAATTCTGTAAACGCGCTTTTTGTTTTGTCTGACGACCTTTTGCTCCCTGACGAACCCATTCTAACTCACGCTCTAAAGTTTTTCTACGTTTAGAAGCTACTTTTTCTTCCTGAGCCATACGGTTTGATTTTTGATCTAACCAAGAAGAATAGTTTCCTTTCCATGGAATACCTTCTCCTCTATCAAGCTCTAAAATCCAACCAGCAACATTATCAAGGAAATATCTATCGTGCGTTACCGCAATAACAGTTCCTGCATATTGTGCTAAGTGCTGCTCTAACCAAAGTACAGATTCAGCATCAAGGTGGTTGGTAGGCTCATCCAGAAGCAATACATCCGGTTGTTGTAATAACAAACGACATAAAGCTACACGACGACGCTCACCTCCAGAAAGGTTTTTAATAGGCGTATCACCTTCTGGTGTACGCAAAGCATCCATTGCAATTTCTAATTTTGTATCGATTTCCCAAGCACCAAGCGCATCAATTTTGTCTTGTAAAGCCGCTTGGCGGTCCATCAATTTATCCATTTTATCTGGATCTGAGTAATTTTCTTCAAGACCAAATAAATCATTTATTTGATTGTATTCTTCTAAAACTGCCATAGTTTCTGCAGCTCCTTCACGAACAATTTCGATTACCGTTTTAGAATCATCCAAAATTGGCTCCTGCTCTAAGTAACCTACTGTATAACCTGGCTGAAAAACAACATCTCCTTGATAGTTTTTATCAACTCCTGCAATAATTTTTAAAAGTGAAGATTTTCCAGAACCATTAAGACCCAAAATACCAATTTTAGCTCCGTAAAAGAAACTTAAATAAATATTTTTAAGTACCGGTTTGTCTGCTCCTTGATAGGTTTTACTCAATTTTTGCATTGAGAAAATTACTTTCTTATCGTCTGACATATTATGTTAATTATTTTTAGTTTTAATTAATTATTTTCTATTGATTTTTTTACTGCAATTAATCTTTAAAAAGATTAAACCCTGCCTTTTAAAGCATTAAAAACCCAGGCATTAGCAAAAAAACCAACACCTGTCGCCGCAAATCCCCAGCCAGAAACTTCTCTGTATCTAAAAGCACCAAGACCTATAAGCAACAATCCCATAAGTACCATTATAAAAGTAGCCCATCCTAAAACGGTATTTTTATTCATTCCCATAATTGTGTAATTATTATTTTTAAGTAGTAAATTTTTTAGAGAGGCAAATATCGTGAATTTTCACGGCTTAATTAAATATTTTATAAAGCATTTCTTTAAGTAAATCTCCTTGCGGTAAAGCATTGGCTCCAACCCCTTTACTTTTAACATCAATATCGCGTAAAGCTCCCACAATCTGACTGACTTTTCGCATTGGATAATTCTTTACAGCCAAATCGTATTCTTTTAAGAAATAAGGATTTACGCCAATCGCTGCTGCCACGTTTTTAGGATTTTTATCTTTCAATCCGTGGTATTTTAAAAGCTGTATAAAAAATCCAAACACTAATCCTGTTGTCATTACAAGAGGGTATTCTTTTGGGTTATGAGCAAAGTTTTCGGCAATTTTATAAGCCTTAAGCTGATTACGTTCTCCAATTGCTTTTCGAAGTTCGAATACATTATAGTCTTTACTAAAACCAATATTTTCTTCAATATGCTGCGGCGTAATCATAGTACCTTGAGGCAGAATAATTTGAAGTTTTTCCAATTCATTATTGATTTTACTCAAATCTGTTCCCAAAAACTCCACCAGCATAGCATTTGCTTTTGGATCTATCGTGTATTTTTTTCCGGCTAAAACACGTTTAATCCAATCTCCAACCTGATTTTCGTATAACTTTTTACTTTCATAAACCACTCCTTTTTGAGCCAAAAGTTTAGTTACTTTTTTACGTTTATCAAGGGTTTTATATTTATAGCAGAAAACCAAAACCGTGGTTTCCATTGGGTTATTTACATACGATTCGATTTTATCAATCGTTCTGGACAAATCCTGCGCTTCTTTTACTATAACAACTTGACGATCAGCCATCATAGGATAACGTTTAGCCGTTGAAACTATATCTTCAACAGAAACATCTCTTCCGTATAAAACAGTTTGGTTGAATCCTTTTTCTTCTTCTGCCAGCACATTTTGTTCGATATATTCAGACAGTTTATCTATATAATAAGGTTCTTCGCCCATTAAAAAATAAATAGGCATTATATTTCCCGCCTTGATATCGTTAACAATTTTTACAACTTCGTCCATTCAATTTAGTTTTCAGTATTCAGTATCAGTTTTACAGTTTAGCCGAAATAAATAATTAAGTAATTTTCAAATTGACTAATTTTCAAATTATATTTGCTTTATGTTAAAGCTTAATTTCCCTACTTATACTTTCCGATTCAAAAATAGCGAAAATAAAGTGTCTATTTTTGATGAAATCAGGAAAAAATTTATCATTCTTACCCCAGAAGAATGGGTTCGTCAACATGTTGTTCATTATTTAATGAATGAAAAAAAATACCCCAAATCTCTTATCAACGTAGAGAAAGTTTTAACAATCAACGGATTAAGAAAAAGATACGATGTTGTAGTCTTTAATCCTGATGGCTCTATACATATATTAGTAGAGTGCAAAGCACCTGAAGTTAAAATATCGCAGGCAACTTTTGATCAAATTGCCCGTTATAATATGACAATGCAGGCACGGTTTTTGAATGTGACCAACGGACTAAGCCATTTTTATTGTCAGATGGATTTTGAAAATGAAAAATATGAGTTTTTAAGAAACCTGCCCGACTATAAAGAAAACCATTAAAAATAAATAATTAAGTACTTTTGGATAAAATAGCAGTTGTAATTTTAAATTGGAACGGAGTAAAACTGCTCGAGCAGTTTTTACCCTCTGTTATTCAGTTTTCAGAAGGTGCATCGATTTATGTTGCCGATAATGATTCTACAGACAATTCTGTTGAATTCGTTAAAGAAAATTTCCCTACCGTTAAGATTGTAAAAAACTCAGGAAATCATGGTTTTGCAAAAGGCTATAATGATGCCTTAAAGCATATTGATGCCGAAATTTACGCATTAGTTAATTCTGATATTGAAGTAACCGAAAATTGGCTTAAACCTATTCTTGATACTTTTAATACAGAAAAACAAACGGCTATTATTCAGCCTAAAATTCTTGATTTTAAAAATAAGGAATACTTTGAATATGCCGGAGCTGCCGGCGGTTTTATTGATAAATATGGTTTCCCATACTGTAGAGGCCGAATTTTTGAAACCGTTGAAAAAGACAATGGTCAATACGATGACAATTGCGAATTATTCTGGGCTTCGGGTGCTTGTTTCTTTATTAGAAAAGAAGTTTACGACGAACTAGGCGGATTCGATGAGACCTTTTTTGCACATCAGGAAGAGATCGATTTATGCTGGCGTGCCGCAAACGAAGGACATATTATAAAATACAATTCACAATCTGTGGTTTATCATGTTGGCGGTGCAACATTGCAGCAGGGAAATCCCAAAAAGACCTTTTTGAACTTTCGAAATTCCTTATTAATGCTGGTAAAAAACCTGCCTAAAAAAGGATTGTTTTTTGTGATTTTCTTCCGTATGGTTTTAGATGGAATCGCAGGCATTCGTTTTCTTACCCAGGGTAAATTGCAACATACTTTTGCCATTTTAAAGGCACACTTTTCTTTTTATTGCATATCTTTAAAGTACCTAAAAGAAAGAAAAGATTTTCAGATACAACAATACTATACTGTAAAAAGTATCGTTTTCTTGTATTACATAAAGAAATTACGGGTTTTTAAAGAAATCTTTAACAGTAATCAAAATATTAAGAACTAAATTTGTAATCAACGTTTAATTAAATATAATACCTATGAGAAAAATAGTTATCGCACTATCAGTATTAATGGCCCTAACTTCGTGTGTATCGAAAAAGGAATATGCGGCGCTGGAAGCTAAGCAAAAAGAGACACAAGATTTATTAAACTCTTGCACAGTTAAATTAAATTCTTGTTTAGAAGAAAAAGCAGGATTAGCAGCAACAGCTGAAAGCTATAAACAACACAATCAAGACTTAATTAACAGCTCTAAAGATTTAACGGTTTTAACTACAAAAGGTGCTGAAAACCTAGAAAAATCTCTAGAAAGCTTGAAAGAGAAAGATTTAAAAATCTCTAGACTTCAAGATGCCCTTACTAAAAAAGACAGTGTAACTTTAGCTTTAGTTACAAGTTTAAAAGGAGCAGTTGGAATCAACGATCCAGACATCGAAATCAATGTTGAAAAAGGAGTTGTATTTATCTCTATCGCTGATAAATTATTATTTAAAAGCGGAAGCTACGACGTAAGTGACAAAGCTAAATCTGTTTTAGCGAAAGTTGCTAAAGTTGTAAACGACAAACCAGATTTCGAATGTATGGTTGAAGGTCATACAGATGACGTTCCTTACAAAAGCAACGGATTTATCTTAGACAACTGGGATTCAAGTGTTAAACGTTCTACTTCTATCGTACGTGTTTTAACAAACGATCTTGGTGTTAACCCAGCTAAATTAATTGCTGCTGGTAGAAGCTCTTACGTACCATTAGTAGCTAATGATACTCCAGAGAACAAAGCTCGTAACAGAAGAACTTGTATCGTTGTTATGCCTAAAATTGATCAATTCTACGATATGATCGAGAAAGAAATGAAAAAACAGGCTAAATAATTTGTAGTTACATACTATATTATACAGAAAAAGCAGGTCAATTGACCTGCTTTTATGTATCCTTAATTTTTTTAATAACCAATTAAATATAAATCAAGAATAGCATTATTTTTAATTAACTAACTAAATTTTAACTATACTAAAGTTAGGTATATTTTTTAAACTTTTATACCATTTCAGTATTTATTTACAAGATGTCAACATTACACTATGTTCTGACGAGACGTACTATTAGTTTGAAATCAAATCTGTTTGTTGATCTATAAATACTTTTTCAATTTATACCATAATTTAAAGGTACCATTTCTCCTATTTTTTCTTCTGCAATTTTTCCTGTAAAAATAATATCTTCAATATTAGAATTGTTTCCATACTTATATATGTAGAAAGTTTTCACATCAAAAATAACCCTTGATTCTTCTCCATTACCAAATAAAATATCATATGAAGCAACAAATTTTTTGTCGCCGTTTTCTTTTCTTTGACTTATCACTTCAACTTTTGTAAAATTACCTTGTTTAGAAACTTTAAAACAATTCTCAGGAATAACGTCGCTGTTATTTTTAGATATAAAAAACTGATCTTGTCCCCAAGTACCATTGGCTAAATTTCTAAAAAAATTAATTTGTGAACCTTTATAAGCTTCTTCCCTTCGTTTTAAAATTAAGTCTGAATTATTGATTTCTTTAAAATGACTGAAACCTGCATAATAACTTTTAATTACATCTCTGGAGTATATGCTTAAACTACCGAATGTAACGTCAAATTTGTGCAAGTCATAGATTATCTGATAACCTAAGTAAGAATTAATAATCACTAATGGTTTATCCGAATAAGCTTGTAAAACATGGTTTTGTTTATCATATTTAAAATGAATATCATCTTCATTTTCAATAGTAATTTTAGCATTATTTCTGGTTTCTCCAATAAAATACTCTCTAAATATTTTTAGTCTTTGCTCCCTAGTAAATATATCTTTTTCATTTCTTACAACTATTTCTTTAAGTGTATTTTTGGCAATTTCCATATATACAACAATATCTTTTTTAAAATCAAGATCTGTAACATATTGATTCTCAAATCCCATATAACTAAACACTAAGATATTCTTTGCATCAGGGTCGTATTCTATAACAAAATTTCCATTTTCATCGGTACTAGTAGAAATTGTTGTTCCATCTAAAAAAACATTTGCCCCGGGCAACGGTACTTTATCATTACTAAGCACTTTACCTGCAATCCTTTGACTGAAACAAGATATAGAAAAAAGCAAAACAAGAAAGAAAAACAAATTTTTCATAATTAAACTGTTAATATTTAATACTAATTAACAATATATTATTCAATTTACAGTAAAATCGATGTCTTTTTTTACAAAATATCAATATCACCTTTACCTTCTCTTACTATAACCGGCTCATGTTCTGAAAGATCAATAATTGTAGAACCTACGTTATCTCCATAACCTCCATCGATTACCAAATCGACCAAATTCTGCCATTTCTCGAAAATTAATTCTGGATCCGTAGTATACTCAATTACATCATCTTCGTCGCGAATAGAAGTAGAAACCACCGGATTTCCTAATTGACGAACAATTTCCAATATTATATTATTATCAGGAACACGAATACCAACAGTAGTTTTCTTTTTAAATTCTTTAGGTAAATTGTTATTTCCTGGTAAAATAAAAGTATAAGGTCCTGGTAAGGCTCTCTTTAATATTTTAAAAGTCGAAGTATCGATCTGGCGCACATAATCTGATAAATTACTTAAATCGTGACAGATAAAGGAGAAGTTTGCCTTCTCTAATTTTACTCCTTTTATTTTAGCAATTTTCTCTAAAGCTCTTGAATTGGTAATATCACAGCCTAAACCATAAACGGTATCTGTTGGATAAATTACCAAACCACCATTCTGAAGCACTTTTACAACCTTTGCAATTGCAGCTTCACTAGGTTTATCCGGGTATATTTTTATGAACTCAGCCATTTTTTGTTTTTTGTTTCAAGTTTAAAATTGTTTCAGGTTCAAGTTTGTCAGGCTGAGCGGAGTCGAAGCCCTATCTAATTGAAAAGCTCTTCTCCCGAAGCCTCGGGATCGCTCAGAGTGACAATTATTTCAAAACTTAATTTATTTGAAATATTTAATAATCTATCAAACCTTCAAAATAGAAAACATCATTATTTTTAACTTTTGCATTTGAAGGTTTTTCAGAAAAAAACACCTCATTTACGTTAGTAAATAGATAATTGATTTCAGTTACAATATGAGTCTTGGAATTTAATTTATAATATTTACCATTGTGAGTCCACCAAGTTCCTCTTTCATTCCAAACTTTTACTTCACAATCTTTCACTGAGGTAAATACAATAAAATACTTCCCATTTTCTTCTCTATTAATAGTCCAGTATTTTTTACGAATTAGTGTTATACTATCAAAATCAGCTCCCTTCCAATATCCGACTAACTTTTTATCATTATTTGCCTTCAATGTCTCTGATTGTCCAAAAACATATAAAGAAACCAAAAAGACAAAACCAAATAATAAGACCTTCATACTAGCCTACGACATCTAATTTAGCAAATCTTAACAACAATTTCTTGATTCCGCCTACTTCAAATTTAATTTCGGCTTTTTTATCAGCTCCAACTCCTTCTAAATTAATCACTTCACCTTTTCCGAAACGTTCATGCATCACCACATTTCCAATTGTTAATTTATTATCAAATAAATTGGGCGCGGCACTGTTTGGATTAGTTCCTGCTACAGGTTTTAATTTACGAATATTCAAATCCGGTTTCGGATTATTATCTGTAATATGTTTTGGAGGCGTTCCTCCTACTGGTTTTGCCAATCGAAGTTTCGATTTATCAACATCCCCAAAAATATCACCATCAATTGGCGATTTATAACGATAATTGGTTTCTGCAGGAGTTAGATATTCCAAAAACTGTCCGTCAATTTCTTCAATAAAACGAGATGGTTCGCTATCAGTCAATTTTCCCCAGCGGTAACGAGACTGCGCATAAGTTAAATAAGCCTGATGCTCTGCACGAGTTAAAGCTACGTAAAATAAACGACGTTCTTCTTCTAATTCACTTCTGGTACTCATACTCATAGCACTTGGAAACAAATCTTCCTCCATACCCACAACAAAAACATGAGGAAACTCCAATCCTTTTGCTAAGTGAATCGTCATCAATGCAACACGATCTTCATCAGTAGTATCTTTATCTAAATCCGTAGCCAATGCTACATCTTCCATAAATTCAGCCAAAGCACCTCTTGCACCATCAATTTCTTTTTGCCCTTCGGTAAAATCTTTAATACCGTTTAAAAGCTCTTCAATATTCTGAATTTTTGCCATTCCTTCAGGAGTCGCATCTTTTTTCAATTCCTGAACCAGACCCGTTTTTTTCGCCACATGATCCGTTATATAAAAAGCATCCTGATTTTGATCAATAACCTGAAAACTCTGAATCATGGTAACAAAATCCTTCAATTTGTTTTTTGTTCCGGCATTCAGTTTCAAGTCAATTTTATCAATATTCACCATTACTTCCCAAATCGAGCGTTTGTAATGATTAGCCGCAATAGTCAGCTTTTCAACCGTTGTATCTCCAATTCCACGAGCCGGATAATTGATTACACGAATCAATGCTTCTTCATCTTTTGGATTAATTACCAAACGTAAATAACATAAAACGTCTTTAATTTCCTTACGTTGGTAAAAAGACAATCCTCCATAAATTCTATACGGAATATCACGTTTTCTTAACGCATCCTCCATGGCACGCGATTGCGCATTCGTACGATATAAAATAGCGAAAGATCCGTTATGAAGCTGATGCTGCATTTTCTGTTCAAAAATCGTGCTCGCTACAAAACGACCTTCTTCAGCATCTGTCAAACTTCTGTGCACCTTAATTCTAGGCCCAAAATCATTTGCAGTCCAAACCACTTTATCCAGTTTGGTTTTATTATGCTCCATTACCGTATTTGCAGCTTCTACAATATTTCGGGTAGAACGGTAATTTTGTTCTAAACGGAACATTATTACACCTTCATAATCCTTCTGGAAATTCAAAATATTGTTGATATTCGCTCCACGGAACGCATAAATACTCTGCGCATCATCACCAACCACACAAATATTCTGAAATCTATCTGATAAAGCTCTAACAATCAAATACTGAGAGTGGTTCGTATCTTGGTACTCATCAACCAGAATATAACGGAAACGATCCTGATATTTAGCTAAAACCTCAGGAAAACGGGTTAATAATTCGTTGGTTTTCAACAACAAATCATCAAAATCCATTGCTCCGGCTTTAAAACAGCGTTCTACATACTGCTGATAAATTTCTCCCATTCTTGGTCGCTTTGCCATAGCATCGGCTTCAACCAATTCCGGATTATTGAAATAGGCTTTTACCGTAATCAAACTATTTTTATAATTAGATATACGTCCTAAAATCTGTTTTGGTTTGTAAACATCACGGTCCAGCTGCATTTCTTTAATAATAGAAGAAATCAACCTCGCCGAATCCTGAGAATCATAAATAGTAAAATTAGAAGGATATCCCAAATGATCCGATTCTGAACGCAGAATACGCGCAAAAATCGAGTGAAAAGTTCCCATCCAAAGATTCTTTGCTTCAGATGCTCCCACAATATCCGAGATCCTGTGCTTCATTTCACGCGCCGCTTTATTGGTAAAAGTCAGCGATAAAATATTAAAGGCATCAACGCCCTGAGCCATCAAATAAGCAATTCTAATAGTTAAAACACGGGTTTTTCCAGAACCTGCACCAGCAATAATAATCATTGGCCCGTCTTTTTTCAGAACGGGTTGTCGTTGCGCTTCATTGAGTTGATCAATGTACTTTTGCATGAAATTTTTCTCCATATGATGCAAAAATAAGAATTAAAAAAGAAAGTTCCTAAGATGCTGAGATGCTCAGATACTAAGTTTTTTTTGGAGCAGAACAATTGGCTTTTTATCAAACATAGTTCCCGCTTTCGGCTTTATCTCTCCTCCCGATAGCCATCGGGATACGAGGATACCGCCTCTATCGGGGCTAGGAAACAAACAATTGGTTTCTTTTGAGAAATTGGAAAGAAAAAACCAACGGCAATTCAAAATCTCAACATCTTAGAAACTTAGCATCTTAGAATCTCAGTCCCTTAGAACCTTATTTATAAAACACATCGTAAGCGAAGCGAATCAACGTTCCAACAACCACAACCAAAAAGAAAATCCTGATAAAACCATTTCCTTTATTAATAGCCAGTTTTGCACCAAGCCAGCCGCCGAGTCCGTTGCTTATTGCCATCGGAATTGCGATTGTCCAGATTATTTTTCCCTTTATCATAAACAAGCAGATCGAACCGAAATTCGTGGCCAGATTTACCATTTTGGCATTTGCGGAAGCGTGTAAAAAGTCAAAACCTAAAAGAGCAATAAAAGCCACAACGAAAAAACTACCAGTTCCTGGGCCTATAAAACCGTCATAAAAACCAACAATTACACTAATAGCAACGGCATAAATTATTTGAGTGGTCTGCGAATGATCTTTGGCAACATGCTGTCCGAAATTCTTTTTCGCATAAGTATAGATAAACAATAAAGACAAAACCACAAGCAAAAGCGGTTTCATAAAATCATTGCTCACAAGAGTCAAAATAGTAGATCCTAAAAATGCCGACGGAACTGCCAAGCACATCATAATTAATAGCAATTTCCATTGAATAACTACTTTTTTGAGATATTGAAAAGCTGCAAAAGCAGTGCCGCTAAAAGCCGGAATTTTTAAAGTTCCCACGACTGTAGAAACCGGAAGATTAGGCAGTAAAATTAATCCCATTGGAGTTTGGATCAATCCGCCTCCGCCCACAATGGCATCGATAAATCCTGCAGCAAAAGCAGCCAGACAAAGAAAAAGTATAATGTATGAATCCATTAAAAGTGCATTTCAATAAAATTAAAAAACAAGTTGCAAAAGTACAGCTTCCATTTTGTTTATTGCGATAAATTTAAAGTGGATTTCTCGTCAAAAAGTATATTTTTGCTAAAAAATTTAACCCAATGGATTTTACAAAAATTATAGAATTAGCCAGTTATACATTATCTGCAATTGTTACTGGATTTGTAGCTTACCGTTTTTTTGAACTTCATATTAAAAACAACGATAAGAAACGTGCTTTTTTATTAAATAGAGAATATCAAAAACAATCTCTTCCAATACGTTTGCAAGCCTATGAGCGTATGACTTTATTTTTAGAACGTATTAATTTGACTAAATTATTGATCAGAATTAGTCCAATTTCTCCAGATAAACACGATTACGAAAACTTTGTAATTGACCAAATCGAACAAGAATTCGAACACAATTTAACGCAGCAAATTTATATGTCTGATGAATGCTGGACTATTATCACAACTGCCAAAAACTCAACCATTCAAATAATTCGTAAAGCAGCCATGAGCGATCGTGTCGACAGTGCTGATAAACTTCGTGAAGTTATTTTAAACGATTTATTAGAAAAGCAGTCTCCAAGCAATGCTGCTTTAGGATATATTAAAAACGAAGTTGCTGAACTTTGGTAGAAAAATATTTTAGATTTTAGATTGCAGATTTTAGATTGATTCTCAAACTCTAAATTCTTCAATCTAAAATCTTAACTCACCTTGTTATCACTCATAACCTCAGATTTATTCTGAGCGTATTCATACCCCTGTTCCCACCAGACCTTCATTACCTCTTTATTAAAAATAAGCGCATTATCGGTTAGTTTTGTGGGCGTGTAATATAAATTAAGTTTTACATCTTTGCTGTTTGCCATAAGTTTTCCTATAGCAATATCGTGTTTTTCTACCTGATCTAAAGCAATTCTAAACAAATCAATCATCAGTGAAAACGGATTTTTACCAATAACCATTTTGCTGGTATTTACTTCCGTTTCCAGAATAATTACGTCGATTTCTGTTGCGCCTCGGTTAATAGCTTCACGAATGGGAACTAAACTCGAAAATCCGCCATCGCCGTATTCAGAATTATTTTTGGTAACCAAACTCATAAACGGAACATAATTACTGGAAATCCACGACCATTCGCAGAACTCTTCATAAGTACAATCTTTAACCGATTTATATTCTGATTCATTTTTAGTGAAATTGGTTACGGTAATAACCACATCATTGTCAAGTTTTTTAAGCTTATTAAAGTCTGAAATGGAAAAGTTATTCATAATATACTTTTTCAAACCTTTGCTTTCGCCAAAAGTTCGCTTTCCCTTAAAAAACTGACGCAGTACATTAAAGTGATTGATGGTTACAATATCAATTCCTTCTTTTACTTTTACCACAAACGGACAAATATTAAAAATACTTGCCATCGTGACGTTGGTATAAACCGAATGAATTTTTTTAATATGACCAAGAGCTAAATGCGGAATAAGCAGACTTCCTGTAGATGTTCCTATAAACAAATCGTACTCGTGTTTTTTCTCTTCTATTAAATATTGTGCAACTCCACCGGCAAATGCGCCTTTACTTCCTCCGCCAGAAATAACTAATGCTCTCATAAATTGTAATGTGGTATTATTTTGTTTTTGGATATTTTTTTTTAAGAAAATAGAGTAAAGAATAAAGAGTATAGACTCTGTTTATTTTTAAATCTTTATTGTAATATCTTTCTTCTATTCTCTTTCTTCTATTCTCTTTCTTCTATTCTCTTGCTTCTATTCTCTTTACTCTACTCTTTCAGCAAACGATTCAATTGAAACTGTTCATCGGGGTTCAAATTAGGTAAAATTCCATTAAATGCAGCACGCATTTCAGGATTTTTCAATAAAAGTCTAATTGTGTCTCTTCCAAACTTAGAAAACTGCCACATATGATGTGTTGTAGCATTGACCAAATTAGTTAAAACATCGTCGTTTATAAACTTAAAAGCGATCAGTTTTTCTAAAGCATTCTGACGCGTTGTAGCTTCATATTTTGTAGTCGAAAAAGCAACTAATTCCTTAATTAATTCTTCCGGATTGTCGCCGTAATTCGGTGTAGACAAAGCAAGAGAAAGCCATAATGTACGCAGATTATAATCGTTAAAACCTATCCAGTTTTTCGATTTATCTAAATATTTTGTTCTGTGATTCGGGAAGTTTTTCCACAAATAAAACAAAGCGATTTCCTGGGTTTCATAAGATTTATCATCCAGCAAAGTTTCGTATTCTGTTCTAAAATCTTCTGGAACAGCAGACAATGTTCCTGCAACAGTTTGACGAAGCTGCACATTATTTTGATGAAGAGCATTTAGCAATAACTCTTTTTTACTTTCGTATTTTTCTGTTTGTAACTGAGAAATAACAGCTTGTTTTACTGAATAATGAATATCTGAATCTAAAGTCTGTTTTAAGAAATCAATCTTTTCGCTTAAAGGTGTTTTCTTTAATTTATCTACTTCTAAACGAACTTTAATCGCGTTGTTTTTACTTAGTAAAGCGTTAGCCGTTGGTGTATCAAAAGCAGTCGATTCCAGCCATGTTTTTTGAAACTGAACTAAATCAAAATCAGAAACTTTTTTAACTTCGTCGAAGAAATTCTGCGTGTTTACATTTTTAAAAGCATATTTATTCAGATAATTTTTTACGGCTTTTTTAAACGCTTTATCTCCAATAGATTGATGCAGCACAAAAAGTGTCCAGGCACCTTTTTCGTAAAAAGTAAGCGAACTCGCCTTTGCATTCAATACCGGAATGGCATCGGTTCTGGATGCAAATTTTATCTGCTGGGCTGTATCGTATAATTTTGCATAAAAATAATCATCCCCAAAAATGTTTCGTTCTGCCAGTAACGCATAATAAGTCGCAAAACCTTCCTGAAGCCAGTGATGCGTACTGCTTTCGGCTGTGATTAAATCCCCAAACCAGTGATGCGCCAGTTCATGTGCATCAACATTGGTATAATTTCGATCTACAAAAGCAACATCATCAACAACATAACGAGTTGTAAAAAGTGTCGTGGTTGTATTTTCCATTCCGGCATATAAAAAATCGCGAACTGGAATCTGTCTGAAAATTTTCCAAGGATATTTTACTCCAATTTCTTTCTCCAGAAAATCAAAAATGCGTTTAGAATAACGATATGTGGGTTCAAAACGTACTGTATCTTTATTCTCTAAATAATATTCTAACGGAATTTTCGATTTAGACTTAAATTCTCTCTTATCGTATTTTCCAACAGAAAGTACTAACAAATAAGAACTCATTGGGTTTTCCATTTGGTACTGCCAATGAATCTGATCGTTATTTTCGGTTTTACTTTTTAAAACTCCGTTTGAAACTACCTGATATCCTTTTTTAAACGAAACCCCGAGACTGAAAATCACTTTTTCGTTGACATCATCAAAACTCGGAAACCAATTACTGGTATATCTCCCCTGGCCTTGAGTCCAAATTTGCACATCATCATTCTCGATATCTACAAAATACAAGGCTTGCTTGGGTTTAACATTATAATTAAATGTGAGGTGATTATTTCCTATTTGAAATTTATTCAAAATCTGTAATTCTTTGCCAGTGTTTAAAAAATTAACATCTTTACCATCAATCTGAACATTAGTAAATTCCATATTTTTTCCGTCGATTCTAATGGTATCAATTGGCTGTAATACCTCAAAATCGTAATCGACATGTCCGGAAATCGTTTTATGTGAATCGTTTATTGTCAATTGCCCTGAAACCGATTTAAAATCAACATATTGGGTTTGCTGCGCAAAAACGAAGGAGGTTATAAAAAGAAAAATGTATTTCATTGAAAATTGGAATTTATGGAATCCGTCTCCCAAGACCCTGGATTGTTTTTAATGTAATTGTAAATCGTTTCAAATCTTTTATAATTCCTAACAACATGATCGTGATAGTTTTGCTGCCAAATTGATTCAAAACCATTTATCTGTTTAGTAGTAATCGATTTAAAAATAGCAACAAAAGATGAAATAGAATTCGATTTACGAGATAATTTTGATTCGTTCGAAAATTTCGACATCGTTTGGTTCTGTAGAGGCGCACTGCAGTGCGTCTCCGCAACGGATGTCGCCATGTTTTGTGTGTCTGAATTTATCTTTGTGGATATGCCGGACGTAGACGCACTGCTGTGCGTCTCTACGATTTTTGCGTGTGTGATCTGTGTATCTATTTTAGAATTATTTCCAAAATTTAGGTCAGATTGGCATTGTAGAGGCGCACTGCAGTGCGTCTCCGCAACGTATATCGACATGTTTTGCACATCTGGATCTATTATTGTGGATATGCTGGACGTAGACACACTGCTGTGCGTCTCTACAATTTGCGCGTGGGGAATCTGGTTTTCTATTTGTGTGTTTTTATTCTCTTGAATTTCAATCAATAAATGAACATGATTTGGCATAACAATCCAATTATGAAAAAACCAATTTTTACGAATCTTTATTGATTTTAAAAGTTCTTTCTCCACAATTTCTCCATTCTCATTTAACATCATTTTTCCGTCTTCAATAGAGCCAAAAATACATTCTCTGTTTCTTGTAACCAATGTAATAAAATAAACTGCCTCACTAGAATAATCCCAATCCTTCAGTCTATTTCAATCAATTTTAAATTTATCTTTATATAATGTCATATTTAGGCATGTAAAAACCCAAAGTTACAAAGGTTTCATATACAAATCGAATGAAATTTGTAAGTTTACAATAGAAAAATAATCAAACGTGTCTACACCCAAAAAAGCCTTATTTAACTGGAGCAGCGGAAAAGATTCCGCTCTGACATTATATAAAATTCTTCAAAATCCTGAGTTTAAAATTGAATATCTGCTTACGAGTATAAACCAGCAATATCAGCGAATTTCAATGCATGGCGTTCGTGTTGAATTATTACAAGAACAAGCTAAGAACATCGGGATTCCATTAAAAATTATGGAAATTCCGGAAATGCCTACCATGGAAGTTTATGAAAATGTGATGACAGAAACCTTAACCGAATTAAAAAAACAAGGAATTACTCATTCTGTTTTTGGCGATATTTTTCTCGAAGATTTACGAAAATACCGAGAGGGACAATTGGCTAAAATAGGTTTTGAAGGTGTTTTTCCTATTTGGAAAATTCCAACTCACGATTTAATTCAGGAATTTTTATCGCTCGGATTTAAAACGATTGTGGTTTGTGTAAACGAACGTTACTTAGATAAAAGTTTTGTTGGAAGAATTATAGATCAGGACTTTATAAATGATTTACCTGATAATGTAGATGTTTGCGGAGAAAACGGCGAATTTCATACCTTTACTTTTGATGGTCCGATATTTTCTGAACCCGTAAATTTTGAACTTGGCGAAATAGTGTATCGAAAATATGAAAATCCTAAAAATCAAGATTCGTCAAATACGGCCTGCGATACAAATTCGTCTGACGCTTTTGATTATGGATTTTGGTATTATGATTTAATTAAAAACTAATTTTTATGTATTTAAAACAAAGTGAAGAATTAAAAAAGGTCTTGATTTCTTGATGAAATTGGCATTAATGTTATGGAAAAAAAAGTCGAAACAAGTTTTTTACCCGGACTAGAATTAGGATCAAACTGTATTTATATAGACTATGATAAATTATTATACCCAGGAGATATACTGCACGAAGCCGGACATTTGGCAGTTACCGCTTCTGAAGAAAGAGAATTAGTTGGTACAGCTGAAATTTCTGCCGAATGGCCGACACAAGGCGAAGAAATAGCGGCAATTTTATGGTCTTATGCAGCCTTGAATCATTTAAAATTACCATTAGAGTTTGTGTTTCATCCAAATGGTTATAAAGGGCAGTCTGATTGGCTTATTTCAAATTTTACCAGCGGTACATATATTGGACTTCCTTTTCTGGAATGGATTGGTTTATCGTTTGGAAAGGAACGTGCAGAAAAAGAACAAAAAGCAGCCTTTCCTGCAATGCAGAAATGGCTGCGTGATTAAGCTATTCTTCGTACATCTTAAGTAAATTCGTAACCGTATTCCAGTTTCGAATAGTAGATACTACATTTAGTTTTTTCTCTATGTATTTTTGATCAAATCTTGTTTTTCCGGCCCCAACGGCGTATTTAATAAAAATTCGGTTACCGTCAATACTGGCTTCGTCTGGTTTAAACTGACTGATTTTTAAGTCGTTTATACTTTCTTTTTTTAAAGGAATCGAAACAAAAGCAACGTACAATTTCTTGGTATCTAGATCTTTTTCTTTTAAAAAAGGACTGTTTTTAAAACACAATTCTAAATCTTCTTTTGTAATTACAATTGTTGGTACTTCATGTCCAAAAACTTTAAAGATTTCCTGTTTGATCATGAAACCCACTTTTGCAGCATCTTCTTCGCTGCCTACAAAAACATTTCCAGATTGCAGATAGGTGCGAACATTGTGAAAACCAATATTTTCTAACATTGTTTTCAAAGCTTCCATCTTCATCATATTGTGACCAGAAACGTTAATGCCGCGTAAAAGAGCTAAATGTGTTGTCATTGCTTAAGTTTTGTTCAAAGATAAAAATTCATTTGATGATTATAGAACAACTATTCTTCATCTTCGCCAATTTCTATATCAAACTTGATAAGGAAATCATTTAATCGTTTTTTATATTTTGCTTTGGCTTGGTTTACAATCTCGTCTGTTTCTTCGTTAGTTTCTATCGGATCAAGGTTAAATTCTGTTTTAACCCATTGCTGAAACTCTTCTTTATTTTCATTCTCTGAGTAATATTCCTCGTCTTTATAAAAATAAGCATTATCAAAATCAACTGAAATTTCTGTATCTAAAGTCAAAAGATGAATCAATTGTCGTGTGTTTTCAGCAACAACATGAATACCGCCTTCATCTCCAAAAACAACTATAGGACAGTTATTTAAATCATTATCTATTAACCAATAGGCATAAGAACTTCCAGAACCGTTTGCTCCTGCAAATTCAATAAAACTATTATAAAACTCTTCTTTTTCAGACCAGGTTTTTATTCCGATTTTTTCATTTGTAATGGTAAGTCCAAAACATTCAGAATAAGTTTCAGCACTAAATTCCTGTTCAAATTCATATAGCTTTAATAAATCTTCCGGTATTGCATAACTCCCAAACTGAACTGAAAAATCTTCTAATGAAAAACTGCTGTCATACTCTGCATATTCTGTTTCATCGTCATCTTTTTCTTCAGAAGTTTCTGTGGTAAGTACTTCAAAAGCTTTAATTACAGCACATTTTACACAAAACATTTCAATTCCGGGAGCTGTTTCATTGTTAGCCCATTGGTATTTTGGATTTCCGTCTTCGTATAAATATTCCAGTATAAGCGTGATTTCTTCATCATCATGACACCATAAAGCGCGTAATCTAATATTAAAACCATTTTGAATATCTTCAGAAATCTGACTGTATTTCTTTCCTTCATACTCAAACGGAATAAACGAATATTCGCTTCCTTCACTTTCTTTGCTAAATCTGCCTATATATTCGAGTTCAGACAAAACTTTGATCATTTCTATAAACTTCTCGCGGAAATCAGCATACATATACTTTTCCGTTTTGTCGTAATCCAAAATAGAAAGTCCTTGTTTAAAGGCATCTTCATGATAATTGTTTCCTAAAATCTCGGTACCATAATCTGATAATTCGATAAAAGAATCGTGTACAATATCAGATAATTTATGGGTCGAAGGAAAGTAGTTTTCAATCGTAATTACTGCTCCATCCTGGTCCGTAACATTACTGCAGATTAATACATCAGGTCGGTTTACACTAATTATAGCCTGAACATCTGTAAAACGTTCAAAATGCATAAGCATATCATCGCTGTAAATTAACCAGGCTGTAACATCGCCTTTTACAAAAAGTTCTCCATGATTGTATTCGCCTAAAAGCGCATCGCATTTTACACCGCCTCCCAAATAATGAACACTTCCAAACAAAGTAATATTTACACTCGTTGTTTCTCCCAATACAATTAAAGCTGGTGAATTATCTGTATCAAAAGAACTTATGAGTTTCGTAACCGACAGGCTTCCTTTAAAAATAAATCCTAGTATGAAAATATCCTGATGTTCTTCTGTACTAAAATCCATTTCAAACGAATCCATTTCTACATCGTCTTCTGCTAAAAGAAAAATTGGATTTTCTTCGTAATCAGGAAAACGCCAGGTATCTTCAAAAACATTGTAGATTTTCTGGTTGTTAAAATCAGTAAGATTTCCAATAATATCGTGAGCTGCGTGTCGGTTAATCACTTTAAATGTAATGCCGGCAAACTCTAAAGTTTCAAAAGGTACTTTTTCTTCGTTAATCATATTTAGTGGCTTATATAATTTTAACAAATCTAAGAATTATCTTTATTTGTTAAAATACTTATCCAATTATTTCATGCTTTCAAATTTCCTAATTAAGAATTATATTCGCTGTCTGTAAAGTTTGAAAATTCCAAAACTCAAATTCCAAATCAACAATCTAAAATCTAAAATCCAAATTGTAAAATCCAAATTCCAAATCAACAATCAACAATCAACACTCTAAAATATAAACTCTAAAATCTAAACTCTAAACTCTAAACTCTAAACTCTAAACTCTAAAATCTAAAATCCAAAACTCCCTTCATGTCTAATAATCTCCTTGAAACTCCTATCGAATACTTAAAAGGTGTTGGCCCAAGTCGCGGTCAGCTGCTTCGTAAGGAATTAGGGATTCATAAATACGGAGATTTAGTAAACTTTTATCCCAATCGTTACATTGACAGAACGCGATATTATAAGATTAACGAACTGCAGAATACAGGAAGCGAGGTTCAGATTATTGGAAAAATCATCAACATAAAAACCGTTGAATTTGCTAAAAATAAAAAACGTTTGGTGGCCGCTTTCGTGGATGAAACGGGGCAGATTGATTTAAATTGGTTTCAGGGACATAAATGGATTAGAGAAAGTTTAAAGCTGAACGAACAGATTGTAATTTTTGGAAAATGCTCTTTGTATGGAAGCCAATTCAGCATGGCGCATCCTGAAATTGAGCTGTTGAGCGAACACGAAAAAAGTCTTAGATCGGCTATGCAGCCCGTTTATCCTTCAACAGAAACACTGACAAACCGAGGCATTTCAAACAGAACCATTAATAAACTAATGGAACAATTGTTTATTGAAACCCAGGCTTTGTTTACCGAAACTTTTCCGCCTTATTTAATTGAAGAATTAAAGCTGATTCCGAAAAGAGCCGCCATATTCAACATACATTTTCCTAAGAGTGCCGATGCTTTGGCGAAAGCCCAATTCCGATTAAAATTTGAAGAATTGTTCTTTATCCAATTGCAGTTAATCACTAAAAATTTAATTAGAAAACATAAAATTAAAGGGCATCCGTTTACAAAAGTGGGTGAACTTTTTAATGATTTTTATCAAAATCATCTTCCGTTTGCACTGACCAATGCCCAAAAAAGGGTAATAAAAGAAATCCGTACTGACATGGGAAGCAACGCCCAAATGAACCGATTACTGCAAGGAGACGTAGGTTCAGGAAAAACAATTGTGGCTTTTATGAGTATGCTTTTGGCTATAGATAATGGTTTTCAGGCTTGTTTGATGGCGCCGACAGAAATTCTGGCCAATCAGCATTTTATTGGATTATCTGAATTTGCCAATACATTAAATATCAATATTAAAATACTTACCGGCTCTACTAAAACTTCGGAAAGAAAAATTATTCATGAAGATTTAGAAAACGGAAGTCTGCAGATTTTAATAGGAACTCACGCTTTATTAGAAGATAAGGTAAAGTTCAAAAATCTTGGTTTAGCAGTAATTGACGAGCAGCATCGTATTGGTGTAGAGCAAAGATCAAAATTGTGGAAGAAAAATGAGATTCCGCCGCACGTTTTGGTGATGACGGCAACGCCAATTCCGAGGACTTTAGCCATGAGTTTATACGGCGATTTGGATATTTCTGTAATCGATGAATTACCGCCGGGAAGAAAACCAATTGAAACGGCGCATCGCTTTGATTCGAACCGCTTGAAAGTCTGGAAATTCCTGCGTGATGAAATTGCAAAAGGGAGACAAATTTATATTGTATATCCGTTAATTCAGGAATCTGAAAAAATGGATTATAAAGATTTAATGGACGGTTACGAAAGTATTTCCAGAGATTTTCCGCTGCCTCAATATTCGATTTCTATTCTGCACGGAAAAATGAAACCAGCCGATAAAGATGCCGAAATGAAACGTTTCTCTGAGGGAAAAACCAATATTATGGTGGCTACAACTGTAATTGAAGTTGGGGTAAATGTACCCAACGCCAGCGTTATGATTATCGAAAGTGCGGAACGTTTTGGTTTATCGCAATTGCATCAGTTACGCGGACGTGTGGGCCGTGGCGCTGAACAGAGTTATTGT
>Ga0157370_10001810_pt1 | contig 26364 bp, 22 predicted proteins | sample C35metaG_FD_113463 | JGI IMG/M metagenome (GOLD analysis project Ga0157370, IMG submission 113463) | Corn rhizosphere microbial communities from Kellogg Biological Station, Michigan, USA - C3-5 metaG | ecosystem: Host-associated > Plants > Roots > Rhizosphere > Soil | place: USA: Michigan...
ACGAAGATGAACGACGGGCACTGCATCATGATCGCGATCGGCGTGATGTCGTCGATCTTCCAGCGCGGCGAGGGCCCGGCGAGGAGCGCGTTGGTGTCCGCGATGTAGATCGCCATCGCGTAGCCGTCGGCCTGGTCGGTGAGCAGCTTCGCCATGCCGGTGGCCCCGGTCGCGCCCGGCACGTTCACGACCGGCAACGACGTCTTCAGCGTGGGCTCGGCGAGCTTCGCCGTGAGGCGCGCGAGCTGGTCCGCGCCGCCGCCGGGCCCCCACGGCACGATCACGTCGATCGGGCGCGACGGATAGTTGTCCTCGGCGAGCGCGAAGCGCGGGCCGAGCGCGAGGGTGGAGGCCGCGATCAGCAGCGACCGGCGGGTCATGCGGGGGGAATTGCGTTCATCCATCTCGATCTCCTCTCGTTGTGTCGTTGCTGAAGCTTCGTTCGGCTTCGTGCAGGATGCCATGCCTCGGCGGCTCACGTCATGCGCGCCGCATCCTCCGTGCAATAATGGCGCCCTTCCCATGGACATCCTCGATCGGCTCTTCGAGCGCGCGCGCGCTCGCCGCGCACGCATCGTGCTGCCGGAAACAGGCGACGAGCGCATCGTGGAGGCCGCGCGCCGGCTGCGCGAGCGCGGCCTGGCCGAGCCGATCCTTCCCGCGGACCCGCAATCCGATGCGCGCCTGGACGAGTATGCCGCGTTGTGGCCCGGCAACCCGAAGATCGCGCACCGCGCGGTCGCGAAGCCGCTCTTCCACGCCGGCATGATGGTGCGCGCGGGCCATGCCGACGCGATGCTCGCCGGCGCCGCGCATCCCACCGCGCGCGTGATCGAGGCGGGAATGATGACCATCGGCCTCGCGCCGGGGATCCGCACGCCGTCGAGCTTCTTCCTCATGGTGCTCGCCGATCGCGTGCTGCTGTATGCCGACTGCGCGGTGAACCCGGATCCGGACGCGCAGATGCTCGCGGACATCGCGCTCGCCTCCGCGGAGAGCTTCCGCGCGCTCCTCGGCGAGGAGCCGCGCGTGGCGATGCTCTCCTTCTCCACCAAGGGAAGCGCCAGCCATCCGAGGGTCGAGAAAGTGGTGCGCGCGCTCGAGCTCGCGCGCAGCCGCGCGCCGGAGCTCGCCATCGACGGCGAGCTGCAGGCCGACGCCGCGCTGGTGGAGGACGTCGCGCGGCGCAAGGTGCGCGACGCGAGCGCGGTCGCCGGCCGCGCCAACGTGCTCGTGTTCCCCGACCTCGACGCGGGCAACATCGCGTACAAGCTCACCCAGCATCTGGCCGGCGCGCGGGCGGTGGGTCCCGTCCTGCAGGGCTTCGCGCGGCCCGTGAGCGACCTCTCGCGCGGCGCGAGCGTCGACGACATCGTCGCGACCGCCGCGCTGCTCTGCGCGCAGGCCCACTAGCGCGCCTCCATCGGCACGTACGCGCGCGGCGCCGGGCCGTTGTACACGGTAAGCGGGCGGATGAGGATGTTCGACTCCGTCTGCTCCAGGACCTGCACGGTCCATCCCGGTACGCGACCCACCGCGAAGATCGGCACGAAGAGATCCGGCGCGATGCCGTTGAGGTAGTAGACGACGCCCGCGTAGAAATCGACGTTCACGTTCACGCCGTGGCGCGCATAGGGCTTCATCGCCTCCACCAGCGCCGCGAGGATCTGGAACCATTTCGGCTGGCCCATCTCGATCGAGAGCTTCTCGACCCCGGCGCGCATGTGGCGCGCGCGCGGATCCTCCGCCTTGTAGACGCGATGGCCGAAGCCCATCACCGCCTCGCGGTTCCCGCGCTTCGCCTTTACGTACGCGGCCGCATTGGCGGGCTCGCCGATCTCCTGCGCCATCTTCATCACGTTCTCGGCGGCTCCGCCGTGGGCCGGCCCCGAGAGCGCCGCGATCGCGGCGGTCATCGCCGCGTGCAGGTTCGCTTCCGTGCCCGCCACGACGCGCGCCGTGAACGACGATGCGTTCGAGCCGTGCTCGGCGTGCAGGATCATGTCGGTGTCCATCAGCCGCGCGGCATCCTCGCTCGGGCGCTTGCCCTTGAGCATGTGGAGGAAGTTCGCCGCGTGGCCAAGTTGCGGATCCGGCGCGACCGGCGCGCGGCCGTTGCGGATGTGCTCGTGCGCCGCGACGATCATCGGCACCTGAGAGGTGAGGCGGATGCCCTTGCGCAGCATCGCCTCGGGCGAGTTGTCGGCGACGTCCGGGTCGAAGGCGGCGAGCGCGGAGACGGCGGTGCGCAGCACGTCCATCGGGTGCGCGTCCTTCACGACGCGGATCAGCTCCGGAATCGCCGGCGGCAGCACGCGCGCGGCGCGCAGCAGCGACGAGAACCTGGCGAGCTCTTCCGCCCTGGGAAGCTCGCCATGGAAGAGCAGGTAGCACGTCTCCTCGAAGGTCGAACGCTCGGCGAGGTCGTGGATCGAGTAGCCGCGATACCAGAGCTCGCCCGCGCGCCCGTCGATGTCGCACACGCGCGAGCGGTCGAAATACACGCCCTTCAGCCCGCGGTGGATCTCCACCTTGTTCCCGACCTTGCCCTCGGCGGGGCTCTCGACCTTCGTTCCGGCTTCCATTCGGATCCTCTATGCGAAAGTGGCGGCGATGCGCTGCGCGGCCGCGGCGAGGCGCGGCGCGAGCTCGATCGCCATCTGCAGGGAAAGGCGCGCGGTGGCCGCATGCACCGCGACGGCCGCGACGGTCTCGCCGCCCACGCGCACCGGCACCGCCACGCAGGCGACGCCCGCCACGTACTCCTCGTTGTCGAGCGCGTATCCGGTCGCGACGATGCGATCGAGCTCCTTTTCCATGAGCGTGCGGTCGGTGATCGTGCGCTCGGTGAAGCGCGGCAGCGGCATCGCGGAGACGAGCGCCGCGCGCTGCTCGGCGGGCATGAGGGCGATGAGGAGCTTGCCGCTCGCGCTGCAATGCGCCGGGATGGTGGCGCCCACGGGAAGGTGCAGGCGCAGCGGCCAGTCGGCCTCGACGCGGTCGAGGTATACGACGGCGCCTTTGTGCAGCATCGCGAGGTTGCAGGTCTCGCCGACATCGGCGACCAGCTGGCGCAGCACCGCGTGGCGCAGCGTGGCGACCGAATCGTGCGTGAGGATCGCGAGCCCGAGCGACGAAAGGCGCGAGCCCACCGCGTACGCGCGCCCCGCCGGCTCGCGGCGCACGTAGCCGCCGTCCTCGAAGAGCGCGAGCATGCGGTGCAAGGTGGGCTTGGGAAGTCCGGTCGCCTGCATGAGCTCGGTGAGCGTCACGGGGCGTCCGGCGTGCACGAGCGCCTCCAGCGCCGAGAGCGCCTTCAGGGTGGAGGAGTTCTCGAGCGCGGCATCGCGGCGCGCGCGCTCCGCTGCATCGACCAGGGTCGCCATATGCCCGCCAGCGTAGTGAAAAGATTCCGTTGGCGCAACCCTTTCGTTCCGAACAGTGGAACCGGCTCTTGCACCCGCCCTTCGGCTGCTATAGTGTTCCGGCAAACGAGACCCCGCATTCCGCTGCCGGAGACCCCCCCCATGAACGACATGACCGTGAAAGCGCGCCAAGTGGTGCGCGGCAAGGTGAAGATGACCCCCTCGGAAGCGCTGGTCGAGACGATGGTCGCGCAGGGCGTGACGGACGTCTTCGGCATCGTGGGCTCCGCGTACATGGACGCGCTCGACATCTTTCCCGCGGCGGGCATCCGCTTCATCCCCACGGCGCACGAGCAGGGTGCCGTGCACATGGCGGACGGTTATTCGCGCGTCTCCGGACGCCACGGCGTATGCATCGCGCAGAACGGTCCGGGCGTCACCAACTTCGTGACCGGCGTCGCGGCCGCGTACTGGGCGCATTCGCCGGTCGTCGTGATCACGCCCGAGACCGGCTCCAACACGCTCGGCCTCGGCGGCTTCCAGGAGACCGAGCAGCTGCCGATCTTCTCGAAGATCACGAAATACCAGGGCCACGTGAACAACAAGGGACGCATGGCCGAGATCACCGCGCGCGCCTTCGACCGCGCGATGCTCGAGATGGGCCCGGCGCAGCTCAACATCCCGCGCGACTTCTTCTACGGCGACATCGAGTGCGAGATCCCGCAGCCGATCCGCATCGGGCGCGGCGCGGGCGACGAGGCGGCGCTCGATCGCGCGGCGGAGCTCGTCGCCAAGGCGAAGTTTCCGGTGATCCTCGCCGGCGGCGGCGTGATCATGGCCGAGGGCGCGAAGGAGGCAATCGCGCTCGCGGAGCTGCTGCACGCGCCGGTCGCCGAGAGCTACCTGCACAACGACGCGTTCCCCGCATCCCATCCGCTGTGGGTCGGGCCGCTCGGCTACCAGGGGTCGAAGGCCGCGATGAAGCTCATCGCGAAGGCCGACGTCGTGCTCGCGCTCGGCACGCGCCTGGGGCCGTTCGGCACGCTGCCCCAATACGGCATGGACTACTGGCCGAAGAACGCGCAGATCGTGCAGATCGACGCCGACCCCCGCATGCTGGGACTGGTGAAGCCGATCTCGGTCGGCATCAACGGCGACGCGCGCGCGGCGGCGGCCGCCCTCGTGCAGCGCCTGAAGGGCAAATCGCTCGCCTGCCAGCAGAACAAGGCCGAGCGCGACAAGGCGATCCGCGACGAGAAGTCGGCGTGGGAGAAGGAGCTCGAGCAGTGGACGCACGAGACCGACCCCTACTCCGTGGAGATCGCCAAGGGCGTGAAGGCGATGCACCCGCGCGAGATGCTGCGCGCGCTCGAGCGCGCCATGCCGAAGGGCGCGATGGTCTCGACCGACATCGGCAACATCTGCTCGGTGTCGAACTCGTACCTGCGCTTCGACGAGCCGCGCTCCATGCTCGCGGCGATGAGCTTCGGCAACTGCGGCTACGCGTTCCCGGTCGCGTGCGGCGCGAAGGTCGCGCGCCCCGACCGTCCGGCGATCGCGTACGTGGGCGACGGAGCGTGGGGCATCAGCCTGAACGAGATGCTCACCTGCGCGCGCGAGAAGATCGGCGTCACCGTGGTCGTGTTCAACAACGGCCAGTGGGGCGCCGAGAAGAAGAACCACGTCGACTTCTACAACCGGCGCTACCAGGGCGTCGAGCTCGAGAACCCGAGCTGGGCCGCGGTCGCCCGTTCCTTCGGCTGCGAGGGCGTGACGATCGACAAGGTGTCGGACGTGGGCGACGCGCTCGCCGAATCGGTGAAGCGCCAGTCCGAGGGCAAGGCCACGATCGTCGAGATGATGGTCACCAAGGAGCTGGGCGACCCGTTCCGGCGCGACGCGCTCTCCAAGCCCGTGCGCCACCTCGACAAGTACAAGTCCTACGTCTGAAGAGCGCGGCGGAGGCGGCGATGATCGATCTCTACTACTGGACCACGCCCAACGGCCACAAGATCACGATCTTCCTCGAGGAAGCGGGGCTCGAGTACAAGATCCATCCGGTGAATATCGGCAAGGCCGAGCAGTTCGCGCCCGCGTTCCTGAAGATCGCGCCCAACAACCGGATTCCCGCGATCGTCGACCACGCTCCCGCCGACGGCGGCCAGCCCATCAGCGTGTTCGAGTCGGGCGCGATCCTGCTCTACCTCGCCGGCAAGACCGGCAAGTTCATTCCGAAGGACTTGCGCGGCCAGGTGGCGACGCTCGAGTGGCTGATGTGGCAGATGGCCGGGCTCGGGCCCATGGCGGGGCAGAACCACCACTTCGCGAACTACGCGCCCGAGAAGATCCCGTACGCGATCGAGCGCTACGTGAAGGAGACTTCGCGCCTCTACGCGGTGCTCGACAAGCGGCTCGCGGGGCGCGACTTCATCGCCGGCCGCGAGTACACCATCGCCGACATGGCGTGCTATCCGTGGATCATCCCGGACCGGCAGGGACAGAGCTTCGACGATTTTCCCAACCTCGAGCGCTGGCACGCCTCGATCAAGGCGCGCCCGGCGACCGCGCGTGCCTATGCGCTGGTGAAGCAGGTGAACCCGGGCGCCGGAGGGATCCGGACCGAAGAGGAGCGCAAGGTCCTCTTCGGCCAGGACCGGAGCGTCGTGAAGTAGCGCTTCAGTCCGACTTCAGCTCGTCGTTGAGCTGCTTGATCGTCTTGTTGTACTCGTCGGCGGCGGCGGAGGCGGCATCCTGGTTCGCCTTCGCGATCGCCTGGTGCTCGTCGACGTACGCCTTCATGCAATCCTCGTAGCGCTTGGTCTCGCGGTTGAAGCGCTTCATCGCGAAATCGTCGCCGCGCATGGCGGCGCCGGGCGCGTGCGGCGGTGCGTCGCATTGCGGCTTGGCGACCTGCGGCGCATCGGCGGCCTGCGCCGCGCCCGCGACGGCGAGCGCCGCGGCGATGAACAGATTACGGATCATGGGATGTCCTTCGTCTCGGGATTCGATGCCGCGTAGCTTACCGGAATCGGATGGTGCGTCCGCGCCTCACGCGGCCTTGCCGCCGCGCTCGGCGCGATGCATGCGCTCGCGGATCGACCGGGCGATTCCCGCCGCGTCGAGGCCGCAATCGGCGAGGAGCTGCGCATGCTCGCCGTGCTCGACGAAACGATCCGGGAGCCCGAGCTGCAGAACCGGCACGGCGAAGCCTTCGGCGGCGAGCGCCTCCGCCACGGCCGAGCCGGCGCCGCCCGCGATGGCATTCTCCTCGACCGTCACGACGAGGTCGTGCGCCGCCGCGAGGCGGAACACGAGGTCGCGATCGAGCGGCTTCACGAAGCGCATGTTCGCCACCGTCGCGTTGAGCTCCGCGCCCGACTCGAGCGCGGGCTTCACCATCGAGCCGAAGGCGAGGATCGCGATGCGCTTTCCCTCGCGCCGCACCTCGCCCCGCCCGACGGGCAGCGCCTTCATCTCCTGCTGCACCTCGACGCCCGGACCCGTGCCGCGCGGATAGCGCACCGCGCTCGGCGCGTCGAGGCCGAACGCCGTGTAGAGCATCTGGCGGCACTCGTTCTCGTCGGCGGGGGCCATCACCGTGATGTTGGGAATGCACCGCAGGTACGAGAAATCGAATGCGCCGTGGTGCGTGGGCCCATCGGCGCCCACGAGCCCCGCGCGGTCCAGCGCGAACACCACCGGCAGGTTCTGCAACGCGACGTCGTGGATCAGCTGGTCGTAGCCGCGCTGCAGGAAGGTCGAGTAGATCGCGAGCACCGGCTTCAACCCCTCGACGGCGAGCCCCGCGGCGAAGGTCACGGCATGCTGCTCGGCGATGCCCACGTCGAAGTAGCGCTCGGGGAATTCCTGCGAGAAGCGCACGAGTCCCGAGCCTTCGCGCATCGCCGGGGTGATCGCGATCAGGCGCGGATCGGCGCGCGCCATGTCGCAGAGCCAGTCGCCGAAGACCTGCGTGTACGTCGGCCGCGCTCGCGCGTCCGCCGGCGGCTTCGGCTTCACGATGCCGACGCCGGGGTCGAACTTGCCGGGACCGTGGTAGGTGATCGGATCGTCCTCCGCGAGCTTGTAGCCGTGCCCCTTGCGCGTCACCACGTGCAGGAACTGCGGCCCTTCGAGGCGCTTCACGTTGTTGAGCGTGTCGATGAGCACATCGAGGTTGTGCCCGTCGATGGGCCCGGTGTAGTTGAAGCCGAACTCCTCGAAGAGCGTCGAGGGCGTGAGCATGCCCTTGGCGTGCTCCTCGAAGCGCTTGGCGAGCTCCTTCATCGCGGGCGTGGCCGAGAGCATCTTCTCGGCCGTCTTGCGGGTGGCCGCGTAGAAGCGCCCGGACATGAGCTTCGCGAGGTAGTTGTTGAGGGCGCCCACGTTCTCCGAGATCGACATGTCGTTGTCGTTGAGGACCACGATCACGTTCGCGTTCGCCTGCTTCGCGTTGTTGAGCGCCTCGAAGGCCATGCCGCCGGTCATCGCGCCGTCGCCGATCACCGCGACCACGCGCCGGTCGCTGCCCAGCCGCTTCGCCGCCACCGCCATCCCGATCGCCGCGGAAATCGAGGTCGAGGAGTGCGCGGTTCCGAACGCGTCGTACGGGCTCTCCTCGCGCCGCGGGAATCCCGCGATGCCGCCCTTCTGCCGCAGCCTGCGCATGCCTTCGCGCCGGCCGGTGAGGATCTTGTGGCCGTAGGTCTGGTGGCCCACGTCCCAGATCAACCGGTCCTCGGGCGTGCGGAACACGTAGTGCAGCGCGATGGCGAGCTCGACCGTCCCGAGGTTCGCGGAGAGGTGCCCCCCGGTGGCCGAAACCGACTCCACGATGAACGAGCGCAGCTCGCCGGCGAGCTGGGCCAGCTCGCGCCGCTCCAGGCGGCGCAGGCGCTGCGGATCGTCGATCGAGTCGAGGAGGGGATAGGCGGACATGGAATCCGTCATTTTACCGCGCAAGCACACGGGGCCGAAGTCGGATTGACTCCGCGCACCCGGTGGGACAACCTACCGGACCGGCGCATGCAGACAGGAGAAGAACATGGACATGGCGGTGATGCAGGTCGAAGCGGTCACGCTCACGGGGAAGTCGGTCCGGCTGGAGCCGCTGACCGCCGCGCACGTTCCGGCGCTCGATTACGCCTGCCGCGATCCGGAGGATGGCCGCAGGACCATCTGGCGCTACCTGCTCGACGCGCGCACCTATCGGGAGCGCGGCATGCAGGGACTCGTCGAGGAGCTGCTGCAGCGGCGCGAGCAGGGCAGCGACCTGCCGTTCGCGATCGTCGACCTGCGCAGCGGCAACGCCTGCGGAACCACGCGCTTCATGGAGATCCAGCCGGAGAACCGCGTGGTCGAGATCGGCACCTGGATCGGGCTCGACTTCCAGCGCGAGGGCATCAACCTGGAGAGCAAGTACCTCATGCTGCGCCACGCGTTCGAGGTGCTGGGCGCGATGCGGGTGCAGTTCAAGATCGACCATCGCAACTTCGCCTCGATCGACGCGATCGAGCGCATCAAGGCGATGAAGGAAGGGATCGCGCGCAGCCACATCATCCTCCACGACGGCACCCCGCGCTCGTCGGTGATCTATTCGATCCTCGATTCGGAGTGGCCGGCCGTCGAGCTGCACCTGGAGAGCCTCATGGCGCGCGCGGGCCGTTGATGCCCGAACGGCGCCGGGAGGCGACTTGATCCGCGCCTCCCGATCGCAGCTCTGGGTCTCGGGGTGCGTGGTGGGCTTCGCCGTCGTCATGGCCTGCCTGCTGCTGGGCTTCAAGGACCGCTCGGTACTGGACGGCCTGCAGCGCGCCCGCCTCGCGCTCGTCGCCGGGGACACGCGCGACGTGATCGCGCGCGACCTCGCCTTCGGCATGTCGTTCGCCGACATCGGCACCCTGCCCGACCTGTTGCTGTCGACGCGCAACACCGACGCGCTCATCTCGGGCATCGACGTGGTCGATGCGGACGGGCGCATCGTCTACGCGACCGACGCCACGCGTCGCGGCGGATCGCTCGAGCCGCAGTGGGCCGAAGAGATGCGGCGCGCGAAGCGCGCCACCTGGCATACGCGCGCGGACGATGCCGCCGTGCAGGCGGCCGCGGTCCACAACGCCTTCGGGCTGGTCGTGGGCCATGTCGTCGTCCGCTACAGCCTCGATCGGCTGAATGCGGCGAGCGTCCATTTCGCGCGCCACATCGCGCTGCGCGGCGCGGCCGTCGCGGCCGGCGCGACGCTGGTCCTGTTCCTCCTCCTCGCGTGGTTGCAATCGCGCTTCGCTTCGGCCAGCGCACGCGTGCAGCGGCTCGCCGCGCTCGGCGCCGTGGTGCTCGCGGTATGCGGCTCGGTCCTCGCGTGCGCGGGCAGCGCGTACTCGGCCTTCGAGGACCAGCTTCGGCCGGAGGCGCTGCGCAAGGCCGAGACGATCGGCAACACGATCGAGGCGCTCTCGGAGAAGGCGATGCGCTGGCAGCTGCCGCTCGAGAAGCTTCCGGGGATGGAAGAGCTCTTCGCGTCGCTCGAGCGGCAGAACCCGGAGATCACGTGGATCGCGCTGCGCATGGACGACCGCGTGGTCCACTCGCGCGGCAATCCGGCGCACGCGGCGCTGGTCGGCAACCGCGTCGAGCTGCCGATCATCACCATGACGGACCCTGCCCTGCTCGAGATCGCGGTGGACCCCGCCTGGGTGCGCCATCTCTTCCGCGAGATGACGCTCGACCTCGCGGTGATCGTCCTCGTCTCGCTGGTGATCTCCTTCGAGCTCGCCGTCTACATGACGGGTGCCTCGGGCGTCGCCACGCGCTCCGCCCCCGCGGCGGGGCGCGACCCGATCGGCGCGATGCGCGCGCCGTTCTTCCTGCTGCTCTTCGCCGAGGATCTCTCGCGCTCGTTCCTGCCGCTCTACGCGGACACGCTGCCGCACGGGACGCTCGCGATCGCGGCCAACCTCGTGGCGGGCCTGCCGATCACGATCTTCATGCTGATCGTGGCGCTTTCGCAGCCCGGACTGGGCGGGTGGAGCGAGCGGATCGGCCGCCGGCGCGCGTTCCTCGCGGGCGGCGTGATCGCCGCGCTCGCCCATGCCGCCACGGCGTTCGCCGCATCGTTCCCGCTGCTGCTCGCCCTGCGCGCCTGCGCGGGCTTCGCGTGGGCGGTCGCTTTCGTCGCGGCGCAGGGGCTGGTGATCGACCACACCGATCGCGAATCGCGCATCCGCGGCCTCGCGAGCTTCGTCGGCATCATCATGGCGGCCTCGATTTGCGGCCCGCCGATCGGCGGACTGCTCGCCGACGGCCTCGGCGCGCGCTGGACCTTCGCGATCTCCTCCGCGCTCGCGGCCGCGGCGACGCTGCTCGCGTGGCGCGACCTCCCGCACGCGCCCATGGGACCGCGAGCCGCGGCGGTCGCGAGCGCTCGCGACTACGCGGCGGCGCTCGCCAACCCGCGCTTCGCCGCGCTCCTCGCGCTCGCGGCAGTCCCGGCGAAGGTGATCGTGATCGGGTTCTGCTTCTACCTGATCCCGCTCTACGTCGCGAAGGCGGGATACGGCGCGGCGATGGCCGGGCGCATCATCATGCTCTACTCGATCATGATGGTGCTGCTGGTGCCCGTGGCGGCCGAAGTGGTCGAGCGCATCCAGCGCACGCGCCACGTGCGTCCGCACGCGGCATTCGTCGCGGGCGGCCTGGTGCTCTCGGGGCTCGCCGGGTTGCTCATGCTGCGCCCCGTGGGCCTGTCCGGCGCGGCCGCGCTCGTGCTGCTGCTCGGCGTCGCGCAGGCCGCGTCGATCGCCCCGCAGGCCGCGATGGTGAGCGACGTCCATGCCGGGCGCAGCGGCCGGCTGGGCGAGAGCGCGATCTACGGCGTCTACCGGCTGGTGGAGCGCCTCGGCAACGCGATGGGGCCGCTCATCGCGGCGTTCCTGGTGCAGGCGGCCGGGTTCGGCGGCGCGTTCGCGACCATCGGCATGGCGGTGCTCGTCTGCGGCGTGGCGTTCTACGTGATCTTCGGGCGACGCCCGCGCGTCACGGAGCCGGTCACGGAGGCCTCGACGTGAAGCGACGCGACCTGCTCGCGCTCGCCGGCGCCGTCGCGCTGGGGGCGCGCGCCGCCCCTCGGCCGTTCCGCATCTACATGGTGACCTGGCGCGGCATCACCGACGTCGAGCGCGGCTTCCAGGCGTACCTCGCGGAGCACGGCGTTCCGGTGGAATACGTGTGGCGCGATGCCGCGCAGGAGCGCGATCGCCTCCCCGCGTTCGTGCGCGAGGCGCGCGAGATGCGCCCGGACCTCGTGTACACGTGGGGAACGCCGGCGACGCTCGGCATGGCGGGAACGTACGACGCTCCGATCGCCCTCGGCGTGCCGCTCGTGTTCGCGCTCGTGGCCGACCCGGTCGGCTCGCACATCGTGCCGCGCCTCGCCGCGCCGGGACGCGACGTGACCGGCGTCTTCCACGTCGCGCCCGCCGCCGCGCAGATCCACGCGATCCGCGCGTATCGCACCTTCCGCCGGCTGGGCGTGCTCTACAACCCCGCGGAGGCGAACTCGGTCGCCGTGGTGCGCGCGTTGCGCGAGGAGTTGCGGCGCGATTCGGGCGAGCTCCTCGAAGCGCGCTTCGCGACGGACGCCTCCGGCGAGCCCCTCGCGCAAGGCGTGGAAGAGCGTGTCGAGGGCCTGCGCCGCGACGGCGCGGAGTGGCTGTATCTCGGGCCCGACACGTTCCTCTTTACGCAGCTCGCACGCGTGGCGGCCACCGCGCAGTCGCTCAGGCTGCCCACCTTCGCGGCCACCGAATCGTTGATCGATTCGCCCGCGCCGGTGCTCGCGGGGCTCGTCTCGCGCTACCGCGAGGTCGGCGCGTTCGCGGCGTACAAGGCGCAGCAGATCCTCGAGCGCCGCGCCGCCGCGCACGACCTCGCCGTGGAGACGCTCACCCGCTTTTCGTTCGTGGTGCGCGTCGAGGTCGCACGCGCCCTCGATTTCCTTCCGCCGGTCACGCTCTTCAACTATGCGGAGTTCCGCTGAGCGCGTGCGGCGGGCACGTATAGGTGGCCGCCGGACGGTTATCCGAGGTGAGCGTGTGCAGCAGGAAGCGCGGGTTGTCGGGCGACATCGGGCGGAGCGCGTCGAAGCGCGGGTTGCGCTCGAAGCGAAGGGTTCCGCGCACCGGCGCCATCACGGCCGCGCGCGAAGCGAAGCGCGCATCGCTGGTGATGGTGCCGCAGGGCACCGCGGGGTCCTTGGCCGCGCCTTCCACGCGCGCCTCGAAGGCCGCGTTCCCGGCGTCGGGGATGCGGTCCGGATTGCAATCGAGGTTCTTGGGGTTGCAGCAGAACTCGCGACCCGCGGCCACGGACTCGCTGAACACCTTCGGCGGACGCGCGCCGGCGAGCGCCACCACCTCGGCGTGGACCGCGAGGGAGAGCGCGTTGCGCACGCAGTAGGCGTACGCATCCGGGACACCGAAGGCGGCGAGCGCGAACGCGACGGTGAAAGGAAGAGCGCGCATGTCGATTGGGATGCTAACTCCGGAACCGCTGGCCTAGAATCGGGCAAAGGTCCCGCCTCCGGGTACTGCGACCAAGGTCCTACGACCAGAGGCGGGTAGGCAACCCGGGGCCGCGGATCCACGATGAAACCTCGCATGCGCACATCGAACGGACGGCCCATGAGGGTACTCGTGGTCGACGACCACCCGCTCTTCCGCGAGGGCCTCAAGGTGGTCCTCCAGGACCTCGCGGACGAAACGGACATCGTGACGCAAGCGGGCGCGGAGGAAGCGCTCGCCGCCGCGCGCGCCATGGACGACCTCGACCTCGTCCTGCTCGACCTGTCCATGCCCGGCATGAACGGGTTCACCGCGGTGCAACGCTTCTGCCGGGAAGTTCCCGGGGTGCCCGTGGTCATCATCTCCGCGCACGAGCAGCCCGCCGACGTGCGCCGCGCGCTCTCGCTCGGGGCGCTGGGCTACATCCCCAAGTCGACGCCGCCGCAGGTGCTTCTCGACGCGCTGCGCCTCGTGCTCGGGGGCGGCGTGTACGTGCCGCCGCTCTTCCTCGATACGAGCAGGACCCACGACGCGCCGCCGGCGCCCGGAGCCGACCCGGAGCCCCGCGACGGCGAGCTCACCGAGCGCCAGGGGGATGTGCTGGTATTGCTGTCGCAGGGCAAGAGCAACAAGCTGATCGCGCGCGAGCTGGAACTGTCGGAAAAGACGGTGAAGTCGCACGTGACCGCCCTCTTCCGCGCGCTGGGCGTGGTGAACCGCACGCAGGCCGCGATCGCCGCGCGCCGGCGCGGGCTCATCAAGTAGCGCGTTCGGCGCTCGCCTCGCGCAGCAGCTGGCCCACGAGCGCGCGCATGCGCGAGGCCTTGACCGGCTTGTGCAGCAGCGGAAGGCCGCTCGCGATCGCTTCCTTCAACCGCTCCGGCCCGGTGTCGCCCGTCACGAGCGCGGCCGGGATGTCGGCGTTGAATTCCTCGCGCACGTCGCGAATGACGTCGATCCCGCTTTCGCCGTCGCGCAACCGGTAGTCGCACAGGATGAGGTCCGGGCAGCGCTCCGCGGTGCGCAGCTTGCCGAGGATCATCGCGCCGGAATCGGCCGCCGCCACCTCCATTCCCCATCCCGAGAGCGTGACGCGCATCGCCTCGAGCACGGCGCGGTCGTCGTCCACGACCACCGCGAAGCGCCCGCGCAACGGCTCGTGGACCGAAGGCTCCGCCTGCGCCGGGATCGCCTCTTCGGCGCGGCCCAGCGGCACGCGCACGCGAAACACGGAACCGCGCACGGGCGTCGACCGCACGTCCACGGGATGGCCGAGGAGCTCCGAGAGGCGCTCCACGATGGCGAGTCCGAGGCCGAGCCCCTTCTCGCGATCGCGCTCCGGGTTCTCGAGCTGGATGAACTCGCGGAATACCTCGCGCAGCTTGTCGGCCGGAATGCCGCGGCCGGTATCCCAGACCTCGATGCTGAGCGCGCCGCCGCCGGTACGGCGGCAGCCGAGCACCACGCGCCCGGACGCGGTATAGCGGATCGCGTTCGAGACCAGGTTGCCCACGATCTCCTCGAGCAGCACCGGGTCCGAGCGCACGTACGCCGCGCAGGGCCGCACCGAGAGCGACAGCTCCTTGCGCGCGGCCTGCCCCGCATATTCCTTGCGCATGCGCTCGAGCACGCGCGCCACGGGAAAGGTGCAGGGATGCGGCTCGACCACGCCGGCGTCGAGCCGCGAGATGTCGAGCAGCGCGTTGAAGAGCGCGTCCATCGCGTCGAACGATTCGCCGATGCTCTCCACGAGCCTGCGTTCCGGATCGCCGAGCCGTCCCTGGCGCAGCGCCTGCAGGAAGAGGCCCAGCGCGTGCATCGGCTGGCGCAGGTCGTGGCTCGCCGCGGCGAGGAAACGGCTCTTCGCGAGGTTCGCGCGCTCGGCCGCGTCCTTGCGCTCGCGCAGCTCCGCCACCAGCGCGACGTTGTGGAAGCGCACGCGCAGCGTCTCGATGAACGCCCGGTTCAGCGTGAAGGCGAAGCGGGTGACGATCGGCATGTAGAGCAGCAGCAGCACGCCGATCACGAAGCGGGTGTTGTCCGTCTTCGACAGGAAGAGCGCCGCGGTGGGCGCCACCGCCGGATAGAAGAACGCGAAGAACGGAGGGATGTACGTCGCCGAGGCGAACGCGACGCTCGAGCCCACGATCGCCGCCGTCGCCGCGACCATGATCTGGTAGTCGATGGAGTCGGGCGTGTGCAGCAGGAGCGCGCCCGCGCCCCAGAGCGTGCCGGCGAGGAGCGCGCCGAGCGTCGCGAAGCGGCCCCACCGGCGCACGTCCTCGCCGGACGGGCGCAGTCGCTGGAAGGCGCGGTACAACGCGCCGAGTCCCACCGAAACGGCGACCATCGCGCCGAGCCACGTCGCCCAGAGGCGCGCGGGAATGAGGTCGCGCACCACGAAGCAGAGCAGCGTCGCAGCGACGAGGCTCGCCGCGTATGCGATGGGCAGGTTGCGGTAGCTCGCGCGCACCTGCTCGGCGAGGATCTGCACATGCCGCGGATCGGAGGGTGCCGGCTGCGTCGTCGATGCGTTGCGTTCGGGCACATGGGACGGCGACGCCGACACGCGATTGCGCCCCGCCTCGCGCGCGGTGCGCACGCGCAGATCCGCCTCGGCAAGCAGCGCCTCCGCGGTCGCGTCCGCCGAGGCCTCGACGATGCCGACGCTCACCGTGACCTTGAGCCACTGGTGGATGATCGCCCAGTCGTGCCCCTCCACCGCCGCGCGCAGGCGCTCGCAGTGCCGGCGCGCCGCTTCGAGGTCGAGTCCCGCGAGCGCGAGCGCGAACGATTCGTGGCCGATGCGCGCGACGACGTCGGCCTCTCCCGAGTACGCGCGCAGCATCCTCGCGAGCTCGAGGAGCACCGAATCGCCGGCCGCGGGCGAGAACGAGTCGCACACGCGCTGGAACTGGTCGACCTCGAGGACGGCGAGCGCGAGCGGCGCGGCCTGCGAGCGCGACTCGGCGAGGCGCGCCGCGAAGCGCTCGTCGAAATCGCGGCGGTTGGCGAGGCCGGTGAGGGAATCCTCGCGGCTCTGGCGGTCGAGCAGGCGCAGCAGCTCGTTGCGGTCCGCGGCGGCCGCCTTCAGGCGCAGGTTCGCCTCGGCGAGCTCGCGATTGCGCTGACGTTCGGCGGCCGCCTCGCGTTGCGCCTGGTCCACGCGTAGTCTCAGCTCGAGCGACTTCAGCCGCCGCTGCGATTCGTCGGCCACCATGCGCCCGGTGACTTCGTGGAAGCGCTCCAGGTATGCGAGCGCCGCGGCGGCGTCGCCGTTGCGCTTCTCCGCCTCCACCAGCACCTGGAGCGCGTCCGCGACGTCGGGAAGGTACTGGTGGCGCTCCCCGATCGCGAGCCCTTCGCGCAGCAGCGAGCGCGCCTCCTGGAGGCGCCCGAGGCGCACGCACATGCGGCCCATGCCGACCAGCGAGCTCGCGAGCCCGCGCGTGCTGCCGAGCTCCCGGCAAAGGCGAATCGATTCGCGGTATGCCGCTTCCGCCTCGCCATCGCGGTGCAGGAGGTCGAGCGTGTTGCCGACGTTGCCGAGCCCCTCGCCCACGATCCGCGTGCGCCCGAGCTTGCGCAGGATCGCGAGGCACTCCTCGTACGTCGCGAGCGATTCCTCGAAACGGCCGAGGTTCTTGAGGTCGAGCCCGATGTTGTTCAGCGTGCGAGCCGCGGCGTCCTCGTCGCCGGCACGCCGCGCGAGCTCGAGGCTCCTGCGGTACCACTCGAGGCCCTGCTCGTAGTCGCGCGACTTCGACGCCGACACCCCGATCGTGCGCAGCACGTTCGCCATGCCGCGCTCGTCGCCGACCTCCTCGAGCAGGCCGAGCGCGGCGAGATGATGCTCGTGCGCGGCGCGAAAGTCGCCGACCATGTCGTGGGTGAAGGCGATCATGCGATGCGCTTCGGCCTCACGGCGCCGTTCGCCGGCGGCCTGGAACGCCTCGAGCGCGGCGCGGAAGTGCTCGAGCGCCTGCGCATGCTCGCCCACGCCCTGCGAGCACTCGCCCAGCAGGAGCCGCGCTTCCCCCGACGCGAGGCGATCGCCCTCCGTCTCCGCCTGCCGCAGCGCGCGCGCGCAGGCCTCCCGCGCCTCGGCAGGATCGGTCTGGTATCGCTCGCGCGCCTCGGCGATCCGCGCGCCGGCGGAGGAAGGTGCGCCGACATCGGTCATGGCGCGCAGATTGGACCCGTGCACGGCGAGCGTCAATGCGCGCCTCGCAACCGCGACTTTGGTCGCAGCCCGACCGCGACTTTCATCGGATTTGCACCCGTTGTCGGAGGTGGGAAGCTGCACGCGGTTTTCACACATCCAAAAGGAGAACGGCAATGAATGGCGCCTGGACCATCCCTGCGGCCGCGATGCTGGTCGCGGCGCTCGCCGCGCCCTGCGCGCGCGCGGACGTGAATGCGAAGTGCTACAACGAATGGAATGCCGCGTTGATCACGCAGCAGATCGGCCAGAAGTGCAACTACCTCGATGCTTCGGCGGCGGCGCGCCTGAACGCGACGCAGGACGCGCGCATGCAATGCGCGCTCAAGAACGCCACCGCCGCGGAGAAGGCCGAGATCCAGGGCAAGACGGCCGCGCAGGCGAAGGCGGACAGCGTGCAGCGCGTCGCCAAGATGCAGTGCGGCGCCGAGGTGCGCAAGGCCTTCGACAGCAACGTTTCCCGGTTCGCGCACTAGCCCATTTCGTGAGGGAGGGCTCCATGTCGCATTCGAAATCGTTCTGGCGCTCGCTCGCGGCGTTCGCCGCAAGCGCGCTTCTCGCATCCGGCACGTTCGCGCAGTCGATCGGATGGCACCAGATACCGGGCTCGGCGATCGATATCGGCGCCGGCGCCGACGGCACGGTGTGGATCATCGGCACCGATTCGCTAGGCAACGGCAACTATGGCATCTATCGGCTGGTGAACGGCGGCTCGGTGAAGGCGCCCGGCGGAGCCGTGCGCATCGCCGTCGATCCGCAGGGCAAGGCGTGGGTCATCAACGCCCAGCACCAGATCTACCACTGGAACGGCTCCAACTGGGATACGAATCCGGGCCAAGGCATGGACATCGGCGTCGGCGCCAACGGCGACGTGTGGCTGATCGGCACGGACCACGCCATCTGGAAGTGGGACCCGGTCGCGAGCTGGCAGAAGAAGACCGGGGCCGCCGATCGCATCGCGGTGGACCCAAGGGGCGTCCCGTGGGTGGTGAACTCCGGCCACCAGATCTTCTACAGCCCCACGAACGGCGCGAGCTGGGTGAACGTCCCGGGCGGCGCGCTCGACATCGGCGTGGGCTCCGAGGGCTCGGTGTGGATCGTGGGCACCGACGGCAGCGTGTGGAAATACAACGGCGCGGGCGGGTGGTCGAAGGCCGATGGAAACCTGACCAATATCACGGTCGACAACCACGGCAATCCGTGGGGCGTGAACCTGAGCCGGCAGATCTGGGCGTCGGGAAGCGGCGCGCAGTTCGCGATGCTGCCGGCGGCGGGATCGAAGGGCCGGTCGTACATCATCACGGGCGAGAACCTCTCGACCGGGCAGTACGTCGTCTCGGACAACAAGGCCTTCTTCCTCATCCAGCAAGGCGACGGCAACCTGTGCACGTACAAGGGCTCGGGCCCCTCGAGCATGCTCCCCGGAGCGATCTGGTGCCACAACAAGGTGGGCCGCGGGGGACAGTTCTACACCGTCATGCAGGGCGACGGGAACCTGTGCACGTACTACGGCACCGGCAACGGCGACCAGCGTGGCTACGACTGGTGCTCCATGGCGCTCGGCGGCGGCGGGCAGTTCTTCGTCGTGCAGCAGGATGACGGCAACGTGTGCGTGTACAAGGGAACGCGTCCCGGCGACAACCGCGGCTATGTCTGGTGCAGCGGTGCGACCGCACCCGTCCCCGTGATCTACCACGCGCCGCCGAGCCTCTCGCCGTCGGGAGATGCGGCCAAGTACGGCCCGAGCCCCGTGAAATACGATGAGCAGTTCCCTTCGAACCAACCGTGTCCCACCGCGACGTACACCGTGCCGGCGGGGATCAACTACGTGAAGATCACCGCGACCGGCGGATCCGGCCTCGGCAGCGATGCGACCAACGTTTGGGCCACGCTTGTGGCCGTCGGTGGAGTCGCGACCGGCCAAGGCGACAAGAGCCTCGGCTCGCCGAGCTGGGCCGACGTGAGTGGCGGAACGGGGGGCAAGGGCGCGTCGGTATCCGGCATCTTCCAGGTGACGCCGGGCCAGAAGCTCTACGTCGTCGCCGGCGAGCAGGCCGCGCAGGGGCAGACTTCGTCGCGCGGCGTGTACTCTTCCGGCTTCCCCGGCGGCGGCTGGGGATACCAGAACGGCGGCGGGTACTCGATGGTTGCGACGCAATCGCCGACACGGCCCAACGGCGACGGCAACTACTGCTATGTGCAGCAAAGCGCGTTGCTCGTCGTGGCCGGCGGAGGCGGCGGCGCCGGCTCGTCGGGTACCGGCGGGAGCGGCGGCAACGGTGGCGACGCGGGCCTGATCGGCGAGTACGCCAAGGCCGGCCAAAGCGGAGGCGGCGCATGGAGCGGCGGCGGTGGCGGCGGCGGCACGCTGACCGCCGGCGGCTCCGTCGGCAGCCATCCCGGCTGCGGCTCCGAGCTGCGCTCCAACGGCTCGTACCTGCGCGGATCGGACAACCGCGGCGGCGGCGGTGCGGGAGGCGGCGGTCTCTACGGCGGCGGCGGCGGTGGCGGCGGCGACTGCTTCATGGCGACCGGCGATGGCGGCGGCGGGGGCGGATCGAGCTACATCCACCCGGCGGCGATGGCGCAGGAATCGCACCTCGACACCACGTACCTCTCGGGCGTCGTGATCCAGCCGATGAAGTGATCCGGGCGCTACGAAGCCCGCCGCCAGGCGGGCTTTCTTTCAGCGCTCGCGCTTCACGATGAACTCGGCGATCTCGCGCAACCTTCGCGCGCGATCGCCGAAGCCTTCGAGCGCCGCCATCGCATCGGCGTGCAGCTCGGCGGCGAAGCGCTTCGCCTCGGTGATCGACATGAGGCTCGTGTACGTCGGCTTGTCCGCGGCGCGATCCTTGCCCGCGCTCTTGCCCAGCGTCGCCGCGTCGCCCTCCTCGTCGAGGATGTCGTCGACCACCTGGAACGCGAGGCCGACGCACTTCGCGTAGCGATCGAGGCGATCGAGATCCGACTGCGCGAGCTTCCCGCCGCAATGCGCGCCGAGGAGGATGGAGGCGCGGATCAGCGCGCCGGTCTTCAGGATGTGCATGTACTCGAGCTCGGCGAGCGTGAGGTTCTTGCCCACCGCGTCGAGGTCGATCGCCTGCCCGCCCGCCATGCCGCGCGAGCCGCACGCCGCGGCGAAGAGGCGGATCATCTCCAGCTGCACGTCGGCGTCCGGCGCGAGCCGATGCTCGGCGAGGAGCTGGAAGGCGAGGCTCTGCAACGCGTCGCCGGCGAGGAGCGCGGTGGCCTGGTCGAACTCCACGTGGCACGTGGGCTTGCCGCGGCGAAGCACGTCGTCGTCCATGCACGGCAGGTCGTCGTGGATGAGCGAGTACGCGTGGATCATCTCGACCGCAGAAGCCGCCACCTCGAGCCGCTCGCCGGCCGCGCCCGAGAGCTCGCCCGCGGCGAACACCAGCATCGCGCGCACGCGCTTGCCGCCGCCGAGCGTGGCGTAGCGCATCGCATCGTGCAGCCGCCGCGGGGCGATGCGCGCCGGCGGGAGCAGCCGCTCGAGCGCCGACTCGGCTCGCGTCGCGATCGCCCGCGACCACTCCTGGAAATCGGGCGCGCTCACTTCGAGCCGGGATCGAAGTCGCGCAGCACTTCCCCGTCGAGGATCGCGATGCGCGCCTGGGCGTCGGAGAGCTTCGATTCGCAGTAGCGGATGAGCTCGGCGCCCCGTTGGTACGCGGCGAGCGACTCTTCCAGCGGCAGCTTGCCATCCTCCATGCGCGCGACCAATGCTTCGAGCTCGGCGAGGGCCTGCTCGAAGCTCGGGGCGGCGCCCTCGGGTGGGGCGTTCTTGTCGGCCATGGGGAGCTTCCGGGGAGGGGTAGCGGGTGAAACCGGATTTTACACCAAAGGTCTTGAAAACTAAGGGAACTCGCCTCAAAATAGAGGTCGTACCAAGCAAGTCGGGACGGAGGCTGCAGAGTTAAAAGCTAGCTGACTCGATTAGCCCGCGTTGTTTTCATCTTCGCTGCCTGGAGGTGCGGATAATGACGGATCTCGCGAGCCAGAAGGCTTTCACCCGGTCGTCCCCCCAACTGCCGCTCTCGTGGTACTTCGACCCGAGGGTGGCGCAAATCGAATCGCGCCGTCTCTTCGAACGCGGGCCCGGCTACGTGGGCCATGCGCAGATGGCGCCCAACCCCGGCGACTATCGCGTCCTCGACTGGCGCTCGAGCGGCGCCTGGACGCTCGTCAACAACGACGGCCGCCACGACCTCGTCTCCAACGTCTGCCGGCATCGGCAGGCGATCATGCTGGAGGGCCACGGCACGCTGCCGGGCGGCACGATCACGTGTCCCATCCACCGCTGGGCGTACGACTCGTGCGGCACGCATCTCGGCGCACCCTCGTTCTGCGAGCACCCGGGCCTCGACCTGCCCAGGCAATCGCTGCGCAACTGGAACGGCCTGCTCTTCAACGGCAAGCGCGACGTGGCAGCCGACCTGGCGAAGCTCGGCGTCGCGAAGGAGCTCGACTTCGAGGGCTACGTCCTCGACAAGGTCGACGTCGTCGACTACGACTTCAACTGGAAGACGTTCATCGAGGTCTATCTCGAGGACTACCACGTCGCCCCGTTCCATCCCGGCCTCGGACACTTCGTCGCCTGCGACGACTTGCGCTGGGAATACGGCGACTGGTACAGCGTGCAGACGGTCGGCCTGAACCAGGCGCTCGGCAAGCCGGGCAGCGACGTCTACCGCCTGTGGCACGAGCAGGTGCTCAAGTACCGCAACGGCGAGCCGCCGCCGCACGGCGCGATCTGGCTCACGTACTACCCCAACGTGATGGTCGAGTGGTACCCGCACGTGCTCGTGATCTCGTCGCTCTACCCGCGCGGCGCCGACAAGTGCACGAACGTGGTCGAGTTCTACTATCCCGAGGAAATCGCGCTCTTCGAGCCCGAGTTCACCGAGGCGCAGCAGAAGGCGTATCGCGAGACCGCCCGGGAGGACGAGGAGATCTGCACGCGCATGACCGAAGGCCGGCGCGCGCTCCTCGAGGACGGCCGCGAGGAGCACGGGCCCTACCAATCGCCGTACGAGGACGGCATGGTGCATTTCCACGAGTTCATGCAGCGGGAGATCGGTCCCGAAATTTAGCGGGCACGAACTTCCACGGACAGGCGCTCGGTGCGCGCCGGCGGCGCGTCCTTCTCCCATGGGCGCCGATACTCGAGCACGATGTCCTCACGCCCGGGAGCGAGCGCCATGAAGCGCCACGTCTCGCGCCCCCCGGCGCCCATACGCCCCTTGGCCGGCGCATCTTCCTGAAAGACCGGCGACGCGGACATCACGATCGTTGCGCCGGTTGCGGGCGCCAGCGCCCACCGATAGCCCGTCGTCGGATTGGCGGCGAGGCGCACGAGGAGCTCCTGGCCCGGCCGCAGGGCGATCGGCTTGCGCGAGGAGCCGGTGGCAACGACCGGGGCGCCGGTGAACCGCGGCTCGGCGCGCCACAGCACCTGCGGGATGGGCGACGGCAGGTCGCGTCCCTCGTCGTCCACGTAGCGCATCGCATCCCGGGTGACGACGGCAAGGCGCGCTCGCGCATCGGCGCCGCGCTCCTTGAATCGATAGAGCGTCGCGGACGCATCCGCGGCCGAGCCGCGCATGCGGCTCCAGTGCCCCGTGCTCGTGAAGGAGCGATCACCGTCGCGCGTCCCGACGTAGGTCAGGCGCTCGCGGTAGGTCCCAGCCGCGCCGCTCGCGCCCGCAAAGAGCGCGAGCTCGTCCTTGAGGGCGCTGCAGTCCGCGCACGGCAGGATGCCACGGTAGCGGGCGACTTCCCGCGGCGATGCGCCCGGTTCCCCTCGCGCCGGCGCTGAATGCGCCAGCGCGCTGCCTCCCATCGCAACCAGCGCGAGCATCGCGGCCCATGGCCTCATCTCATCCTCCGATTCATTCCTGCCAACGTCGATATTGCCCCGAATGCGTACGGGCGAAGGGGCCGCTCACCGAGACCTTGGTCCTGCTTCCTTCGTCGCGTATCGCGAAGGCCGGGAACGGGTTAGCCTCCGCACGCATTTCCTCACAGGGGGATTCGATGAACATCACGAACGCATGGCGGCGCCTTGCCGTCCTGGCATGTCTCGCAGCCGGACTCGTCCAGGCCGCACCGGTACCTTCGGGACGCTCGACGCTGGGAACCGACCAGTACCTCGCGACCGGCGGCTACCTCGTCTCGCCGAACAAGAGATTCTTCGCCGTCCAGCAGGGTGACGGCAATTTCTGCGTCTACCGGGGCTCGGGGCCCGACGACAACAAGGGCTACCTCTGGTGCCACATGAAGCACGGCAGCAACGGCCAGTACTACGCGGTCCAGCAGGGTGACGGCAACTTCTGCACCTATCGCGGCACCGGCCCCGGCGACAACAAGGGCGGCATGTGGTGCCACATGGGTCGCGGCGTGCCGAAGGCCGGACAATACGTGTTCGCGATGCAGAACGACGGCAACGTCTGCACCTACCCCGGGACGTACGCGGGCGGCAACGCGATCTGGTGCTCGAACGTGGTGGACAGGGCATGGGCGGCGGCCACTCCGGTGACGCCGAGCACCGCGCCGGCCATCGTCGCGAAGTTCGCGCCGCTGCTCAAGTTCGACAGCGGCGCCGGTTCCTATGGCTACCCGATGTCGGCCGATACGTATTACCAGCAGGTGGTGCTGGGCAAGAACGTGACGCAGATGCAGAACACGGATGCGAATTCGATCAGGCCCGGCAACCGGGTCCCGATCTACTACACGCTGCGCTCATTCGGCGGCCAGACCCGCATCCGTTACTGGATCTTCTACGGCTACCAGGCGCCGTGCATCAACGTGAACGGCACCGGCTCGCACAACGGAGACTGGGAGGACATCACCGTCATCCTGACCGCCAACAACAACGGCATCGCCGCGGTGCAGTTCGGCCAGCATGGCGGGCGCTACATGCGCATCGCCGGTCCGCGCGACGCACCCTGCACCGCCGTCGGCCATTGCGACGGCAACCATGGCTTCCAGCTCTACGGCACGCATCCGGTCGCCTACATCGGGCGCACCGCGCACGGCACGTTCCACGACTCGTCGTCGGGGCTTGCCGCGGCGCCCGGCGGCTCGTGCACGTACTACGGCGATTCGCGCGACGGTCGCGGGCCTTCGATGGAGACGTGGGGCAATCCGGTCTCGCTCGACGGCAATGCCGAGTCGTGGATCGCCGCCGACAGGAAGCAGAACTTCCCCTGGGGCCCGGATGGCGTGAACACGCACCCGACCATGGCCGCCTTCCCGACGTCCTCGTGTACGGGTGATGCGAACCAGGGCCTCGACAACGCGGGCTGCTACAAATCGGAATGCCTGTCCGGCGACGACCAGGCGGTGGGAAGCTGCATCAAGGAGTGCAAGTCCGGATATACCAACGTGGGCCTCACCTGCAACAAGGGCAAGTGGCCGTGGGAATGGTCCGTCTACGGCCGCCTCGACGGGGGAAACCGGTACGGCTACAGCTTCACCATCCCGACCACCGACGCAGGGCTCGCACGCCGGCGCAGCGACGGCGGCGAATGGAATCTTCCGTGAACGCGCGAAGGAGCGACAACATGCAACGCTTGACGATGACGAAACGGGCCTGGCTGCTCGCCGCCGCCCTCGCAGCTCCCGCCGCGGCGTTCGCCGACGCGGATGCGAAATGCATGGCCCAATGGAACGACGCGGTCGCGGCGCAGGCCGTGGGCGAGGCGTGCAAGGTGGGCGACGCCCAGTCGATGGCCGGGCTCAAGGCCGCGGAAGACACGGCGCTCAATTGCATCGTCGCGAAGATGAGCGCGACGGAAGCGGGGGACTTCCGCGCCAATGCCGTGAAGACGAAGGCAGCCATCGCGAAGCGGATGACCTCGGAGCCGTGCCCTGCGCAAGCGAAGGCGTACTACCAGCAGCGCTCGCAGCAGATCGCGCCGCAACGCAGCAACCGCTGAGCCGCGCGCGTCGCGTTGCACGAAGCGGGCGGCCGCGGGGCCGCCCGCTTCGTTTCTGCGGGTCCTCCTCGCCTATTCCTCGTCGAATTCGTGCACCACCGCCCAGAGCGTGGCGAACGTGTGCTGCGAGAAATCGGCGTGCAGCGCCTCGTAGTCCTCTGCGCGCTCGGGCTCGCGCTCCTTGCCCTTGCGGATCTCGAACCAGCGCTGCTGGATCTTCTCCCGCACCGCATGCGTCGGCATCGCAGGGCGGCGCAGCGTGGAGCTCGTGCCCGCGAAGAGCCGGCGCTTGAGCGTCACGTCCGCCGAGGAGATGCGGAAGAGCTTCGTGAGCATGTTGGACGTCGCGCCGTGGACGATGAAGTGCTCGAGCTGGCGCGACCTCTTGTTCAGGTAGTCGACCTGCCGCAGCCCGTGCTCGAGCGAGCCCGCGTCGATCTGCACCGCGACGCGCGGCTCGGTCATCTCGGAAAGCTTCACGAGCTCCGCGGTGCTCAGCGCCGCGAGCTCCTCCGCCTGCCGCTCGGTGAACCCGTCCGGCAGCGGCGCCTTGTCCTGCGCGCCGCGTTGAAGCTCGCGGATGAGCTGCGCCAGCACCAATAGCCTCAACTGCTGGTCTCGAATGACGATCATCGGACCCTCGTCTCGCCGCTTTCACAGTGGGGAGCGGGTCGCACGCCCGCTTCCGCGCAAAATGCTCCGGCGCGCGCGCGAAGTCAACCGGAAATCGCCAAAGCCCGGAGGCATTTCGGCGGCCGAACTCGTCAGTCCTCCTCGCGCTCCAGCTTGAACTGCGAGGCGAGCTGCTGCTGCGTCTGCGGCGGCACCGGCGCGTAGTGGCTGAACTCGATGGTGTACGCGCCCTGGCCTCCGGTCACCGAGCGCAGCCGCGACTGGTAGTCCGCGATCTCCGAGAGCGGCACCATGCCCTGGATCGACATGAGGTCGCCGCCGGTCGATTGCGTCCCCGTCACCTGCCCGCGCTTGCCCGAGATGTCCGACGTGAGGTCGCCCACGAAGCGGTCGGGCGCGGTGATCTCGATCGTCACGATGGGCTCGAGCATGATGGGCGAGGCCTTGAGGATCGCGTCGATCACGGCCTTCCTCCCGGCCGTGACGAACGCGATCTCCTTCGAGTCCACGTCGTGGCTCTTGCCGTCGTAGACGATCACGCGCAGATCCTCGACCGGATAGCCCGAGATCACGCCGTGGTCGAGCGCCTGGCGCACGCCCTTCTCGACCGCGGGAATGAA
>Ga0157370_10001811_pt1 | contig 26356 bp, 24 predicted proteins | sample C35metaG_FD_113463 | JGI IMG/M metagenome (GOLD analysis project Ga0157370, IMG submission 113463) | Corn rhizosphere microbial communities from Kellogg Biological Station, Michigan, USA - C3-5 metaG | ecosystem: Host-associated > Plants > Roots > Rhizosphere > Soil | place: USA: Michigan...
GCTGAACTCCTCCGGGGACATTGCGAGTAGGTCCTGCGAGAGCTCACGCGCATTCTTGTTCGTCAGGAAGTCACGCGGTGTGAACTCGGGCACGCGGTTCTCGCGCGCGAAGCGCACGTTCCATGGACACACCTCCTGACAGATGTCGCAGCCGTATACCAGCTCACCGATGCCCGGCCGCAGCTCGGTTGGGATCGCGCCCTTGAGCTCGATCGTGAGATACGCAACGCACCGCGTCGCGTCGAGCACGTGCGGCTCGGTGAGCGCACCGGTCGGACACGCGTCGAGACAGCGACGACACGTGCCGCAATGGTCCGTCGCGAACGGGGGGTCCGCCTCGAGCGCGAGATCGACGAGCAGCGATCCGAGAAAGAAGAACGAGCCCGCCCTCGGATTGATCAGCATCGTGTTCTTGCCGAACCAACCGAGTCCGGCCCGGCGCGCGAGATCGCGCTCCAGCAATGGACCGGTGTCGACGTACGGCTTCCCCATCACCCGCCGGCCGACACGCTCCTCGATCCAGCGATGCAGTTGCGCCAAACGATCGAGCATTATGTCATGGTAGTCGTCGCCGCGCGCGTACCGCGCCACCGGCCCGGGCGGCTCGGTCCCGCCGTAGTTCATCGCGACCACGATCGCCGTCGTCGCCCCCTCGAACGGCAGCCGCGAATCGCGCCGCTTGTCGGCGTTGCGCGGCAGATACGACATCTCGCCCGCGTACCCGCGCGCGAGCCAGTCGTCGAATTCGGGGACGGTCGTTGCCGGACCGAGCGTGGTGATGCCGGCCAGATCGAACCCGAGTCCGTACGCCTGCGCCTTGATCAGCGTCTCGAGCCGCTGCTCCGGCGGCGACGCAACGGCTGTCACGATTTCCGCACCGCCCAGCGTGCGTACCGCACGACGTCGTCGGCGGGAGGGACGACCTTCGCGTCGCCATACGCCGTGTACATGCGCCAGCGAACATACTCGTGCGCCGGAAGTGGGAGAAATGGAAAGCGGCGATACCAGCCGCGCGAGCGGAATCGCCACCCGGTACGCAGCAGTGCGATACCCGTTCGCGGGTTGCGTATCCCGCGCCACGTCAGCCTCGCGCCGAGTCCGAGCCAGGAAGTCATGACTGGATGATATCGCGTCGATTCGTCGCTAGAGAAACGATGCACCGTCGAGTCCACGCGGCACTGGCTTTCCCAGCGCCGCCAGCGCACTCGGCATCACATCCACCGTGCGGCGCGGCCGTCCGCGTACCGCGCGATTGAGCAGCAGTGGCACGAGCATGTGCTCGCGGTGCAGCGCTCCGTGCGAGCTCACGTGCGGAATCGGCTCGTACCGCGCGCGAAAATCCCAACCGCGCGCCGCGGATAATATGATCTCGCCGGAGCGCGGCGCGCTCGCCAGATGCGCGATCTGCACCACGCCGTCGGGATAGTCCGTCTCGAATGTCGCATCGTAGGCCTCGTCCGACGAGCTGCGACACAGGTCGCGTCCGATCCCGAGCGGGTCTCCCGATTCGCGCCGATAGTGAAACCCATGCTCGTCGAGCCACACCGCGGCGTCGCCGCGAGCGGCCGAGCGAACGAGCGCGCCGTTGCGCCGCCGCACGAGCAGCAGATCCACCGACGGTCGTGCGAGCAGCAGCTCGACCAGTGGCGACCAGCGCGCGTCCATCTCCGCGGGCGACGGCGCGCCCGATCGGATGTCGAGATAGAGATGCGCCATCGCGTTGCCGCTGACCATGACGGCGACGTCGGGCGCGATGGTGACGACCCATGGATGCGCCAGCGTGCGCCAGCCGGCGTCCTGCACGACCCGCACGAGATCCTCGTGTGCCGTCACGGGTGAATGGCCATGGTCGCTCACGATCCACAGCGACATCTCGCTCCACCGGCCGTCGCGCTCGGCGTCGGCGCGAATTCGGGCGGCCGCGTCGTCGACGATACGCAGCGCGTCCATCACCATCGGCGAATCGTGCCCGCGCGCGTGCGACACCTTGTCCACGCCGGTGAGCGCGGCGAAAACGAATTCCGGCGCGTCTCGCCGTACGCGGCCGACGACTTCGTCCGCGACGTCGCGATCGATCTGCAACCAACCGCCGACGTTCCCCGTGAAATGCGTGCGAGCCGCGCGAAACGCCGACCGCGGCGTGAGCGAGCCGATGCGATTTTGCTTCGGCAGACCGCGCCCAATGACGTTGAGCGCACCAAGGCTCGACCGGCAAAGCTCGAAGATCGTTGGCGCACGCGGGTCGATGTCTCGATTCACCGCGCCGATCTGATACCCCACGTAGCTGCGCGCATAATCCGGAAAGTGACAGGCCGTTCGGGCGCGGTCGAACCAGCGGAGGCCCGGCAGTCCGATCGGACCCGGAAACCGCCCCATGAGGAACGGTGCGTACGCCGGACCCGTGACCGAGGGAAAGCACGAGGTGACCGTGTGAAGGCCGCCCTCGTCGCGCAGTCGCGCAAGCGCCGGCAGGGCACCGCTGGTCAGCGCCGCGTCCAGTGTGTCGGGACGCGCGCCGTCGGCGAGGAGAAGGACGACTGACAATAGACTCGGCTTGTCGCACGTGAACGAACGGAATATCGGAAGCTCGCCTCTGTGCACTCCAGCCTCAACCCCATAAACTCAACGCATGCCAGAACATCGAAAGCGCGCGGCAACCCCCAAGGCGCCGCGCGCGCCGCAAACGAAATCACCCCGCACCGCGAGCGGAAAGAAGAGCACTCCACAGACGCTCGCCGAGGCGACACTCACCGCTCAAGAGGGTCTTCGCGAACGAACGGAAGCGGGCCACCGCGCCGCGGGACGGACTCCGCCGTCGCAAGTGCAGCCGGCGCGATCGGTCGGCGCGGCCCGTATCGTCGACGATGCGATCCGCAGCCTTTCGCTTCCGGTCACGGAGGACGAAAAGCTCCTCCAGTCGGGCAGCGATCGCGACGACTTCACACGCACCGATCCGTGGCGCGTCCTTCGCATCATGGGCGAGTTCATCGAGGGATTCGACAACCTCGCCCCGATCAAACGCGGCGTGTCGATCTTCGGATCGGCGCGAACCCATCCGGATGATCCGCAGTATCAGGCCGCGCAAGAAGTCGCGCGGCTCCTCGCCGAGGCCGGCTTCGCGATCATTACCGGCGCCGGTCCGGGCATCATGGAGGCCGCCAACAAAGGCGCCAAGCTCGGCGGCGGCCGCTCGATCGGCTGCAACATCGAGTTGCCGTTCGAGCAGGGCGCGAACCCGTACGTCGAGACGCTCGTCAACTTCCGCTACTTCTTCGTGCGGAAGACGATGTTCATCAAATACTCGGACGCCTTCATCATCTTTCCGGGCGGGTTCGGCACGCTCGACGAAGCATTCGAGGCGCTCACCCTCATTCAGACGGGAAAGATCTATCAGTTCCCGGTGATCATGTTCGGACGGCATTACTGGGCCGGACTCATTCGCTGGATCCAGTCTCGCGTCCTTGGGGAAGCCAAGATCTCGCCGGGCGACCTCGATCTCATTCTGCTGACCGACGATCCGAAAGAGGCCGCGCACGCGGTGATCCAGGCCTGGGAGTCGCAACAGGCGTGAGCTGCGCGGCCTCACCACAATCCTCCCGATAATGTCCAAGCGCAAACCAACCAGCCCCGCGAAGCCTTCCAGCAAGGCCTCTCAAAAACGTGCCGCGGAAGCGCGCGAGCGCGGCGGTGTAGAGCATACGGCGCACGAGGCGAGCAAATATCTGCGCGGCCCGCGCATCGATCCCCGGCCGATCGACGGGCGAGAAAACGTCGCCGACCTGATCGACAACGCCTTTCTCGCCTACAACGCCGCGCGGCTCCGCGAAGCATGCGTGCTGTTCACGCGCAAGATGCTCGAGCCGGACGTCACGGTCGGCATGACGCTCACCGGCGCCCTCACCCCCGCCGGGCTCGGAATGGCCGCGCTGATTCCGCTCATCGAGAGCGGCTTCGTCGACTGGATCATCTCGACCGGCGCGAATCTCTACCACGACACGCACTTCGGGCTCGGGCTCGCGATGCATCGCGGCAACCCGCAGGAGTCGGATGTCGTGCTGCGCGAGGAAGGCGTCGTCCGTATCTACGACATTTTCTTCGACTACGACGTGCTGCTGTCCACCGATGCATTCTTCCGCAAGGTGATACAGGGCCCGGAGTTCCAACGGTCGATGTCGAGCGCCGAATTCCACCATCTCTGCGGCAAGTACGTCCGCGAGCGTGAACGCGCGCTCGGCCTCGGCCAGAAGTCGCTGCTCTCGGCGGCGTATCAGGCGGCGGTTCCCATCTACACGTCATCGCCCGGCGACTCGTCGATCGGAATGAACGTCGCTGCCCTTGCGCTCGAGGGAAATCGGTGCACGATCGATCCCAATCTCGACGTGAACGAGACGGCCTCGATCGTGCTGAGCGCCAAGCGCGGCGGTGGGCGGTCGGGTGTGCTCATCTGCGGCGGAGGAAGCCCCAAGAACTTCATGCTGCAGACCGAGCCGCAGATTCAAGAAGTGCTCGGCATCGACGAAAAAGGACACGACTACTTCCTCCAGATCACCGATGCTCGTCCGGACACCGGGGGCCTCTCCGGGGCGACGCCGGCCGAGGCTGTCAGTTGGGGGAAAATCGACCCCGACCGCCTCCCCGACGCCGTCGTCTGTTACCTCGACTCGACGGTCGCGCTCCCGCTGCTGACGTCCTACGCGCACGCGCGACACGCCGCACGTCCGCTGCGCCGGCTGTACGACCGGCGCGACGAGATGATGAATCTCTTACGAACCGAGTTCGAGCGCGCGGGCCAGACGCCGGCCGACGCCGAACACGCCGATGCGACCCTGCCGATGCACCGATGACGCGCCGGCGGCTCGACGGCCTTCGCGCGACGGCGTTCGGGTGACGGTGCGCGCATCGTTCGCGACGTACCCGCTCACGTCCGGACCATCGCGCGGCCTACGGTTTGCCACGGCTCGTTCCGAGGGATAACTTCACGATGTCGACGGCGCCCGGCCCCCCGGCCGGGCGCTCGAGTTTTGTCCTCGCGAAAAGTTGCATGCCTATGCTCGAAGCACTCAAGCAAAAACTCGGAGAAGAGGTCGAAAAGCTGCAGTACGAGCTGAACGTCACTCTTCCCCAAGAGATCCGAAAGGCGGTCGAGCTCGGCGATCTCCGCGAGAACAGCGAATACAAGGCCGCATTGGAGCGGCAGCAGTTCGTCCAAGCTCGACTCGGACAGTTGCGCCAGCGGCTCAGCAAGCTCTCGTCCATCGACCCGAGTCAGATCCCGACCGATCGCATCGGCCTCGGCTCGAAAGCCATTGTCGAAGACGAGAAGACCGGTGAGAAGGAGACATACTACCTCGTGTTCGGCGATGCCATCGAGTTCGAGGAAGGACATGTGACGATGGCGTCGCCGATTGGCCGCGCCCTTCTGGGCAAGGCGGTCGGCGAGGTCGCGTTCCTCCGCCTGCCGACGTCGGTGCGCCAGCTCCGAGTCGTCCGGCTGAAGACCATCCACGACACGGGCGAGATCGAGCTCTAGCTCGCCGCCCGCTGGCGCTCGGCCGGCTGCCGGAAGAGGTCATTGGTGCGCATCACCCGCTCGAACCGGGCAAACAGATCCGGGTCGAACATTTTGCCGCTGTTGGCGGCCATCATCGCCATCGCCTCGTCGCGCCCGAACGCGGGGCGGTAGGGACGGTCGGTTGTCAGCGCGTCGAACACGTCGGCCACGCACGTGATTCGGGCGCTGAGCGCGATCGCCTCGCCTGCCAGTCCGTCGGGATAGCCTCGGCCGTCCCATCGCTCGTGATGCCCGCGAATCATCGGCAGAATGTCCCACGGAAAGTCGATGTCGCGCAGGAGGTCGCTCCCGGCGGCCGCGTGCCGCTCCATGATCGCGCGCTCGGCGTCGTCCAGCGGACCCGGCTTGTTCAGGATCTCCGAGGGCACGGCAATCTTGCCGACGTCGTGCAGCACGGCGCCCATGCGGAACCAGAACATCGTGATGTCGTCGAATCCCACGTCGCGCGCCAGCGCGCACGCGTAATCGGCCACGCGCTCGCAGTGGCCGAGGGTGTAGGCGTCCTTTGATTCGATGGTCTGTGCCCAGCGGGCGGCGACGAGATAGAACCGGTCCTCGAGGCGCGCGACCCGGCGCTCGAGATCGGCGAGGTTGAGCTGCGCGCGCAGCTTGGTGAAGTGGCTGTGCGAGCTCGTGAGCGATCGGAGCGTGTCGCGATTCTTCCCCATCAGCTCGTACAACTCCGCTTGCTCGCGCGCGGTCTCGGCGGCGAGGAGCAGATCTTCGCGGCGCATCGCGCTCTCGTAGGCCGACGAGAGTTGCCGCTCGGCTTCGACGAGGTCTCCGCGCATACGCGCGATGACGCCCAGGTGCTTATACGTCTCGCCCAGGGCACGATTGTCGCTCGCCGCCGTCGCCGCGGCCAGTACGGTCTCACAGAGGCTCGCAGCGCGGACAATGTCGCCGCGCGCGATCCAGAGATTGGCCGAATTGATGAGCGCGAGCAATCGATGCGGAACGTCGCCGGCCGCGTCGCAGGCGACCACGGCGTCGTCATACGCGGCCTGGGCTTCGTCGAGACGATCGAGCTGCGTGAAGACCAACCCCATGTTGTTCAGCACGGGCCCGACATACGCGCGCAGGCCGGCGGCGCGATAGGTGGCCAGGCTGGCGCCGTAATGATCGAGCGCGGCGACGAGATCTCCCCGCAGACTCGCGATGATGCCGAGGTTCTGCGCGATCATCGCCGCGAGCCGCTCGTCGCCCGCCGTCGAGGCCAGTTGGCGCGCGCGGGAAAACTCCCGCTCGGCGTCGTCGAGGTCGCCGCGCTGAAGATGCGCGATCGCCAGCAGGTTGGTGGCGTGCGCGAGTCCACTCGCGTCGCCGACGGCGCCGGCGATCGCCAGGGCAAGCTCGCAGCAATCGAAGGCGACGTCGAGCTGTCCCTCGTCGACGTAGGACCGGATCAGACGCCGCACGATGGTGACCGCGGCGGCGCCGTCGCCCGGTCCCAGGAGATACAGCGCGGCTTCGTAGTAACTTCGCGACAACTCGCGCTGGCCCAACCGCTCGGATTGCTGGGCTTTTTCGACGAGCGCGTCGATGGCGGGCGGGAAGGACCCCGCAAGGGGCGGAACGGTCATTCGCTCCCAGGCTCCTCCCGCCGCACAATCTTTTTCGCCAGCGTGGGACGCGAGATACCGAGCAGACGCGCCGCGGCGGCCTGGTTGCCGCCAGTCAGTTGGAGCGTGAGTGCGACGGCCTCACGTTCGATATCCTCGAGCAGTTTGCCGCCGCGCGGAATTCGTATCTCCCCCACCGAGTCGACCGCCGTGTCGCGGCTTGCCACGAGCTGCGGCGTGCGCCGCTGGATCATGAGGTGCTCGGCGCGAACGACCGGCGACTCCCCGCACAGGATTGCGGCACGCTCGACCACGTTCTTGAGCTCGCGAACGTTGCCTGGCCATCGGTGCACGAGCAGCGCGGCGATCGCGTCGTCGGAGAAGGTCTTCGGGCGATGGTTGTCGCGCGTCTCGTGCGCGAGGAAATGCCGCGCGATGACCTCGATGTCCCCCGGCCGTTCGCGCAGCGGCGGCAGGGTGAGCGAAAAGACGTTGAGGCGGTAGTAGAGATCCTCGCGAAACTCGCCGCTTGCCACCACCTGCTCGAGCAGCGGGCTCGCGGCGGCGATGATGCGGCAATCGATCGGGATCTCGACGAGACCGCCAAGCGGCCGGACCTGCCGCGATTCGAGTGCGCGGAGCAGCTTCGGCTGCAACAGCTGCGGGAGGTGGTGCACCTCGTCCAGAAACAGCGCGCCCGATCCTGCCAGCTCGAGCAAGCCTTGCTTTCGCGCGTGCGCGCCGGTGAACGCGCCCCGTTCGTGCCCGAACAATTCTGATTCGAGCAACGAATCGGGAATCGCGGCACAGTTGATCGCCACGAAGGGCTCGCTCGCCGAACTACTCGCGTAGTGAATTCCGCGGGCAAAGAGCTCCTTGCCTGTTCCGGTCTCGCCGATCAGCAGAACGGTCGTGCGCCGGGCGGCCGCCACGCGCGTGGCAAGGCGCACGGCGGCGAGGAGCGACTCGCTCTCGCCGACGACGTTCTCGAATCCAAAAACGTGCTCGGATAGCTCGGCGTCCTGGACGCCGGCTTCGGCATGTGTCAACCGGACCTCTTGGCATGGATGTGACCAGCGGCGGCCCCACCCCGGTTGCCCCTAGAAGTACCGGTTCGTTCCGCCCTCGGCCAACCGATTTCGGAGCCTGCCAATCCACTGGCGGGCGTTGAGTCGCTCGAACGCTTGCATCGACGTATGCCAGACGTCTCGGGCCCGGTCGTCGTCACCGACCGCGAACAGGGCCGCGCCGTATTGGTACCAAATTTCCGCGTCGAGCAACGCGTCTTCGCCCTCCGGCCTCACTTTCAGGGCTTGCTTGAGCGTCTCGATGGCGGCTGTGGGATAGCCCAGTAACCGCTGGAGCGCGCCGCGCAGCTTGAGTGCGGCGGCCTGGCGCAGGGGGTCCTTTCGCTGCTTCGCGATCGCCAACGCCCGATCGATCGACCGGGCGGCGCCTTCGAGGTCGTCTTTGACCAGCTGGAGCTCGCCCCGGTTCTCCTCGAGGATGCCCTGGGACATCAGGTCGTCGTGCTCGCACGCGATCAGCAACGCGCGATGGAAGGCGGCGCCGGCCTCCTCGAACCGCCCTTCCCTCATGTGGAGGACGCCAAGGTTGTTCAGCACCCAGCTCACGCATCGCAGGTCGTTCGATTCCTCGAAGATCTGCAATGCGACATGATAATGGGCGAGCGCTGACGCCGGATTGCCATGGATGTCGGCGATGATGCCGAGGTTCTGCCGCAGCATGCCCGTGAGCCTTGCGTCGCCGCACTGCTCGGCGTCGCGGAGGCCGGAGCGGTACAGCCGAGAGGCTTCGTCGACGTCGCCTCGACGTTGCGCCAACGTTGCCAGGCAGTTGAGGGCTTGGGCGCGCCCGGCCTCGTAGCCGATGGCCGTCGCGATGCGCAAACTCTGCTCGTACAGCGGGCGGGCCCCAGCCGAGTCTCCGCGATCCCGAAACACGGATCCCTTCCACCGCAGCGCGTCGGCCAAAAGAGGGCTGCGCTCGTCGGCGGACAACAGCGCCAGCGCGGCATCTCCGCATGCGAGGGCCGATTCCGGAGAGTGACCGAGGCCCGTGTCACGCGCCAGCTCGGCCAAGCGGCGAGCCTCCACCGTGCGTGGGTGGTGCGGCACGTGCACTTCTGCATCTCCCTCGATCAACGGCTTACCCGCCTGCTCATTTCGAGCTCGACCTGGTCGCGCCATCGCCGCCGCGAGCGTGTGCTGCTGCTCGCGACGGCGCCCAAGGGGTCACCCATGTCTACTCGCGGCCCGACGCCACGATGTAGCCCGAGAAGTGCGTGACAGTGAACAGCGCCGTCTGATTGAGCAGGTTGACGTTGACGTTCAGCAGCTCGGTCACGCTGAGAATGTTCGTGTCGTCTGGGAAATAGCCAACAAACAAGGACAGCGGATTGACGAGGCCACCGGAGCTCGCCTGCGTGCTCTTCAGGTCCTGCGTGACGACGAGCGGGACGAGAAACTTGGTGCCATGCGGCTCGAATTCGTACGCGACGGTCGAGCCCGCGAGCGCGGTGACGGTGAGGCGCTTGGTCGACGTGAGCGCCAGGGGCGGAACGACGACGGTGATACCGGCGCCGGGAATGGCGAGCACGCCGCCAAGCACGCCGACATAGGCGGAGGCGTAGAGCGGCTGCGCCAGCGGTTTCGTGCGTTGGAGCGGCGTTACCGTCGTCGTCGGCGACAACAGGCCGAGCAGGGAGGTCGACGCCGGGGCGGTCGGTGCCACGGCGCTTTGCGGCGCGACCGGGTTGTCGTTCGTCCCGCAGCCATTGACGAACAATGCGCCAAGGGTGGCCAGCGCCAGGGAGCGAAGCGTACGCGAATTCATCGGAAGGTCCTCGGAGGATGAGCTATGGATCGTTACAGTCGAGCTCGTCCCAAAGCAGCAGTCGTGCCACAGCCGCTAAGATATTGCTACAAAACATCTTGCCTAATACAGACACCGCGCTGATGAGGTCATGAGGAAAGATTTCTTACGCGGTGTGGCGTCACGGTGTAAAGAATTTTTGTTCCCCGTCGACGGGTCTACGCGTCGAGCCCGAACATTCGCGCAGCCTCGGCCGCGTAGTCGCGGACCGCGGCCAGGCGCGCGGATTCGTCCCAGCCGAAGAGCGCCGACAGCTCGACGGCGCTTCGCTGCGCGGCGTCGAGCCCGCGGTCGTGTGTCTCGTAGGCCACCCGCGTTCGCCGGATCAGCAGATCGGCGAGCGACCGTGCCATCTCGTCGCGGACGGAATAGCGCAGCTCTCCGACGGTATAGGGCAGTCCCTCGGCGACGACCGCACCGCCGCCCGGCTGGCTGATCGCGTTCCAGACGCGTGGCCAGCGCGCGCCGTGGCTCGTGACGAGGTGGTGCGCGATCGATGGGTCGCCGGTGACGCGGGCAGCTTCGGCGACGAGCGCATCGAGCGATGAAAAGTCGCCGCCGGGGAGTGGAAGCGATCGCGCTCGATCCGATCCCGGTTTGAGATCGAGCGCCGCGAGCACGACCCGCATGACGTCCGCGGCCATCACGCGGTATGTCGTCAGCTTGCCGCCGGTGATCGACACGAGGCCGTGGGGGCTCGTCGTAACGGCGTGTTCGCGCGACGCGGCGCCAGGCGTCGCGCCATCCGCCGGGAGTAGCGGGCGTATGCCGGCCCACGCGCTGACGACGTCGCCCGGCGTGAGGCCGGCTGCCGGGAAAAAAAAGTTTGCCGCCTCGAGCAGATACGCGACGTCCCCGTTTGTCGCGCGAACCTCGTCGGGCGACGCGGACGTGTACGTGTCGGTGGTGCCGACGATCGCGTGCGCTCCGGCGGGAAGCACGAACAGCACGCGCCCGTCGATCGGCGATAGCAACGTCAGTGCGCTGTGATTACCGATTCGCTCGCGCGGCACGGCAACGTGCGCGCCTTTGCTTCCGCGCACTGCTGGCCCGGTGGCGTCGTCGAGATGCCGCAACTCGTCGCTCCACGGACCGGTAGCGTTCACGACGATGCGGGCACGGGTATCGATCGATGCTCCGGTCGACGCATCGCGAATCATGGCGCCCGCCACGCGGCCATGTTCGATGATCAGCGTCGTGGCTTCGACGTGGTTGACGACGACGGCGCCGGCTTCCGCCGCACCGATGGCGTTAGCCAGCGTGAGTCGAGCGTCATTCGTGGCGGCGTCGTAGTAACACGCGCCCCCGAGCAATCCGTCCGACCGCAGCATTGGCTCGCGCGCGAGTGCATCGCGCCGGCTCAACCCGTGGTGCCGGCCGACGTTGCGGAACAACGCGAGCGCGTCGTACAGCGTCAGCCCCGCCTGCAGCTTCCATCGCGGGATCCGCGAGCCCGCGTAGACGGGCCACGTGAACTCGAGGGGCCGAACCAGGTGCGGCGCGAGCCGCAGCAAACGCCGGCGCTCCGCGCTGGACTCGAAGACGAGATGGATCTGCCCATGCTCGAGGTAGCGAACGCCGCCGTGAATCAGACGTGAGGATCGGCTCGACGTACCGCTCGCGAAATCGTTCTTCTCGACGAGCGCCACGGAGAGTCCGCGCAACGCCGCGTCGCGCGCGATGCCGCACCCGGTGATGCCACCGCCGATGACGAGAAGGTCGAATCGGTGGCGCGCCAACGCCGCGAGCTGCTCGCCGCGCCCGCTCAACGCGTCATTCATCGCATGAATAGTAAGCCGATTGCCCAACCCGCTGTGCCGGTACTAGCCCGTCTGCACCAGACCCTGCCAGTTTCCATCCATGTCTCCATTTGGTGTCTCGGGACGGCGTGTTGCGATTATCGCCGGAGTTCGGACGCCGTTTGCGCGCGCGGGTACCGTGTTCAAGGACATGACCGCGATCGAGCTCGGGAAACGATGCGTGGCCGAGCTGGTACAGCGCTCGAATCTCGACGGAGACCTCGTCGAAGGGATCGTGTACGGCACCGTCGTGCCATCGGTGGTGGCGCCGAACATCGCCCGCGAGATCTCGCTGCTCCCGATGTTGTCCAAAGGGTGCGAGGCCTACACCGTGAGCCGCGCCTGCGCGTCGGCGAATCAGGCGATCACCGATGCGGCGGACCAGATTGTTCTGGGGCACCACGACGTGCTCATCGCCGGCGGCGCCGAGTCGTTGTCCAACGTGCCGATTCTTCATTCGCGCGCGATGGCCGGGAAGGTGGTGGCGTTCTCTCGCGCCAAGAGCGCATCGCAACGGCTTCGCGTGGCCGGCACGATTCGCCCGCGCGACTTCGTCCCGATCACGCCGGCGATCGCCGAGCCGTCGACCGGCGAGACCATGGGACAGTCCGCCGAGAAGATGGCGAAGATCAACCACATTCCGCGCGAGGAGCAGGACCAGTTCGCGCTTCGATCGCACCGCCTGGCCGCCGTGGGCACCGACGACGGACGTCTCACCGCCGAGATCACCCCGGTGTACGTGCCGCCCCGCTACGAGACGGCGTTGGTGAGCGACAACGGCATCCGCACCGACACGTCGATCGAGCAGTTGCGCGCGCTCAAGCCGGTGTTCGACCGCCGCTATGGAACCGTGACCGCCGGCAACTCGTCGCCGCTCACCGACGGCGCGAGCGCGGTGCTGCTCATGAGCGAGGAGCGGGCGGCCATTCTAGGCTACACGCCCCTCGCGTTCATCCGATCGTACGCGTACGCCGCGCTCGATCCGGGCGAGCAACTGCTCATGGGGCCCGTCCTCGCCGCGCCGGTCGCCCTCAAGCGGGCCGGCGTGACGCTGGGCGACATCGATCTCATCGAGATGCACGAAGCGTTCGCTGCACAGGTCCTGTGCAATCTGGCCGGGTTCATGTCTCGCGAGTGGGCGGCGCGCGCTGGCTTCGCGACGCCGCTGGGAGAAGTCGAGCGCTCGAAGCTCAATGTGATGGGTGGATCGATCGCGATCGGTCATCCGTTCGGCGCGACTGGCGGGCGCATTCTCACGACGTTGACGAACGAGCTGGTGCGGCGCGGCGGGCAGTTTGGCCTCATGACCGTGTGTGCCGCCGGCGGAATGGGCCACGCGATGGTCATCGAGCGAGCATGACGGAGATTCACGCGATGCCCGAAGCAACGAGCGAGCGGACGCTCCGGCCGGAGGTCGACGGCGACGTGCTCGTCGTGACCATCGATCGGCCCGGAACATCGCTGAACACGCTCACGCCGGGGCTGATCGGCGAGTTCGACGACGTGCTCGCGCGGGTCGATGAAGATCCGCTCATCAAAGCCGTCGTGTTGGTCTCCGGGAAGCCCGACAGCTTCATCGCCGGCGCCGACATCGAGCAATTCCTCGAGATCGCGTCGGCGGCCGAAGCCGAACGCGGCAGCCGGGCGGCGCAGACGTTGCTCGATCGCGTGGAGGCGCTTCGCGTCCCCGTCGTCGTTGCGATTCACGGTGCATGCCTCGGCGGCGGGCTCGAAGTCGCGCTCGCATGCCGGTACCGCATCTGCACCGATCATCCGAAGACCACGCTCGGGCTTCCGGAGGTGCAGCTGGGGCTCATTCCCGGCATCGGCGGCACGCAACGACTGCCGCGTCGCGTCGGCCTCCAAGCCGCGCTCGACATGATCCTCACGGGACGAAGCATTCGCGGCAAACGCGCGTTGCAGATGGGGCTCGTCGACGAGATGGTGCATCCGGCGATTCTGACCGAGACCGCTCTCGATCGCGCGCGCTTGCTCGCGTCTGGCCAGCTTCGGGCGCCGCGCCGCCCGAGCCGCGGCGCAACGAGCCTCCTGCTCGAGCAGAATCCACTCGGACGCGGTGTGGCGTTCAAGAAAGCGCGCCAAAGCGTTATGGAAAAGACGCACGGGCACTATCCGGCGCCGCTCGCCGCGCTCGCGGCGATTCAGGCCGGCTACGCGCGCGGATTCGAGGAAGGATTGCGCGAGGAAGCACGCCTGTTCGGCGAGATGGCGATGACCGACGTCTCGCGACAGCTCGTGTTCATCTTCTTCGCCAGCAATGCGCTCAAGAAGGATCCTGGCGTGAATCCGCCGGCGCCCGCTCCGCGCGAGGTGCACAAGCTGGGCGTACTCGGCGCCGGGTTCATGGGGGCCGGCATCGCGTCGATCGCCGTGCAACAGGACACGCTGGTTCGCCTCAAGGACACGGACACGACGCGCATCGGCAAAGGGCTCGCTTCCATCCACGGCGTCTTGCAGGAGCGCGTCGCCCGGCGCCAGATCACGCGGCAGCGATTCGACGACTACATGAGCCTCGTCGGCGGAACGACCGACTACTCCGGATTCGAGTCGGTCGACCTCGTCATCGAGGCAGTGTTCGAGGAGCTGTCGCTCAAGCGCCGCGTGCTGGAGGAGGTCGAGCCGGTCATCGACAGCACGGCCATCTATGCCTCGAACACGAGTACGATCCCGATCGCGCGCATCGCCGAGGTGGCCCGACATCCGGAACGGGTGCTCGGCATGCACTTCTTTTCGCCGGTGCACCGGATGCCGCTGCTCGAAGTGATCGTCACGCCGGAGACGTCGCCGGAGACGATCGTTTCCGCCGTCGCATACGGAAAGAAATTGGGGAAGACCGTGATCGTCGTGAATGACGGTCCGGGCTTCTACACGACGCGGATCTTGTCGGCGTACATGAACGAGGCTGGTCGTCTGCTCGACGAAGGTGCGTCGATCGAGGCGATCGACCGGGCGCTCGTCGACTTTGGTTTCCCCGTGGGCCCCATCGCGTTGCTCGACGAAGTGGGGATCGACGTCGGCGGCAAGGTCAGCCTCGTGCTGGCCGAGGCATTCGGCGAGCGAATGGCCCCGCCCGACGCCATGCGGCGCGTCGTCGTCGCCGGACGTACCGGGAGAAAGGGCAGGAAGGGGTTCTACAGGTACGACGATGAGGGTGAGAAGGGTCGCGTCGACGACAGCGTGTATGAGCTGATTGGCGGCGAGCGGCGAGACGTGCCGCCGGAGGAGATCGTCGAGCGCTGCGTGCTCGCCATGGTCAACGAGGCCGTGCGCTGCCTTGGCGACGGAATCCTGCGGTCGGCCCGGGATGGCGACATCGGCGCGGTTTTTGGAATTGGCTTCCCGCCATTTCGCGGCGGCCCCTTCCGTTATATCGACAGCGAGACCGCCGAGAAGATCGTAGAACGATTGGAGGATCTGGGTGCGCGCTTCCCCTCGCGCTTTGATCCAGCCCCGCTCCTCCTGGACATGGCGTCGGGACGCCGGAGCTTTTACGCCCTCGAGCGGTAACACCTTTGTTGCATCTCTCGGCGTTGCGCCTCGGCGGGCCGATTCTGATCGGCTCGGCGTCGGCACGACTGCTTGTTCATGTGACCCTCACCCGTCTCCCTAGGTCTGTGCTCTGTGGAAGCTGGTAGCTCGGACGCCGTCGTCGTTACCCGCGTGCTGCGCGGGGATGTGGAGGCCTTTCGCACCTTGGTCGAGCGGTACCGCGACCGGTACGCGCGATATGCCTTCCACATGCTCGCCAATCGCGAGGATGCGGAGGAGGCGCTGCAGGACGCGTTCGTCCGCGCCTACCGGTCGCTGGCGCGCTGCGAGGATCCGGAGCGCTTCGGCGCGTGGTTGTTTCGCATTCTCGTCAATCGCTGTCGCACGCTCGGCGCCCGCCGAGGACGGCGGGCTCGGACGTTCGTCGTCGACGAGGCGGCGCTGCTCGGCGCGGCGGAGGAACATCCGGCCGGAACGACGGCGTGGCGCGAAGAGATCGACCGCGCGCTCCAGCAGTTGCGGAGCGATCAGCGGGAAGCGTTTCTGTTGAAGTACGTGGAGGAACTGGGTTACGACGAGATGTCGCAGCTCACGGGAGTCGGAGTGTCGGCGCTCAAGATGCGCGTCATGCGTGCCTGTGAGCGGCTCCGCGAGCTGCTGAGTGAGGTGTACGATGCGTGAGGACAACGAACAGGACATAGAGCGGATCGCTCGCGAATTGCGCGTCCCGGTCGCTGTCGGGCCGGCGCTCGACGCGCGAGTGATGCGCGCCGTGCGTCATCTGCCGCGACACGCGCGCCTCGGGCTCTGGTCCCGGCTGATCACGCCGCGCACGGTGACGGTCACGCCCCTCGTGTGGGGCATGCTCGCTGCCGCGGTGGCCGGTTTCGCGGTGCTCGGCGCCATGCATGCGAAGGAAGATCTGCGACGCGCAGCCAAGCCCATCGCGACCGCGTTCTTTCCGAGTGCCAAGCCGCCGGTTCGGTCGCAGCGCGTGCAGTTCGTGCTCGTCGCCCCTGACGCCAAGAAAGTTGCCGTGGTCGGAGACTTCAACGGCTGGGACGCCTCGCATGCGGGCTATCAGGCACAGCACCGCGGCGGTGGCGTCTGGTCGGTCACTGCTCCCGTGCCGCTCGGGCATCACCGGTACTCGTTCGTCGTCGACGACAGTGTGTGGGTGGCCGATCCGACCGCCCCGCGCGTCATCGACTACGACTATGGGATGCCGAACTCCGCGATCGTCGTTCAAGAGCAAAAATGAGCACTGCCGCGCGGACACTGATCGCGCTGCTGCTCATTGCTCCACAAGCGATGGCGCAGGACGCGCGGCTCGGTGCGCGACTCGATAAGCCGACGCTCGCTGCCGTCAGGGCGATCGTGGATTCGGCGCGTGCCGCGAAGCTCCCGACTGCGCCGCTCGTCGACAAGGCGCTCGAGGGTGCAGCCAAGGGATCGGACGGCCAGAACATCGTCGTCGCCGTGCGACAACTGTCGATGCAGATGGCGTCGGCAAAGCGCGTCATCGGATCGAACGCGACGCCTGACGAGATCAAGGCCGCCGCGACCGCCCTCGCCGCCGGCGTGTCCGGCCGCGACCTGGCGCGGCTCCGCGCGGCCTCCGGCAAGCGACCCATGACGATGCCGCTCGCCGTGCTCACCGACCTGATCGTCCGAAACGTGCCGGTCGCGACCGCCACGGCGCTTGTCGTCCAGCTCGCCCGATCCGGTGTAAGGGATCAGGAGCTCGCGCTGTTCCAGCGCAACGTGCGCACGGACATCGATCGTGGCGCCGATCCGAGCGTCGCGGCGACCACGCGAGCACGCGGACTGGTGTTGCGCTCCACCGGCTCCGGAAACAAGCCTTCGGAGTAGTGCAAGAGTAGCGGCGCGACGGATCCATCGGGTACAATTCCCCTTTCCATCGTGGCCGGGGAATTCATGCGTCGTTTCGTCCTGCTCGTTGCCGTAAGCTGTGCCGGCGCGTTGACCGCCCAGCAGCCGACAGACAACCACTCGATTCCGCCACAGAGCAGGTATACGCTCCAGAGTTTCGCCGGCAAGCGGCCGCTTACCCGCGCCGAGCGAACCAACTTCACCGAGACGTCCCGCTACGATGATGTCGTCGCGTTCATCGATTCGCTGAAGACACTCGGCGCGAAGATCGTCACCGGATCGATCGCGAAGACCGTCGAAGGGCGCGAGCTTCCGTACGTGATCGCCTCGCGTCCTCTGATCTCGACGCCCGCCGAAGCACGCCGGCTCAACCGGCCCGTGGCCTACATCCAGGCCAACATCCACGCCGGCGAGGTGGAGGGAAAGGAGGCGATGCAATCGCTCCTCCGCGACCTGTTGTTCGACAAGAAGAAGAATGTGCTCGATTCGATCGTGCTGATCGTGCAGCCCATCTACAACGCCGACGGCAACGAGAAACTCGGACCGCAGGCGCGCAACCGGGGAGCGCAGAACGGGCCGGAGCTCGTCGGCACGCGCCAGAATGCGTCGAGGTGGAATCTCAATCGCGATTACATCGACGCTGACGCGCCGGAGACGCGCGGATCCCTGGCGATGCTCAATCGCTGGAATCCCGACGTGTTCATGGATCTCCACACCACCGACGGCAGCATCCATGGCTACGCGCTCACCTATTCGCCGCCGCTCACGCCGACGGCGCTCAACGTCATTCCATATACGGCGAACACCATGCTCCCGGCGATCCGCGAGCGCATGCGCACGCGTGAAGGCTTCGAGGTCATCGATTACGGCGACTTCAGTCGCACCGGAGTCGCACGCGATCGGCGTGGCGCCGCGCGTACCGGCCCGCCCGATACGTCGGCAGGGCGCGGACGGCGCGGCGGTGCCTTCGGCGGCGCACGTGGTCCGTCGCTCGAGCAGATCATCGCCGACTCGATTCCCACGAGCGGATGGGCGTTCTCGACGTACGAGCCGTTCGCCCGCTATGGCACCAACTATTACGGCCTTCGCAATCGCATCGCGATCCTGAGCGAGGCCTTTTCGCACGACCCATTCGCGCGCCGGGTTGCATCGACCTACGACTTCGTGAGCGAGATCCTCTCCTACCTCGCCGAGCACAAGACCGAGATCATGAGCCTCGGCAAGCAGGGCGACGCGAAGGTCGCGGCCTGGGCGAAGAATCCTGCGTCGTCGCCCCCGCTCGCCCTCAGGTCGCGCATGGATACCACGCGCATCGAGGACGTGCGCGTGGAGATGATCGAGCCGCTCACCGACTCCACGAAACGCGAGCCGGGCATGGGGGCGCGGCAGCGGACAGGAATCATCAAGCTCGTCAAGATGCCCGTCATGGCGAGCTTCACGCCGACGCTCACGAGCACGCTGCCGTACGCCTATGCGTTCGACGCGAAAGCCGCGCACGACATTCTGCCGATTCTCGCGGTACACGGCATCGCCGTCGACCAGCTCGACGCGCCGGCGACTGCCTCGGTTCAATCGTTCCGCGTCGACACGGTGATCGATCGCGGACCGTCCGAGACGTCGCGTACGATGAAGGACCTGGATGGCGCCTGGAACGAACCCGCCGCGCGGACGTTGTCGGCCGGAACGTATGTCGTCCGCGCGGGACAGCCGTACGGGCTCCTCGCGTTCTACCTTCTCGAGCCGCGGAGCGAGGATGGGCTCGCGCAGTGGAGCTTCTTCGACGACATCCTGTCCGCGCGCACCGACTTCCCGATCGCCCGCATCACCAGCCCCGTGACGGTTCGCTCGCACCCCGTTCACGACTGATGCTCCGGTCCACGTTGTTGTATCTGTCGAATCAAGCGCGAGTCTTCCGTTTCGTGCGCAACAACGGGCTCGCGAAGCGGTTCGCCAGGCGGTTCGTTGCCGGCGAGACGCTCGACGAAGCGCTCTCGGTCGTGCGCCAACTGAACTCGGCCGGCATCACCGCGTCGCTCGACCTGCTCGGCGAAAGTGTCACGAACGAGCGCGAGGCGCGCGCGGCCGAGGCCGAATATCTGCGCATTCTCGATCGCATTCACGAGGAGCGGCTCGACGCGAACGTCTCGGTCAAGCTCACGGCGATGGGGCTCGATATTTCAGAGGAGTTGTGCGTCGCGATCATGCACGACGTGCTCGGCCGCGCGCAGGCGTACAGGACGTTCGTCCGCCTCGACATGGAGTCGAGCATGTATACCGAGCGCACGCTTCGCCTGTTCGAGGAACGGCTGTACCCGACGTACAAGGAGAACGTCGGGATCGTGCTGCAGAGCTATTTGTATCGCACGTGGTCCGACGTCGAACGTGCGATCCGGCTCCGCTGCCGCGTACGCCTCTGCAAAGGCGCCTACAAGGAGCCCGCGTCGGTCGCGTATCCGGACAAGCGCGAAGTCGACGCGAACTACGTGAAATGCCTGCATGTGCCGCTCGAGTGCGGCAACTATCCGGGCATCGCGACCCACGACCCGGCGATCATTGCCGAGGCAAAACGGTTCGTGGCGGAAAAGGGCATCGATCGGTCGCGTTTCGAGTTTCAGATGCTGTACGGCATCCGCCGCGACTTGCAGGAACAGCTCGTGCGCGAAGGCTATCGAATGCGCGTCTACGTGCCATTCGGGACACAGTGGTATCCATACCTCATGCGCCGTCTCGCGGAACGTCCCGCCAACGTCGCATTCATCACGGGGAACGTCGTGCGCGAAATGGTCAGGCGCAAGAAATCGTGAAGCCGCATGCGCACTATCGTCCGCCGGACCACTCGAAGGGCGACGAATCGACGATCGGCGGCTACATGGCGGTGCACGATCGGCCGGCGGCGTTCGAGGGCAGCGACGGATTCTCGTACAGCGTGGAGATCCTCGCCGACGAAGTGCGCGAGCCGGGAGCCGCCTGGCGGGCGTTCTTTCTGTTCGTGAAGTGGGCGCGGCTCGGGGCACAGACGCCCGAAGGACATCTCGAGAGTGAATATCTCGCGAGCGGACGCACCGAGACCGAAGCGCGAGCCCGACTTGGCGAGCGGCAGCTGGCCGACGTCAAGGCACTGCTCGATGCGCTGATCGCCGAGCAGGCAGCCGGACGACCCGAGCGCCGGTGGTGGGACGCGATGGGTGACGAGGGCGAGGACGCGTGATCGATCCGACGGTCGTACGCGGCGTGGTGCTCGGCGGAACCGGCGGGGTCTGGCAAATCCGCACGGAGCGGGGAGAGACGGTCGACGCCTCGCTGCGCGGCCGATTGAAGAAGTCCAATAGCGGCCGGCGGGCCGACGGGTCGCTGCGACGCGACACGGTGAGCGCCGCGGCGCAGACGCTCAAGCTCGCCGTCGGCGACGATGTCCTTCTCGAGCGCGCCGCGCCGGACGACGAGTGGGCGATCGCCGAGATTCTTCCGCGGCGCTCGCAACTCGCTCGGCGTTCGCCCGGGGGCGGGCACGGCCAACGCGTGCTCGCCGCAAACGTCGATCAAGTCGTCGTCATGTTCGCTGCCGCCAACCCCGAGCCGCATCCACGCATGCTCGACCGCTTCCTCGTCATCGCCGAAGCGAACGAGATCGCTGCTCGCGTCATCGTCAACAAGGTCGAGCTGATCGGAGAGGCCGCGGCACGAAGCCGGTTCGACGTTTACGAGCGCTCGGGCTACCCCGTCCACTACACGAGCGTGAAAACCGGCGTCGGTCTCGAGGCCGTGCGGGCCACGCTGCGCGGCAGCCGGTCGGTGGTCACGGGACCGTCGGGCGTCGGGAAGTCGTCGTTGCTCAACGCCTTGTTTCCCGGCGCCGATCTGCGCGTTGGCGCGATCAGCGAATCCGTGAACAAGGGACGGCACACGACCGTCGGTGCGTTGATGCTCCCGCTTCCGGGCGATGATGGATACGTCATCGATACACCCGGCTTGCGCGAGGTCGGATTATGGTCGCTGCCGCCCGACCAGCTCGCCCGCTGTTTTCCGGAGATGGGCGGTTTGGCCGACAACTGCCGATTCGGCGATTGTCGCCATGTCGGCGAGCCGGGTTGCGCCGTGCGAGAGGCGATTCGTACGGGCGCGGTTAGCCGCGAACGCTACAGCAGCTACGTGCAGCTGCTCGAGGAGCTCGAAGCCGGGCACTGAGCTTGGACCGGAGTCACCACGATCCGCGTTCGCCCGCCAGCTCGATCACCTTGCTCAATCGGTCCGCCGCGTGGCGCCAGTTCACCTGAATGGCGAGCTCGGCGTCGTCGGCCCGGCCTTCTTCGATCGCGGCGATGATGATGTCGTGCTCGTACACCGACGTGCGGATGTCTCCCGTCAGCATGCTGATATACATGCGGATGTAGCGCTCCGCTTGCGGCTTCACCGCGTCGTGGAGCGCGAGAAGACGCGGGCCGGCGCTCGCCTCGACCAGCCGGCGATGGAATCGCTCGTCCGCATCGTACAGGCTGCTGTGATCGATCGGGGTGGCTTTCCCGGCGCGATGGAATTCGGTGTTCAGCGCCTTGAGGTCGCGCACCAGATTTCGCCGGTCCGTCGGCGCCACGAGCGCCGCTCCGCGTGCGCCCATTCCCTCGAGCGCGCCCACGATGTTGAGGAGCTCGTACACGTCGTCCCGCGTGAGCGGCGCAACGGTCAGACGCGACTGCTGGGCGCCCGGCGACCCGATGACGTACCCTTCCTGCTGCAGTCGCTGCAGCGCCTCCCGAACCGGCGTTCGGCTCACGCCAAGTCGCGTGGCGATTTCCGTTTCGACGATTCGGCTACCAGGCGCGACAAGCCCTTCCACGATTAGATCGCGCAGACGGGAATAGACCTGTTCCGGGCGCGATCCGTGTGGTGCGTCGGCAGCGCTTCCCAGTGGAAGCTCGGCGGTGCGTCCATCGCCTGTCGCGGCGGCGCGAGAGGCGTTCTTTCGTGGTGGGATCATGACGAGGGCAATATACTGGCGCGCGGCGCGGATCGTAGCAACCCAGCGGCGGTTGCTCGCCGGCTGGCCACGGGCGACATTCTGACTCGATGACGACCCAGACTCTCCTCGCCATGCCGACATGAGTTGGGCTCTCGACGAGTTCTTCGCCGCGGTCGAGGACGAGTTCGGCGTCGCCGCCGGCGACGAGGAATTCCTCGAAACGCCGGGGGCGGTGGTCGAGTTCATCCTCGACAACACGACGCCGCCCGACGGCATGGACGACGACGAGCATCGTGAGCACGTGACCGGCGTGCTGGGCGAGATCATGGCTCGAACGCTCGGGATAACGCGCTACAGCGACGACTCGCGGTTCATTCAGGACCTCCACGTGAGATGACCGAGCGCCGGATTCTCCTCGCCGACGCCGATGCATTCTTCGTCGCCGTGGCGCGAATGGTCGACCCCGGCGGGGCGGGCAAAGCGCCGTTGCTCATCGTCGGCGGTACCCGCGAGAGTCGCGGCGTGGTCTGCTCGGCGTCGTACGAGGCGCGGAAGTATGGCGTTCGATCCGCGATGCCGATTGCGCGGGCGCTTCGCTTGTGCCCGGACGCGATGTGCGTACCCGTGCCGCGGCGCGCATGTGGTGAGAAGAGTCGGCAGATCCGCGCCGTGCTGGAGCGGTTCGCCCCGGTGGTCGAGGGCGCGAGCATCGACGAATGGTATCTCGATCTCGGCGGAACGGAGGGCGTGTACCGCCACGAATCGCTCGCCGTCACTGCGGCCCGCATGCGTGACAGCGTCATCGCGACGACGAACTTGTCGGTGTCCATTGGCGGCGGCACGACCAAATTGGTCGCCAAGCTGGCCGTCGAGCGCGCGAAGCCAAAGCCGGGCAGCGACGGCACCGGCGTGTACGTCGTCTCCCCTGGCGACGAACGACGATTTCTGGAAACGATCGACCTGGCCGACATTCCGATGATCGGTCCGCGCTTTCAGGAGCGCCTCGCGAAGCTCGGGATGCGCACCGTGCCCGACGTGCTGCAATACGATGCGGCCACGCTCGCCCAATGGCTGGGCGCCCGCGAAGCGGCGTGGCTGTACGATCGCGTGCGCGGCGTCGATCCGCGCGAGGTCGAAGCGCATGGCGACGCCAAAAGCATCAGTCGCGACGAAACCTTTTCGACCGACATCGACGACGAAGATGTGTTGGCTCGCGAGCTTCTCGGTCTCGTGACCCGTGCCGCGGCCGACCTCCGCGCCGACGCCCTCACGGCGCGCACCGTCAGCGTTCGGATCCGCGACCACGACTTCAAGACGCGCCGAGCAAGTCGAACGCTCGACGAACCCGTGATCTCCGATCGCGTGATTCTCGAGATTGCGCGGCGGCTGCTGTCGAAGCTACGGCGAGCCAGGCGCGTTCCCGCCCGTCTCCTGGGTGTGAGTCTGTCGTCGCTGGCCGGAGACGCGACGGTCGACCAGCTCACCCTGTTTCAGCGCACCGACTCCGAGATCGCCGAGACCGATCGCGACCGTGTCATCGCCCGGACGGTCGATCGAGTCAGGGCCAAGTTTGGCGAAAAGGGGATTTTTCCGGCGGGGCTGGCCGATTGATGCTCCCCCTATCCGACCTGGACCAACAAAAACCATAATACGCGGATCATGCCACTCCGAGCCGGTCAGGGAATCCGACGAAGGCTTCCAATGGTCGCGGTGTGCCCGGCCACGCCGGGAAATCCGTCGCCGTGAACTCGACTCGTTTTCGCAGCCTCACGGATCCCGAGAGTCTTCGCGAGTTCGCCAAGAACCTGCGAGAGGGCATCTACATCACGACGCTGGATGGCCGCATCCTGGACGCGAACCGGGCCTTTCTCGAGATGATGGGCGTGCGTTCGCTCGCCGACCTGGACGAGTACGATGCGTCGAAGCTGTTCGTCGACCCAACGCGCCGAACCGAGGAGATGGCGCAGCTCGAGCGCGAAGGCTCGATACGCGAGTTCGAGATCGCGCTGCGCTGTCCCGACGGACAGGCGCGAACGGTCGTCGACACCTGCTACATCATCCGCGATCCCGACACGAACGAAGCCTTCATACACGGAATCCTCGTCGACATCACGTCGCGCAAGCAGCTCGAGGCGAGACTCATGGAGATGAGTACTCGCGATGCGCTCACCGGCGCCCTCAATCGGCGCTACTTGGCCGAGGTCGACCAGGCTCTGGCCCGCAGCCCGGACACGGCCTGCGGCGTGATCTTCGTGGACATCGATCACTTCAAGGTCTACAACGACCGCTGGGGACATCAGGAGGGCGACGACGTCCTCAAGCGCATGGCCCTGTTTCTCATGCGGTCCGTCCGGTCGGAGGAAGCCGTGCTTCGAGTCGGCGGCGATGAGTTTGTCGTCATCCTCGGCAACGCTGATCACGAACAGACGAGGCTCGTCGCCGACCGGCTCCGCGCCGACGCGCTCGAGCGGGCTCCCGTGCCGTTCTCGCTCGGATGGGCCGCACGTGAACCGGCGGAGTCGCTGCAGGACATGCTCGATCGCGCCGACGCCGGGATGATGGCCGTGCGCGTCGTCAAGCGCAAAACCGACCCGCGCCAGCAACGGCCGCAACGACCGCCGGGCTAGCCAGCGCGATTGCTATTCCACACGCGGCCTTTGCGACCCGCGATCTCCTCCATCGTTCGGCCGCTCGCGACCGAGGTCATCTCTTCGGCGACGACGTCGTAATCCGGGTCGGCCCGGTCGTCGCGGTGCTTGATCAACAGCCACTGTGCGCGTCCGTCCTCGCCTCGCCGCATGCGCACCAGCACCCATCCGCCGTCGAGTCGCTTGCCGTGCAGAACCAGCTTGAGATCTCCGCGCTCGTACCCCTCGCGCAACGCTTCGACCCCGCCGCCACCTTCGGGCTCGTACGTTCCGCGATCCCACAGCATGACGGTGCCCCCGCCGTATTCTCCCTTCGGAATCGTCCCCTCGAAGGTGTTGTATTCGATCGGGTGGTCCTCGACCTCCATCGCCAGGCGTCGCGTACCCGGATCGTAGCTCGGTCCCTTGGGAATCGCCCAACTCTTCATGACGCCGTCGAGCTCGAGACGAAAGTCGAAGTGCAGATGGCTCGCCGCGTGTTTCTGGATCACGAACTTCAGCGCGCGGGCCGACCGCCGGCGCGTCGCCTTGCCTGCCGGCTCCGCTGTCTTCGCGAAGTCTCGCTTACGCCTGTACTCGGCAAGCGGCTTCGACTTGGATGATGGACGTTTGCGCGTCGGCATGCTTCCCCGACGGGCAAGCCACATGCCCCAGGCATTGCGTCACGCACCCTTGTTTTGACTGATTGTGATCATCGCGACACCGCCGAGGATGATTGCGGCCGCACCGAGGGTTCTCGCCGTTACGGGCTCTCCGGCAATCGCCCAACCCAGAAAGACCGCTACGACCGGATTGACGTAGGCGTACGTCGACGCCTTGGCGGGGCTGACGGCGCGCAACAAGTAGATGTAGGCCGTGAAGCCCACGAGCGAGCCGAAAGTCACGAGGTAGAGCCAACCAAGCCACGACGCGAGCGACACGTGGGCGGGATGCAGGTTTCTGGGCTCGCCGGCGACGATACCAATCAGGATCAGGATGACGCTGCCAGCGATCATCTGCAGTCCGGTCGACATCACGGCGGAACTTGGCAGCGCCCCGTATCGGTTGTAGACGGATCCGGCCGCCCAGGCGAGCGATGCGAAGATCAGTACGGCCGCCGCCATGCGGTCCACATCGCCATGCCCCACGAGCGTGCCCGGTCCAATCAAGACGACTAGCCCAGCCAAGCCAACGAATACACCCCCTATCACGCTGGCGCTGGGGCGCGTTCCATGTGGGCGGAGCCAGTCGACGATGACCATCCACAGCGGCACGATTGCCACGAGCAGCGCGGCGAGCCCGGAGGGCACGCGTTGCTCCGCCCACGCGACAGCGCCGTTCCCGATTCCAAGCAGCAATAGGCCGGTCACGAACGCGTCTCGCCACTCCGCCTTCGCCGGCTTCGGCTCGCCAGTCGAGCGCGACCATACGTAGAGCACGACGCCGGAAACCAGGAAGCGCGCGCCGACCATGAGGAAGGGCGGAATGGTCACCACGGCGTAGCGGATCGCGAGATACGTCGATCCCCACACGAGGTAGAC
>Ga0157370_10001812_pt1 | contig 26345 bp, 27 predicted proteins | sample C35metaG_FD_113463 | JGI IMG/M metagenome (GOLD analysis project Ga0157370, IMG submission 113463) | Corn rhizosphere microbial communities from Kellogg Biological Station, Michigan, USA - C3-5 metaG | ecosystem: Host-associated > Plants > Roots > Rhizosphere > Soil | place: USA: Michigan...
CATTCATCGCGGTCTGCGTGAACCCGGTGATGCTGACGCATCCGGCGCCAGCGATCGCGTCAGCTCAGTTCACGCGCTCCACCACTCCACATGCGACCGGCAGCGAGGGGACGTATGTACCGCCGACGAACGCACCATGGAGTACCATGGTCTTCAACTCGAGATCTGACGGGCTGAACGCGAGATCGGCGGACGCGAACGACGCGTGATACTGAATGGACCCCGCGGAGTTGGTTGGAGTGGGAAAGGGCGTGAGGTTGAGCTGGACCGGTCCGTAGAATGGAAGCCCTTCCGCAAATGTGAGCACTCCATCGTCGCCTGCTGCTGAGGGCGGCGGGCAGGTGGCGTCCGTTCCATCGGTGAAGCCGTGGATGTGCTGCACGTGCTGAAGGTCGGGAATGTGACCCACCGCCTGCAGTTGGACGACGAGATCGCTGCCGCGGACCGCCAGTGTCGCGGTTCCGTGCACGCCGGAATTGTTCAGCGGCGCGAGGCTGACCCGGAAAATGGCGACGGCGGGACCGCTCTCGGCTCCCTGTGTCTGCGCTCCGGGTGGTTGAGAGACACTGGTGTTGGCCGAGGCATCGGTGGGCTGGACCGGCTCGTCGTGACAGGCCACCGCGAGGAGCAGAGCCGGAAGGAGCGTGGCGATAGCGAGTGCGCGTGACTTCATGACCGCCTCCGGAAAGAAAGCCTGGCGGGTGCAGACTGCGCCCGCCGTGAACTACACTCGATCCGATGAAGTCAGTACAAACTGCCTGGCGGCAGCCTGAGTTCCGTGGGCCGCCTCGCCTCTGAAAGCCGGCGGCACTCGCGCACTGCCGTGTCCGGCGGGATATTCTCTCCCCATGCGCGAGATCGCACGTCGACTGCTCCTCCTCTTTTCGGTGTCGTGCCTGCCGGTTGCGCTCACGGCCCAGGCAGCCGTGCCCGTGACGATCCAGGGGCTCGGTACCGTCGCCTTTCCGGTTGTCTCGCATTCCAGCGCGGCGGACACGCAGTTCGTGCGCGGCGTACTCCTGCTGCACCTCTTCGAGTACGACGAGGCGGCGGCTGCGTTTCGCCATGCGGAGCGCCTGGACGCCACCATGGCCATGGCGTACTGGGGCGAGGCCATGACGTATACGCATCCCGTGTGGGATCAGCAGGACCTTCCGGCAGCGCGCGCGGCGCTCGCGAAGCTCGCCGCGACGGCGCGCGCGCGTGAAGCGACGGGCGTCACGCCACGCGAGCGCGGCTACCTGCACGCCGTCGACATCCTGTACGGCGATGGACCAAAGGCACGGCGCGATACGCTGTACGCGCAGGCCATGGGTGCGCTCCTCGCCGCCAACCCGCACGACGACGAGGCCCGCGCGTTCTACGCGCTCTCGCTGATGGGGCTGAGCCAGGGCGTGCGCAACGTGCCCACCTACCTGCACGCTGCCGCGATCGCCGAGAGCGTGTACGCACGGAACCCGCGGCATCCGGGCGCGGCGCACTACTGGATTCACGCGCTGGATGATCCGGAGCATGCCGCCGCCGCGCTCCCCGCCGCCCGGGCGTTGTCGAAAATCGCGCCCGACGCCGATCATGCGCAGCACATGACCTCGCACATCTTCATGGCACTGGGCATGTGGCCGGACGTGGTTCGTGCCAACGAGAACGCCATGCGCGTGGTGGATGCCGCGCTGGCGGCTCACGGGCGCGGTCCCAGATTCTGCGGGCATTACAACTTCTGGCTCGAGTACGGATACCTCGAGCTGTCGCGAGTGGACGACGCTCGCGCCCTGATGGAGCGGTGCCAGCGCCAGGCCGAGGCGGCGTGGACGGCCGCGAAAGCCGGCCAGTACGATCCGGACAATTCACCAATGGCGTCGGCCGTGACGATGTGGAGCCGCTACGTCCTGGACACGCAGGACTGGTCGGACACGGTCGCACAGTGGACGCCATCACTCGCCGGCGCCCCGGCGGCGCACGCCACCTGGGAATTCACGCGCGGCCTTGCCGCTGCGAAACGCGGAGACACCGCGACGGCCCGGATCGCCCTTGCCGCATTCGAGGAGGACCGGGCCCGGTTGTCACGCACCATTACCGCTGAGCGGGAACCCGACCCCAACGACGCGGAGTACCTGAAGCGGCTCGGTGTTCTTGATCTGGAACTGCAGGCCCTCACGCAATTCAGAGGGCAGAGAGCGGACGCCACCGCCGCCCTGACATTGCTGCAGCGCGCGACGGCGCTCGAGGATTCCATGGCCTATGCGTTCGGGCCGCCCAACGTGGACAAGCCGTCGCACGAGCTCTACGGCGAGGTGCTGTTGAGCATGAAGCGCTACGCAGCGGCGAAGCACGAATTCCAGATGGCGCTCGGCCGTGCGCCGGGACGGGAGTTGGCGCGGCACGGCCTCGCGAGCGCGCAGGCCGCGATGCATGCGCGGCGTTAGCCGTCAATCACCGGCGACGCGTTCAGCTCCGCACGACGCTGCCGAGCGGCCGCACGTCCGCGCCAGTAGATCACGCCGCCGATCAGCAGGAACACGGTTGTCCCTCCCACGACTTTTGCGAGGAACAGTAGCGCCTGCTCGCCGCCTTCGGGCGGGATTCCGGCCAGGATCATCGCGAACGCGGTCATGAGCAGACCGCACATGCCAAACACGAACGCCGTGAGCCGCCCGCCGGGAAGGCGCGCGTATGCGTCTCGAGCCGCCGACGACAGGATGGCGGCGTTCGCCGTCGCGCGGGTTCCCACCGCGAACTGGAGCAGAAAGATCAGGAACAGGTACAGGTAGGGGATGAAGTACAGCAGGATGTTCGTGTCGAGCAGAACCAGATAGGCGCGCTCCACGGTGGTGCCCTTCCCGAGCAGGGAGATGACGAGCAGGACGCTCGCCAGCACCGCGGGGACGATCATGGCGATGTACGGCGTGCCATACCGGGGGTGGAGTTTGCCGAACGCGCGCGGGAAGTAGCGATCCAGGCCGATGACGAACGCGACGCGTGCGGGCCCGACGAGCCACGCGCCGACGCCACCGAGATTGCCGATGGTGTACATGGCCGCCGCGGCCGCCGCGAGCCAGCCGAGTCCCGGCGAAATGCGCGTGGCTCCGACGGAGACGCCCTGGATGAAGCCCGCCGCGAGATTGACGTGATCGCTGGGGACGAGCCACAGCATCGCGCCGGAGCCAAGGATGTACGCCAGGGCGATGAGCGGTGCAGCGATGATGACGGCGCGCGGCATCGTGCGTGCCGCGTCCTGCACCTCGTCGCCCATGGAAGACGACAGTTCCAGCCCGGCGAAGGCGAAGGCGATGGTCGCCCAGAGATTGAGCGTCGCGAGACTGGACAAATTGGGTGTGAGCGAGGCGCGAGTGATCGGCGTCGCCGGTGACCCGTGAAACACGGCGACGCCACCCAGTGCGATCAACATGACTGCCGGGAGATACGTACCCAGTGCGCCAATGTTCTGCAGCCACTTGCCGCGGCCGGTGCCAATGACGTTCACCGCCACGGCCGCCCAAAGGGCGATCAGCGTAGCCGACAGGACATACGTGCGATTGTCCGCCAGGCCGCTCTCACCCCGGCCAATGGCCCAGGTGGCAATGACGGCAGTCGAGATGAGGAGATTCGGATAGAACAGGACGTTGTTGATCCAGTAGCACCATCCGCAGAGAAAGCCGTGACCCTCGCCAAGCGTCTCGCGGGTCCAGGTATAGATCCCCCCTTCACTGGGGTAGCGCGCCGAGAGGGCGAGCACGACGAGCCCCTGCGGGACAAAGAACAGTGCGGCGGCGAGAACCCAGAGTACGAGCGTGCCGGGACCTGCCCGGGCAGCCGTGGCCAGCCAGCGCAGGCCGAGCACAGCCACGAGATTGAACAGCACGACATCGCGAAGGCGAAGCACACGACGCGGTGCGGCCGACTGCGTGGCGTCACTCAAGGGGAAGGCCCCCGGGCAATGAGAGAATCGCGTCGACGGGAACGGTCGAGCCAACCGCCGCCGCCGCGACGGCGAGGTGGGTTGGGGGACGCGGGACAGGACAACCTAGCGTCAAACCCGGCCGTGGCAAGACGCACCGGTCGCGGGATCGGCGACGCATGTGAAGCGTGGCAGCGCTGCCTCGTGCGGCCGTTTCGCGCGCGTGATCGGTTTGCGCTACCTCACGTCCTTCCCGCGCCTCTCGTAACGAACGCCATCAGCGGTTCGGCGCCGGGTTCGGCGCCGCGGGCGCGGCGTGGCTACCCGTCCACTTCTTCAGCCACGCGTTCACGGTATCGTGCCACTCTACGCTGTTATGCGGCTTCAGCACCCAGTGATTCTCATCGGGAAAGGTGAGGAATTCGCTGGGAATGCCACGGCGCTGCAACGCCGTAAACGCGCCGAGCCCCTGCGTGATGGGAATGCGGAAATCGTGGCCGCTGTGCACCACCAGCATCGGAACGCGCCAGTCCTTCACGTGATCCAGCGGATTGAACTGCTCGTAGCTCTCCGGATGCTCGTACTGCGTCCCGCCATTCTCGTGCTCCTCGAACCACAGCTCGTCCGTGTCGTAGTACATGGCGCGGGTGTCGAACACGCCGTCGTGATCCACGAGACATTTCCACGGCTGGTTCCACACGCCCGCAATCCAGTACGTCATGTAGCCGCCGTAGCTGGCGCCGAGCGCACCGGCGCGACCACCGTCAAGAAACGTGTACCGGCCCAGTGCCGCGGCCCAGCCACGCTTGAGGTCCTCGAGCGGCTTCCCGCCCCAGTCACCGGAGATGGAATTCGTGAATGCCTGTCCGAAGCCGGTGGATCCGTGAAAGTTGATCGTCACCACCGCGAAGCCCTGGCCGGCGTACGTCTGCGGATTCCAGCGATAGCTCCAGCCGTTGTCCATGGCGCCCTGCGGGCCGCCGTGAATGATGAAGGCGACCGGGTAGGTCTTCCCTGGCTGAAAGCCGACAGGCCGCACGACGTACCCTTGCACGGTCTCGTCGTGCCAACCCTTGAAGGTGAAGAACTCGTAGTCCCCCATTCGGGCACTGGCCAGGTCGGTCGCATTGAAGTGCGTGACCTGCTTCAGTGTGCCAGGGTGTGATCCGTTTGCGCTGAGATCGAGTGTGTACAGGTCCGCGGGGTGCTTGAGATCGTCGCGCGCGAGGAGGAGCGTGCCGTTGGCCAGCGAATAGCCGCTCACCGTACCGCCACCAACGAGCCGGCGCACCGCGCCGGTCGCCGCATCGATCGCGAAGAGGGCATGCTGGCCCTCGTCGTCGGCCGTGGCGTACAGCGTCCTGCCATCGGCCGAGATGGACAGCCCGCCCGGCGAGCGATCCCACTTCGGATCCACCTCGTGCGTCGCGCCGGTGGCGAGGTCCATGGCCATGATCGCGAAGCGGTCGGACTCGAAGCCCGGCGTCTTCATGGCCAGGTAGTAGAGCGTCTTGCCGTCGCGCGCCGGCACCGGATACGCGTCCCACGCCGTATTGGCGGCGGTGAGGTTGCGCGGTGCGGCGGAGCCGTCCGCGGGCACACTGTACACATCAAAGTTGGTTGACCACGGCTCGGTGGTGCCGGCAATGCGAACGCCGAAGTATACGGTCAGGCCATTCGGCGAGAACGCGACCTCGCTCAAATCGCCAAACGGCTTGCTCGGCACATCGCCATCGATGCCGCGGCTCAGGAGCGTTGGCTCCGCGGGCACCGGTCCGCTGCCGTCAAGGGCGGCGGCAAGGAGCTGGTTGCGCCGGCCATCCGCCCAGGTATCCCAGTGCCGCACGAAGAGCCTGGTGTACAGTGTGCCGCTGGCCTTGTCGTGCTCGCGGGCATCGAGCCGCTGCGCCGTGCAGGCGAGCGTGGCGCAATCGGTGAACACGGCATATGACAGCAGCACGCGCCGGCCGTCCGGCGAGAGCAGATAGTCGTTCACATCCAGCGGCGCGCGGGTGACCTGTACGGGTGCCGCATGTGCGCCGAGATCCAGACCGTTCGCACCGGAGAGGTCGACGCGCCACAACTGCTCCACGTCATTCGCCGGCGCCAGGAAATAGAGACTGCGCCCATCCGCGGACCAGCGCGCCGAGGAGCCGGCAGCGACCACTTTCACGGGCTCGGCGCTTCCGCGCAGATCGCTGGCGTAAATGGCACTGACGCCCCTGTTCGCGGCGTACTCGGTACTGCGCACCGAGTACGCGGCATAGTGGCCATCCGGCGACAACCGGGGGTCGCTCACCCGATCCATCGTCACGAGGTCGTGAACAGTGAACGGATGCGGCGCGTGGACGGCGGACATCGTGGAATCCGCTCCCTGGGCCGCAGCGGGCGATACGGGGAGCAGCACGAGCAGCAGGACGGCAAACAGAGCTTTCATCGGATCTCCGGTCGTACGAGAGGCGGATGAAGAATCGAATCGGCCCGGCTCGATGCCGCAGCGCGTCACAGGTGCTGCGCGCAGAAAGTGCACGGCGAGCCCGGGAGGAAGTCCCGAGCGTCGCCTGGCCTCAGGCCGCTCTCGCGTAGATGCCGGGAGCGTTCTCGCGGACGGTACGACGCGCGTTCATCCACACGAAGCCGGCCACGATGAAGGCGAGCGCGAAGAGCTGTGCCATGGTCAGGCCGCCGAAGAAGCGGTCATCCTTGGCGCGCAGGAATTCCACCAGGAAGCGCTCGATGCCGGCAAGTACCATGTAGACACCGAACAGCCATCCCTCCGCATGCTTGTGATCGCGCAGCCGCCAGAGAATGAGAAACATGACGAAGCCGAGCGTCACCTCGAGCAACTGCGTGGGATAGACCGAGAGCACGGTGTTCGCCGTTGCGCCCGCGGGAATGGGCGTTCCGAACATCGCGTGCATGTTGCCCGCGGTGGACGGCGGCGAGCCATCCGGAAAGCTCACGGCGAAGATGGAATTCCATGGGCGTCCATAGTCGTCGCCAACGGCCCAGCATCCGGTGCGTCCGATGGAGTACGCCGCCGCGATCCCGATGCCCGCGACGTCCGCGATGCGCCAGAGATTCAGCTTCCGGTGCCAGACGACGAAGGCCACCGCAATGATGCCGCCGATGAGCCCGCCCCAGAACACGAAGCCGGCGCGGCTCCAGAGCATCGTGATGTCGTGCATCAGGATCACATAATAGATCTTCGCGCCCAGCAACCCGCCAATGACGGCGGCGAAGATCAGATCACCGATGGGCTCGGGGTCGTGGCCGCGCCGCGCCAGCTCGCGCTGGCAGATCACCTGTGCGATGGCGAAGGCGAGCAGCACCGCGATGCCGAAGCCGGTGAACGCGAAGCGCCCGAAGTGAACGACAAAGGGGTGATGAACGATCATGCAGGCACGAGTCCAGGCAGTGGTGCGGCAGCATACGCGTTGAGATCGAGCGGGGCCCGTTCGCCCCGCTCGAAGTGGAAGAGCCCGGCGCGCGCGATCATTGCCGCGTTGTCCGTCGCCAGCCGGGCTGATGGAGCATAGACGGCGATGCCATCGTCCGCCAGTCGCGCGCGCATGGTGCCCACGAGGGTCTGGTTGCAGGCCACGCCGCCGCCCAGCACGACCCGGGTGCGCCCGAAGCGGGCCACGGCACGGGCCGTCTTGGCCACGAGCGTGTCGATCAGCGCATCCTGAAAGCCGCGCGCGATGTGCGCGCGTTCGGCATCCAGGTCCGTCGTACCGCGCACGGTGAGCAGCACCGCGGTCTTGAGCCCGCTGAACGAGACATCGTAGTACTCCGGATCGTCCGGACGCTGGTTGGACCGCAGCATGGGGCGCGTGAAGCGATGGCGCCCCGGCGTGCCCTCGCGCGCGAGTCGTTCCAGCGCCGGTCCGCCCGGATAGGGAAGACCGAGCAGCTTGGCCACCTTGTCGAATGCCTCGCCGGCGGCATCGTCACGAGTCGCGCCCAGCAGGCGGTAGCGGCCCCAGGCTTCGACGTCGAGCAGCATGGTGTGACCGCCCGACACGAGCAGCGCGGTGAACGGTGGAACGGCATCCCGATGCTCGAGTGCAGTCGCGAACAGATGCCCTTCCATGTGGTGCACGCCGACGACGGGAATGCCTCGCGCGAACGCGTACGCCTTGCCGAAGCTCAGTCCCACGAGCAGCGCGCCGACGAGTCCGGGCGCATGGGTCACCGCAACGGCGTCCAGCGCATCCGGGGCGACGCCGGCGTCCGCGAGTGCGCGCTCCACCACGGGCGTGATCGCGGTGAGGTGCGCGCGCGAGGCGATCTCCGGCACGACGCCTCCGAACACGCGGTGCACATCCTGCGACAGGATCACGAGGGAACGCAGCGTCACCGCATCGCCCAGGGCCTCGAGCACCGCCGCGGACGTCTCGTCGCACGAGGTCTCGATGCCAAGGATGCGAGTCACTGCCCGGAGCTGTCGCGTGCCGGATGGACGGACGTGATGGGCGTACGAATGCGGACGGCATCCGGCGTCACGTGGACGCCAAGCCCGGCGGTATCGAGGGGCACGGCGCGCGAGAGCGTGTCGCGCACCACGAGTCGCTGTCGCACGGTGCGGATTTCCACGACATCATGCACGGCCGCGCGCGGGCCGCGCACCAAAACACTGTCGGGATCAGCGCGCGGTGCGCCGGTCAGGCGCAATCCGCTGTCGGCCACGACATCGAGCGCCAGGCGCACCGGAACGTAGCGGGAGCCGGCCACAGCGAACTTGAGCTCCACCTGGCGCGGCCGGACGTCGCGCACCCGCGCATCGATGTTGCCCGGCACGTCCACTTCGTTGGGGCGCAGATCGAACACCACCGATTCCGGCGTGTCCCGCCCGACGACGCGGCGGATCACCGGCGTCTCCGCGTACAGCTTGAGCAGGTCGCGTCCGCGGCCCACCACGAGCGCCTGCACGCTGGGCATGCTGTCACGCAGCGCGACGGTGGAATCCATGATGAGCGCCAGCCGCACGTCCACCCATTCCTCGGTGGGCTCCTCCGCGCTCACGACGAGCCAGAGCACGAGTGCGAAGAAAATCGCCGCGAGCTTGAGCGGCCACCCTTCCATCACCGCGGAGCGGAGCCGCTGCTTCCACGAGCGCACGCGTACGGGTACGGGCTGCGGCATTCAGCTGGCCGGTTCGCGGAGCAGCGACTGAATGAGCGCGCGGTTGGCGTCCGAGTCCCACTCGGTGGCGCCGATCACCTTCTTCCGGATCACGCCGTCGCGCCCGATGATGAACGTCTCCGGCACGCCGGTGGTCTGATAGCGCGTCTTGATGGCCCCGGTTTCGTCGTGCAGGATCTCGAACGACAGGCCGTACTGGCGCGCGAAGTCACGAATGGCCTGCTCGTTACCGGGATCGTCGATGCTGACCGCGACGATCCTGAGCCCGTCCGGCCCGAGCGCGCGCTGGAGCTTCTCGATGCCCGGCATCTCGATGCGGCATGGCGCGCACCACGTTGCCCAGATGTTGAGCAGGACCACCTGGCCGCGATAATCTCCGAGCGAGCGTGCCCGGGCCGGCGTGGCGATGGTCTGTGCGTGGAAGTCGGGCGCGCGCGAACCCACCGACACGGGGAAGAGCTCGTCGCCCATGATGCGGGTGGCCGCGAACAGCACGCCGCCGGCCACGAGCACGAACAATCCCACGATGGACCACTGCTGCCTGACCGTCATGCCGTCTCCATGCAGAGGAGCCTCAGCGCCGCGATCTCCGCCTTCGGATCGGGAGCACCGAACACGGCGTGCCCCGCCACCACGGCGTCCGCACCGGCGCGCCACACCGATGTGATCGTGTCGCGATTGATCCCGCCATCCACCTCGAGGACGGCGTGGCTGCCGGCGGCGTCGAGCAGCGCGCGCGCCTGCCGTAATTTGGCGAGCGAATGCGCAATGAACGACTGGCCGCCAAACCCCGGATTCACGGACATGATGAGCAGCAGGTCCAGATCGGACGCGACGTCGCGCACCATCTCCAGCGGCGTGGACGGGTTCACCGCGACGCCCGCCAGGCAGCCCAACTCCTTGATGCGACAGATCTGGCGATGCAGATGGGGCGCGACTTCCGCGTGCAGCGTGAGCGTCGCGGCGCCCGCCGCGGCAAACGTCTCGAAATACCGCTCGGGCTCCACGACCATCATGTGTACATCCAGCGGCAGCTCGGTGATCCCGCGCAGCGTCTCGATCACCTTGGCGCCGAACGTGAGATTGGGAACGAAGCGGCCGTCCATCACGTCCACGTGCACCCAGTCGGCGCCGGCCGACTCGATCATCGCGATGTCGCTGGCGAGATGCGCGAAGTCGGCGCTCAGGATCGACGGCGCGATGCGCATCGTCATGGTCGGCCGGAAATGGTGAGCGTGATGGTCGAGCCGGCGTGTGCCGCGCTGCTGGCGGCTGGCGACTGCGATACGACCGTGTTCGGCGGAAGCGCGCTCGTCGTATCCGTCGTCACCGTGCCGATCGCAAACCCGAGCTGGCCGAGCAGCACGCGGGCCTGGGCGTAGTCCTGCCCCACCACGTCGGGAACGGTCACGTCTGGCGGACCCGCGCTCACGCGGAGATTCACCGGGGATGGGACGCTCACCTGGGTACCGGAGGGTGGCGTGCTGGCGAGGACCTGGCCGTACGGCGCATCGCTCGCGGCGGTTGTCACCTCGCCGACCTCGAGTCCCGCATCCTCGAGCGTGCGCTGCGCCTGGTCGCGCGACAACCCCGTGACGCGCGGGACCGCCACCTGCTGCTCGCCCCGGCTGAGATCGAGCAAGACCGATGCGCCCTTGGAGACCGAACTGCCCGGATCGGGCGTCTGATCGAGCACCCCGCCCGTGGGGGTTGTACTGGAATAGCGCTGCTCTCCCTTGTCGGCCGACAGGCCGGCGGTCTTGAGCCGCGCAGCGGCATCCGCGTAGGACATGCCGGTGACGTTCGGCACGATGACATCGCTCGATGCCACGGCGCCGCCAGGAAAGACGAACACGCCCACGACGAGCCAGGCCAGCGCGAGCCCGGCGATTCCCGAGAGCAGGTACGGCCCGGGACCGCGCGTGAGACGGCCGGCGTTCACGCCGCCGCTCTCCGCAGGCGCGCCGCGAAGGCGCCGTCGGTGGCGTGGCGCTGCGGCAGCACGCGCAGGCGTCCGGCATCGAGCACCGTCTCCGGCACCGTGCCGGCGGGCGGTGGTTCCAGCCTGAAGGCATCGTGCTCGGCGAGAAAGCTCTCCACCTGGGCGTCGTTCTCCTCCGGCTCGAGCGAGCAGGTCGCGTAGATGAGCAGGCCGCCCGGGCGGACGAGGTCCGCGCTCGCATGCAGGATGCTGCGCTGCAGTGCGCCCATCACGGCCAGGTCGGACACCTTGAGACGCCAGCGTGCATCGGGGTGCCGGCGGAAGGTGCCGGTGCCCGTGCATGGCGCATCCACGAGCACCGCGTCCGCAGCCTGCAGCGCGGCGTGACGGGCATCGGCGACCACGGGTCGCACGGCACGCGCCTCGAGGCGGCGCACGTTGTCCACGAGTCGCTCGAGGCGCACGGGCGAGCGATCCACGGCGAGCACCGTCCCGGCCGTGCGCGAAAGTTCGAGCGCCTTGCCGCCCGGCGCGGCGCACAGATCAATGACCACGCTGCCCGGTGGCACGGCCGCGTAGCGTGTCACGAGCGTCGCGGCCGGGTCCTGCACGAAGAACAGCCCCTTGCGATACGCGCCAAGCTCCGCGAGCGACGTGCCGCCCATGAGCTGCAGACTGTCGGACACGAGCGGCGCGTCTTCCACGTGCACGCCCGCCGATTCGAGCGTGGCCTCGAGCTGTTCCCGCACGATGCCGTAGGGGCGCAGCACCGTGGGCGCCTCCGAATTGTTCGCGACGAGCAGCCGCTCGGTCTCCTGCGCGCCCCAGCGCGCGACCCAGCGGGCAACGAGCCAGCGCGGATGCGACTGTCGCAACGCCAGCAGCTCCACCGGATCGCCGCGCGCCGGCAGCTCGAGCGCGTCACGCTCGCGATCCATGCGCCGCAGCACCGCGTTGGCGAGTTTGCTGGCCCCGATGCCATGCCGCTGCTTGGCCAGCTCCACGGTCTGCGCGATGGCGGCGTACGCGGGAACGCTGTTCATGAAGAGCAGTTGATCCACGCCGAGTCGCAGCAGGTCGATGAGATCCGGATCGAGGCGGGCGAGACCACCGCGCACGCGCGCATCGAGATAGGCATCCAGCACGGCGCGACGGCGAAGCATGCCGTAAACCAGCTCTTGCGTCCAGCGCCGGTCGCGCGCGTCGAGATGGGCGGCGCGCGCCTCGAACGCGGCGTCGAGTCGCTCGCCACGGCGCAGATCCGCGCACATGTCGGCCGCCGCGCGCCGCGACTCGGTGACGCTGCTCAGGTCATGCGCCGTGCGTGCCACCTGCGACCGCGCGTCCGTCATTCGAGCATGCCCGTCGTGGGAGACGACGGGACGGCGATTTCGCGCCGTGGCATGCGGCCGGCCAGATAGGCGAGGCGTCCCGCTTCCACCGCCAGGCGCATGGCCATGGCCATGCGCACCGGGTCCGTGGCCGCGGCGAGCGCCGTGTTCATGAGAATGCCGTCCACGCCCTGCTCCATGGTCACGCAGGCATCGGATGCGGTGCCGACACCGGCGTCCACGATCACGGGTACGGTCAGCCGGCTTTTGATCGTGCGAATCGAGAAGGGGTTGAGCAGGCCGAGTCCCGACCCAATGGGCGACGCGAGCGGCATCACGCACGCGGCGCCGGCATCCTCGAGGCGCAGCGCGGTGATGAGATCATCGTTCGTATAGGCGAGCACCTTGAACCCTTCCGCCGCGAGCGTGCGCGTGGCGTCGAGCAGGCCGGTGGTGTCCGGCAGCAGCGTCTGCGGATCGCCGATCACCTCGAGCTTGACCCACTCGTTGAAGCCCGCCGCCCGGCCGAGACGCGCGTAGCGCACGGCGTCGTCCGCCGTGTAGCATCCCGCGGTGTTCGCCAGCAGGAAGTAGCGCGATGGATCGAGGTGATGGAGAATGCTCTCATCCGTCGACCGATTCAGATTCACGCGGCGCACGGCCACCGTGACCATCTCGGCGCCCGATGCCTGAATCGCGCGCATCATGTCGTCGTTCGTCGCGTACTTGCCGGTGCCCACCAGCAGCCGCGAATGGAATTCACGCCCGCCGATCACCAGCGGCGCATCCAGCATTGGCGCAACAACGGTCGTCACGTCACCCTCCTCCAACAAAGTGCACGATCTCTATCGTGTCACCGGACGCGAGCGGTTGTGCGGCATACGTGGTGCGATCGCGAAGAATCGTGCGGTTGTGTTCCACCACCACCAGGCGCGCTTCGAGCTGGAGCTCGCGCAACAGATCCGCGACGGTGGAGCCTGCGGCGATGGCGCGCGGTTCCCCGTTCACCACTGGCGTGATGATGCTCCTACGAACTGTGCCAGCGCTCATGCGCTGAAAGATACTCAATGGCGGCGCGTTCGGCATCGCGGGCGCCCCAGATGCCGCTGATCGCCGCCACGCCCCAGGCGCCGGCATCGCGCAGCGCGCTCACGTGTCCGGGTCGCACGCCGCCGATCGCGATGCAGGGAAGCGACGTGGCCGCGACGACCTCGCGGATGAGCTGCACGCCACCGCCGGGGGCGCGATCATGAGAGGCGGTCTCGTACACATGACCGACGACGATCCAGTCCGCCGGCGCGGCCGCGGCCGCCTGGCGCGCGTCGTGCACGCTCGCGCCGAGCCGAAGCGCGGCGGCTGCCTGGCGCGCGTCCGCCACCAGCACGGAACGGGTCGTGAGCTGGGCACCCCGGGCGCCGGCCGCCAGGGCGACGTCGAAGCGGTCATTCACCACGAGCCAGGCGCCGGTGCGCTGCTGCACGGGCACGAGCGCGCAGGCGAGTTCGAACAGGCGGCTGGAGCCAATGCGATACCCGCGTACGTGGAGCGCCCCGCGCGCACCGACCGCCTGCATCACGCCGCGCGCGCGATACAGGAAATCCGGCTGCAGCAGGATCTCGTCGGTGGTGACCGCGTGAAGCACCGGAACCGGCAATGGGGAACGGGACACCGGGCCATGCCCCATGTCCAGACGTCCATTGCCCGCCGTCATCATTCCAGCAGATCGCCGACCGCCACACCGCGGCCGCGGGCCCACTCGTTCACGCTCATGCGCTTCCGCCCCGAGGGGTGCGCTTCCGTCACGCGCACCGTGCCCTCCGCGCAGGCGACGAGCATGCCGCCGGCATCCAGGGCGAGAATCTGGCCGGGCAGCGGGCGGCCGGCGTCGTCCGTCGGATCGCTCTCGACGGCGCCGAACAACTTCACCTGCGAGCCCCGCAGCGAGGAGAAGGCGCCCGGTTTCGGATCGTACGCCCGAATGCGCCGCGCCACGGCGCCACAGCCGTCGTTCCAGGAAATCCGTGCCATCTCGCGCGTGATCTTGCCCGCGTACGTCACGGCGGCTTCGTCCTGCGGGTGCTCGCCAGCCTGTCCGAGCGAGAGCAGTGTGACTGCCTCAACGAGCGCGAGAGCCCCGAGCTCCGACAGCCGAAGCTCGAGCTCGCCATAGGTCTCGTCGGCGGCGATGGGTGTGCGCGCCTGCAGGATGATCGGCCCCGCATCGAGCGCGGGCACCATGCGCATGATCGTCACGCCCGTTTCGACGAAGCCGTCGCGGATCGCTGCCTGAATTGGTGACGCCCCGCGCAGACGCGGGAGCAGCGACGCGTGCACGTTGATCGTGCCCATGGGTGGAAGCTCGAGCAGATCGCGCGGCAGGATGTGACCGTACGACGCAACCACCGAGATGTCGGGTGCCCACGTGGCGATCTCACGGTGCAGCAGCTCGCCGCGCGGGCGCTCGGGCTGCAGGACCGGGAGGCCTTCGGCGAGTGCCACGGCCTTCACCGGCGGCAGGATCAACTCGGCATGCGCCCGCCCCGCGAGCTGGTCGGGGGGCGTGATCACACCGATCACTTCAAACCCTTCACCAAGCAGCGCGCGCAGCGATGGGACAGCGAAATCGGACGTGCCCCAGAAGAGAACGCGCACTAGAGCTCCTCGTCCGACCGACGGCTGCCGCCTGCCTTCTCCGGTTCAACGGTACGAATGAGCGAGCGGTCGCCCTGTCGCTGCTTGTCCCACTTCGCAAGCGCCGCACGGCGCTTGACCACACTCAGATAATCGATGAAGAGACGGCCGTGCAGATGATCGATCTCGTGCTGCAGACAGCGCGCGAGCAGGTCCGTGGCATCCACCTCGTACGATGCGCCGGTGATGTCCTGGGCCCGCACCACGACGTGCTGTGCCCGTTCGACGTCTCCGTAGATGTCCGGGATCGAGAGGCACCCCTCCTCGCCCTTCTGCCTGCCTTCCGCCTGCAGGATGGCGGGATTGATCACGACGAGCGGCGTGTTGTCCACGTCCACGACGGTCAGCCGTTCCAGCCGGCCCACCTGGTTGGCGGCCAGACCGATGCCGCGCGCCGCGTACATCGTCTCGAACATGTCGTCCACGAGGCGGCGCAGCTCGTCGGTGATCGTCTCGACGGGCCGCGTCTCCTGCCGGAGCACCGGGGAACCGAGCACGTGGATGTCGAGCAGGCTCACGCCGCGGGGCTCGCCTGTGAAACCCGCGTCACGACACGCGCAATGCGCCCGCGCTCGACCACCAGACGCGACTCGGCAGACTTGATGGTGATGCGGTCCTCCATGGTCTGCGTGGGCGTTCCGTCCTTGACGGTTTCCTTGATGTAGATCACCTCGGCCACGATACCGCCGGCGGTGACGATCTCATCGCCCTTCTTGAGATCACGAAGCGCCTGCTCGTGCTGGCGCTTCTGCTTCTGCTGGGGGCGAATGATGATCACCCAGAAGAGCAGGAAGATGAAACCGATCTGCAGCGCGATGCCGGTGAGGCCACTGAGGCCGCCTGACGGCGCCTGAATGGCATGGAGCAGGAACGGAGAGAGAGCGGTCATGGCACCGGGACGGATGCGGAGTGATGACGGGCGAGCCAGTCGCGGCTCCATCCGTCGAAGGTCCCTCCCGCGATCGCGGCGCGCGCCTGGCGCATGAGGGTACCCAGGAAATGTACATTGTGCAGAGAGAGAAGGCGGAGTCCCAGCACTTCATCGGCCGCGAACAGATGCCGGATGTATGCGCGGCTGAAGCGGCGGCACGTCGAGCAGTCGCACGTCTCGTCGAGCGGCCTGGCGTCCAGGCGCAGGCGCGCATTGCGCACGTTGAGACGGCCGTCGCTGGTGAAGGCCGTACCGGTCCGGCCCATGCGCGTGGGCGCGACGCAGTCGAAGAGATCGACGCCGCGCCGAACGGCCTCCAGCAGATCCGCCGGAAATCCGACACCCATGAGGTAGCGGGGATGTGTGCGCGGCAGCGCCTCGTTCACGACGTCCAGCATCTCGTACATGGCCGGCTTTGCCTCGCCCACGGAGAGGCCACCGACGGCGTAGCCGCGCCAGGGCCCCATGTCGGCGATGGCGCATGCCGCGTCGTGGCGGAGATCAGCGTGAATGCCGCCCTGGACAATGGGGAAGAGGGCCTGGGGAGAATCGCCGCGCTCGGCGGCCGCTGCTCGCGAACGCGCCAGCCACCTGAGGCTCCGCTCGCTCGCATCCTTCGCCGTCGCGTGATCCGACTGACCGGGAATCACGTGATCGAACTGCATGATCACGTCCGCGCCCAACGCCTGCTGCATGGCGATCACGCCTTCAGGAGTGAAGAAGCGGCGGGACCCGTCCACGTGGCTGCGAAACTCCACGCCTTCCTCGGTCACCTTGCGCAGTCCTTCGAGCGAGAACACCTGGAAGCCGCCCGAATCGGTGAGGATCGGACCGTCCCATCCCATGAACCGGTGCAGCCCGCCCATCGCGCGCACGACGGCTTCGCCGGGGCGCAAGTGCAGATGATAGGTGTTCGCGAGAATCATCTGCGCGCCGGCGGCGCGGACCTCGCCGGGGTCCAGCGTTTTCACGGTTGCGTTGGTGCCCACGGGCATGAACGCCGGCGTTTCCACCGGACCGTGCGGTGTGGTGAAGACGCCGGCGCGCGCGGGGCCGCACTCGGCGTGAACGGAAAAGGCGAACGAGTCGTCGGACATGCGGTCACGAGGTCGCGCGGCGCACCGCGCGCGTCAGAGGATCACCATCGCGTCGCCGTATGAATAGAACCGGTATCCCGTCGCCACGGCCTCGCGGTAGGCGCGCATGGTGAGATCGAATCCGGCGACCGCTGCCACGAGCATGATGAGCGTGGAGCGGGGAAGATGAAAATTCGTGATGAGTTTGTCCACGGCGCGCAGGTGATAGCCGGGACGGATGAACAGTCGCGTCTCGCCCTCCGTGGCGGCGAACGTGCCATCCGTGCCGACCGCACTCTCCAGCGTTCGCGCGCTGGTCGTTCCCACCGCCCAGATGCGGCCGCCGGCGGCACGCGTTTCATTGAGCGTGCGCGCCGCATCCGCCGTGACCGCGATGGACTCCTCGTGCATCAGGTGACGCGCCGGATCGTCCACCTCCACCGGTTTGAACGTCCCCGCGCCCACGTGGAGCAGCACGTCCACCCGGCGTACTCCGCGCGCCTGGATGCGCTCCAGCAGCTCCGGCGTGAAGTGCAGGCCGGCCGTCGGCGCGGCCGCCGACCCCGGCTCACGCGCATACACGGTCTGGTAGCGTTCAGCGTCCGCGTCGGTGTCGTCGCGCGTGATGTACGGCGGCAGTGGCACGTGCCCATGCCGCTCGATTGCTCCGGCCACGTCACCATCCGCCGTTCGCAGCTTCACCATTCGCGTGCGCCGGTCAGTCACCTGCAGCACATCCACGTCGAAGCCCGGCGCGATGTGCAGCGTGCGGCCCGGTCTGAGCTTCCCGCCGGGATGCACCAGTGCCTCGTACTCATCCGTGCCGTGCGCGCGGAGCAGCAGCACCTCGCCGCTCGCTCCCGAGTCGCGCCGGCCAAGCAGTCGTGCCCGAAACACCCTGGTCGTGTTGAGCACGAGCGCGTCGCTCGGAGCCGGAAGCCCCTCAATGTCGCGAAACCGGCCGTGCGTGATGCGCCCGGTCTCACGCTCCACGATCATCAGGCGGCTCTCATCGCGCCGATCGAGCGGGCGCTGCGCAATGCTGCCCGCCGGGAGGGCGAAGTCGTAATCCGATGTACGGTCGCCAGCCGTCACTCGATGACCGTGATGGGGCTCTCGTGCACGACGTGCCGGCCGCTGTTGTTGTCGGTGATGCTGACGGACAGCCGATAGGCGCCCGGCGCAGCGGCGCCGAGGTCGAGCGTGATGTAATCCACGAGCGCAGCCTGCGCCGGCACGCGCCGCGGAAACGCGAGCGAGACCGTGCCCTCACCACCGCCGGACATGCCAATGGCGCTCGCCACCCCGCCCACGATCTTCGCGATGATACTGCCGATGCCGCGCGCGCGAAGTTGTTTCACCGTAATGCGCACCGTGTAGTCGTCACTTCCATTCTTCGCGGCGAGGTCATAGGTCTCCCAGAGAATGCCGAACGGCACGTGCCGATGCACCAGGCCGAAGCTCGGCGCGATGTCGAAATCGGACCAGCGATCCGGAAGTGCACCGGCGCGCGGCGTGACGCGCCGCGCCACGAGCACGTCGCTCATGCCGAATCCCTTCAGCGGCGCGATGTCGAGCCGGCCGGCAGCGCGGGCACCGCGCATTGCGTCGGGCTGCAGGGCTTCCACCCGGAACAGATAGGTGCCCGGCGCGACGCGCGGCGCCCAGGTGTGCGCCTCGTTCGTATCGCGTCCACCGAATGTCATTCGCTCGCGCGCGGAGTCACGAATCACGGGGTCGGCGCGCCACGTGTACGCGTCGAAGTTCACCTGAAGCGCGCCGCGGGCAAGGTCAACGCCGCGCGCCAGACGCGAGACGGGAATGTTCGCCGCGACGTACACGTCGCTCGAGTCGCCTTGCGCGCGAAAGCGAACGGTCTGCACGCCAATGGAGTCCGGCGGCGCGGCATCGCCGGCGTCCCGCCACACCACGGGAATGGTGTCACGCAGCCGGCGCAACTGGCGCAGATCCGGGGATTCGAGCGTCGCCACGCCGTAGCCGGGAAGCTGGCGGAACAGGAACGCTTCGGTGGTGGAATACCACCAGAGTACCTGCGGGCGGTGATCGTCGCGCTCCGTGGGGTCGGGCGGGAAGGAGATGATCGCCGGCGGTGGTCCGTAGCGGACGAGCACCTCTCCGCGCTCGGTGTCCGCGCCACGGATGCCGAACTCCGGCACGGAGAAGCGCAGCTCGGCATACACGAGCCGGCTCAGGTACTCGAGCCGGTTGTCGTTCTGCCCCGCGGCCCAGAGTGGATCGGACATCAACCAGTATCGCTGCTGCAGGTTGACCTGCTCGGCCTCAGGCAGGTGCGCCACCTGCGCCGAGTCAGTGCGCGTCAGGATGCGGCTCAGCTGCTGGAAGTACGCGCGCTCCGTGTCTGGCAGCCGTGCGAGGGCCGCGTGGAACGCGCGGGCCGCTGCGCGTTCGTCGCCCAGGCGATGCGCGCCGAGTCCGTTGGCCAGCCATGCCCAGGCATCGGTGGAGTCCTGCGCGATACGGGTGCGCGACACGGCTTCCAGCTCGGCCCAGCGTTGCCGGTCCGCCAGCAGCATGTAGGTGTGCCGGAGCGCGCCGGCATTCGCGGGATCGGCCGCGAGCGCATCCGCGAAGTCGTCCTGCGCGTGCAGGTATTCCTCCTGGCCGGACCAGTCCTGCGACGCGGCACGAATGGCCTGATTGTCGATGTAGTACGCAATGGAGCGCGGGTCCTTCAGGAAGCTCCGGTCGTGCAGCGCCTTGCTCACATAGCTGTATATGGTGCGATTGGCGCGGTCGTCATAGCGTCGCCACCACGTCATGCCCTGCTCGTCCAGCGCGCGCGCGAGCGTGATCCGGTCGCCGGCGTGTCGCGCGTCGGCAGCCGCTTTCTGAAAGAGCGCGGCCGCGCGGCCGCGCACCGCCGCCGAGTTCGACGTCAGATAGAATCGCCCCTGATCCACGAGGTAGCCCGCGCTGCCCGGTGCGTAGCGTACGGCGAGGCGCAGGGAGGAGTCCGCGAGCGCGAGCAGCGAGTCGTTCGCCAGGCGGCGCATGAATCCCGCCCGGCGCTCGGCGTCGGACAGTCGCCACGCCAGCACGCCGCGCGTGTGCCAGGCTTCCGCGTCCTCACGGTTCGCGCGCACGCGGTCATCCAGCGCGTGCAGCGCACTCAGCGAGTCGGCGTGTGTGAGGCGTGGTGTGGATCGTGAGGTCGCGTACGACCGCTGGGCCGGTGAAGATCGCGCGGCCACCGGGGCTGCGCCCAGAAGCACGACGAACAGGCGGAGGCGCATGCTCCATCCATGCGGCGCGGCCCGGAGGCTGTCAAGCGCCGCGCGGCTCGCCGGAGTGCGCTCCGTCAGAACAGCGTCGGCTGCCCGCTGCCCGGCGCGGGTGGCGCGTACCCGAAGTGACGATACGCCTGCGCGGTGGCGACGCGACCGCGCTGCGTGCGCTGGAGAAAGCCGTTCTGGACGAGAAAGGGCTCGTACACCTCCTCGATGGTGCCTTCATCCTCTCCAGTCGCGGCGGCGATGGACCGGATGCCGGCGGGCCCGCCGTCGAACTTCTCGATGATGGTCTTCAGGATGCGGGCATCCATGTCATCCAGCCCGAACGCATCCACGTCCAGCATTTCCAGCGCCGCGTCCGCCACCGGCCTGGTGATCCGGCCGTCGCTCTTCACCTGCGCGTAGTCGCGAATGCGACGCAGCAGACGGTTTGCCACGCGCGGCGTTCCCCGGGCCCGCCGCGCGATTTCCGAAGCGCCCGCAGCGTCCACCTCGACGCGCAGCACGTCCGCCGATCGCGCCACGATTTCCTCGAGATCCTCCACGGGATAGAAGTTGAGCCGGAGCGGAATTCCGAATCGCGCACGCATGGGCGCCGTGAGCATCCCGAATCGCGTCGTGGCGCCGATGAGCGTGAATCGCTCGACCGGCATCGTGATCGTCTGCGCCTTGGGCCCTTCCGAGAGCCGGATGTCTATCCGGTAGTCCTCCATGGCGGGATAGAGGAACTCCTCGATGATGGGACGCAGGCGATGGATTTCGTCAATGAAGAGCACGTCGCCGGCGCGCATGTTCGTGAGCGTGCCAACGAGATCGCCCGGCTTCTCGAGCGCCGGGCCCGAGGTGGCGTGAATGTTCACGCCCATCTCGCGTGCGATGAGCTCGGCGAGCGTGGTCTTGCCGAGCCCGGGCGGGCCGTAGAACAGCGTGTGATCGAGCGGCTCACGGCGCGAGAGTGCGGCATCGATGTAAATGCGGAGGCTTTCCTTGAGCTTCTGCTGGCCGATGAATTCAGCCAGCCGTTGCGGGCGCAGCGACAGCTCGATGACGGATTCATCGGCGAGCGACTCCGGGGTCGTTATTTCGGCGCGGGCCATGGTGGTAATCTATACCGAAGAAATGCCGAATGCACGCATGGACGACCTGCCACGACGCGGGTGCGGAAGGGAGCGCGTCAGACTTTCGCGCGCAGCGTCGCCAGTCGTTCCGCGGCGCGTGCCAGCGTCTCCGTCTTCTTGCAGAACGCGAATCGGACCACTCGCCTGCCGAGGTCGCCCTCACCGTAAAAGCTCGATCCGGGTACGGTCGCGACGCCGACGTCCGCGGTCATCCACTTCGCGAATGCATCATCCGACGCGTCGCTCAGCGCGGAGAAATCGGCGAGAATGTAATAGGCGCCCTGTGGGAGCGAGAAGACAAATCCCGCCTCGCTGAGCGCCGCGGCGAGCAGATCACGCCGCTCCCGGTAGTCGCGCGCGAGCTGGTTGTAGTAATCCGCGTCGAAGCGCATTGCCACCGCGGCCGCGGCCTGCAGCGGCGCGGGCGCGCCTACCGTGAGAAAGTCGTGCACCTTTCGAATGGCGACGGACTGCGCTTCAGGCGCAAGCGCGTAGCCCAGCCGCCAGCCCGTACAGCTGAAAGTCTTGGACAGGCCGGAGATCGTCACGGTTCGTTCGCGCATGCCGGGCCACGTGGCCAGCGCGTGGTGTGCACCCGCGTAGCGGATGTGCTCGTAGATCTCGTCCGTGAACGCCATCACGTCGTGCTCGACGCACAGGCTGGCGATGAGCGACATCTCGTCGCGTGTCAGCACGCGACCGGTCGGATTGTGCGGTGTGTTGACGACGATCGCGCGGGTGCGCGGCGTGAACGCGCGGCGCAGCCGCTCGGGATCCAGCCGCCAGTCGGGCCCTTCCAGCGGCACGTACACGGGCCGGGCATCCGCCAGAATCGCATCCGGCCCGTAGTTCTCGTAGAACGGCGCGAGGATGATCACCTCATCGCCGGGGTCCAGGAGCGCGAGAAAGGTGGACGCCATGGCTTCCGTGGCGCCGCACGTCACCGTGATCTCACGCTCGGGATCCACATCCATGCCGTACCAGCGCCGGTACTTTTCGGCAATGGCCAGACGCAGCGCGGGCGCGCCCCAGGTGATGGCGTACTGGTTGATGTCCCCGCGAATCGCCGCGCACGCCGCATCCTTCATGGGTGCGGGCATGGGGAAATCGGGAAAGCCCTGCGCGAGATTGATCGCCTCGTGCTGATGGGCGATGCGCGTCATCTCGCGAATGACCGATTCGGTGAAGGTGGCGGTTCGGCGTGCAGGCACTATTTCCGTCCTCCAATCACGTTGAGCGCCATGCGGATCAGCTCCGATACGCTCTTGCCGCGACCGTCCTGATCGAGCGCGGCGCGCACGGCCTTGTCCGCTTCCGTCGTGTGGTAGCCGAGTGAAACCAGCGCGCGCACCGCGTCTTCCGCCGTAGCGCCGGCGGAGGGCATGGAGCCCGCGTCCTGTTCGCCCTGCACGTCGTCCATCTTGTCCGCGAGATCGAGCACCAGGCGCTCGGCTTTTTTTCTCCCTACGCGCGGCACGCCCTGCAACGTGGCCACGTCGCGCTCGCGAATGGCGCGCACGAGCCGGTCAGCACTCAGCGTGGACAGCATGCCGAGCGCCAGCGCCGGCCCCACGCCGTTGGCCGAGAGCAGCCGCTGAAAGACGCGGCGCTCCAGGGCGCTGGCGAAGCCGCAGAGGAGCCAGCCATCATCGCGCACCACGAGATGGGTGAAGAGCATGACGGGCTCGCCCACCCGGGGCAGCATCTCGAAGACGCTCAGCGGAATCACCAGCTCGTAGGCGACCCCGCCGTCCGTCGTGATCTCCACGCGGTCGAGGTCCTTCGCGGCGAGCGTCCCGGTGATCCGCGCGATCACCGCTGCGGCTCCGTGAGCTGCGGCAGTCGTGCCGTCATGAGGTACGTGAGCGCTGCCGCGACGCCATCGGCGGCGTCGCTCGGTTGGGGCGCGTGCTTGAGCCGCAGCAGACGCGCTACCATGAACTGCACCTGCACCTTGGACGCGCCGCCCGCGCCGACGATGGTCTTCTTGATCGTCGCGGGGGGATATTCGTGGATCTCCAGTCCCGCTTCCTCGGCGGCGAGCAGCAGCACGCCGCGCGCGTGGCCGAGCACCAGCGTGGTGCGCACGTTCCGCGCGTAGAACACATCCTCAATGGCGAGGACATCCGGATGGTGGCGCGCGATCAGCCGCACCAGCTCCTCATGCAGCTCACGAAGGCGAACGGGCAGGCGATCACGCGCGGTGGTGCGGATCACGCCGCACTCGATGAGCGAGAGGGAGCCGCAGGGCTCCCTCGAGACGACGCCATAGCCCGTGGCGGCGGTGCCCGGATCGAGCCCGAGCACGATCATGCGCAGCGGCTCACGAGCGGGTCATCTCGGCGAGATCAATGTCGAAGTTCGCTTCCACCTTCTGCACGTCGTCCAGCTCATCCAGTTCTTCCATGAGGCGCAGCAGCGACTCGGCGGTCTTGCCTTCCACGTGCATGGACGTCTGCGGGATCATGGCGATTTCCGACTCCTGCACGACGATGCCGCGCGCCTCGATTGCCGCGCGCACGGTGTGCAGCTCGCCAGGATCAGTCGTGATGATGTACTGGTCGCCCTCATGCGTCATGTCTTCCGCGCCGGCTTCGAGCGCGGCTTCGAGCGCGGCGTCCTCCGCGTAGCCGGTGGCGTCCACGTAGATCTGTCCCTTGCGATCGAACATCCATGCAACCGAGTTGGTGGCGCCCAGATTTCCGCCGCCGCGCGACAGCTTGTGACGGACATCCGCAACCGTACGCGTCGCGTTGTCCGTGAGGGCGTGAATGAGCAGCGCCACGCCGCCCGGACCATACGCCTCGTACGTGATTTCCTGGTAATCCACACCTTCCAGCTCGCCAGTTCCCTTCTTGACCGCACGCTCGATGTTGTCCTTGGGCATGGAGGATGCCCGGGCGGCGTCGATGGCGGTCCGCAGTCGCGGGTTGCCCGCCGGATCACCGCCTCCCGCTCGGGCCGCGACGGTGATCTCCCGGATGAGCTTGGTGAACATCGCGCCGCGCTTGGCGTCCGCGGCCGCCTTGTAATGCTTGATCTGCTTCCACTTGCTATGACCTGCCATGGCACTCTCGAGATGAATTGAGCTGATGAGAAAAAGATAAAGCGAAGGGAGGGCAGGGACGAGGGAGCGCCGGACGCCGTCACGTCTCCACCATGTCCTCGAATCGCAGCCACTGCTTGTAGAAGAACAGATCCACGTAGGTCATGGGCCCTTCGCGATTCTTGAGGATCGCGAGCTCGGTGGCGCCTTCGCGCCCGGGCGCCCGATCGTACAACTCCTCGCGATAGAGCGCGAGGATCACGTCGGCGTGCTGCTTCACGGCGCCCGCCGCACCGAAGTCATCGAGCACGGGGCGCATGTCGATGCGGCCCGTGATCGGACTCAGGTGCGCCATGAGCAGCACGATGGTCTCACGTTCGACGGCGAGCGACTTGAGGACCCGAACTGCATAGGCGAGCGCGTCGTCCCGCTGTGGATCGCCGGCCGGTATGCACTGGAGCGAATCCACCACGACGAGCCCGGCGTCACCATCCTGCCGGATGGCGTCTGCCAGCGTGGCCGCACCTTCCGGCGTGATGAGCGAGATACGGGGGATCGCGTCGCGCAGGCGTAGCGCGGCCGCGCCGAGGGCCGAGCGCTCGTCGTCGTTCACCTTGCCGCGGCGGATCAGATCCATGCTGACCTTGCCCTCGATGGCCAGCGCCCGCTCGAGCCAGCGCGTGGTGTCCATCTCGCCACTGAAGTATGCCACCTGATGGCCGGCCTGGCGGGCATGCAGTGCGATCGCAATGGCGAGCGCGGACTTGCCGACGCCGACATCGCCGCCGAGCACCACGAGGTCGCCAGGACGCAACCCGCCGCCCAGGAGTCGGTCGAGCGTGGGGAAACCGGTGGGAACGCCGTCCGCGGGCCGGTCGCCATCGGCGATCGCGTCAACGCGCTTCAGGAGCAGCATGAGCGGCGAGATATCAGCGCGTCCGGGCATGCCAGAAGATACTCCGCATTGGGGAAAGGGTCAGGTGCAACTACACCGGTGCCGACAGGCATGCGGGCCGTGTGGCTAGTTGCCGTGCCCCGCGACGAGCGCGCGTGAGAGCGCCTCCAGTTCCCGAATGCTGGCCGTGTCCAGGTACCGACGGGATGCGTTCAGCACCAGCGTGAGCGCCGCGGCGACGTCCGGCAGCGAATCACCCGACAAGGTATCGAGGAGTCGTGCCACCGATGTGCGCACGACCCCGGGCAGTGCGCGCGCCGCGAACCAGCCTCTCGCCTTCGATGCGCGGTCCGCGCGCGCGCGCGGCGGAAGCGGCGCCGCCAGCGACTGGTGCGCCGCGAGATTCGCCGCCATGAGGCAGGTGAGCGTGACTTCGTGCGCGTTTCCCAGTGGCGCTCGTGCCGCCAGCGCCGCCAGGGCGCGGAGCGGGAAGGGGTGCGGCGCGAGCGAATACGGAGGAAGCGGCGGGTTCACGAACCGAATCTAGAGCGCCAGGGGAAGGACGGGGAAGCGGGCGCCGAAGGCGCTCTGCGGGAAGCGCCGCGTGAAGCGCGACTGGGAAACCTCGCCGCACCGCCCTGTCCTTGGAAATGGGCAATCATTCCCACCACCGCCACCTCTCCCGGGGAGTGGGAAACGGGGAGTGGGAAACGGGGAATCGAAAGCGTGTGTCGCAGCCGCGCTTCGCGCGGCGCTTCCCGCAGCCCCGTGGCCGCAGGCCGCCGGGGCGCTTCCCGCAGACGGCCGCGCCTGTGGCCCGGCCGCCGCTTCCCGGCGGCGCAGCGGAGCGCAGCGCAGCGCGCCGCCTCCCGGCGCACGCGTTGCCCGACAATTTTTGTCCGGCTACATTGCCCTCACATGGCGCAACCGCTCAAGTCGGTGCTCTGGATCGACGACGAGGCCGACCTTCTCGAGTCGCACCGCATCTTCCTGCGAGAGA
>Ga0157370_10001813_pt1 | contig 26343 bp, 20 predicted proteins | sample C35metaG_FD_113463 | JGI IMG/M metagenome (GOLD analysis project Ga0157370, IMG submission 113463) | Corn rhizosphere microbial communities from Kellogg Biological Station, Michigan, USA - C3-5 metaG | ecosystem: Host-associated > Plants > Roots > Rhizosphere > Soil | place: USA: Michigan...
AATCGCTGACAAACTGGCGGCCTGGAGCAAGAAATCCCACGTTGCCGTGGACTTCACTTACTCGATCGCCGAACCGATGTACCGCAATCCGGAAGGCGAATGGGTCAAGGCACTGCTGGCGGTTGCCACTGAAAACCTCGGCATGAAGCACGAGTTCGGCACGTCTGCCGGCGCGACCTCGGTGCATGAATTGCCGAACGGCGTGCAATTCGGCCTGGCCCGGCCTGAAGTCAAATACACCGGGCATACCGATGGCGAGTTCAAGACGGTTGACCAGTTCCTGCTGGATCTGCAGATCGTCACTGAGATGATGGGCCGTGTCGGCCAGCTACCGAAGCTCTGATAAGGCACTGGCCCGTGATTCAGCGGGCCGGAGTGAAAACAAAAAAGGACCCGAAGGTCCTTTTTTGTTGCGTGCTGAATGCTGCACAAACAAAAACGCCGATCATCACTGATCGGCGTTTTTGTGAAATTGGAGCGGGAAACGAGACTCACATCTGGCGTCCGACCCATTGAAATCTAAGGGGTTTCTTTTCTTTCCGAAGCAGGAAAAGACTCAATTTTGGACTTGTTTTTGGGGTGTTTCAAGAGCAAAAAATGGGTAATTCTAAGCAAGGCTATTGGATTCTCCCCATAGCCAATGGACGGACGATCATCAAGCTGGCGGTGTCTGCGCAGGATCAACAGGAGATGAGTCCCCACCTAAAAAACGTCCCAACCTCCCCCACACACCAGTCAACTCACAACCGACGAATATCGGCCACCGCAGGCAGCTCTTCGGGCTGGTAGACCATGAGCAGGTGTTCTGGAGCCCTCTCCCGCTCAGGATCGATGGCCGCTCGGAAGGATTGGATTAAATACTTGGCGATAGGGGCGCGGACGTTAAAAACCGTTGCTGCAGTACCCCCCATGTATTCCTCACGGACCATTCGGGCCTGCTCAGCCGACAGATCCCTGTGTGGCACCAGACGCACTGCAACTATCCTGTGCCAATCTACGTCTCGATCCAGCCCTGGGAGGTCGGCGTCTTCAGATGCACTTACCGCCGAAATTCGGCCAAGATTTAGGTCGCAGAATGCCTCGGCTTTCGAACAGTACGCCCGGATGTGCCACAGCGGTCCCGTTTGAATAAGCGAGTGCGGGCGAATTACTCGTTCATGTGCTTCAGGATTACTCATGGAGCGATAGAGCACTCTGATGCAGCGTCCTAGCCGCATTGCACGGTGAATCTGAGCAAACAGCGGGTGCCGGATCGATGTGGCATCGACCTGAATGCTTTCAACCGCCACACCTGCGGATACTACATCTAGGCTTCCAATCGCTCCGATGAGTCTCTGGTACTCATCGAAAGTGCCACGGGTGAGTGTAGGACGTAGACTCCAAGAACCCACATAGCTCTTGCTACCACTATCGGGCTCGCAAGCATCCGGATACTCTGCCCGAAACCCCGCAATGTCCCGGCTGGCCAATGTCTCGTGGATGTTGAACAGGTCAAGCAGTCGGGAGCGCGAAACGCGCCCTTCCCAGAGGAGCAGAATCTCGATAGCTTCAAAGCGCTCCTTTGGAGCAGAGTTGCGACGGGTCATATCCGGAAACCAATGAGAACATTTAGAGCCATAGCATAGATGTAGCAATAGACCTATGCTGCGGTTATCTGAGTAAATCAAACCGGGGCATTGGAAATGGAAGCCAGCACGCCACCGCTTTTTGAGCGCCTACCCAAGGACCTATTCCGGCCCTTAGCAGCGACCAACAATCTACGTTATTGGGATCTTCTATGCCGACTAATGATAGAAATGTGGGGGGATGGCGGACGCTCTCCCGGTGAAGAAGCTCCCAAAACAACAGTAATTCGCGCCATTGAGTCCTTCCTGGTGGCGGACGATCCATGGGAGGACGTAGAAAGTCCTATCACTATCCGCGCCCACGGCATCTTCAACTTTTTCTGCGAGAGCGGATGGCTCAGCCAACGTCGCCGTGGTGTCATCGATCACGTCACAGTGCGGCCAGTCGTCGCCCAATTTTTCACAGTTCTGACCGAATTTGCTCACCACAAGCCCGAGTTCCTTGGCGGCAAGGTCCGATCAATCTTCCTCAACTTACGCGAGGTCTCTGCCGGGAAGGCTCCCGAACTCTATCCCGAGGCTGCCCGACAGGCCAAGCAGTGCATGGCGCACATCATCAACACCAGCTGCCGCGTTCAGGACTTGATGGACGTACTCGTGACCAAGACCACGGCTAGTGAGTTCGTTCGAGGCTTCTTTGAGGAATACATCGAGAAAGTTTTCATTGCGGATTACAGCGACTTCCGCACCAATAACCATCCACTGCAGTACCGATCGGACATCGTCAGCCTGACACTCCAGTTCCAGCACGATGCCAATCTGCGCCAATCCTTGATCACGTGGTATGCCGAGAAACAGGCAGATGGTGACCTCCTGCGAGCAGAGGCCTTGTACGAGCGGGACACCCGTTTGCTTCTGCGATTACGCGATGTCGAGGAGCACCTGCGTCGGCTGGATGAAGAGATTCGCGTGGCGCATCAGCGCGCCATGGCTTTTTTCGAGTACAAGCTGCGATCGCCGGGCAACTTCGACAAGCTGATCGACCAGGCCATCAGTGCCGCTAAGGTATTGGAGGAAGGCCATATTGCCTTACCTGGCATCGCAGGGATCTATCATGCGTCCGAGTTTGGTCTAGCCAAGCCCCGCATACCGCTGCGAGAGCATGTATCGACCACAGTCGCAGAGATCGCCCCGACCATCGAGGAGCTCGCCAAGGAAGCGCTCCGGCAGCGGATGAACGCTGATCGAAACGTCACGCCCTTGAAACTGGCCCAATACGTGGCGCGGCATTTAGGCGACCAGAACGCAATCCGCTCGGATGAGTTGAATATCGATTCGATCATTGATCTCTGCTGCTATCAGCGACTGCTGCTGATTGCCTCTCGCGACGGTTGCCCTCAGGGCAAGCGGAAGTCGGATCCCCACCTGCAGATGGTACCGGGCATGCACGTCACATTCGTGCCCGACGCCAGTACGAGGAATGAGTACATGGAGCATCAACAGTTCGTGATTCGAGTGGGGAGGAAGTGATGGTCAGCTGGGAGCGATTGTCAGAACAGACGCAAGGTGAGTACGTGGTCGCCGACTTCGAGAAAGCTGCCTATCGGCTAATCGTGGAGCAGGTGCTATATGCCAGCGACCGTTTCAGCCGTGTGTCGTATCACTTGATAGTCAAACATTTCGCGGCATACAGGGATGTCATGTCCAAGTTGGGCATGAGTTTGATACACAATCATCACCACTCCTATGTAGCCGCTATTCCGACCCATCAGGTGGCCGAGAAAATGCGCCTTAGCGAAACCCGCCTGGCGCTGGTGCTGCGCCGTCTCTACGACGACCGGATGCAGTCGGCGGAGATCACTGACGGCGAAGCCTATATCTCCCTTGAAGAACTGGAGCGCGCCTACAAAGAGTGGCTCGGTCGGGAGCTTCCCGAGCGGGGCGATCTGCGCGAGCTGGCCGTTGCCCTAAGACGTTATGGACTGGTGCGAGTGCTGGACTCCGAAGACGGACAGCCCTTCAAGATTGCGATTCGCCCTGGCATCGCTGATGTGTTGGGCGAAAGCGCATTACATCAGTTGGCCGCACATGCGCCAGAACCGGGCGAGGAGAACGACATTGAAGTTGCTTGAGAACATCGCCCTGGTTCAGTTTTTCCTTTACGAGGCAAAGGACCTGGAGACCGGCATCAACACCGCCTTTCTGGGCCCCAATGGTACCGGCAAGTCCGCCCTGCTGGATGCGATCCAAGTGGTCATGCTTGCTGCCGACGGCAACCGCACGCACTTTAATGCGGCCAGCGAAGGCAAGAAGCGCTCCCGTACGCTTCGGGACTACTGTCTCGGGTCTTACATTCCAGGCGGTAGCTCCTACGCCCGAACGTCCGCAAACACGTACGTGGACCTAGTGTTTCGCGATGCCAAGACCGGAGTCCCCTTCACTGCAGGGGTTTCCCTCAGTGCTCACATTGACGATCCAAAGGCGGAGGTTAACGGCCTCTACATCTTGCCTGGCGTTGCAATGACTGCGAAGCACCACCTACAGACCGAGGGCCAGCGTGAGGTGGTAATGCCATGGCGCGCTTTTCAACACATGGCGACCGATCTCTGCCGGCTCGAAGCGAAGACCGTGCCGGTGTTCACTCAAAACCGCGACGACTTCGTCCGACGCCTTCTAATCGATCACTTGGCAGGACCCGGCGACAAACCGAATTCGCAGTCTCTTCGTGCCGCCTTTGCGCGCTCACTCAAGCTCAATGAGGACATCACTGATTTGAGCGAGACACTGCGACAACATCTGATTGAGCCTATGCCTACGGGGGTAAAAGAATTTCGGGCCCGCCTGGACGAGGTCCGTGACCTGCGCGATCTCATCACGCGACTTAAGAAACGCATCGATCGTGCGACCGAGGTTGCCGACAAATACGGGGTAGTCAAACGCGAGCGCACCTCCGACGCAAATCTGGCAGTACTCAAGCACACTTACTCCACCGAGCGACTGGGCGAAACTCTGGACTCTGCCGAGGCGGAGATCGAGAAACTGGCTGAAGAGATTGAGCAGGCGAAGCTGAAGTTAGGTCGGTCCGAGGCCGAATTAACACTGGCCAACGAGGCACGAGACCGGGTGATTGCCGAACTCAACCGCGATCCCGATTTCCGCAAACAAGCTGGCCATGCCGAAAATCTGAAGCAACTGGAGTCAACGCTAGGACAGAGGCAGGCTCAGCTTCGATCGCAGTTCCTCGCTATGTTGGCCGCGCTGCGTGCGGCCACCGATGTGCCAGGCATGGAAGCCCACCGCGGTGCATTCGAAGAGGCGGCCGCGCAGGTGCAAGACCTGGAGCGGATACGCGATGACGGCGGGATCCCTCCAGCAGTTGCTATCCAGGTTACCCTGCGCTCCATGGCTCAGGCCTACGATGTGGTACGCCGCGCGGTAGCGGAGGCCGAAGCCGAGCAGAAGCTGGCGACTGAAAAACGCCGTGAGGCAGTGATCGCCCGTGAACGTGCCAGTCGCGGGCTTACGTCTCTACATCAGTCCACAATGCAACTGATGGGTGTGCTCTCCGACGCGGGTATCGACGTCACTCCCGTTTGCGACTTGGTAACTGTTTCGGACCCCAACTGGCAGCCCGCCATCGAGTCCTGGCTGGGCCGGCACATTGAGGCCTTGCTAGTTCCTGCTGAGAAAGAGCTTGATGCGATTGCCATCTATCGCAGCAAGGCAGCCACCAGCATTTACGGCGTAAAGTTGGCCCTACCGTCCCGTACCCGTGAATGGCGTGCTATGGGCAATGAGCAATATGCGGCGGAGCTAATCCAGGGCAAAAGCACAGAGGCAGTACAATACCTTCAGGGCGAGCTTGGCCGTACGGTGCTGGCCGAATCGAATGAGCAGCTTCGTGCTGGCGCCAAGGCGATTTCCAAGGAAGGCATGGCCAGTTCGGGCGGCGGCATAGAACGCCGGCGCCTCCCGGGTGCGGGCGAGCTACGGCTTGGCCGCACTGATAGTAGCGCGACGCGCCAACGGGCCGAACAGGATTTCCAGGTGGTAGAAGAGCGACTAAGAATAACGACTACTGCCGTAGACCGGCTGTTGGCTGGTCAGCAAAAGCTGGCGCCGTTCGCGGACGCAGCGGCGCTGCAGGGCACCCTCGAGAGCCAGTTTTTGGCCGCAGCCCAAACAGCTGGCGCGACCGCGAATCTGAGGTCTGCGCTCGAAAGCACACAGACTGATTCCCTGGCCGGATTGCAGGCGAGGAAAGCAGCGGCTGACAGCGACGCGGTCAACGCTCGAGAAAAGGAATTGCAGTGGACTAGGGAGGTTACCCGTCTCGGCGAGAAGCTGACGCATACAAACACCCAAGTAGCGGGTCTGCAACAGCAACTGGAAGTCGAGTCGCTACGGGAGCGAGAATGTCGTCAGAACACGCTCTACAACGCGAACGAAGTGGAGCGTCACCGTGCCAGACTGGACGAACGCCACAGGGAGAATTGGGCCCAGAAGCTATCCAGTCTGGACCGTGCACTCCAGCAGGCGCGCTCGGCAGCCGATAACGCGGACCGTGATGCATGGTATCTGTTTGCTAACTACACTCGGGATTACAACCTTCAAAACATCGACATCAGCAGTGGTGACTGGTTGCGCGCATTCGAATTCATCTTGGCCGAACGGCAGCGACTGCAGGACTTGGAGTTGGCCGAGCAGGAGGAAAAAGCCGAAGAGGCTTACCAGGCGGCAGTGAAGGTGTTCCGCACAGACGTGGCACAGACACTGCTCACAGGGTTCGACCGCATTCAAGAACAGATTGACGGTCTCACATCGGTACTGAAGTCGGCACCAGCTTTCTCGAACAACGAACGATATGAGTTCAAGCACAAGGTGGTTGACGAACACCGGAGCCTTTACGACTTCCTTCGCCGAGTGCGAACACAGGGTAGCTCAGAAGACGACCTCTTCGGCGGACCTGGAGATATCCCGGAGGAGTTCCGCATGCTGGTAGACGGAGACAGCAGCTCACCACTCTTGCACGAAACCAGCCCACTCAATGACCACCGCCGATTCTTCAGCTACGACATTGAGGTCTTCCAAGATGGCACCTCGGTCGGATGGCTCAGTAAGCGCTTCGGGCCGGCATCTGGCGGTGAGCATCGGACTCCGGTCTACCTTATTTTCGGGGCGGCGCTCGCAGCCGCCTATGGCAAGTCCAAGGGAAGTACAGCGGGCGGCGGGATCATGTTGTTGGATGAGGCATTCGAGAAGATGGATCCGCAAAACGTCCGAGCCACGGTCCAATATCTCAACGCGCTGGGCCTGCAACTAATCATGGCAGGCCCCGAATCCGACCAGGCCAAGTTATCGTCGTTCCTGAGCATCTATTACGACATGTCCCGCTTCGGATCGCGGAACGTGCAGTTCAAGAAGAATGTAGTGCTCGACGGCGCCCGTGACCTGTTACAGAGCGACAATTTCTTCGTCAATCCCAACCTGCTACAGCAAGAAATTGATCGTCTTACCGAGGCCGACAATGTCACTGGCTGACTCTGCACTTTATCGACTCCTCTTGCGGGGCGAGCGTTCCCGGCTGAGCGGAAATACCCGAGTCCTTCGCGAGTCATTCAAGTCCTCTCTCTCGCCTTACTGGCAACAGAGCCTGGACGAGCGTGACCGGATGCACGTTTACATGCAAGCAGCCTCATCAGCGGGCGCGATCAGGCTCGAATGGGCCCGACAGGGTGGAGATGACCGCCCCCTTGATGCAGTCGTGCTCAAGGACCTCGACAGGCTGGCGGCGTACCTGGGCCGCTCCACCGTAAATGCGTCCGTTGCTCAAGCGGGGAACGTCCTTGCACCATGGAGCATGAACGGTCGGGTGGAAGAGTTGCTCGATTGTTGGAGGCGCCTTAAACAGGTGCGATCACTCGGGCCAAACTCCGCTGCGGACTTTGCTGACGCCTTGCGTGTTCTCGACAGCATGGCCGTCGCGAGTGAGGACCGCGTCGTACGCCAGCTCAGCGTTCAGTTGTTCCGTGACTCCAAGCGTATTGAAGCGCTATGCAAGCATCTGGATCTGCTCACATCCGAAGCAATGAATGCGCCGGCAAGGCACTGGAGTGAAGTCTTCGGCGCTATCGGACTTTCCAAAGAGCCGCAGCCGTTTCTGGTCTCAGGCATCGGAGCGCTCAGACTCGCCGATGGTATTGATTGCCCGATCGTCCGTCCGTTCGTAGGAGTGGCAAACACAGCGGTGCATGGTTACTCAGGTACTCCAGCGTGGCTGCTATCGATCGAAAACCTGACCACCTTCCACCAGGCCGCCCGCGCACTTGGCGATACACGGCAAGGAATTGTCATCTACACCGCAGGCATGCCTTCGCCCAGTTGGGGCAGAGCCTATTCCAATATACTTTCATCGCTCCCGACTGATGCTAGCGTTTACCACTGGGGCGACCACGACGAGGGCGGCTTCCGGATTGCTGCAAGGGTGGCGCAGTTTGCAGCTGCAGCCGAACGTCACCTCGAACCCTGGTCCATGGACGCATCACAATGGGGAAAAAGCGGCGAACCAGCCAAGTCTGACCAGCATCGCTCTATGGTCAAGAGCGCAGAGCGAGCAGGATGGATAGAGCTAGCCTCGCGGATAAGCCCAGTGCTGTTTGAGCAGGAAGGCCAAACACTTCTTTTACCCCTTTGAGAATTTGCGAGTCCTCCGCAGGTGCTGGGTGAATATATGGAGCGGGAAACGGCCTGGTGAGCATCTAACACATTGCCCACCACCCCCTGAATGGGATGCTCCCTAGAAACTGTGAGAGTATGTAATCAGCAGTCTACAAGACTAACTTAAGCCACCTATCAGGGAGAATCGGGTGCGAACTCATCACACCTGATGGGCCACAGCTTCGGCTGTATCGTTGCCAGCGTTTTGCTGGTCGGGCCAGGGGGCAAAAACCCATTACAGAATGCCGTGGACTCCTGTGTGCTGGTATAAGGAGCTCTGTCATTCTGGGCATATGCCAGCAAGATTCCCTATGACACGGACACCAGCGGCTACTTCAGCCGATTGCTGAGTAGCCAGAGAGTCAAAGGACCACTGGCCATCACCCGCTCGAAATACGACTACGCCGTCGGCAAGATCTATTTCTGGGCGGCCGGGGTGGCCAACCAGGTGGAATTCGACTTGTCTCTGCCCCGCTACGCTGCCATAAGCACTGCCCATTTTTGGGCGCTATGGGTACTTCACCTACTCGCCATCATTAACCAGTTGATTCACTCGACCCAGTGCGGCTGCGAAGGCCCTCGCATTCTCCGCTCGCGCAGCAGCTTCACCCTCCCCCCTACCTTCGTCGAAACCTCCGCGTCTTGATATCACCATGCCAGTAAGGCACCCTTTACTGGCGGGAAAGACGATCAAACGGAGAGATACCATGGACCTGGAACAGGCTCGGGCCTTGTTGGCGCAAGCTCAACAACACCGACAGCCCGCCTATGAGCCCAGCATCTTCGCTCTTGGCGGACGAGGCTACTACGAAAGAAAACCCTACCACTGACCTGCTGGCGTTTTTCCTCGATCCTACGCAGATACATGGCTTTGGCGATTGCTTCCTTCGAGCCTTGCTGAGCTGTGTGTGCGAGGAACCATTACCTGACACTACGCTTCGACTGCCTCCCCAGCGTGAGGTCAATACCGTCAATGGCAACCGCATAGATCTGCTTCTTCAAGGTGAAGACTGGATCCTTGTGCTGGAAAACAAGATATTCCATGGCTAGGTCAACCCGTTCGCCGACTATGAGCTCTACGCCGAAGCACTCGCAAACGAAAGCTCAAGCCGACCCATTTTCGTTGTGCTGTCCCCTTCAGGAAAAAGCCTAAGCAGTACCTGGACCGGCTTGAGTTACGCAACATTCATCAAGACGCTACGCGAAGAACTGTCCCACCAGCCCCTACTCCAGTCACGGGACAAATGGCAGGTACTAGCAGAGGAGTTCCTGCTGCACTTGGAAAACACCACCGTGGAGCAGGCAATGAGCGCCGACAGCATTGAGTTCATCTTCGACCACCTGCCTCAAATCAACGCGCTCAACAAATTGCGGGACAAGGCATTCGAAGCGTTGAACAGCAAGATCCTCACCAGGCTCCAAGCAGACATCCCCGACTACGTGCCCTATACGCGACGGCACACCTGGATCGATGGCCCTGCACTGCGCTACGCCTGCAACGACTGGAAGAGCTGGTCGGACGTTGTCCTCTACCTGGACTGCAGCCAATCAATGTTGAAGCCTTTCGTACGAGTCTATCTATTTGATGTCAATGCGAATCTCATGGAACAGGGGCGCAAACTGTTTACATGCCCCAGCCGGCAGCCTTGGACCGAAGGCAAGTCTGTTATCGGATTCGAATGGCAACGGGAGGAGTTCGATGAGCAGGCGGTCATTGAGGTGATGATTGAAAAGATGAAGCTGCTGATGCGATTCGAGAACGATATTCGCCGAGATGAAAGTTAGTCACCATCGCGACGGCGAAGGATACGCGACTGAGGCCGCACACCTGTCGCTCCAGATGCCTTTTTACACCCACGCGCCATGCCGGCGCTTCATAGATAAAACTATCCCCCTTTTTCGAATCCGGTATACACCCATGGATGAAAGCATTCTCTGGCTGAACAGGCTGCTCAAAGCAACGGCGGATCGTCAGCTCGATAAAGACATGACGAAGTTGGACTTCCAACAACTTCTGCTCTATTGGCTTGCGGCCCACATCGTGGACTGGGGCGGCAGCAAATGGAGTAAAGAACGTGCGGACCGGTCTTGGGCGGCCGATCGCAATTTGGATGATCGCGCACAACTGCTCATGGACTATTGTGGTCGCGACGATGAACTGTCGGCTCGACATAGCAGCATTCAGGAGCATTTGTCGCATCTAATAACCGAGACACTGAGAAGACTCGATCCTGATGAGCATCTCGCCCTCTTCGACACGCTCTTCTATCGTGTTACTGCGCAGGCCGGTATCGATCGCCGCCATTCTGAAATCAGCGCGGCCTTTGCCAATGGCCTGGCGCGTAAAGAAGGCTTGATAGAGCTGCAGGCGTACAGTGGTGAACCTTTTATTGTTCACTTCCATCTGGACAAGGGCAATTCACTCTACCGATACACTTCAGAAAAAAAAGACCTGCAGGACTTGCCCCGGCTCAGGCTGGCCGTGCATCAAATCGAAAGCCATCTGATCAAAGACCAACTGACTGACTTTGATAACGATTGCCTGACCTTACTTGATCTCGCCGCTGTCGAGAGAACACCTTTCAACACGCTGCTCAAACGACTCGAATCGAGCAAGCTGACAGAACGCACTCTGGTGCTGTTCAAACCCAGCGTCGGATCGGAGCGCGAAACGCTTGAAAAACTCAAACGCAGACTGGAATATGACGACCTGCTTGAAGCCACGTTCGAATTCACCAGCTACAACGCGAAAGGCAAACCAGTGCGACTCTGCGCTTGGCTGTTGAACCGGCACAAGTACCACGGAGGGAAGACGCTGTGTATCGATATGCGCAATCTCCTGGAGACCGTCCCCAGTATCACCGCGGAACAACTTGCCTGGTTTGCATCTGCGGTGTGCGAGCTCTGGGCCTCTCCTGTGAAATTTCGCATCGGGCAGTTTCCCCAGGTACGCCTGGGCATGCTGCAAGGTCTTTTCAGCAAGTACTTTCACAACGGCTACCAGAACATCGACGGTCTTTGCGCGGTATATGACTCGGAGGATGTGCTAAAAGCACCGGTCAATGGCCGACTTGTGCCGCCCTCTAGTTCGACGGAGGGAGAATTTTCGCTGCTTGATAAGCATCAGCTTGTAGATTCACTGGATCAGGCAGGTCAAGGGCCCTTATGTGCCTATATCATCGGCGACAATGGCGCGGGCAAGAGCTTGTTGCTGGCGTCTCTGGCAGCCCACTTGCAAGAACAGTCGACTGTCTGTGCTGTGATCGCCAGCGGGACTACGGATCGCTTCGCTCTGACGGGTAAAAAAAACGGCTACCGCTACCTGGGTGATAGAACGAAGAGCGGCTATTCAACGCAATCTATTGAACGAAAACTGATCGTTTTTTTGAAAGAGGCGTTCGCCTTTCCCGAACGCGCCCAACTGTTCGAAAGAATGCTGGAGTCACTTGGCCTGAAGGGCAGGGTCTACCTCGCCCCGGTTGAGCTTTTCAGCAATTTGCTGCTCCCGAACTCCCTGGTCGAGCGAGTTAAACCCCTGGCGGAAGCCTTGTACGATTCGGCTCCAATCAAGGGCATGACGCTCGCCCTGTCCCGGCAACACAGTTCGCGCATGGCGAAATTCAGCGACTTGAGCTCTGGTGAACAGCAGGTCCTGTTGCTTCTCGGCAAAATCATGGCCAGCGCCGGTCCCGGCAAAGTCCTACTCATCGACGAGCCGGAAATCAGCTTACATGTTCGCTGGCAGCAATTGCTTCCTGGGTGTTTTAGCCTGATGGCCGAGCAATTGCAGACCCGGTTCGTCATCGCGACCCATTCACCCACGCTGATCGCCAATGCCCAGGACAACATCAGCGATTGTTTCCTAGCCAAGAACCAGCAGCTCTACCCCGTGCCACCCGAGCAACGACACTCGGTGGAAACCATTCTGCTGGAAGGGTTCGAGACCTACACCCCACACAATCGTGAAATTGCCGAACGCTGTGCCGCCCTGGTCGCCAAGGCGATTCGAGCGACTAACCACAGCCAAGGTGTCGACGCTGATCAGCAACAGAAATTCGTAGATGAGCTGGATGGCATGGATGAGATCATGACGAACTCTGGCAATCCTCAGGACAAGCGCTACAGGCAGGACCAACAGCTGATCATTCAGGCTCGCGATGCGATTGCCGAAACCTTCCGCTTCGCTCAAGATGAGTTGTCTGCATGACCAGCAAAGCAGTCGAGTCCACCGACCTCAAACCCTCCCCGGCCGAGAAGCGCATAAGCCTGCGGCGCGACCGCCTGACCCTCCTACGTGAATTGCGGGACGCGGCAAAAGCTGGTGACGAAGAGGTCTGGAGCCGTCTGGGTGATACCAAAAATGTCCGAAGCAAAGACCTCAAGACCTTGCTGCGCAAAAGACTCAAGGCTCGCCAAGAGCCACGCTGCTGTTACTGCAAGCGTTGGCTGCTCAACAATGCACATGCCAGCCCGATAGAGCATGTGCTGCCGCGCAGGTTCTACCCACAATTTGCCCTGCGCGTACGCAACCTGGCGATTGCGTGCAATGACTGCAATGCGTTGAAGACCGACGATGATTGGGGCCAGTTCGCCGGACCGCATCTTGACTATCCCTCACCCACGGTCATGGGTTTCTTTCATCCCCGCTATCACCCTTATGACGAACACATCCGCTACCTGCGCATGGAAACCAACCGACAGGAATTCGTCACCTATCACGGGCTCACGCCTCAGGGCCGACACTTGTGTGCAGAGTTGTTGAGCAAAGTGGTCGGCAAGCAGAATCTCAGGCGAAGCTATCCCCAGCTAACCGGCTGGCTGCGTACACTGGATGAGCTCGATGCCGAGCCGCAATCGCCGCCTCGCCCTGCCCTGCAGGCGTTCCGTGAGGCCATGGACAAGGCCATCGCGGAGCGACTGAATGATGGCGATAAATCGAGTGCGTTGTGGGTGGTTCCCGAAGCCCCGTAACACAAATGCGGGCATCAGGGGCGACATACAATTTGACGGAACCAGCTGTCGCGGCTTCTGGTGCGCAACCAAACATGTATCTCTGCGCTATCGGAAAATTGAGGCTCGGCATCAAACGCAATCAAGCAAGCCCCGGCATCAATTGCCTTGCCCATCAGAATATTGCGTTTGATCAGAACCGTATCACCGTCGCTAGGCAGTTCGTAGCAACCATCGAGTGTAGACACGAACCACTGCCGCTGAAACCGTGTAATACCCAATGGCTCTGCGGGAACCTGAGCGACAGTCCTGATCACCTCACCTGCAACCGAGACCACGGAGCCACCGGCAGCCACTGCCCATAGTTCCCCCTGCGGACCTTCGACACCGGCAATCAGATTGACGAACGCACTTGCCTCTTCGGGCCATGGGCCCGGCATACGTTGCCATACCCCTTCGGCTATCCGACGCAGGATAAGGCCTGCATAGCCCAGTGCGAACACCGCCTGAGCCGTCACCACAATATTGTTGATCCCACCCATCGTACCCGCGACATGATCGTCATGTTCAAGCAGTGCGACGTCGCCCGACTTCCAGCGGTACAGGCGACGCTCGAATGTACCGATCAGCAAGCTACCGCTGACCCAACTCAGGCAACCGGCGAGTTCAGCTTTTTCGCCATCTGGCGTCAAGTAACATACTCGCCGTGAAAACCAGCTCGCGCGCGCCTCAAGTTGCGGATGGGACGCAACCTTCTGCCATCCATTGAGGTAATCAAGGTTAGTGTTGGTGACCAATTCGTCTTCGCTAGTGATTGCCCATATCTGTCCATCGCTGTCACCGACGATCGCCTGAATGGCATCAGGCACCCACGTCTCGGGCTGAAAATGGAACCTGTCACCGTTCATTTCGCCACTGATGATCCAGGAAGATGTATGTCCATCATCGTCCTGCACGTGAACAGCAAACCAGGGGCGTCCGCCGGCTATTGTCAGGTCGGCCAACTGATAGCGTCTACCGGAGTGGGCAACTACTGATTCGCTCATATCGTGGCTCATGTCGCAGGTACCGGTTGTTGATTGACCGTCGGTGGGATGTCGTGAAACAAGGGCAATTCCCTGTCCATCGTCCAACCCGCGTCAGTATAAAACTCGCAGGCTTCAATCAGTAGCGCCACGGCCACCGCACGACCGACACCCTTGCGTTCCGTCCAGGTCATGAAACCCGCTTGCGCCAGGGCAAAGCCTTTGACGTTGAAGCGTTTGAACTCGCTTCCGTTGGCCAGACCACTGTTCATGACCGCCACATCGACGCCCAGCTCAGCCGTCGTGTAGACATGGGTCATCCATTCAAGAACATGCTGCAGGTACTCGCCTGTCGTTGGGTTCCTGGCAGGTTGTTTCGGATCTCCACGCATCAGTTTGCGGGTTTGCTTCTGCGCATCGGTGACAAACTTGTGCTGCGACCCACTGTTCTGCGAGTCCTGCATGAAGGTGGCAAAGCTGTGATTGAGGCTGAAGGACTGGCCCCTGAGCAGCGATCCACGCAGTACCTTGTCGGGGATCAGATGATCAGCATCGAATCCACGATAGATGTTCAAAACGTTTGCGTTCGCTGCGGACTTGGTCTGGGAGATGATCTTGTAGCCACCGGCCAGGGTTGGCATGCGCAACAGTTCGCGAACCGCCTTCTTGCTGTTGGCGTCCAGCGTATCGGTGCGCCAGTCCAGCCGATTGATCTTGTTGGCCAACCTGACTGTTGCCTCGATTTCATCGCGCAGAACATCGTTCTGGAGCGGGTACGCGGCCTCAATGACACTGGGCCGCAGATCCGACACCGAATAGGCGGGGTCGGACAGGATTTTCGAAATAACCCCTCGCGCTTCGCGCTCACTCAGCTTGTGGCCATCGGTACGCGGATAGGAAATGCCACCGACGTCAAATGACTCGACGAAGGTGTTCTGATGGGCCTGATGCGCGGCGGCGAATACGGCCTGAGCGCTCTGGTCGCCGGGATCACGCAATGCCGCCTCATAAGCCCGGCGCATCAGGCCCATGGCGTCGAACCCATCATTCACCTGCAATGCCCTCTCCTGTCACGGCCGGCGCGCTTCCACGCATCAGGTCGTCAATATGCTTGCCAAACGTCGATGGTCTGCCATGTCCACGCGCCTGCATCCAGGCCAACAATTGGTCGACTGTCGGCTCCAGCAGGGAACGGGTACGTATCGCATTGTCTTGGGCTGCGACTTGCAAGGTCGATGGCTCGTCGGCGCTGAGCAACGCCTCCACCTCCGGTTGAGCCCAGGAACCCGTGTGTCGACCCAAGCCATCGGGATCGATGCAAAACCAACCGCCATAGACGCCCTGCCGTCCCGTGATCACTTCCACTCCGATCTCAACCGGGCGGGTCGCTGGCTTGCCAGGCCACGTCAGCGGATAGATCCGGCGCACGACGTGCATCTCGCCATCTCGTAATGACGAGGCCAGCATCAGCTTCGACATCATCTCGTAGAGTTGCCGCTGCCGTGGGGAGAATGCGGCCATCTTCGAACTGTCGGCTTCGACGGCGATATCCAGCGGAACCAGTGCCCCGTGCGCTCCGCAACGTCCACCGTCTACGGTGTCCGACGCATCAGCCGGAGGTGGTGTCATAGGCTCGGAGCACTCACTTTCGTCCAGAGGCTGCGCAACGCTGCGTGACTCCCAAGTATTCAAGTCAACAACGGGCTGGTTAGAGAACAGCGCTACGACAGAACCCTGCGCATCGACAGTTTCCGCACAGGGGCCAGCAATAGGCGTCGAGCAATCCTGTGCCGGGCATTGGTCGTCGAACTTCGCCGCCCAGGTGTGCAGAAACTCGAGGTAGTCCTCCTCCCGGGCATCGGCACGCCAGGAAAGACGTGTCAGTGCCTCATCGAACGCCATCAGCAACTCATTGGCGCTGATTTGCTCCAACCAGGAATTCTTCAGCAGTTTCCCGGCCTGGGTTCGCCCGGACTCCGTCAGGAACAAGCGCCCCTGACCATCCAATGTTGCCCAAGCATTGCCGTTCAATTGTGGCTCGGGATCATCCGCGCCTGAACGCAACTCATACAGCTTCTGCAACCCGCTCATGGTGCTGGACGGCAACCAGCCAAAACGCCGGAACGCTTCCTGCAACACCAGGTTGGTACCAAGGCTTTCAGCGGGTGGCAACAGGCAGGTTTCGCGTTCAATCAGGCATGGCGTCGGTGAAACAACTGCGTCCGCCAACATGGCAGACAAAACTGGTGCATCCTCTATCCGATCACTCCCCCACGCTCGCCAGCCTTCGGCTCCGCGAAGCACCATTAAACGGGCGGGCACTGCGGTACCGTTCACCAGCAGCGTTATAGCGATGCCAAATCGTTTGCCGGGCAATCCCTCGGAATCACCATGGCCCGCCAAGGCTCTCAATAATGGGCCTTTGACCCGCCCACCACCGGGGATGCCATGGCGCAGATAGACCGAACCGATAAGGTTATCCAACACCCGCAGGGCAATGGCGCCATACGCCAACCCCATGTTCAAGGCGCGACACATGCTGGCAGCACGTTGCTCTGGCGTGGTGCCCTCGACCTGAACCAGCTTGCCCTCCTCGAATGCCCGCTCCATTTCCGACTCGGTCATCGAATGGAAACGTACGCGGCGCACCTGTCGGACATGCATGAACCACGGAGCGTCCTTGAGCACTTGAATCATGTGCCAGGCAATGGCCTCGCCCTGGGCGTCATCGTCGGTGCCAAGCACGAGTTCGTTGCATTGCAATAAACGGCTGCCAGTGTTCCTCAGGGCCGTCGCCAGGTCATTGCCTTCGCGTTCGCTCAGTTGCCAACGAGGCTTGAGCCCGTCCCGCCAGCGAATCGCCCCGGCACCGGGCAGGTCGCGAATATGACCTCCGCAGCCAAACACCTGGGTTCCAGCAGGCACCAGATCCTGAATGATTTTCGCCTTGTGAACGGACTCGACGACCATCAGGGTTGAGGGTCCCAACTTGCAGGCCGGCACACGTGGTGCGCCGGTCATCCGCTCATGTTCCGACTCTCGGACGCCTGCAAGGCACCTCCCGACGATGGCGGAAGGCAGATCGTTGGCCGGATCCATGGCCTGCTGGGAAAAAAACAGGTCAGAGTGGCCGAACAGAATGAAACTCTTCTGCGCCCGGCTGATCGCTACATTGAGCAAACGACCATCGTCACGGTCGATGAACACCCGCTCGCGGTGATTGCTCTCGGTTCGACGGCTGGCGCGGCTTTCCCTGTTCACGGCACTGAATAACACCACTGGCTTTTCAGCCCCTTGCAGCGTATGGACGGTACCGATGGTCAAGCGCCCGCTCAGGTTGTCGTCGTCAGGATCGATCTCCTCGCGCACCAAATTTCTGATGGCCTCGACCTGACCACGAAACGGCGTCACGATCGCGACAAGTTTCTCCAGCGCAACCGGCTGATCTGGGTTGCCTTCGGCCCGCGCCACCCACTTCGCCAAGCGTGGTCCGTTGTGCTTGAGCCAGTGCACGATCGCCTTCGCCTCGCCGGGGTTCGACCAGGAGTCGCCCTTGCTGGGTTCGTCGTTCGGCCCTCCGGTCTGATAGAACCCAAGCGGCGGCAGCGGGAAAGAATCTTTCATGCGCTTTCGCAACAGCTTTTCCGAGGTGTTATCAAGCATAGGCAGTTCGGCGTCCGCAAACAGGCCTGGCTGCGGGTCGGGGATTTTTGGCACCAACTCCCGCTCAAGCAATCTCCCCTCAGCATCACGATCGTGGTCGTGGTACAGCAGATCGATACAGACATTAATGATCGATTCGGCGCACCGGTAATGCTCTCGCAACAACAGCCCGTCCCGTAGCCGACCATCTGGCATCGCCTCGGCAAAGGAGGCCCCGGTAGCCGCCAGTTTCATGATTGAACCGTCCGCGGAATCAGCACCACGCCGCTGCAGATCACCCAGGCAAGCCGGATCAGACCAGCGATCCAGCACCTGCCGGGCATCCACCTCCGGCGTTACCGAGGACACTGGCGATAGTTGTTTCATGTCACCAACGACCACCGCTTTTCTGGCCAGGCTCAGCACCGGCACACCCAGCTCCGGCGCGGCCTGCCCGGCTTCGTCGATGATCAGCAGATCAAGAAAGGCAAAAAGCGGCTGCCGTGCTTCAGCCAACAAGCGCGGCGCACTGTGCAGGGTGGCGACGATACACGGGAACAACATTGCTGCACGTCTTAGCGCAGCCTTTCGACTGCCAGGCTGGGGTTCTGCGATGACGCTGACCAGCCAGCGAGTTTCCCAATAGCGTGCTGCCAACTGGAAAATGATCGGCCGCCAGACCACGTCCAGCAATTTCTGCTGCTGCGCCCGAAGATGCTCGGGGCCGGACGCGGCATGCAACTCCGTAAGTATTTTCTCGGCCCTAGGGGAGGACCAGGCTTCGCTAGGAAAACGGGCAGCAAGTTCATTCGGGCCGGTCAGAAATTCGATATCGGTCTGGCGATCAATTGCGGAACACAAGCCGCTGCGCAACACGTCGGCAAGCGTCATCAAGTGTTTGCAGAGCGCTTCCCGGGATTGCGACGGCACTGCCGATGCCGCCTTCTGCACAAGACGGATATGGCGTGTGGCGTCACTGACCTGGTGCTTTTGCTCAACGCTGAACAGCGAGCCGAACAGGGGCTGAAGTTTAGTGAAGGCATCTTCGAAATACCCCGCCAGCGCAAATGCCGCCGCGGCACAGTCCTCATACGGCTGCTTGAGGCTGGAAGAACCGACGCCCAAGGTACGCAAGCGCTTTTGCCTGATTTCCAGCGTGGTGAATTTCTTCCGATGCGACGTACTTTTGGCCTTCGAAGGTGCACTTGCCGTGAACCCCAGGAGCTTCTTGCCGATAGGATTCAACCAACGTCGCGCCAATGGGTGCCTGCTGCCCACGGCCCCGTCAAAGGTGCCCATAACGTTCTCGACGCTCTGGTTGGTAGCCCCACAGACAAAGGTCACCGGGCAATGCTCGTCATTGTCGTAAGCAGCCAACACCCACTGGTTGGCAATCATCGCTCGCAACATCGCCGTCTTACCGGTACCCGGCGGCCCGCTTACGGCGACAACTCCGATTTCGCTCCCCAGTCGTCCAAGGGACTGCAATGCACGGCGTTGCGAATCGTTCAAGGGGTCGGCACAACGCTTGGCGTCCGGCGTGTCGAGACTTGCCGCCTTGTCGACCATTGCCACGTGCCGGACAGCAATTTCCGCCGGGCTCAAGGCGCTCACCTGAACGGCTGAACGATAGCGCCCGGCACTTATGAGTTGTCCAAGCGCCCCGATCGAATGCGCCCTGGGAATGGACTTATACACGTTCGATAGCGCCCGAGTCGCATAGCCCGGCTGCCGTGGCACCGCAATCCATTGACCGGAGATCGTCGTCAGACCGGTCTCTGCTCCGTCGGCTTGAACGCGATTGAACAGGGCGAAACAAGCGTCGACGTAGGTCCTCAAGTCTGGACTTTGATTCAGGGTCGCGATAAACGACTTCAACTCCTCCCGGTAACAATCGAAGTGACCGATGGCAGGGGGCAAGTCGTTGAAAGTGATCAGTGGCTGCGGCTCAAGCCATTGCCTGACCACCCGCGGTCGGCAGTCGTTGAGATCACGGGGAAGGCATATCTCGTTCCTGTCGTTCAGTTCGAAGGGGAACCAGAACGCTATGTTCAATCTGGCGGGTTTGAGACGCGGCTTTTTCTCTCCGTGCGCAGGTTTTTTACCCGGATCAGGCCAGGTGACCTGAACCTCATCAGCTGATGTTGTGTGATGGAACACCAGCGCCATGGGAATCCGCGGCTCTTCGCTCTGGTCGTCTGACTCACTTGCGCCCTCTGGGTCCTGCTCGAGCTCCTCAAGCACTTCTGCCTCGCGCCTGCGCTGAGCCTCAGCGGCACGCTCGGTGATGACCGCCAACGCCAGTGCTGGCCGCGTCCCGAAACCGAGATTGAAAGTCGGCCACGCCAGACTGGCGTAGCTCTTCAGAGGGATGCGAACATCGGTTGACTGCAATCCGAGCAGATCGTCCTCGATCAGCGCTTTATGCCAGTAACCGAGTACATCAGGCGGTAACTGAGCGACGGCCTCCCTGCGCTGTTCACTATCACTCGAATCTTGGGCTTCATCTTTGAAAGCACCCGCAGTAGCGGAATCAAACCGCAATCGCTTCCTCAATTCCATGAGTCGCCTGAACATGCCTTGCTCCCTGAACAATCTGGCCTGCGTACGAACAGCAGACCGCCGAAATCGGCAATGATGGCGTATTGCCTTGTCCGGCGCAATTTAAGGAGTGGGAACCAGAATACCTAGCTAATGCGGTGCTTGGGGCTTAGGCGCTCTGAATCGCCCAAGGCATATCCGCATAAGCGGTCCGTTTCAGCAGTAGTGGCCCAATGGTATGATCCTCCGCATTGATCAGCACGCTATGGGAGTCTTGGATGCCAGATAATAAGCAAGGAATGCGTGGTCTTCAGATATACAAAAACAAAGCAAGCTTGTCTTCCCCAGCGACCACCCTTCCCCAAGCCCTGCACTCGCTACCAATCGACATATTTGAAATCACTGGCGTATGCACCGCGCCAGCATTGAGTATCAGAAAGGACGACTCTAGGAAAAACATGGCAAAGAAAAGAGTGGACTACACTCCAAACGAGCAGAGCATTCTCTATGGAGAGACTGGTGGGGCCTGTCCACTCTGCACGTTACCTATCATCTTCAAGAAAGCAACATCAAAACATCCCGAGAAAGGGTATGAGATTGCTCACATTTACCCGCTCAATCCCACACCCTTGCAAGCTAAAGCCCTCGTAGGATATGCGGCCCCCGCGGATAGCAATGCTCTCGAAAATGTGATGTGCCTGTGTCCGAGTTGTCATAGAAAATACGACAAAGACTTCAAAATCGAAGAGTACCTCAACATCCAAGAAATCAAGAAAGGCTATCTACAGGAGGCGCGAGCAAAGCTCGTCACAGCCGAGTGTCATCTAAAGGAAGAAATCAAAGAACTGTTGCAAACGATCATTGAGCTAACGCCTGAAGACACAGAAGTAACCGAAGTAGAACTGGATATAGCGACCATTAAGGACAAGCTGAAAACCCATGCGAGCCCTCTACTGAAACGCAACGTCAAAAGAGATGTACTTGACTACTATGTAACGATACGAGACGAAATAAAAATCTTAGAACAACGCGACCAGCTAACGGTGAGGGTTCTGCAGAACCAGATCAATACGTACTACCTGGAAATGCAACGAATAATCCCAGACAACAAAGACTTGGTATTCACTTACATCACTCAATGGATGAGCAAAAGGACTGGCAAGTCAGTTGATGCCGCCAAGATCCTGACCTCATTTTTCGTGCAAAACTGCGAGGTCTTCGATGTTAGTTCCGAGTAAATTCACTAAACTCGAAGAATCAACCATTTTCAAGATGCGCACTATTTTGGCTAAGGGCCAGCAGGGAGAAAATGTCGCTCAGTTGCTAGCCAAGACAAAAAAAAACTTTCAAGACGCATCAGAATTTCTATCCGCGCTGGATATTTTATTTTTCTTGGGATATTTAAATGTACAGGACGACGGAGTGATTGAATATGCTTAAAAGGATCAAGTGCGAATTATTCAATCATAAGGAAATCATCTTCCACGAAGGACTGAATATTATTCTCGGTGATGACGATGCGAAAAACTCCATCGGAAAATCATCTGCCCTGATGGTGGTCGACTTCGCAATGGGCGGTAAGAGCCTTTTAAACGATAAGACCGGTGTGATTCAGTCCCTAGGTCATCACAGTTACCTTATCGAATTCCAATTCGATAAGAAACCGCTTTACATTTGTCGCTCCACCGCTGAGCCCGACGTAGTAGACATTTGCGATAACCAATATCAAGTCAGCGACACCATTTCACTCGAAGATTACAAGGATTTTTTGAAGTGCTATTACGGGATGCTCGTGCAGGAAAGCCCTTTCCGTTCAATTGTCAGCGCCTTCAGCAGAATCTGGAACAAGGGAGAGCTTGATCCCGAGCATCCGTTCTCAGGGTCACCAAAAGAATCCCAAGGAACATCGATCAGTCGTCTAATTGATATCTTCGGGCGCACAAGTGATATCGCCGAAGAAAGGGCCATTCTAGAATCTTTTGTCAGCAGAAAAAATCTGATGACGAAGTCCATGGCAGCAGAGATCATCCCCAACATCAAAAAGTCGCAATATAAGCTGAATGAGAACCTCATTTCTGATAACGCCAAAGTAATTGACGACATGAAGCATAGCTTTTCCGGGGCTCTCTCTGCCTACGAGGCTCTATTTGACGAGAATATCCGTAGCTTGCAGCAGAGCAAGAATGATTTAAGCCAGCAGAAAATCCTCCTCCAGGTCAGAACTGAGAGGTTGAGCAAGGACATCTCCGGCGTAAACCCAAGAGCTGCTGCAAATATTGCACTGGTTGTAGAGTTTTTCCCAAGCGCAGACATCTCTAGGCTTGAACAGGTGGAGGCCTTCCATCAGAAAATCTCTTCCATTGTTAAGAAAGAGTTGAAAGCAGAGCTCACCGTACTACAAGGGCAGGAACGTGAGCTATCGGGTGAAATAGGCCAGTTAGACAAGCAAGTCCGTGATGCCCTCGCTGCCAAAGGAACCCCTAGCGACCTGTTTTCTCGCGTATTTGAACTCAAAGAACTTACGGACAAGGCCATCGAGGAAAATAAATTTTACGACCAAAAAATAGGACTTCAAGAAGGCGCTCGCCTTTCCAAGGAGCGACTTGAGAACATATTTACACGCATATTTATTGACATCGAATCAGCAACCAATGAAAAGCTAATTAAATTTAATCGAGTTGTATATGGGCAAAATCGAAACCCCTCACAACTGAGACTACATACCTCTGCTTCGTACAGTTTTACCTCGCCCGAAGACACAGGCACTGGTAAATCTTTCGCAGGACTGATCGGCTTTGATCTCGCGTTGCTCTCACTGACTTCACTGCCGTTTCTTATTCATGACTCGGTTATATACAAGAACATTGAAGTTGCAGCGACCAAGTACATTTTGCGAATTTTGGCAGCAGTGAAGAAAAAACAGATCTTCCTTGCGTTCGACGAAGCTTCAAAATTCGGAAAAGACACCGCGGGGATTTTGCTCAAGCACACAGCAATAAAACTCAGCCACAATGATCTTCTTTACACTAAAGACTGGCGAGACAAGAAGTAGCTGACCGATTGCATGTGGCCTAGCCTATTCGGCTTAGGGGCAACTAAATTTCACTCAAGGATGTGTATATGGATGACTTCGAACCCACCTTAGATTTCGCTGCACTTTCCATAGACAGCAACATCTTAAGAGGCCAGCGATACAATTTCGACGGAGGTATACTAAAGCAACTCGAACAATTCGACGGAAGCATCATCCCCATTATCCAACCTGACGTCGTTCATCGGGAGGGGCTTAAGCATTTAACTGCAGAAATTGATCAGCATTTAAAATCCGCACGAAGCAGCCTCAAGGCCTTATCTAAATACATTCCCAGCGCAACTACATCGGATCATTTATCCGAAAAGCTTAATTCTACAACCGTCGCATCTCAGATGGCCACCGAGCGGTTTCAGAGCTTCTACTCAAAGGTCAATGGACAAGTCATTTCGGCCTCTAAAGTTAATGTCAATGAGTTAATGGATCTATACTTCGACACCCTACCTCCGTTCGAGAATAAGGCCGAGAAAAAAAGCGAATTTCCTGATGCAATAGCTTTACTGTCTCTGGAGTGCTGGGCTAGCGAAAACGACAAGGTCATGGTCGTAGTCAGCAAAGATAAAGGGTGGCATGCCTATGCTAAAGATTCTCAGTGGCTTCACGTAGTCAGCGAATTACCACATGCCCTTTCCCTGTTCCAGCCTCATACAAAAATCACCAAGGTCATTGAGCGGTTACGAAAAGACGGTGCCCTGGAGAACAGCGGGCCATTATATGAAAAAATAATGACTGCATTATCCAACGCTACCGCAAATATGGAGCCCGAAATACAAGCCAGCTCATTCCACCATTATGAGTACGACGATCTCCAGCTCGAATATGTTGACCATCAGCTAGCGCTGGCTTCTGACACGGACGAGCTTTTAGTCAATATCGTTTCTATCGAAGACAATTCCGCCGTGATAGGAATAAAAGCCCTTGTCACAGTGCACGCAACTGCATCATTCAACTTCTCCCAATACGACTCTATAGATAAGGACTACGTTAGCTTGGGCGGAGTAGAGGCCTCGATTGAAACCACATACGAAACCGACGTACTGATCTATTTTGGGGGTGATTGGGCTGACCACGAAAGAAGCGTCACCCATGAAGAAATAGAGGTGATTGGCGAACTAGAGCTCCTTGATTTCGGCGAAGTTGCACCCGACTATTCTAGTGACCGAGATGAAGAGTATTTATGGGAGTGGGAACAGCATAAGAAGGAGGAGGCATAAGCGGCTGCTGGTTATAAGCCTTCGAGTTAAACTGTGCTGTTACCCCCGGATAGGATCGATCTAGATTGTCATAACGCTTTAGTTAGGATGATCTAGCCAAAGCCGAACTCGACGACCACCTCTCTCAAAGCGCTTACCCATGGAAGATACACAACACCCTTTTTGGACTTTGTGCGCACGCATGCACGCGCTGTTCGGCGCGGCGGATGAACCCGTGCGACCCAGTTCGTCAGATACAAATCCCAAACTATGTGTTCGCGGGTAAAATGGCATAATATGCCAATGATTGAAAGAACCTGTTTGCCCAAAGCTGGAGCTATCTATGGCGACGCGAAACGTTGTGCTCACCCCTCACCAGGAACAGGTTATCCATGACCTGGTCCAGTCCGGTCGTTATCAAAATGCCAGCGAAGTGATGCGAGAAGGTTTACGTCTATTAGAGCAGCGCATCGCCGAAGACACCGCCAAAATTGAGGCCCTGCGTCAGGCGACCTTGATCGGCATCATGGATCTTGAGCACGGGCGCTTTACTCAGTTGAACGAAGGCGATCTGGAGCACTACCTCGAGGGCTTGAGCCTGGAGGCAACCCTCCCCGCGCGCGAGAAACACTGAGCATGCCGCAGTATCGGATTTCCAACGCGGCGCGCGCCGACATTGTCGACATCCTCAGGCTCTCCCAGACGCAGTTCGGCGATCAAGCACGCCAGCGGTATCAGGCGCTGATCCTCGCGGCGCTGCAAGCTATTGCCGGCACGCCTTATCGCATTGGCAGCCACGAACGCGAGGAGCTTGCACCAGGCCTTCGCAGCTATCACCTCATCTATTCACGCCAGCAGGCCAAACAAACCCATGGAACGGTCAAAAGCCCACGCCATATCGTGTTCTATCGTGTGGCAAACGACGACGTGATCGAGGTCGTCAGACTCCTTCATGACGCCATGGAAGTGCAGTTGCACTTGCCTAATGACTGATCACTGGCCTGGCCCAAAGGCTTAAGTGGCCATGAACAGCGAGGCTGAGGCACATCCCTCTACGTCTCAATCTGAGCGCCCAGCGCTGTCGCCCGATTCGGCGAAGCACTGCCACACTATCGAGCTCGGCGGCCGGATTGGTCTCAAGCCCTCCCTCGACGATGGCGTACCGGAAAGCTGGTTTGACCAGGTTCGGCAAATCTCCGTCGCCGGCAACGCACCACGACCTTCAATCTGCGCACCACCTCCAGCGCATCCTCAGACGCGACGCACTGAATACGTCAACGTTGAAAGAATGTTTCTGAGGTGCTCCCCGTGGTCATGCACCTGGCATTACACACCTGCCGCCGATGAGCCCGCGGATCGATGCCCTTGGCGACCAGGGCCCTGGCAATATCACGTAGAGCACGAGCATCTCGTAAGCTAATTTCAGGATAGGTACCAAGAGAAATACGGGGCTGCTTATCCGCCCAGGAAAAGCGGAAGTGCCAGCACTTGGCGCCTTTCGTATTCACGAAAAGGGCGAGGCCGTTGTAGCCAGGGAGGGTGTAGTCCTTGGCACGGGGGTTGGCGTTTCGGACTCAGGTATCGGTGAGAGTCGGGGCCGAAGCCTCTCTTTTCAACGC
>Ga0157370_10001815_pt1 | contig 26338 bp, 20 predicted proteins | sample C35metaG_FD_113463 | JGI IMG/M metagenome (GOLD analysis project Ga0157370, IMG submission 113463) | Corn rhizosphere microbial communities from Kellogg Biological Station, Michigan, USA - C3-5 metaG | ecosystem: Host-associated > Plants > Roots > Rhizosphere > Soil | place: USA: Michigan...
CTGCAGAAGGTACTCAGGCCCGGCGAAGCTTATTACCGGATGACGAAGGTCGGCGACCGCGTCTATGCGATGCTGATCACGCCGACGGGAGCGCGGGGAGAGAGGCTGGAGGTGACCTCGAAGCAGCTCGACGACCAGGTTTCGGCCCTGCGGGACACGATCTCTACAGTCGAGAACGGCCAGCGCACGACCTACCCGTTCGATGTCGCGCTCGCGCATCAGCTCTATACCGAGCTGTTTGGACCGTTCGATTCCGACATCCGGCCAGTCAAGCATCTGATCTTCGAGCCCGACGGAGCAATGCTCCGGCTTCCGCCGAGCCTTCTGGTCATGGATCAGGCCTCGGTCGACTCTTACGAGCGGCGGGCAAAGGCAAGCGACCAGGCGGCCTATGATTTCCGCTCAATCAACTGGCTCGGCCGCGACCGCGATATCTCGACCGCGGTCAGCCCGCGCTCGTTCGCGCAGCTGCGCTCGGCGCGTCCGTCGGCGGGCCGCAAGGAGTATCTCGGGCTCGGCAACAATGCGGTGCCATCCGCCTCTGCCGAGGGAGTCGTTCCGGCGACAGCCGATCGCGATTGCCTGCTGCCGCTGTCATCGTGGAGCCACCCGATCTCGCCGAAGGAGCTTGAGGTCGCCGCCTCGATCCTCAAGAAATTCGATCCTAATGGCGTCGACATCGTCACCGGCGCCCAATTCACCGACACCGGCCTCGAAGCGCGCACCGACCTTGACCAGTACCGAATCCTGCATTTTGCAACTCATGGCGTGGTCACTGCTCGCGCTGCGAAATGTCCTGCCCAGCCCGCTCTACTCACCAGCTTTGGCGGCGGCGGCTCGGACGGCCTGCTGACCTTCAAGGAGATATTCGACCTTCACCTCGACGCTGACCTGGTGATCCTCTCCGCATGCGACACCGCTGGCAAGGCGAGCGCGGTCGCAACTCAGCAGGCGGGCCTCTCGACCGGCGGTGATGTCGCTCTCGATGGACTGGTGCGCGCGTTCGTCGGAGCGGGAGCGCGGCTGGTCATCGCCAGCCACTGGCCAGTCCCGGACGATTACAATGCTACGGAGCGGCTGATGACCGGGCTCTTCTCGGCGCCGCCGGGGTCTCCGACAGTGACTGCATTGCGCATGTCGCAGCGCCAGCTGATGGACGATCCGAACACGTCCCACCCATTCTACTGGGCAGCCTTCGCGGTAGTTGGCGACGGCACTATCCCTGTGATCCGCGAGACTCCGGCGCGGATCGCGACGGCGGCGAGATAAGCTTAAGCCTTATTGCTCGGAGCTGTCGTCGCTCACATTGTCCGGCTGCGCGTCGCCGCAACGGCAGGTCGTTACGCGCGCGATCCGGTGCCGGGGCTGGACCGGCGCCGGGCGGACTGCTTCCGGCGCCTCGGCCCCGGCCACATCGGCAGAGGCGAGCACGAGCGCATTGGCCGCTTGCTGACCCGGCACCGGTCGCGCTGGCGCGCTTTTGGGCGGGTCGGCAAGAGCCTGGCCGGCGCACGCCAGCAAGATGGCCATTCCGATCGAAGTGGCGCGCATGAATATCTCCGTCACCTGCCCTCAGGCCGTACGAAAACATCCTTTCGATGCGCCTTCGCTAAATGGTTAATAGAATTGCAGGAATCCGCCAGCAGCGATCAGGAAGACTGAAAAATACTAATGCTTTCAATGATATAACAGTAAGCTCGAGAATTGTCTGGCCGCCGACGTTCGTTGACTTTGCGTTAATAAACTGTCACAGGGATCTTCTTGGCTTTGGGTCAAGGGGGCACAAATGACAACTATGCATTCAACCAACAATCGCAGGATGATTCTGACCAGCGCGGCGGTCGTCGTCGTCGGTCTTGGTGCTTATGGTCTTGGCCGTGTTTATCCGCCGTTAGGGCCGAGCTCGGGCACGATCGCTCCAGCTCAGCGCTATGTCTCGAGCCAAGTTGGCGACAAGGATGTGACGCTCGGCGACACGTCGGTCCCGCAGCTGATGCAGACCGACGCTTTTGAATTGATGGTCCACGATCCGAGCTTTCGTGCGCTAGCCGCGAGTCCAGGCTTCCAAGCCCTTGCGAGCCAGCCGCAAGTAATGGCCGCGATCATGTCCAACCCGCAGGCATTCAGTGCGCTTGCGAGCCACCCGAATGCCTTTGCCGGAGTCGCCCAGGCGGCACGACAGGCGTCCGCGCTTGGTCCGCAGGCGCATCAGGCGAGTGCCGCCGTGATGGGCGCGGTCGCATCGCACATTGATGCAATGCAGGCGCTCGCTTCCCAGCCGCAGGCGCTCGCGGCGATCGCTGCCAATCCGGCTGCCTTTGCCAGCTTTGCCTCGAACGCGGATGCCTTCAGGGCGGCCGCATCGCATGCTTCCGCCGATGCGCGAATGGCGCGCGATGCGGCGGCATTTCAGGCCCTGTCGGGCGACAATAAGGCGATGCAGGCGCTCCAGGCCGATCCGCACGTATTCGGCGCCCTTGCTGCCAATGCCGACGCGTTCAAGGCTTTGTCGGGCCGGCCGCAGGCGCTCGCCGCCGCAATCGGGAGCGCCGCCTTTGCTGCTCACCAAATGCAGGCCGCGGGTCTTTCGAGCTCGGCCATGTCGGCACTGGCGGCGAGCCCGGCGGCCTTCGCGGCACTTGCCTCGCAGCCGCATGCATTGGCGGCCATCGCCGCTCATTCAAGCGCCTTTGCTGCACTTGCCTCCCATCCGCAGGCATTCGCGGCAATGATGGCAAATGCGTCGGGCTTCGGCAGCTTCGCGTCGAGCGCAAGCGCGTTCCAGAGCGCCGCTTCAAAAGCGGCCGCCGATGCTCGGATGGCCACCAATGCGGCGGCGTTCCAGGCCTTGTCTGGCGACAGCAAGGCGATGCAGGCGCTGCAGGCCGATCCGCACATATTCTCGGCGATGAGCCAGAACTCGCTCGCTTTCGCCAGCCTCGCGAGCAACGCGCGACTGATGAGCCCGCAATTGCTTTCCGCAATGGGCAGCAACGCGTCGGGTTTCGCAAGCCTCGCGAGCAACGCCGCCCAGCTCGGTGCAGCGGCGCGTGCGTTGCAGGCGTTCGATGCTCATTCGCTGGTCGCTTCGGCTGCGGCAGCGAGCAGGCTTGATGCGACGGCGTCTCAAGCTGTGCTTGCAAATCCGCAGGCCTTTTCGGCGATGATGGCGAATCCCAGCGCATTTGCTGCGCTTGCATCGCATCCGGCGGCTCTTGCGGCGCTATCGTCCAACCAGAAGGCGTTTGCAGCTCTTGCAGCGCAGCCGAACCTGGCTGCTCTGATGGCCAATCCCAGCTTCTCGGCTGCGCTCAATCAAGCCGGAGTTTCGCAAGCGGCGTCCCAGTCGCACTCGGACTGACGCTGCGGCTGGGGGGGCCGTTAAATGGGAGTTGCGTACAACGGCGGGCGCCGCTTTGCACTTTGCCTAGCGGCGCTCGTCTTCACTAGCTCGTCGAGCCTGGCGCTTGCGCAAACAGCCGTGACAACGGCTCCGCTGCCTCCCTCGCCCGGTTCGGCCACTGTCGTCGAGAAGCCCGATTCCGTCCCGCCCCAACCCCAGGAAACGCCTCCCGCCGAGCCAGTGACTCCGGCGCCCACGGCGCCGAGCGCGCCCGCGCCCGAACAAGGCCCTGCCCACGTTCCCAAGGATGCCTCGGGCTTTCATCTGTCGACGCTTGAGACCAAGGATCTCACGCTCCTCTACATCGACCCGATCCAGACCTATCTGACACCCTATATTGCACGGGCGTTCGAAAACTCGATCGCGTTTCACGAAAAGAACCTGCACTGGAAGCCCTGGGAGCCGGTCACTATCCTGCTCAAGGACTTCGCCGACTACGGCAATGCCGCGGCACTCGGTTCCCCAAGCGACATGGTGTTGCTCGATGTCGCGCCTTTGTCGCTGTCGATGGAGACCTTCTCACCGGGCGAGCGCTTCTTCACGCTCATGAATCACGAGCTGACGCACGTTGGTACCATCGATGCCTGGAACTCGAGCGATGCCGGCTGGAGGCGCTTCCTCGGTGGCAAGCCCGTCCCGCTGCAGAAGCATCCCGAATCGATCCTCTACAACTTTCTGACAACGCCCAGGAACCTCAGTCCGCGCTGGTACATGGAGGGAAGCGCGGTTTTCATGGAGACCTGGATGGCGGGCGGCCTCGGCCGTGCGCAGGGCGGTTATGACGAGATGGTCTGGCGCGCCAAGATTCACGACCATTCGCGCATTTTCTCTCCGCTCGGCCTCGAGAGCGAAGGCACTCAAATCGACTTTCAGGTCGGCGCGAATTCGTACCTCTACGGCACTCGCTTCATGTCCTATCTCGCGCTCACTTACGGCCCCGAAAAGCTGGTCGACTGGCTTCGCCGTCCCGAAGACTCGAAGGCTTTCTATGCAAGCCAGTTCGAGCACGTCTTTGGCCGGCCGCTCAATTCAGTATGGAACGACTGGATCGCGTTCGAACACAAATTCCAGGAGGAAAATCTCGCTCGGCTGGCAAAATATCCACTGACCGAGCCGAAGCACCTTGCACCGGTCGGCCTTGGTTCGATGTCCCGCGGGTTCGTGGACGACAACACCAACAGTCTGATCGCCGCCTTCCGCTGGCCAGGCAAGATCGGCTTTCTTGGACGCATGGACCTTGCGACCGGCAAAATCACGCACCTCACCGACCTCGACGGCATGATGCTCTACAAGGTGACGAGCCTCGCCTATGATCCCGCCAGCCGAACGGCTTTCTACACCAATCAGAACTACGCCTATCGTGACATCAACGCGATCAATGTCGACACAGGCAAGAAGCGGCGGCTGCTCACCGACGCGCGCATCGGCGATTTGGCGTTCGACGCTGCCGACAAGAGCTTGTGGGGGATCCGCCATCAGAACGGATTCGTCACGCTCGTCAGGATTCCGCCGCCTTACAAGAGCTTCAACCAGATCAAGACGTTCAATTACGGCGAGATCATCTTCGATCTCGACATTTCGCCTGACGGCCAGCTGGTCTCTGCCTCTTATGGCGGGGTAGACGGCAAGCAGTCGGTCCGCGTGTGGAAGATGTCAGACCTCGAGCAGGGCGACGCCGATGACCCCGTCACGACTTTGTCCCTTCCGCCATCAGTACCGGAGATGTTCACCTTCACGCCCGATGGGAAGACGCTCCTTGGCAACAGCTATTATACTGGCGTCTCGAACGTCTACCGGTTGAATATCGCGAGCGGAAAATGGGACGTGCTCACCAATGCGGCGACGGGCTTTTTCCACCCGCAGCTTCGCCCCGACGGCTCCTTGCTCGTCTATGATTATACGGGCGAGGGGTTCAACCCGTCGATCGTTCAGCCGAAGGTCCGCGAGGACCTCGGGACAATCCGATTTTTGGGAACCGAGGTCGTCAATGCCCATCCGGAACTGAAGCAATGGGGCGTCGGGTCACCCGCCAAAGTGCCGCTCGATCAGCTGATCACCAATCGCGGCATCTACGATCCATTCAAGCGGATGCGCTTTGACGCGCACTATCCGATCATTTCTGGCTATGAGCAAAAGCCGGCGCTCGGCTATTATATCCATCTCGCCGACCCGCTGCAGTTCCGCCAATTCAGCGCGGACCTGTCGATCTCGCCTTATCATGTTCATGGCGGCGAACGGTTTCACTTCGACGCGGAATATCAGACACCCAATTGGAAGCTCACCTACTGGCACAATCTGTCGGACTTCTATGACCTCTTCGGACCCGTGCTGCGCAGTCGCAGAGGGGATGCGTTCATCGTCGAATATACGAAACCGCTGATCTATGACCCGCCCCGCCAGCTCGATATCTTCGGCTCCGCCGCGACCTATTTCAGATTGAACGATCTGCCAGGAGCGCAGAATATCCCAAGTCCGCGCGATCTGCGCTCAGCAGAGATCGGACTCAAATACACCAACACGACCAAGGCGCTTGGCGGCGTCGACCACGAGAAGGGTATCGAGGGGCGGATTGCAGTCGGAACGGATCAGGCGCGAGGACATTTCTTTCCGAAAATCTACGGCGGCATCAGTGCCGGAACGGCCCTGCCCTTCCCCAACAGTTCAGCGTGGCTGTACGCATGGGCGGGAGCGGTAGGAGGACCGCGAAGCGACGCTCTTGCAGCTTATTATTTCGGTGCATTCGGGAACAATTACGTCGATAACCGGCCGGAGAAGCGGTATCGTGAAATGGAAAGCTTCCCAGGATTTGACATTGACGAAATCGCCGCTCGACGGTTCGGTCGCTTGACCGGCGAAATCAATCTGCCGCCGGTCCGCTTCGCCGAGGTGGGCACAGCGGCATTCTACCTCAGCCACATTCGCCCCGCGCTGTTCGCCGGCGGCATGGTCACTGACGAACCCGACGGATCGACCCACCATTATGCGGACCTTGGCGCGCAGCTTGATCTCAACTTCACGGTTGCGCTGAGGCTGCCGATGGTCTTTTCGGTCGGAGCCGCGGGCGGCTGGCGCGACGGCCATTACCGGAAGACCGAGTGGCTTGCGTCGCTCAAGATCATGTAGCCAATGGTCGAGCTGCTGACCCAAGCCCTCCACTGGAGCGTCGCTCTCATCCCCGTGCTGATCTTGCTCGGGGTGTTTGTCTGGCTCGATGCGTTCAAGCTGATGAGCCTCGGGGAAGTTCTGGTCCTGCTCCTGCTTGGCGGCCTTGGCGCAATTGCCGCTTATCCCGTCAGCGGCCGGCTTCTCGACACTCTTCCGATCGGCTTCTCGCTCTACAGCCGATTCGTCGCGCCGTGGATCGAGGAGGCGATCAAGGCAGTCATCATGATCATCCTCTTCCGGATGAACCGCATTGGCTACAAGCTCGACGCGGTCATCTCCGGCTTTGCGATCGGCGCCGGATTCTCGGTCGTCGAGAACATCATCTATTTGACGGTCTTCCCCCATTATGCGACCGGCACCTGGCTGGTGCGCGGATTCGGCACCGCGATCATGCACGGCACCACGCTGGCGATCCTCGCTGCAATCGCTCACGAATTCGCCGAACGCGAGACCCGCGAGGCCGCCTCCGACTTCGATTTCAACCTGCTCTGGTTCGTGCCCGGTTACGGCGTTGCAGTTGCCTTGCACGTGGCCTTCAACCAGTTCCCCGATCGCCCGCTGATCGCAATGTTGGGCGCGATCCTGGTGGCCCCGATCGCGCTCATCGCTATCCTGAGCTTCGGCACCGCCGAGGCCGAGCGCTGGCTCAAGGCCGAATATGCCGATCACCGGGAGCAGCTGGCAGCTTTGCGCGCCGGCAATTGGCCCGACGGTACAGCGGGACGAAAGATCGCTGCGCTGGCCGAGCGGGTCGACGGCGAATCGGCAAAACGAATGAGGCGCTATTGGGAGCTCCAGGCGTGGCTCGTCGCCGAAGCGGAAGAAACAATGATCGAGGAAGAGGAAGGCGAGGCCAAGTTTGACCCCGTCGAGATCCGCAGCGCAATTGCCGAGCTCGATGGCCTCAAGCGAGCGCTCGGGCGAAGCACTTATGCGGCACTTCAGGCGCTGCTGCCCTTCAGCCGCAACGATTATTGGGAAGTGAGCGAGCTCAAGCAGCGCCTCCCGAAGCACTGACTCATCATCGCTTCGCATTCCCGAAGGTCTTCAGCAGCTTCACCTTGAACTCGATCGGGCTGCAAGAGCGATAATCTTCCTCAACCAGCGGCGCCTCGAGCCGATGCCGATCGGCGCTCAGATAATCCGATGTTCCGGTTAGCGAGATCGTCTGGCTGAAGCTGTGCGTATATGAGAAGCTCAGCAGGTTCGAGGCGAGAGAATGGGTCTGGAACTGACGCGAGGGACTCTCGAAGATCCATTGCAGCTGGGCGACGTCGCCCGAAGTCTTGCCCCGATCAGCTCCGTCCCATTCGAGAGTCGCGTTGCTGGTATAGCGAAACCTGCTTTCATCGAGCGCTCCGAGGGAGGTCCGCTATAAGCATCAACGCTCCCTCTCGAGCCGATCAATAGCGGCCGCTGGACAAAGACGAATCCGAAAAAAAGGGCCGATCGACCCAGATCCCCGACCGCTCGGCGATGTTCGGAAACGTCCCGCCTTCCAGCCTCCGAAACGGTTACGCTTTTTTAACCATCGGCTCGGCAGTGGCTTTCTGAGGAGACGCAAGACTATGCCGATGGTCGCTTATTTCGAGGAACGGGCGCCCGAAGGCGACCGTCGCCGCTCCGTTCGACGAGCGCTCCGGCTTGGCTCGTCAGTGGGTAGCGGAACGATCACCATCCACGACCTTTCGCTCACCGGGGCGTTGCTCGAAACCTCGATCCCGATGCTGGTCGGCGCGGAGTTCGAGGTCGAGCTGCCACAAGGGGGCAAGATCAAGGCCTCCATCGTCTGGAACAGCGGCGAATATTATGGCTGCCAGTTCAACCTGCCGATCTCCCCGGCCGCGCTTAGTGCAGCCCTGCTCCAGAGCACGCCGAGCAATGCGGCAAGCGCGCGTCCGCTCGATCCTCTCACCGAGCTTCGCGAGCTCAATGCCGAAGTCGAGCGGCTTTCATCGCGGATGGAAACCGCGCTCGAGCGGCTCTCCGGCAGGGATTCCTAACCAATCGGATCGGTTTTGCCGTCAATCCAATGAGTGAGATCGCGGCCGACCATTTGTGAAAGCAGGACAATGTCGTCGCGGTAGGTGTCTTGCATCTGCGCCAAAAGCCTCTCGTCGATCACCGGTTTGCGCGCGGGTGCCTCGTTCCACTTCAGCAGTCCTTTGCGTAAGCCGAGCACTGCTCGAGCAATGGCCTTCGGCGGCTTTTGGACGTCAAACCGCTCCTGGTAATTGTGGCTTCCGAGCACCGAGATCGCGCGCCTTGGCGGGCGCATCAGCATTCGCTGCAAGCCGATGCTCTTGACGCTCTTGCTTTCACGATTGGCGGAAAAATCGCTTCGCTCGTCATCGGGAAGCAAGAGAAAGTCGAGCATTTGACGGTATTGGCCCGACGGATCCTTCACCAGCTCATCGAAGATCGAAATGAAGCAGCGCTCGCGACCGACCGCGCCGATGAATTTTTGAACATGCTTCCCGAGCTTTCCGATCTCCCAATAATCGAGCAGGCGCGGGTCGGCGCAGCGGCTCGGCACGAAGCGGCCTTCGCGTCTCTCGGGCACCAGCGTCCAGGCGCGCTCGAAATTCCGCTGATCTTCGTCGCCATTATGAATCAGCCGCTGGTGAAGCGACGGAATCATCTGCAGCGGACTGCGCAGCGCGATGATGAACTTCGCTTGCGGCCATAGCCGCACAATCGGCTCCATCTGCTCGGGAAAATAGAGGTAGGTAACCGATCCCTCGGCAAGAACCGAAACCCCCTCCCGGTCGCGGAAATAGCGATCGAGATAGCGATTGCGAACGATCTCTCGAAGTTGGTCGGTGGGACAATCCTTAAGATCGTTCTGGGCAAAGAAATGCGGTTCCTTGATTCTCGAGAAGCCGACGTCGGGATGGCCCTTCAGATATTTCGACAAAGAGGTCGTCCCGCACCTCGGCGCACCGACGATGAACGCCCAGCGCAGATCCGCATCTGCTGCGGTTGATCGAAGCGGCGACATTCCCACGGCACATGGCACTTAGCCGCAATTCTTAACTCGCGTGAAGCTTAGAACTGCAGCTTCTTGAGGACTCGCTCGGTCAGCGCGGCGCAATCGCTGCCCGCAAAGGGGAAGGTGCCGCTCAGCGCCGTCCCGAGCTCCGGCTCAAGCATCTGCTGAAGCCGCCGCCGTCCGCGGAACAGCCGGGTCTTCACCGTCGCCACCGGCACATCGAGGATCGATGCGGTGTCCTCGCTGCTCAGGCCCTCGATTTCACGAAGCACGAAGACGGTGCGGAACGCGTCGGGCAATTCGGAAACCGCCTGTTCGAGCAGCCTCCTGATCTGCTCACGCGCGATCGACACGTCGGGTGCTTCGGTCTCGGAACCCCGCATCAGAGTCTCGCGATAGTCGTCGAGCACGGCGACGCCTTCCTTCTCAAGATGGCTGCGGCGGCGCTGTTCGGAGCGGCGGCGGCCCAGCGCCTCGTTGACGACGATCCGGGTAAGCCAGGTGGACAGCGCCGAGCGGCCCTCGAACGACCCAATGGCGCTGAACGCTGCAAGATAAGCCGACTGCACGCATTCCTCGGACTCGGCGCGGTTCTGGAGTATGCTCCAGGCGGCGCGGAACAGCCGCTGGTTGTTGGACGTGACGACGTGGATGATCGCCCCGCGGTCCCGCGCGGCGCAGAGCCGAGCAATTTCGACGTCCGCAAGACCTGCGTAATCGAGTGCAACCGATGTCTTTGCGCTCATCTCATTTCACCTGCAGCACGCCGCGCATGTTGGGATGATAGCGGCATATGAACGCAATCGAACCGGTCTTGTTCAGCACGATCTTGCCGGCCTTGCCGGGCATGAGATCGACATCGAAGCTGTGGTCGGTCGCAGTCGCCGAGTGCCGGAACATGTCCTTGTTCACCCAGATGATCGTGTCGCCCTTGTGCAGCTGCGCCGGCAACGGCCCGAACTTCAGCTTGTCGATCACGACCGTGTAGCTGTGCGGGGCCGCTGTTGCGGGCACGGCGACCGGCAACAGCGTCCCCAGGCCCACGGCCCACAGGGGCAAAAGCCGCGGGCCAATGATCATTTCAGCTCCTTGGCCACTTGCTCGGCGTGCGCCTGGTGCTCCTCGAAGAGCTTCAGTCCGGTCTCGAGAAGCGACTTCAGCTCGGCATTCTTCGCGGACGGAATAAGCGTCTTCTCGAGCGCTCCGTTCACGGTCTTATGATAAGCGACCTCGTTGCTGATATATTCGCGATCGAACGAAGCCCCGCTCATCGCGGCGAGCTTCGAGCGCTCGGAATCGGCGGCTTTGGTCAGCGCCTGGCTGGTCGGATTGTCCTGGGGCGTGACGTGCAGCTTCTTCACCAGCGCAAGCGCCTTGTCGTTCACGGCCGTATGATCTTGCACCATCTCCTGTGCGAAATCGCGGACCACCTTGTTCTTCGACTTGGCGAGCGCCTGCTTGCCTGCGGCGACGTCGAGGGCCCCGGCGGTGTAAGCGATATGGGCGATCTGCGCATCATTGGGCGCATCGGCCGCGAGCGCTGTACCCGAGAAAGTGAGAATTGCAGCGGCGGCGAAGAGTGAAGACCTATAGATCATTGGACATCCCTCATGAGTGCCCCATCATCGGGGGCGACAACCGATTTGATGTCGTTCGAGCGCCGAGGTTCCCGGTTTTTGATCGATGGTTGTAAAAGCCGCCGGAATGTCGCTCGCCTTCGCCTCGACACGGCTCGCTCCCGACGAATTCAGCCGCCGCCGGACAGCGGCGCGGCGCGCCGGAAGCCCCGCCTGGCTGTGGCCGGAAGTGCCGGTCGACAAGTGGAGCGAAGCAATGGCTCAGGTGGCGAAGGCGGCCGCCGATCTGCTCGCCGGAAGAAAGGCTGAAATTGCCCAGTGCGACCCAATGGCGCTTTCGCTCGCTTGCTATACCTCGGGCGTTGGTCCGCTCCTCGGCTGGTGGACCGAAGAAGGGAAATTAGGCGCCGAGCCTGAGCTTTCCGAGCTCCTCGGAATTCACCTCAAACAAAGCCGGGCGCGCTCGGAGCGGACCGTTCCTCGATCGCTCGAGATCGTCTCCGCGCTGGTCGAGTGCGGCGTCCCGGTCGTAGTGCTCAAGGGCGGTCACACGGGGCTCAGCTATTTCCCCGATCCCGCCACGCGCCCGGCCGCGGACCTCGACCTGCTCGTTCCGCGCGACTCGGCCGCGCAAGCCGAGGTCGCGCTCGCCAGGCTCGGGCTCGAATGCGCGGGCCGGCGCCCGCGCGAATCGAGCTGGATTTCGCCAACAGCAAAGCGCGAGCCTCAATCCTTGTGGCTGGTCCATGAAGACGACCCCTGGCCAATCGACCTCCACAGCTCGCTCGACTTCGCGGCGGGTCCGGGCGCTCCGCTGGCGCGCTTCGACACGGCCGAGCCAATCGAGACGTCGGAGCCGTGGCGGCTCGACGATTCGGCTGGGGTGCTCAGCCAGCCGCTGCTTCTTCTCCATCTCGCCGTGCACGCGAGCGGCGGCCTGCACAGCCTGACGCTGTTGCGGATGATCGAGCTTGTCCTCGTCATCCGGAAGGACGCCGCTAATGGCCGGCTGTCCTTTGACGAGTTCCTGCATTTTGGCGCACTGACGAAGGCGCTCGGCGCCGCCTTCCCGGCCCTCCTCATGGCCGAAAGGCTCGCACCGGGCACAATCCCGCTTAATGTGCTTGGGATTTGCGCCGAGCTTGCGCCGCCTCGCGCCCGCGCACTTGTTGGAAAGCTCGATCCGGCGAGCGCTCACCGCGTCGATCGAGCCTCCATTTCAGAGCATTTCATGTGGGTGGCGGGTGTTTCCGGCTGGGCGCGTCGGCTCGCAGCCGATCTCGCGCCAGGCTCGGATTTCTGGCCGATCTACCAGGCGCGCGCCTATCGGGTGCTGCGTAAAAGGGTCAGCCGCTAGAGGGTCGCAAATGTCCGTATAACTGGCGATCGTCGGGAGCCATTCGTGCGAGCTGCCGGATGGTTCGAAGCAGCCGCGGGTCGTCATAATTGCCCGACGCCCAACGTCGGTGCGCTGCGATGCGGCCAAGTGCCTTGCCCCAAGCGCGCGTGCGCTTGTCGTGAAGCGAGGGGAAGCGGCTCTTCAGCACCAGCTCGAAATCGTCGACTCGCGCTTTCAGCCGCGGTTCGAGCCACGGCGTTTGCGGATTCTCGTGGGTCATCCAGTCGACCCATTCGGGCTCGATCCACTCTTCCAGCGTCTGTGGAGTGGTCGCGGTCGGGTTCACCCCGCCGTAGGTGGCTTTGCGTTGCGGGGTCGGCGTGTAGAAATAGCTGATCAGCTCCATCGCCGGGTTGATCGCCTTCAGCCGCCGGATGAAGGCCAGCGTATTGTCGATCTCCCGTTCGGGCTCGTCGGGGTCGCCGAACACGAAAGAGAATTCGGGAATGATGTTGTGCTCGGCGCATTTGGCGGCGGCGTGCGCGATCTGGTCCGTCGTCGTGCCCTTGTTCATCCTTGCGAGAACCTCGTTGGAACCGGATTCAGCGCCACAGAAGACCATCGTCAGTCCCGCGGCTTTCAAGGCGCGCCAGGTCTCGTCCGAAAACCGCCCGAGAGCGTCGACGCGCGCTTCGCACCACCAGCGCAGCCCGAGCGGCCTGAGCGCCGCGGCGACCTCGCGCGCATGGGCTTCGTTGAGGAAGAAATTATTGTCATAGAAGTGGACCGAGTCCATCCCGTGCTCGCGGACGAGAAAGCTAAGATGCTCGGCGGTCCGCTCCGGCGCCTGGACCTTTTCTCGCCGTCCAAAGACCGAGATTACGCCGCAAAAGTTGCAGCCATAGGGGCAGCCGATCGACGCCTGGTATACGCCCGAGCGGCGCCCGAGGATCGTCGGGCGAAGATACTGACCGACCCTGATCTTGTGATAGGGCGGCGCGGGAAGCTCGTCGGGTCCGCGCCAAGGGCGTTCGGGCGCAACATGCTTCGAGCCGTCCGCCAAGCGAAAAGCGATCCCGGCGACGCTCGTCGGGTTGCGCGTGCCCGCGATTACATCGAGCAGTTCGAGGAAGGTCTCCTCCCCCTGGCCGAGCACCAGCCAATCGACATAAAGCGCATTGAGAACCGGCTCGGGATAGAGACTCCCGAAATTGCCGCCCCAGACGATCGGAATATCGGGAAAGCGCGCCTTCAGCGCCTTGGAGATCGGCACTGCGCTGACCAGCTGCGGGCCGGGCATCACCGTCAACGCGATCGCGGTGACGGGATCGCCGAGCAGGCGCTGCGTCTCAACCAGTTCAAAGACCGAAGCGACGACGTCCATCCCGGGGAGGTTTCCATCGACGATCTCCCAGCTCATTTGGGGCGCAAGAGCCGCGCCGATAGCCATCACCGAGAGTGGAAAGCGCCGGTTCTGAGGCCGCGTCGCGCGGGGATTGATCAGCAGGATCATGGCATTTGGGCCGCCCACAGATCGAAGCGCGACGGCTGGCGCTTCCGCCGAAAGGCGGCGATCCACGGCCGGAGCTCGTAGCCGAGCGGATAGCGGACCTTGTGGCGCTTCCATTCGAGCTCGGGCGCGGCCTGGCGCAACCGCTCCTGAGTCAAAAATTCAATGAACGGCAGCGCCATGAGGATGTCGGCGGCGGGTCCGAACCGCTCGCGCTTCTGTGCGACCATCGCCAGCCCATCTGTCTCACGGGCGTAAAAAGGTGAATCGAGGATCACGATTTGTCCCCCGCGACGCGTCAGGCGCCGAGCCTCGCGCAAGACCAAGGAAAGGTCCGTTGAATAATGGATCGAGGCATTGAACAAGGCGATGTCGACGCTGGCTGCAGGAAGCGGCACGGCGTCAAATGGAGCAACGATACACTCCATATTTGGTGCGCGATTGAGGAACGGCCCGGCAGCGCCGAGGCCATCCACCGAATCGTCCCGAATATCGAGCGCAATCGCATGATGCCCGTCCAGCGTGATTCGATAGCTCAGCCACCCGTTCCCAGCGCCGAGATCGAGCACCTCGAGAAAGCGGCCCAATCGTGCCGCGCTTGGCCGGAGAACGCTCGCCATGAACGCCTCGAACGTGCGTGCTCGGACCGCCCATTGCGCCGCGTGCGGGCCGCGCCTGATGTAGGGAAGCGCGAGCAGCGTCTCGCCGCTGTATCCGCGCCCCTCCTTCGCTCGATGGCGCGCATATTGGCTCGCGAAGGTTTCGAGCGCCATCTTGCTCATTGGTCGGTTCGCTCGAAGCGATAGAGGATGTGATCGCCAAGCAGTGCCAGCGGTCGCCCCGCAATATGATCGAGTTTCTCGAGCATTGTGAGCAAGCCCGGATGGGCGGAGATCCACGGCTCGGCGGCGCTTGGCGGAACGAATATTCCAATTCCCTGTCGCGACTTGAGGCTGAACCAGGGCGCGAGCATGCGCTCCAGATCGCGGCGGCGATGATAGCGGATGGTGAACTCGTGCGCTCCGAGCCGCGCCGGCACGTCACCTCGACAAAAACGCCGAAACGCATTTCGCGGCCTGCCGCGCATTGTCTCGACAAGCATTTCGCCCGGACAACAGGTCCCGAAAAGCACGAGGATCAGCGGCGCTCCGGGGCGGAGAAGGCGAGCGACCCCTTGAGCGAAACAACTCAAGTCGCAGACGCAATTGAGCGCGGCGAAGATGGAATAAGCGCCGTCGAACAACGGCTCGCCAGCGATTTTGTCGGCCAGCGCGCCAAGCTCCTCGGCCGGGGCGACAGCGGCGTTGATGCCCTTGGCCGAGGCCGCGGCAACCATCGCTGGAGACGGGTCGGTCATCAACAGGTCACGACCCTGTTCAACAAGCCACAGCGCATCCTCGCCGGTACCTCCGCCGATCTCGACCAGCCGCGATCCTTCAGCGAACGCCTCGACCAAGGCAGCGCGGATGACTCGGCGCTGCGCCTCGACGCTTCGCCACGGGCCGAACCGCGCGTCGAACGCAGCCGCAATTGCGTCAAACGCCCGCGCAGCCGGGGCGAGGGCCTGAGCCTGCACGTCAGCTTCCCACTGCAAGCTCGATCGGCTCGGGCGAACGATGCAGATGAACGCGTTGCTCGAGTTCGTCCCAGGCGGAGCCGTCGATGAACCCGCTTTCGATCTCCTGGTGCATGATGTCGCGGACGCGCCGGTAGAGCTTGGTGTCGAAGGTCCCCTGGAACAGCATTGCAAGATCGCCCGTGTCCTTCCAGTTGCGCTTCCTTCCGAGCTGGGCCCGGACTCGCTCGTAGAACAGGGTACCGGGCAACGGGTATGCGACCGAGACGCCGATCTCGTCGGGACGTTCTTCGCGGATCAGGTCGCGCGTGGCGATCAGATCTTCCCAGCTCTCGGACGGATAGCCGAGCTGAATGAACCAGCAGGCGCGGATGCCGTGCGTTTTGAGCAACCTTGTCGCCAATCGCGCCGCCTCGACCGTCGTGCCCTTGTCCATCGCGTCGAGAATCTTCTGCGAGCCCGACTCGATCCCGAGCCAGACCTCGCAAGCGCCCGCCCGGGCGATCGCCGAGACGCTTTTTTCGGTCATCAGATTGACCCGCGACTGCATCGTAAAGGGGATCAGCGCATCCGCCCGCTCCACCTCATTGGCAAAGGCGCAGATCCAGTCGACGTCGAGCCCCAGGATATCGTCGGTGAACCACAAATGATCGGGCGCGACGTCGCGCTTGAGCAGCTTCATTTCGAGCGCCACGTCTTCGGGGGAGCGGACCGTGTACCGCCTGCCGAACGTCGGCTTGGCGCACCAGTTGCAGGCATAAGGGCATCCGCGCGAGGTCGCGATATTCCACGAGAACTGGCCATGAGCATCGAGCCAGGCGGAACGATAGGCTCCAAGGTCGACCAGGTCCCATGCGGGATGCGGAAGCCGATCTAGATCCTGTTGCGCTCGGCGCGGCCTGGTCGGCCGGGCCTGCCCCGCCGAAGGAACGATCAATCCAGCAATATCGGCGAGCTTTCCGGTGCCGTTGTTCCAAAGATTGGCGACGTCGAGCATCCCCATCTCGCCTTCGCCGAGGACCACCGCATCGGCCCCGGCGCACAAATAGATAGCGGGATTGTCGCTCGCGTCGGGACCGTTGGTCGCGATCTTGCAGCCGCGAGCAGCGGCGAGGCTGATCATTGCCAGTGCCGCCTCGCGCCGCGCGGTCGTGCACATCTTTGTCAGGAAATTGAAATTGTCCTCGATCAAAAGGACGATGTCAGGTGCGACCAGGTTCAGCCGTTTCTCAAATGCCTCGACGCCCGGCTCGAACGTCGCGTCGAACAGCGCGACTTCGTGACCCTCGCGCCGAAGCAGGGCGGCGGCGATCAAGGTCGATAGCGGTGCATAAGGCTTCATCCGCGCCTGCTGCTTTAAATCCATTGCGAGGAAGTTCGAATGAGCGAGAAGGATCACGAGGCGAGCTCCCGCAGGTCAGCTTCCGTTTGGCCGAAGCGCTTGTAGAGTGGAGCGATGGACGGACATCGGCCGAGCAAATTCCTGACCCTGCTGCCGTTCGGCATTCCGACGCTGATCATCGCCGAAGACCCCCAACTCCTCGCGGCCGCAGCGGCAGCCTATGCACATTGGTTGGCGGAAGCGCCCGTCGCCGAGCCGTCGATCGAACTTCGGCTCGAAATCGGCAGCGTCTCCACCGCCGATGTAAGTCACCGGATCGTTGTAGATGGTTCACGCCTGACGCTCGCCGGAGCGGGAACGAGCGGATTTGCGGACGCCGCCACCGGCAAGGCAAGCGCAACGATCATTGGAGAGCTGGTGAACGACGCCGCCGCCTTCGCAGACTCGACGGATACATTACTTCTGTTCCTATTGGCGCGGCGCGGGCGAACGCCGGTCCATGCGTCGGCGTTCATGGTCGGCGATCTCGCGGTCGCGCTCGCCGGAACCAGCGGGTCGGGCAAGAGCACGCTCGCGCTTGCAGCTTCCGAACGCGGATTAAGAGTGCTTTCTGATGATATGATCTTCGTTCAGCTTGAGCCGTTCGCTTTATGGGGTTTCCCCCGGCCGATTCACGTCTTTGCAGCGGACGCACCTTCGGGCGTTCACCAGACGAGAGTGCGAAGCGGAAAGACCAAGGCGGCGGTGCCGCTCGCACTTCCGGCGCTCAGGGCAGAACGGTGCGTGCTCGTGGTCCTGGAGCGCGGCGCCGAGCTGGCGCTGCGCGCGGTTCGACCCGAAACAGCCGTCGACGAACTCATGAATCTCGATGCCGGATTCGATCTTCTCGACGAGGATTCACGAGGCGCGATCGAGGCGCTCGCGTCGAACGGCGCGTGGCGGATGACTCTCTCGAATGATCCGCGCGCCGCGATCGACTTTCTCATGAGCCGTTTCGTCGCATAGCCGCGCATAATCTTTCGCGAGCCGCTCGATCCTTCGAAGAATGTCCTCAATTGAGGTCAAGGTGGGACGATGACGAGACGCTTGATCGGTCATTGTGGCGATCGCGGAGATGAGCGCTCCAACCTCGACCACCTCCGCTTCACCGCGGGCGATCAGGAGAGGAAAAGCATCGCAAGCTTCCCTGTCGAGGAAGAGCGCCGGTATTCCGAACATCGCGGCCTCCGCGGCCGCGCCCGAGGCGAGAGAGACCAAAGCGTTCATGTGGCCGAGCAATGCCGGCAACGCAATCTGCGCCGCCTCCCCGATCACCACATTTGATCGATCGAGCGACAATAGCCGACCATAGACCCGATCCTGCACCACACTCGAAGCCGGATGGCGGCGGATCCACCAGCGCCAGCCTGCCGGCGCCGAGTGGATGATTTTTGCAAGCGCATCCCAGATGTGGGTCTTGCCGCCGATCGGCTGAAGGGCGACCAGGATTTCGCGCTCATATCGCCGATCACCGGTCAATCCGAGAGCGACTTGCCACAATCGCTCACCCTCGCCGCTGCAAAGCGCGGCAATTTGCGGGTGACCGCCGCCGATTGCGTCATGCCAGCGCTTGCTCCGCCTGTCGCTCCAGCGCCGGATGTCAGCAGCGTCGGCGTCGGTCCAGGTCCAGAACAGACCCGGGAGCGTTGAATAGCCCTGCGGCGGCATGGTCGACCAGCGATACCCCCGATGCGAGCCGTCGTGCGGACAATGCTGAAGGTCCACGCACAGCAGCCCGCGCCGCCGGCAAGCGAGCGCAAAGGCGTGCCCAAGACCGGCATAATAAGTGACCACGAAGGCGATCGATGGCCGAACCTGCCGGAAAATGCGATCGAATGCCGCCGCCTGTGCAGCGACGAGTCGCGCGCGTCGCGCGAGCCGCTCGAGCGCAAGCGACGGAGCAGCTATCCCAGCTCGCTCGACCAGCCGAACGACTGCCGAGTGATCGGCAAGATGGAAAACTGAGTCCTTCGACAAGGCCGCCGCCACTGCGGCGCGCGCGGCGACGAGGTTGGCGGCATAAGTCGGCCTCGCCCAAGGCAAACGCGCGAGATTTCCGCTCTGCATCATGAAGCAGCTGCGGCCCTGCAGTTCGAGCGCGGCAGCGATCGGCTCTGCGAAGCGGTCGCGCCATGCACCATCGACGCGGTCCAGCGAGACGCCGTCCCCAAGCAGCACTGCATCCGCTCGATATGGGCTTAGCAGCCGATGGGCGGGGTCGCGGCGGCTCTTCCAAAGGTTCAGTAGCGGGGTAGCAAGCGTGCCCGCCGCTCGAACGGCGAAGTGCGCAGGGGGCGCTGCGCTCTCGCCGCCCGCCTGTCGAAAGATGTCGCCGAACAGGTCCTGGCTCGCGAGCGGCCAAAGGTCGACGTCGCCGGCGCGCCACTCGGCGACCCGGCATTCCCGCTCGATCGCGTCCACGAGCTCGCGATAAAGCCGATGGGGGGAGAATTTTGCCCTAATCACGTCATCGTCGCGAGACGGCCGGCGGTGACCGTCTCGACTTCGGCGCCGTCGAGGTGCGACCTTATTTTCCCGATGACTTCAAGGATCGCCGCTTCGTGCATGTCGGGTGAACCGCCGGCGATATGGGATGTCAGGAATAGATTTCGCAGGCGCCGGAGCGGATGGCGGCGCGGCAGCGGCTCCTCGTCAAACGTATCGAGGCAAGCAAAAATATCACCTCGCTTAAGCCTAGCGATCAGCGCCTTCGGTTCGATCAACGCTCCTCGAGCAAGGTTGATCAGCACCGCCCCAGGCCTCAGACGCCCCAGTTCCGCTGCTCCCAGAAAGTGGCGGGTCGCGGGTGTCAGGCCGCGGTGCAACGACACGATGTCGGCAGCGAGCACCTCGGCGAGCGTCGCGAACCTGGCGCCGGCCGCGCGGATATCGTCGGGCGGCGCGTGCTCGGACCAGGCCAGCACCGATGCGCCCGCTGCGGTGAGTCGCCTCGCAAAGGCACGCGCGCTGGCGCCCCAGCCGACGAGCCCGACGGTTGCGCCGCCAAGCTGACGCGGGCCGCTCATTTCCACCGACTCAAGACCTGCACGGGTAGCAATGCTCCGCCACGCATCGCTCAAACGAGCCTCGATACCGAGCAGCGCCGCAAGCGGCCGGAGCGCTCGTCCGGCTCGACGCGCGGCCGCGAGCAGCCCCGCTTCGGTCGCTATCCCCCAGCCCCCGGCGCGCATCACACCGTCGCAAACGAACGCCCGCCTCCGTCCGAGAATGGCGAGGCCAAGCGCGAACTCAGCGACGCTTTCGGCGTAAGAATGGCTGGCATTCACCAGTCGGGCCCCGCGATCGAGCAGGCGGTCGGCCTCGTAGCGCTGCAGCGACAATGCGGCTACGCCGACGATTGCCAAATTCGGTAACTTGTCGAGAAGCTCGGCGCTTATCGGTGCTGCGCCTGGCGCAAGGATGGCCGCACCGACGTCGGGTCGAGGTTCCGAACTCCGATCGATCTCATCAATCGGGACAAGCCGCCAGTTGGACGGCATGTCGCCAAGAGCGCTGCGCAATCGGTCGGGATTGACGAGCAGGACCCTATGCGTCGGCGGCGGCGCCTGAGGCACGCCTTTGCGAGGAAGCCGGACCGGTCCGTGGTGCTTCGCCTCGATCAGTTCTGCAAGAAACAGCGATGGCGCGAGCGAAGCGATCGAGTGAAGCGGCGAAACGCCGGTTTCAACCGCCTTGAGAAAAGCCTCGTGCTCGGCCCAAAAGCCGTCTCCTGTCGTCGGGTGCCCGGCAAAGGACTGCCTTCCATCGCGCTCGATCGTCAGCCCTCTATCGTCGACCCGCCAGCTCTCTCCTGGAGCATGGAAAACATATTCCTCGCGCCGCGCTCCAGCTTCATTGTTGCACAATAGCACCGCTTGCGCTCCATTCGGCCAGCGCATCGTCGCGGTGAAGACGGTCGGCATCGGTGCACCGCCGCCAGCCTCTGCGGCCAGCCATTCGGGCATTCCGCCCATCATGAACAGCAAGGCATCGAGCGCATGGATGCCATTGGCGCCGAGCCAGGTGGTGGCGCCGAACGGCGGCGGCTGCCCGAACCCGGGCTTGTCGAATATCGCTTGAGCGAAGGACCAGCCGGCATTTCCGGCTTGAGACCGGATTCGATCGAAGGCGGCAAGGAACCGTCTGTTGTGACCGCCTGCTGCAATCAGCCCCCGCGCCTGCGCAGCGTCGGCGAGTTGCATTGCGTCGGCAAAGGTCGGGGCGATCGGCTTTTCGACAAACAGATGCTTGCCCGCCTCGAGCGCGGCGAGCCCGAGGGTGCAATGCATCCCTGCACTGCCCAAGAGATAGACCAGATCGATGTCGTCACTGGCGATCGCCGCCGCCGAGTCGCCGCCGTCGCGGACAAATCCGAAGCGCTGCCGGGCGGCAGCTGCGCTCTTTAGCCGCAGATCACAAATTTCGGTGAGCTCGAGCCGTCCCTCCTCGCGCAGCTTTGCAAGTACCGGCAAATGAAGCAGCGCCGCCGTCTCGCTTGCACCCACCACCAATGCGCGCGGCGCTTCTTTCATGGGTCGGATCATGCAATCTTGACTGCGCGGCGCTCCTCGAGCGGGGGCGCCGAGGCGCTCGCCAATTCGAGCTGGACCCAATCGACGAGCTTACCATTGCCGCAAAACTCGGGCACGAGCTCGCGAAGCGTCGCAATTTGTTCGGCCGGCCTTCCGCCAGATAATGCATCGCTCAGTCGGTCAAGCTTCTGAGAGAGTTCGTCAAATGGCGTGAAACGCTCATCCGCCTTGAGAATTCGTGGATGCTCGGTTGGCGCCGGATTATCGCCGATCAGCAGCTCCTCGTAGAGCTTCTCGCCGGGACGAAGTCCGGTCTCGACTATTTCGATGTCGCCCGCGGGATTGCCATTCGTCCGCACCGTCAGCCCGGAAAGTTCGATCATGTTGCGGGCGAGCGCTCCGATGCGCACGGGTTCGCCCATGTCGAGCACGAACAATTCGCCGCCTTTTGCCATTGCGCTCGCCTGCAGCACCAGCTCGGCCGCTTCGCGGGCCGCCATGAAATAGCGGCTGACCCGCCAGTCGGTCAGGGTCACCGGCCCGCCGGAGCGGATCTGCTGACGAAACAGCGGAACGACCGACCCGCTGCTTCCAAGAACGTTTCCGAACCGGACCATTGAAAAGCAGGTCTGAGGCGAGACCTGGTCGAGCGCCCGAAGGACGAGTTCGGCGGCGCGCTTGGTTGCGCCCATGATGCTCGTCGGCCGGACCGCTTTGTCGGTGCTGACGAGGACGAAGTTGGGCACGTCCATGCGAGCCGCGACCCGCGCGAGCGTGAGGGTTCCAAAGACGTTGGTGCGAATGCCCTCGGCGGGATTGTGCTCGACCAGCGGCACGTGCTTGTAAGCGGCAGCGTGGTAGATAATGTCTGGCCGCCACGCGCCGACAATCTCAAGCATGCGCGCTTCGTCACAGACCGACCCGAGCAGCGGAACGACGCGCACTGCCTCCAACCGCAATTCCAGCGCGCGGTGGATTTCGTAAAGCCCGAACTCGCTGATCTCGACGAGAAGCAGGATCGCAGGCTCGAGGGCCATCAATTGGCGGCACAATTCGCTTCCGATCGATCCGCCCGCGCCGGTAACCATGATCGTGCGCCCGACGATCGCCCGGCGCATCAGTTCGCGATCGGGCTCGACCATGCCGCGGCCCAGCAGGTCCTCAACCTCGAGCTCGCGGATGTGGCCGATTTCGACCCGCCCATGGGCGATATCCATGAGGCCCGGAAGAGTCCGGATGCAGGCGTTCGCTCGTCGTGCAGAAGCGATGATCTCGTTGCGTCGGATCCGCGGCGCCGACGGAAGCGCAAGAAGGATTTCGTCGGCGCCTTCCTTGTCGACGACCGCCGCCATTGCCGCGGGATCATGGATCCGCCGGGCGTCAATCACGCTGCCGATGAGCGCCGGGCTGTCGTCGAAATAGCCGACCACCACCATCTCGGAGCTTTGGGCAATCGCGGCGGCCAGCTGACGGCCCGCCGAGCCGGCGCCATAGATCAGCACTCGGCGCTGCCGGATTCGGCGGTCCGCATTGGTCCCGAACAGCCAGTAACGCGCAAAAAGTCTCGAAGCGGCGATGGCGAGGAACAAGAGGATCGGTTGGATGAGGCTGAGCGTGCGCGGGATTCCCCACACTCGAAGCACTGTAAACACCGTCGCGAAGGGAAGCGCGTAGATCGTGCAGGCGCGGGCGATATTGAGGATTGCTCGAATGCCCGATTGGCTGAAGATTTCCCGATAGAGCCCGACCGCCCAGAAGATCGGCAGGGCGAGACCCACGGAGACTGCAACCAGCACTCCATAGGGCGTATCGCGATCCGGTATGAAGCCGAGGCGAAGGAAGATTGCGGCGTAGCAGGCGAGCGCGCACAGCCCGGCATCGACCAGCATCGCGATCCACCGCTTGGCGGGGCGCGTCCGCGAGATCGCGTAGCCGCGCACCGCAGCGAGGAGGTCCGCGGCGATCACCGTTCGCCCGGCACTCGTGAGAATATGGCCAGCATTTTTTAGCTCCGCCCCTCCAGGGTCGTGAGTGGCGGGCGCGGTGAGCGAAGTTCAACGTTTGCGAAGTGAACGTTCACCGTTTCGCGGGGCACCTAGGCAGTGACATCGGCTCGAGGAATTTGGGGGAATGGACCTAGCGGGCTCAACGCTCATGATCAGCGGCGGCACCGGATCGTTCGGATCGACGATCCTTAGGCATTTCCTCGCGCAGCCAATCGCCGAAATCCGGATCGTCAGCCGCGACGAGAAGAAGCAGGAAGATCAGCGCAAGCGGTTCAAGGACCCCCGCCTCAAATATTATATCGCCGATGTCCGCGACGCCCGGACGATGGACATGATCACCCGCGGCGTCGACTATATCTATCATGCGGCGGCACTAAAGCAGGTGCCGAGCTGCGAATTCCATCCAATGGAAGCAGTCGCGACGAACGTGGTCGGGACCGCCAACGTGATCGACGCCGCCATCCGCAACGATGTTCGCCGAGTGGTCTGCCTGTCGACCGACAAGGCGGTCTATCCGGTCAATGCAATGGGCATGTCGAAGGCGCTGATGGAGAAAGTCGTCGCAAGCAAAGCGCGAGTGATCGACGGCAGCCGGACGGTGCTTTCGACGACCCGGTACGGCAATGTGCTGGGCTCGCGCGGTTCGGTCCTCCCGCTGTTCCTCCAGCAGGTGCTGGACCGTGAGCCGATCACCATCACAGATCCCAAGATGACGCGGTTCGTCATGACTTTGGATGAAGCCGTCGACCTTTGCCTCTACGCCTTCAGCTACGCATCGAACGGCGACATGTATGTCCAAAAGGCGCCGGCCGTCAGCATGGACAGTTTCGCTCATGCAGTGCTGCGCGTGATGGACCGCCCGAGGCACCCGATCCGAATCATCGGCACCCGGCACGGGGAGAAACAGCACGAGACCCTGCTCAGCCGGGAGGAGCTCGCGACTGCCGAGGACCACCAGGCCTATTATCGCGTCGCGCCCGACCGCCGCGATTTGAATTACGAGTCCTTCTTCACCGACGGCCAGACCAAACTGACCAAGCTCGAAGACTTCAATTCGCATAATGCGCGCCAGTTGGACGTCGATGAGATGGCTGGGATCCTTGGCAGCCTCGCCTGTGTCCGCGACTGTCTTGACGGAAAAACGCGCCGATGATTTCTGACGGGCGAAGGATCGCAGTCACCGGCGCCAATGGCTTTCTTGGCACCAATCTCGTCCTCCGGCTCAGCGAGCAAGGACGCGAACTTCGCCGGATCACTCGCCATACCGATGCGCGGGTTGCGGCAGCCGAACTCGCCTGCGCCGACATCATCTTCCATCTTGCCGGGGCAAACCGGCCGGAGGAGGAGAGCGAATTTCTCCGCTCGAACCGTGACTATACCATTTGGGTCGCCGACGCCGTGGGCCGCGGCCGGCGCAAACCGCTGATCGTCTACAGCTCGTCGGCAAAGGCGCTCGACAAGGACGCCTATGGGCAAAGCAAACGCGCGGCCGAAAAGGTGCTTCTCGACCTCGCCGAACGAGGGCTTGCAACCGTCTCGATCTGGCGGCTTCCAAACCTCTGCGGCAAATGGGCGCGTCCCAATTATAATTCGGTCGTCGCCACCTTCTGCCATAATGCGGCGAACGGGCTGCCCCTCAGCATCAACGATCCTTCCGCGCCGCTTTCGCTGCTCTATGTCGAGGACCTCGTCGAGGAGTGGCTCGGCCTGATCGACAGCCCGCCCGCAAGAAGCGGGCTCGCCAAAATCCGGAACGTCCATCCAACCAAAGTCGGCGAAGTTGCGGAACTGATCCGGGGATTTGCCGATACGCGCACCCGCGGCGAGATCTGCAACGTCGGAAACGGTCTTGCAAGGATGCTCTACGCAACCTTCATCGCCGCGCTTCCAGCCTCCCAAGCGACCTATCGGCTGACCTTGCGTGAGGACGCTCGCGGCACCTTCGTCGAAATGCTGAAGAACCCGGCGGCCGGGCAATTTTCCTATTTTACCGCCCACCCGGGCGCAACGCGGGGCGGTCACTATCATCATTCGAAGGTGGAGAAGTTCCTCGTCGCTCACGGGACCGGCCGCTTCCGCTTCCGCCACGTCCTTAGCGGCGAGACATTCGAACTGGTCGGCTCGGCCGGCGATCCAGCGATCATCGAGACGATCCCCGGCTGGGCGCACGACGTCACCAACATCGGCGACAAGGAACTGGTCGTTCTTTGCTGGGCCAATGAGCCGTTCGACCCTAAGCGGCCCGACACCCATCCGCTGCCGCTGTGAAAATTCCTCGCCTCAGGGTGATGACCATCGTCGGCACCCGGCCCGAGGTGATCAGGCTGTCGCGAGTGATGGCCGCGCTCGATGCTGCAACCGACCATGTCCTCGTCCACACCGGGCAGAACCACGACCGCGAGCTCAATTCCATTTTTTTCGAGGAGCTGGAGCTCCGGGCTCCGGATCATGACCTCTCTCTTGCTGGCCAAACAGGAGCAGAGACGATCGGAAAGGTGATCATCGCCGCCGACCGCTTGCTCGCCGAGGAGCGGCCCGACGCGGTCCTCGTCCTTGGCGATACCGACAGCTGCCTTGCAGCGATTGCCGCCAAGCGCAGGCGCATCCCGGTCTTCCACATGGAAGCGGGCAACCGCTGCTTCGACGAGCGCGTGCCCGAGGAGATCAACCGCCGCATCCTCGACCATATGGCCGACATCAACCTGCCTTATTCCTCGATCTCCCGCGAATATCTGCTCCTGGAGGGATTCCCGCCCGATCGAATGATCAAGACCGGCAGCCCGCTGTTCGAAGTGCTCACTCATTATCGTCCCAAGATCGACGCTTCAGATGTGCTGACCCGTTTGGGGGTTGAAGC
>Ga0157370_10001816_pt1 | contig 26328 bp, 26 predicted proteins | sample C35metaG_FD_113463 | JGI IMG/M metagenome (GOLD analysis project Ga0157370, IMG submission 113463) | Corn rhizosphere microbial communities from Kellogg Biological Station, Michigan, USA - C3-5 metaG | ecosystem: Host-associated > Plants > Roots > Rhizosphere > Soil | place: USA: Michigan...
GATTTTAGCAAATAAAATGCGGAATAAATTTTTTACACCGGTGCATGTTCCGGTGTTTATTTTAAAATTGTTTCTTGGAAAAAGAAGCATTGAAATTTTAAAAAGCGCTACCGTAAGCGGCAGGAAAATAAAAGCAACCGGATTCACTTTTTTATATCCTTCCATTGAGTCTGCTATCAATGAACTTGTATAGAATTCGTCTTTTATTTTGAAATACTGAAGCAGCAAAGGAATAAATAAGCAGGATTTGTATTCTTCAAATGCCCAAATAATAAAAGGAGAAACTATAAAATCCTTCATTATTTATACAATCAAATTTTAAATCTCAATAACTGAATATCTCTTCCGCCCTCAAAATACTTTCAGGTTTTCCCACATCTATAAATCTGGAATCGCTGTGGTCAAAGGCAGCAATAACGTGTGTTTTAGCCAATTCCAAATAAACATCCACCATTGAAAACTTTCCTTCCATTTTTATTAATGAAAATATTTTTGGAGAAATAACATGTATCCCACTAAATGCTTTTCGAAAATAATTTTCTGATTTTCTGCTGATTCTTTTCTCTCCTGTTTTTACATTTTCCCAACCACATAAATGATTTTTTTCATCAAATAAAAAGTAACGGGAAGTTTTGCGTGAAGTGACAGCCAATGTAGCCAGAGGGTTACTTTTCACATGTTGAAAAATCATTTCTTTCAAATTCATATCGGTTAAAATATCCACATTCATCACTACAAAAGGCGCTTCATCTTTTTCAAAAAACCATGCGGCTTTTTTTATACCGCCACCCGTTTCCAGCACTTCATTTGTTTCATCAGAAACAGTTATGTTGCTTCCAAACCCATTATTTTCTTTTAGGAAATCAATTATCTGATCAGCAAAATGATGCACATTTACAATCACTTCTTTTGCATCATAAGACGCGAGATACTCAATATTTCTTTGCAAAATCGTTTTACCATTTACTGCAGCTAATGCCTTAGGATGCTTATTTGTAAAAGGCTTCAGCCGGGTGCCAAGTCCCGCGGCGAGAATCATTGCTTTCATTTTGTTTGGGTGTCAGGTGTGTTAGGTGTTAGGTATCAGGTATCAGGTGTCAGGTGTCAGGTTTGAAGCATTCGGTTTGAGGTTTAGCCTTCACAATTCAGCATTCGCCATTCATCATTCTGCCTTTAGCTTTCAAAACCCTTTTTTTCATGAATCTTTTGTTCGATATGGTTTAAATCAATTTTCACTTTGAATTTATTTCGGAGATAACGGGCAAGTGAATCTGCAGCATAAACACTGCGATGCTGGCCACCGGTGCAACCAAAACTAATTGTCAGGGATTCGAAATTTCTCTTGATGTAATCTTCCACAGAAATATCAACGATGTTATAAACTCCGTTTAAAAATTGCGGCATTTCTGTTTGTTGTTCCAGGAAATCAATCACCGGTTTATCTCTTCCTGAAAGCATTTTAAATTCTTCAAACCGTCCGGGATTCATCATTCCGCGGCAATCAAAAACAAAGCCACCGCCATTCCGGCTTTTTTCTTTTGGATAGCCGGTTTTTAAATAAGAAAAACTATTGATGGTAACAACAAGCGGTGTAGATTCACTTGCCTGTAACGGGCGAAACCGGTTGATAATTTCATCCTGTACCATAATGTTTATGACACGCTCATATTCGGGCAAAGCAATTCCCATTTTTTTATTTTCCATAAACCATTTAATATTCGTAAGCGCCAGCGGGATACTTGTTAGAAATTGCGCCTTTCTTTCAAATAAACCACGAAAGCCATAAGCACCCAAAACCTGCATCAGCCGGATTAAAACGTATCCATTATATTGACCTACAAAACGATCTCTGTCAATTGGTGTTTCCAGAATTTCACCGGCGCAATCCATATAATATTCCAGTAAAGAATTTTTCCAGTCATCAGAAAGATTTGCACGCGCCTGCCACAACAGCGAAGCCACATCATATTGTAAAGCGCCCTTCATTCCGCCCTGGTAATCTATAAAATGAACTTCTTCATTTTGAATACAAATATTGCGGCTTTGAAAATCGCGGAACATGAAATATTTATGCTGCACATGAGTGAGATAAGTACTAAGCGCTTCAAAATCATCAATCAGCTTTTCTTTGTCGTAAGGAATTTTCAGGGTATCAAGAAAATAATATTTGAAATATAAAAGATCGGTGAGAATGGCTTGTTTTCCAAATTCCTGCGAGGTAAGGCAATAAGAATAATCCAAATCAGGAAAGCCTTTTATTTGCAACCATGCAAGCGCTTTTAAACTTTTTTGAAACAAAGAAAAGACGTAATCATTCTGTCCGTATTTTTCCAGTTCATTTAATAATGAGACCGGTCCAAAGTCCTGCTGGATATACATTTTACCATCTTCCGAAGTAAAATGAACCTGTGGAACCGGGGCATTTATTTTTGAAAAATGTTTTGTAAAATATAAAAAAGTTTCGCTCTCTTTCAGATTTTCATTGTAGGTAGCGATATAGGAATTTTTATCCGTGAAAATGCGAAAATAAATCCGGTCACCACCGGACTTTGGAAGTTTTTCAATGCTGATGATTTTTTCCGAAATGAAACTTTCAAAAAAAGATTTAATATTTTCTGCAACTGGCCCCATATATATTGATTAGAGGTAAAAATAGTGGTTTTTAGGTATCAAACTGTTTAGATGGCCTGATTGCCTATATTCTTTATATTTAGAAAATTTCATTGTCTGTTTACTGTAGTATTATTAAGAATCAATAAAAAATGTGTTTATAATTTAATTACATTTGATAATGATTATAATTTTTTAAACTGCTTTTTTAGTTTTTATAATAAATCATTTTATACCGCTCTGCATGAAAATCTCAAACGTTTATTTCAAAAAAATTAAATCATTCGCACTTGAGCAAGAATTTAATCATTAAAAAACTACTGAAGAAAATTTTTCTTTTCGGCTTTTTTATGCCAATGTTTTCCGGATGTGAAAATCATCGCTTCGACAGCGATAAACGACAAATAATCGCAAAAAATGAAATCGAAAACAAGCTGCAGAGGCCGCATGGTTTTGATGTTACCACATTCAGGGAAGATACCATATACATTCAAAATGATTCGAATTTTAAAAAGCAAATCCGGTATTCATTGGACATTGAATACTTAGATTCAAATAAAGTATTGCAAAAGAAAAAGGGCATTGTCATGTTTGCTCCTGATGGGCAATCTGTTATCAATTCAAAAATAACTGACCGCTAATTTTATTTATCAAGAAAAATAATTTTCAAAAAAGATGAGCTTATTAAAAGAACGCTTTTTAGCATTAGATGTTTTCAGGGGAATGACCATTTGTTTTATGATTATTGTGAACACGCCGGGCAGCGGAGCAATTCCATATCCGCCGCTTGAGCATGCAACATGGCATGGATTTACACCAACGGATCTCGTTTTTCCCTCGTTCTTATTTGCTGTTGGAAATGCGATGAGTTTTTCCTTAAAAAAGTACAGCCAGATTGGTAACGCTGCTTTTCTTACAAAAATTATTAAGCGGACTATTTTGATTTTTTTAATCGGTTATCTTATGTATTGGTTTCCTTTTTTCAGGTTAAATAATGCAGGAGAAATTATCCCCGCTCCCATTGCAAATACAAGGATTATGGGTGTTCTTCAGCGCATTGCACTTTGTTATTTTTTTGGTTCTTTATTGGTTCATTATTTATCTTCAAAAAAAGTAATCATCGTAAGCATCATATTATTAGTTGGATATTGGCTGTTGCTGCTTGCTTTTGGAAATTCTTCGCAACCACTGAGCATGTCGGGAAATGCCGGCCTTTATTTAGATAAATTTTTAATGGGAAATAATCATTTGTATCATGGGGAAGGAATTCCATTTGACCCTGAAGGATGGCTGGGAACTTTACCTGCAATTGTAAATGTGATTATTGGTTTTTTTGCAGGAAAATTTATTCAGGAAAAAGGTAAAACTTTTGAATGTGTTTCCAAACTTATGCTCGTTGGCGCTTTGTTTATTTTTATTGCCTTATGCTGGAATATTGTTTTTCCGATTAATAAAAAATTGTGGAGCAGTTCGTTTGTCCTGATTACTTCGGGCCTCGATCTGATCATTATTTCTGCGCTCCTATATATTCTTGAAATGAAGAAGTGGAATCCGTTTCGCTGGTCGGGCTTTTTTGAAATATTCGGTAGAAATCCTTTGTTTATTTATGTCCTTTCCGAGCTTTTGGTAGTTGTATTATTTATGGTTCATATTGGTCCAAAAGAAAGTTTATTCAATTATATAAACAGAACAGTTTTCCAGGTGGTTTCTCCCGGCGCATTCGGATCTTTTCTATTTGCTGTTTTTTATATGCTGATCTGCTGGAGCATCGGCTGGTGGCTCAATAAGAGAAGGATTTATGTAAAAGTATAATCGCTTGTGTTACAAATATTGCGACGGCAAAAAAGAATAAATAATTGTGTTTTTTAACCTTGCTTTTTTATTTTACGAAATAAATTTCTGCAAGAGCATTATCTCAATTATTTCGACGTGTAAATTAGTCATAAATTGTAACGAAGAAAGAGATAATCAATTCATATTCAAGATGGATATTGAATGCGATTCTATAAAAGACAGTTTGAAAATTTGAAAAATGATCTTATCTCAATTCCCTTATTTTAATATTCCTGAAAGACACTTCATTACCATGATCCTGCAAAAGAATATGTCCTTTATCCCACAAGCCAAAGTTTTTCCAGTCTTTATATTTACTAATCGCAACAAGATGTTTAAACTCAGCTGAGCCCCGCTGGTATTCAAGCATTTTATAGCCATTGAGCCAATGCTCTACATGATTATCCGGATAAACAATAATTCTTCCACGGTTCCATTCGCCCACATCTTTCAAGGCTGCCGGAATATTTTTCCTGGGAATCAAATCATATAAAGAAGATAAAGTGCGGTCGCCATTTCGGCCAAGTTTGGCATCCGGATGAAGTTTATCGTCCAATACCTGGTACTCGAGCCCAATGCCAGACATTCCATGAGTATCATAACTTTCTTTTACAAAATACTTCACACCACTATTGGCAGCAGGCGTCAGTTTAAATTCAAATTGCAAATCGAAAGCGCCATATTCTTTATCAGTAATGATGTCACCTCCGGATCCTTCCTGTTGTCCATTTGAGGCTAAAATGGTCAGCACTCCATTTTTTATTACCCAGCCGGAATCCGGGAAATGATTTTTATTTATCCCTCGCCAGCCTTTAGATGTTTTGCCATCCCAAAGCAGCCGAACGTCATTTTTCTTTTCCTGTGAGGAAAGCGTATTAGGGATTAAGTTGACCACAAAAATCTTATCGTCAGGAGAGGGTTTCAAATCAGTGGTTTTGATCCTGATATTTTTAAAACGTATTTCCTCACCTGCATGAGCTACATCCGGGACCTGGTGGACCTGTAAAGCGATAAATCCTTTATGGGTCATACTGTCAACCAGGTTAGCGGCCGGAACTCCGTTCAGCCATGTACGGATACTATTACCGATGCATTCAATATAATAATGATTCCATTGACCATTTTTAAAAGCCTTTTTTGCGGCTGGATTCAGCTCCAAAGGATACAGCCATCCACGCCGCGCTTCATCATAAATGCCGCCGCTCCATGCTCTTTTTGAAGGATCAATTTCTACCTGGTAGCCATGCACGCGGCCATTGTTATAATCGGGCAGGCTTTCGCTCCTGATTTGGATGCCCGAGTTCATAGCGGTATCTACTTTTATATCCATTTCAAGAAAAAAATCTTGATAATTTTTATCAGTAGCTAAAAAAGAATTTGGTGTATTTGCAACAGTAGTTCCTACAATTTCTCCGTTTTCAACGGTATATTTAGCGTGGCCGTTCAACTGATGCCAGCCCTTAAGATTTTTGCCATTAAAAAGATCTGTCCAGCCTGGTTTGGCATTATCAGTTGGGGTATAAGCGGAAATAAGAAAAGGCAAAAAAGCCAAAGCAGCAAGAGAATTTTTTAGATTCATTTTTGAAAAGTATTATAATGAAAAATAAAATAGTATGATTATGCTAAAGTAATATCAGGCCTCCAGCCATTCTGATACTGCCGGCTCCAAAGCGCCTGCGCTTCTTTATCGTTCAGAATCTTTCCACCATTAGCAGCGTCACAATGGAGCGTTCTGCTTACCCGCTGGGCAATATTTCCCAAATGGCACAACAACACACTTTTGTGACCTTCTGTAATGGGCGAATTTAAAGGTTTTCCTTCACGAACTGCCTCTACAAAATTTTGAAAATGGTAGGCGTCCAATTGTACGCCCGGGCCCATTGAATTGATGGTATCGGTTTTTTGTTCTTCAGGGCTTTGCCTGATTAGTTTATTATCTGCATCATAGATTTTATAATCATCTCCGCCGCTGTTTACCAGCGTTCCTTTTTTCCCAAAAATTTTAAAACCTCTTCCACCGCCGGCTTCAGGATAATTATTACAACTACGGCCTTCCCAGCTTATGGCTTTTTTCTCAGGAAATTCAAAGGTAATAACTTGAGTGTCTGTCGTTTGCCAGTCATCGTTAAATGCATAACGGCCACCTCCTGAAACAACTTTATCAGGATAATTAACATCCAAAGCCCACCGCATGCAATCAATTTCATGTGTTCCGTTATTGCACGATTCGCCGGTGCCCCAGTTCCAGAACCAGTGCCAGTTGTATGGCACAATATTATCGCGGTAATCGCGTCGTGGTGCCGGGCCCTGCCATAATTCCCAGTCGAGATTTGAAGGAACCGGAACCACTTTTCCATGTCCGATAGAGCTGCGGTTGTTGGCATACCACCCGCTTCCAAAATAAACGTCTCCTATTATACCATCATGAATTTCCTTAATTGCTTCTGTGATATTTGGCCAGGAGCGCCGTTGGTTGCCCATCTGCACCAGCCGGTTGTATTTTTTTGCGGCAGCTATCAGCATTTCCCCTTCTTCAGGATTATGACCACAAGGCTTTTCTACATAAACCTGTTTACCGGCAGCACAGGCCAGAATTGCAGCTGGCGTATGCCAGTGATCGGGAGTAGCGATTGAAACCGCATCCAAGCCTTTATCATCCAAAATTGTACGAAAATCTTTAATGGCCCTGGGTCTTTTACCATTCAGCTTTTCAGCCAGGTTAATTCCTTTTGCCAGCGCCTTTTCTTCCACATCACATATATATGCAATCTCTACATTTGGAATTGTGTGATAGGCTTCGATATGCGCGAGGCCACGTCCATTGGTACCGATTACCGCAATCCTTATTTTATCGGCAGCACTTTTATGAGCAAATGTTTTAAGGCTTAAACCGGTAAGGCTAATGCCTACACCGGTAAGCGTACTGTTTTTTATAAATTCACGTCTTTGCATGGTTTTATTTTCGTAAATGTAATGCTTTTGTGAATTGATTGTTAAAGAAAAGCTTATTACAATTTTACTCAAAAAATAAAATCAGGCTAATTTATTTGTTTATTTCGACCTGAAAAAGACAGCTGGTTTCTATGCCTTATGACACTTCCTTCTCCAGTTTTTTAGTCATATAAAACCCGATGAATAATCCAAGGCCCGCCATAGTAAAAATAGTTGCCGGATAAACAGCATCCCTGTCTAAACGGGTATAAGCTGATAAAAGCAAAGCAATAAAAACACCTACACCGATTCCCATTAAGAGCAGTGCCAGATTTAAAATGATTACTTTACCGATTGAACCTCCATTTTGTTTACCCTTCATAAAAATACCGGCGTCTGCGCCTTTCTCAATTAAGGCAAGCCTTTCTTTATTTCTTGTTGATAAAAAAAGATATACAATACCGAACACAGCGATAAAAAATGCTATTGGAATTAGAACCTCCATAATTGTTTGTTTTTAAATGATTAATTTTATTGTTTATAAAGGTTATGACGACACTATTTTAAAAACGGTTACGAATAAATGCAACATTTTTTTAAAAAATAGTTGTAACCGGTACAAACCGCTTATCGTCTTATTTATTATAAGATGGACAAATTAAACGATCAGCATTATATCAATTTGATAATCGGCGGTGACACCAATGTTTTTGGTGTATTGGTTGACCGGTACAAAAATCTCGTCTTTACTTTGTCATTGAAGATGCTTCAAAGCCGCGAAGAAGCGGAGGAAGTTTCGCAGGATGCATTTATTAAAGTTTATAAATCATTACATAAATTCAAAAGCGAATCGAAGTTTTCGACATGGCTTTACAAGATAACTTACAATGCCTGCCTGGATCGGTTAAGAAGCAAAAAAAGAACCACATCGCTTGTTTCTTTTGATGATTTTGAAGAGCAGGAAGCAGTATCTTTAATGAATGTACTGAATACAATTGAAGAAAGGGAGCGCAAACAACTGATTCAAAACTGCCTCAATTTATTACCCGGTGAAGAAAGTTTTTTATTAACGCTATATTATTTTCAGGAAAATTCTTTAAGAGAGATTTCAAAAATTATGGGCATTAATGAAAACAATCTGAAAATAAAACTTTTCAGAAGCAGAAGAAAGCTAACCGGTATTTTAAAAACACAACTGGAACCTGAAATATTGAATGAATATGAAAAACAAGGAAGATAAAAATATTGAAACCCTGGTAGAAAAAATGATGAAGGATACTTCTCTGCAAATAACTTCATTTGATTTTACCTCCAAAGTAATGTCAGAAGTATTGGCCATAGATAAGAAACCATCTGTTTCATATAAGCCTGTTATTTCAAAACGTGGCTGGTTTATCATATTTGCAGCCATTAGCGGATTAATTATATGGCTTATTTTCAATCGCTATACATCCAATGAAACGACTACCAATCCTGATTTCAGCTTTATAAACACTGATAATATTCTTAAAATCTTCAGTAGGTTTGAGTTTTCCAACATCACTACAAATATCATACTACTGGCAATAACCATGATATTTATTCAAATAATATTACTTAAAAGCTATTTAAATCAAAGATTTCATAAATAAAAATGTAAAGAACAACCTTTACTATAGGTATAAGATTTTCCACTCCGATCTTTCTTATCTCACAAATAATTTTTCCTCATTCCATCGCCGTTTCTATTTTTAATTATACTTTTACCGTTCTTAAAAAATGAGTTAATAAATCTGTTTTAAAAATGGTTGATGTTATTCTTGGGCTCCAGTGGGGCGATGAAGGGAAAGGAAAAATTGTAGATTATTTTGCGCCGGCCTATGATATGATTGCGCGTTTCCAGGGTGGCCCAAATGCAGGACACACGTTGTATGTAGAAGGGAAAAAGATTGTTCTTCATCAGATTCCTTCAGGTATTTTTCGTGAAAATAAAATGAACCTGATTGGCAGTGGAGTAGTGCTGGATGCCGTCATTCTGAAAAAAGAATGCGAAGCAGTTGCTTCTTTTGGTGTTGATTTCCAGAAGTCTTTATATGTGAGCGAAAGAACACATCTGATTTTGCCTTCGCATCGTGCCATCGATCGGGCAAGCGAAGCGGCCAAAGGAAGGGATAAAATTGGCTCAACGCTTAAAGGAATCAGTCCTGCATATATGGACAAAACCGGCAGAAATGGTTTGCGTGTAGGCGATTTGCTGGGTAGTGATTTTCAAAAAAAATATCAGCAACTTAGGAAAAAACATCAGCAGATATTAGATAATTTTTCTTTTGATGAAGATATTTCCCAGGCGGAAAATGAATTTTTTGAAGCGCTTGAATTTTTGAAAACATTAAAAATAGTGAATGGCGAATACTTTATAAATGATGCTATCAAATCAGGTAAAAAAATTCTTGCAGAAGGCGCCCAGGGAAGCATGCTGGATGTGGATTTTGGCACTTTTCCATATGTTACTTCTTCAAATACCATTACAGCAGGTGTATGCAGCGGGCTGGGCATTTCTCCGCAAAAAATAAAAGAAGTTATTGGGATTACAAAAGCCTATTGTACACGCGTAGGAAGTGGCCCGTTTCCTACCGAGTTGCACGATGAAATGGGCGAATTGATCCGTCAAAGCGGTCATGAATTTGGAAGCACCACCGGCAGGCCGAGGAGGTGTGGCTGGATTGATCTTGTTGCTTTGAATTTTGCCTGCATGATCAACGGAGTTACCCAATTGGTAATGACCAAGGCGGATGTGCTGGACAATATTGAAATACTAAAAGTGTGTAATAAGTATAAAGTGAACGGGAAAGAAACTACACACGTTCCTTTTCAAATGGAAGGTGCGGATGTAGAGCCGGCTTATAAAGAATTTGAAGGATGGAAAACTGATATTACCGGAATTAAAAATTTTAAAAATCTTCCTGTACAAATGGATACTTATATCAATTATATAAATGAAACATTGGGTGTTCCGGTAAAATATATTTCAAATGGTCCCGGTACTGAACAAATTATTGTGGCTTCATAATTGCGGACAAAAAAGAGGCAATTTTTTTTAAAAAAAGTATTGATTATTTTTGGATAATTAAAAATGAAATTGAAATTTTACAAAAAAATCCTTGGAAAATATGAAAGCAAAATCTGAAAAGGAAAAACAATTTCCGCCGAAAAAAACTGCAGGCGCAGCTGCAAAAACTTCATCGAAAAAAAACTCAAAGAATCCTGACGATGACGATGACGATTTTGATGATGATGAAATACCCGTTAAAAAAGGCAAACCTTCTTCTTCTAAAAAAAGAAAAGACGAGGACGATGATGACGATGTAGAAATTGAAGACGATTGGGAAAAAGTAGAAGACGATGACTTTGACCCTGATTTTGAAGAGTTTGATATTCCTAAATCAAAAGTTAAAAAAGCAGGTAAAAAAGGAAAAGAAGAAGATGATTTTGAAGGCGATGATGATTTCAAAAGTATCAACCTTTTTGATGAAGGTGATGATCTTTTTGACGATGACGAAGATTTCTAAAAAAATACCTGATGGTTTGAAACTTCATTTTGAAAAGGAAATATTGTTCATACACTCTTACTGATTTTTATCTTTTTAAATATCAATTGCTGGGCTTCGCGAAGAAGTTCAGCAATTTTTGTTTTCTGGATAACCATGATTATGAATTTGATAAATCGTATGATTGTATCGCCGGCTGTGGTGTTATCCATTCAATCACTTCGGGTGAAAAAAATAATCTTAAGTTGCTTGATCAATTTAAAAAAGAAAATAAGGATTGGATATTCGGCCATGTGTCGTACGACCTCAAAAATGAAATAGAGAATCTTTCTTCAAATAAAAAAGACGGAATCGGCTTTCCTGATTTTTGCTTTTATGTACCGGAAATCGTTTTTATTTTATCAAAAGAAACGGTGAAGATTGGCGTTTATGGCGACATTGATACCAATAAAATTTTTGAAGAAATTATTTCGACAATTCCTGATAAAAAAGTATTTATAAAACCCGTTATCAAAAGCAGGTTATCAAAACGGGAGTATTTGAATACAATAGAAAAATTACAGCAGCATATTCTAAGAGGCGATTGTTATGAGATTTGTTTTTGCCAGGAATATTTTGCGAAAAATATTGAAATAGATACAGTAAATGTGTTTAAAAGGCTTTGCGAAATTTCTCCAAATCCTTTTGCTGCATTTTATAAACTGGATGAAAAATACCTGCTGTGCGCCAGCCCGGAAAGATTCTTAAAAAAGACCGGAGACGTTATTATTTCACAACCAATAAAAGGAACTTTAAAACGATCCGATAAGAATATTGAAGGGGAAAAATATTGGCTGGAGACTGATGAAAAAGAGCGAGCAGAAAATGTGATGATCGTTGACCTGGTAAGAAATGACTTGAGTAAAATATGTGCTGAAGGATCTGTTTTCGTAAAGGAATTTCTAAAAATATATTCCTTTCCCCAGGTACATCAAATGATTTCTACTATTGAAGGAAGGGTGGCTGAAAATATCTCTTTTGGTGAAATTTTATCGGCTACATTTCCAATGGGATCTATGACAGGGGCTCCAAAAAAGCGGGTAATGGAATTAATAGAGAAATATGAAAAAACAAAACGTGGTTTATTTTCGGGAACCGTTGGATATATAAATCCGGATGGCGATTTTGATTTTAACGTAGTTATCAGAAGCATCCTTTACAATGAAAAAAACCACTACTTATCCATACAGACAGGCTCTGCCATAACATCGAAAAGTATTCCTGAAAAAGAATATGAAGAATGCAATGTGAAAAGGGAGGCAATGATTAATTCCTTAATGTGATGATGAGCTAATAATGCTAATGGGCTAATGCAGTAAAAGCATAAATAAGATGAATTTTTATTTCGATATATTCCAGTATGTTTGAAGATGATTCTTTTTTTTAAACCGTTATATATGATTATTAAAACCGATGGCTTTATCCATCATGTCTTTTTTTGGCTAAAAAATCCGGAAAGCAAAAATGATCTGCAACAACTGATTGAGGGATTAAATCTGCTTTCTAATGCATCAACTATCAAAGATTTTCATATTGGCAAACCGGCAAATACTAATCGTGATGTAATTGATACCACCTGGTCTGTTTCATGGTTATTGCTGTTTGACAATAAGGAAGATCAGGACATTTATCAATCAGACCCCATTCATCTTAAATTTATAAAAGATTGTTCGGATTTATGGAACAAAGTACTCGTGTATGATACAGTAAGTACTTAAAAATTGATTCCTTACAAAGAAATGGTAATCGGCTGAATGCGGTAAGCTCTTACTTTTTTGCCTTTATCGGATGCCGGGTTCCATTTTTTCATTAATGAAATTACCCGCATTGCTTCCTCATCAAAAGCAAATTCAACTGATTGTAAAACCGCAATCTCTTTTACATCTCCAGCCGTATCTATTACAAACCTAATCTTTACAGTTCCGTCTTTATGAAGAGAAATTGTTCGTTGGGGCATTTTGAAATTATAGGAAATAAGTGAACGAATCTTGCCATTTCCACCTTTATAACTTGCTTCTGTTTCGCCGGTTGTATCATGTTTTATTTTTTCGTTGGCCTTAGCCATCGAATCCATATCAATTTTTGACAAAAGCGAGTCAAGGTGAAATTTGTATTCGGTAATTGCTTTAGCAGTATCATCATAAATATACCAAAGGCCATCCTTTTTATTGTTATTATAATGGCCTGTGGTAGCAAGATAGCCGTTGATATGGTAATCCGCATACTCTCCGTTTAATATCGTCAGCGCTTTATCTTTAAAAGTACCACGATTAATCATGGGACCGCTGAAATTATACTCCAGCTTTTCAAATGCGGAATCATTTATTTGTTTTTCCACAACCAGGAATTTTGCCTTTTGCTGGTTATTCGTAATTCCATTATCATCAGTCATTACAGCACCTAAAATCTTTTGGGCGAAAGTGGAAATGGAAATAAAAAAAGTAAAGAATACAAGGAGGATTCTCATAAAAAATAATTAGTTGTGGCGCACAAATTAATATTTCAACAGCACCTATTCAAATTTTATTTGCCTGAATATTGAAACTTATCAATTGCCTGGAATGTCTTTTCCAAATCTTCCTGGCTTAGCATGTTGCTAAAGAACCAGCTTTCAAATGCGGAAGGTGGCAAATAAATTCCATGTTCCAGCATATGGTGGAAAAATTTATTAAAAATATTTGTATCAGTTTTTGAGGCAGACTCAAAATCTGTTACTTCATTATCGCAAAAGAAAATACTGATCATGCTTCCCATCCGGTTAATACGATGCGGAATATTTTTACCGGCTAAAATATCGTTTAAAGTTTTTTCAAGACGAGCGCCTTTTTCTTCTAATTCCGAATAAATTGAGGGATTATTTTTTAATTCTTTTAGCATAGTAAACCCAGCGATCATCGCAATAGGATTCCCACTCAAAGTGCCCGCCTGGTATACGTTTCCCAATGGGGCAATGTATTCCATGATTTCTTTTTTGCCACCAAAAGCGCCGACTGGTAAACCTCCGCCAATTACTTTTCCAAATGTTACCAAATCTGCATTAATATTTAATTTTTCCTGTGCACCACCACCAGCTAAACGAAACCCAGTCATCACTTCATCAAAAATAAAAACGATATTTTCTTCATCGCATATTTTGCGCAAACCTTCCAGGAATCCGGTCTGTGGCGGAACACAGCCCATATTTCCAACAACAGGTTCAATGATGATTGCCGCAATTTCTCCTTTATTTTCTTCAACTAATTTTTCAACTGCCTTTAAATTATTATAAGGTGCAGTCAAAGTATCTTTTGCTACTCCGGCTGTTACACCTGGAACTGTTTGAATATTTAAAGTGGCCACACCGCTTCCGGCTTTCACCAAGAAACAATCTGCATGGCCGTGATAACAACCTTCAAATTTGATGAATTTATTTTTACCCGTATAACCTCTTGCCAGTCGAATAGCGCTCATGCAAGCTTCAGTGCCGCTGCTTACCATCCTGATTAGATCAATATTTGGCGCCATGCTTTTTATCAATTCAGCCATATCAATTTCCAATTCGGTTGGTGCTCCAAAAGAAGTTGAGCCGGCAGCTTTCTCCTGAATTGCTTTTACTACAGGTTCATAGGCATGCCCCAGAATCATCGGCCCCCAGGAATTGATGTAATCAATAAATACATTTTCATCCTCATCAAAAAGATAAGCACCTTTGGCCGATTTTATAAAAACAGGCGTACCGCCTACACTTCTGAAAGCGCGTACAGGAGAATTAACGCCGCCCGGAATGGAACGCAACGCACGTTCAAATAAGGCTTTGTTTGAAATAGTTTTCATCTATTATAAATTGTTTTATTTAAATAAAGTTTAATTGTTGTTCAAAAACAAACGATGTTTACGTTAATCAGAAACTTTTTCAGTTTTTAGGTCAATTACCAATAGTAAGATTATCCAGAGCATCAGATATACACACCAAGAAAAGCTATTTATGTTCTCCAAACTTTTACTTTAATTCTGATCTTTGGCTATTAGAAGATTGACTGAATTAACATTAAAAATATCATTCGAAATATTCAATCTTCCTTACTCACACTTACACTTCTGTTAAAACTTTCTGCGAGAGAAATCAGTGTTTCCGTACGTTCGATTCCTTTTATTTTTTGCAATTCATCATGAAGTACACGTCTGAGTTGATTAATATCTTTTGCCACAACTTCTATATACATACTATAATTTCCGGTAGTATAATTTAGTCGGATAATCTCAGGAATTCTTTCAAGTTCTTTTGCTACCACATCATAAAGTGAACTTTTTTCCAAAAAAATTCCTACAAAAGCAGTAATATCATAACCAAGAAGGCCCAGATTTACTTTTAATTTTTTACCTTTAACAATTCCAAGTTCTTCCAGCTTTTTTATCCGGACATGAATTGTGCCACCGCTTACAAAAAGTTTTTTGCCCAATTCGGCATAAGGTGTTTCGGCGTTTTCCATCATTTCCTGGATGATCTTTAGATCCAGTTTGTCAATATTAAACTTTGCAGCCATAATCAATTTTGTTTTAGATGAATTATACGAAAGTAATAAATTCTTTGAATATTTTCTATATTTTAATAACTTTGTTTAAAATACTTTTCTATTTCTGTTCTTATTCTTAGATTTGCATCAGATTAGTTCATAAACATTGTGGGGTGATGAAATTTTTGGCAGACATGCCCTCTTGTCTCGGGGGTGAGGATAACAGGACAAACATAGCATAGAGCCGTTCCGGTGAAAGCCGGGGCGACCAGGGTCGACCACTGAACTTTGTGCTACGGCTAACTGCCTCGTGAAGGTTCGAGCCCTTCCCCTACAGCTTTTATTAAATAAAAAAACCTTTGTAAAAAAATACAAAGGTTTTTTTATTTATAGTATTTATAGTACTTAAAAAGTTCAGGAAAATCTTATAAACCGCTTAGTGTAATTCCTATCTGATATAACTTCATAGCTGGACCTGCGCCATCTTTCAATACTTTATTTAATTGATAAGTACCAAAAAGAGAAAAAATACCGTAACCAACTCTTGCAGTGGCCATAAAGCGTGTACCATTTATAAAACGGTTGCCGGTTATTTTATCGGTATAGGAATTTAAGAGTTGGTTTTCTTTGTTTTCTAAATTTTTGCCTTTAGTATGAGCATTAACAAGCGTTCCAATCTTCACCCCTAATGCTGCTTTCACACTTTTATTGGGATTTTTGGGATCAGAGGTATATCTGAATTCTAATGGTACTTCCAGATAACTGGTTGCTAATTTATATTTTTTGAAATGATCCGCCGAGTCTAACGGAGTAAAAGGCAAAAAGCCTGGTGCAGCTTTTAAATCAATATTTACATTTTTAAAAGAGATGTTACTGGTGCTGATACCTACGCCTAGTCCAAGGTTATATTTGGGAGAATTTTTAAAAGGCTTGTTCAGCATAAAATAAGCGCTAAAACCCCTTGAAAATCCACGCTGGTGACTGCTGATGCTATCCGGCATTCCTGACCAGTGATCGGATGAAAGCTGAAGCATCAAATGATCGCCGGAGCGATTTGTAAAATCAATCTTGTTGGAATTTGTAGCGGCTTCCTGCTTTTCCTGTGCAAAAGCCATTGAAAAAAACAAGCAACAGATGGCTACAAAAACAATTTTCTTCATAAATTTCATTAAGTTGGCAAATGTATTTGTTACATGGTTAAAGAAAGGTTAAACAAATAAAAGAATTTTAATAACCCAAATGAAGAAGCTTTCTTATAATCCCCGTCTTATGCAAACTGTGTGACATTGCGTAATCTGGCACAACGAGGCAATTTCAAAAACAAATGAAATACTGCCGAAAAAGACCGGTATTATCAAAGTGTAAAATAGCCTTAAATTTGCACCCAATTATGACAGAATCAAATATAAAGATTAACATTCAGCTGGATGCTGATAAAGTTCCGCAACAAATAGACTGGACCGCATCTGGCAGCAGCGCCGATTCTATTCAAAAAGCAAAAGCCATGTTGCTGGCGTTTTGGGATGGTGCAGAAAAAACAGCATTGAGAATTGATCTTTGGACAAAAGATATGATGACCGATGAAATGGCTGATTTTTATTACCAGGTATTTATAACCATGGGCGATACTTTTGAAAGAGCCACCCGTCGGTCAGATTTAGCGGCAGAAATAAAAAAATTCGCCAAAGAATTTCATCAAAAATTCGTGGAAAAAGAACAAACAAGTAGTTAATGTGCTGACCAGCTGATGTGGTAATTAAAGGCAGGTATCATTCAACCATAATAATTTAACAATATGTCATTAGAACAAAAAGTAATGGCCGATCTGAAAACGGCCATGCTCGCTAAAGATGAAAAATCCTTACGTTCTCTTCGCGCGATAAAATCTGCTATTATCATCGCAAAAACTGCCGAAGGCGCCGGTGGTGAAATAAAAGAAGAAGATGAAATCAAACTTCTTCAAAAGCTGGTAAAACAAAGAAAAGATTCTTTGGAAATTTATGAAAAGCAAAACCGTGAAGATCTTGCCGAAAAGGAAAGGGAAGAAATATCTGTAATTGAGAAATTTTTACCTAAACAAATGGATGAGGTGGAATTAAGAACAATCATTCAAAAAATAATTGACGAAACAGGCGCTTCTTCCCCCGCAGATATGGGAAAAGTAATGGGTGCTGCAAACAAACAACTTGCCGGAAAAGCAGAAGGGAAAACGATTGCAGGAATTGTGAAAGAGATTTTGAATAAATAATTTAAAGTTGAATGGCAAAGTTCAAAGTTCATGTAAATGATTATCGACATTGCATTTTTTATCGTTATGATCCTTGCGGTTTTCAAGGGTTTTACTAAAGGGTTTATTGTTGGTATTTTTTCATTCATTGCTTTTTTAACCGGACTTGCGGCTGCTTTGAAACTATCCGTAATAGTCGCTCATCACTTAGAATCTTCTTCCGGAATCACTACCAAATGGCTGCCAGTAATTTCATTTGCTTTAGTATTTATTGTTGTGGTTTTATTAGTAAATATTGGTGCACGGGTGTTGAAAAAAGCTTTCAGCCTCGTAATGCTCGGATGGATAGATAAACTTGGAGGCCTTCTGCTTTACATTTGTATTTATACTATTATTTTTAGCGTTATTTTGTTTTTTGCTGAAAAGACTTTTATTATAAAACCGGAAACTGTTGCGGCTTCTTCTACCTATAATTACGTAGCGCCCTGGGGCCCAAAAGTCATTAATAATCTTGGAAAAATTGTTCCGGTTTTTAAAGATTTATTTTCACAGCTTCAATCTTTTTTTGAATCTTTGGAACATAAAATTACGGCCTAAAAAAATTTTCTAAATTTTATTTAGAAGATTTTTTCATTAGAAACATTTATTTTAGCAATAATTAACGGCATAAAAAATTGCTGAAGTTACATGCATCATGGAATATCAATTAAGACAAGAAGGGAAATTCAAATTTATAGAAGAAGGAGAAGGAGAACCGCTGCTGTTGCTTCATGGGCTTTTTGGGGCGCTCAGTAATTTCTCACACCTGATAGAGTATTTTAGAAAAACAAATAAAGTAATTGTTCCGCTTCTTCCGCTTTTTGAGTTAGATCTTTTGCATACAACTGTTGGCGGATTGCAGAAATTTGTCAAAAGATTTATTGAGGTGCGTGGTTATGATCAAATTCATTTACTTGGCAATTCTCTTGGCGGGCACGTGGCGCTGGTATATGTTTTAAAAAATCCGGAAAGAGTGAAATCACTGATTCTTACTGGCAGTTCCGGGTTATTTGAAAACGGAATGGGCGACAGCTATCCAAAACGCGGGGATAAAGAATACATTCGCAAAAAAACCCAGCTTACGTTCTATGATCCGGCAATGGCGACCGATGAACTGGTAGATGAATGCTTTGAAATTACCAACAACCGGCTAAAGGTGATAAAAATTATTTCTCTGGCAAAATCAGCGATTAGAAATAATCTGGGTGATGAACTAAACCAGATAAAACAGCCAACCTGCCTTATCTGGGGAAATAATGATACCATTACACCGCCTTTTGTAGCGAAGGAATTTAACAAACTTATCCCTAACAGTGAATTACATTTTATTGACAAATGCGGACATGCGCCAATGATGGAAGTTCCGGATGAATTTAACCACATTCTTGCTGCCTTTTTATCAAAATTAAAAATCCCGGCTGCAACGATTATCTGATTTTAATTGTCTATTCTTTTAATAAAGTCTGCAGTAAAATAAATTTTTAAATAAGATGACAACCTTACAACTTGCTGATAATATATTTCCATCATTGCATTTACAGGATACTGTGAATACCGCCTTACAATTAATGCATGAATTCAAAACCAGTCACCTTCCTGTTGTTTCTGAAGAAAAATTTTTGGGTCTTATTTCTGATGAGGATTTGATTGAGGAAAAAAATAAAAATACTACGCTTGAAGTTTTTCGGACCAATCTGATTCCGGCAGCGGTCAATTCAAATTTTCATTTTTTAAAAGCTTCTACTATTTATAATTTATACCAGACAAACCTGGTTCCGGTTATCGGCGATAATACTGAATTATTGGGTACCATTTCTTCAGGAGCATTGATTACTGCTCTTGGCAATCTTTGTGGTTCCTCAGAATTTGGAGCGATAGTAGTATTAGAGATAGAACGCACACGATATGCTATTTCTGAAATAAACAGCATTGTGGAGAGTGATGGAGCTATTATTGTTCACCTCAATGTATCTCCTGTTCCGGTTTCAGATTTATTAGAAATAACGCTGCAAATAAATAAGAAAGAAATTGCTACTATCATCGCTACTTTTGAAAGATATGAATACTCGGTTTCTTATTATTCAGGCGAAGAATTATTTGAAAATGAAATCAGTACCAACTATCATAATTTAATGAATTATTTAGGCGTTTAGTGCTTTGAGCTGTATGCCTTCAGCCTTTAGCTTTTCTTTATCAAAACAACAAATTACTCCGATTCTTATTTTTGGAAATTAAATTATACCTCCGCTTTTTACATAAAAGGATATATTTTTACATAATTGTGATTTTCGTGGAGATAATTAAAAATTCAACCAAAGAATTATGCGCATAGCAATCTATAGCCGTGGATTGGAATCGGAACAATTAGAAGGCCTGAAAGTATTGCTAAGTGAATTTTCCCAATATAATATTGAGCCAGTTATCTACCAGGATTTTTTTAACCTGTTTTATTCTTCCATTAATATTTCTCATAAATATTCAACCTTCAACTGTTCGGCTGATTTGGATGAAATAGACTTTATCATCAGCCTGGGCGGCGATGGTACTTTGCTGGATGCCGTTACATTTGTGGGTGGTAAAGGCATTCCGATTTTGGGAATCAATTATGGACGGCTGGGCTTTCTGGCAAGCATTGGCAAGGAAGAAATTCATTCTGCTCTGGAAGCACTGATCAAACGAACCTTTATGATTGATAAAAGATCTCTTGTGCACCTTGATGCGAATATGCCTTTGTTTGGAGGTTTAAATTTTGCCTTAAATGAATTTACGATTCACAAAAAAGATACTTCACCGATGATAAAAATACATACGTATCTGAACGGTGAATTTTTAAATACTTATTGGGCGGATGGTTTAATAGTAGCGACTCCTACCGGTTCTACCGGTTATTCATTAAGTTGCAACGGACCGGTTGTTTTTCCTGATTCGGCCAGTTTTGTGATTACACCGGTTTCACCGCATAATTTAAATATCAGGCCATTAGTCATTCCGGATGATTCCATTATTTCTTTTGAAATAGAAGGGCGGACAGACGGATTTTTATGTACTCTTGACAGCCGCAGGGAAATCGCTTCAAAAGATGTTTTGCTGGCTATTCGTAAAGAAGTTTTTAGCATCAACCTGGTACGATTAAATGAAAAAAACTTTCTTCAAACACTTCGCAGTAAACTTTCTTGGGGACTTGATAAAAGAAATTGAAATTATTTTAACCTTTCTTACTAATTAAATATTCCTTTCTTCGTACTTTTAACATTCGTTATTTTATCCGGAGTTATGAAAAAATTGATTTTTTTAACGGTTTTGATCCTTGCTCTTTCCACATTTGGCCACGCACAAATGAATGAATATGTACAGGATGGTGAGTTTGGAATAACTGCCGGAGCAGCTCATTATTTTGGGGATTTGAACAACCGCGGCAGGATTAACCGGCCAAAAATTGATCTGGGTGCTTTTGTAAGAAAACAATTCGGAAACTACACATCAGTACGGCTTTCTGGACATTTTGCCAAATTAGGTTACAGTGATATTTACAGTAATAATGAATTTCAGCGCAGGAGAAATTTAAGTTTTAATACCAACATTTTTGAAATTGCCCTCCAGGGCGATTTTAATTTTTTTAAATTTATTCCTACAGATCCGGAACATGTATTTACACCGTATGCTACGCTGGGAATCGGCATTTTCAATTACAATCCTTATGCTTATTACAAAAATCAAAAGGTATATTTACGGCCTTTGAATACGGAAGGTGAAGGGTTTTACAAAGGCCGCAAGCCTTATGGAAGTATGGCTGTATGTTTTCCAATAGGAATGGGAGTAAAATATGCCATTACAGATAAAATCAATCTTTCCTTAGAAGTAGCTTATCGTTTTACAACCACAGATTATATTGATGACGTGAGCAAAACTTATATTGGAATTGATAAATTTCCTTCCTCTGCCGGAGGAAAATCCCTGGCCGCTATTATGCAGGACAGATCTTTTGAAGTAGGCGCTCCTATTGGCATTGAAGGACGGCAACGCGGCTTTAGCAAGCAAAATGATCAGTATGCAATTGCGGAATTCGGCATCTCATTTAACATTACTTCTTACCATTGTCCCACTGCAAAACCTTAAAAAAATTTAAAGAGGAGAAAGGTGATTTTTTTTCTGATTCAATACAAACCAGGAAGGTTTTTTGAAGATTTTCTTATGGAATACCCATTGAAAAAAACCTTCCGGGTTTTATACCGGATGAACTAAAAACTTTTGCCTGATTCTGATTAAAGTATTTCTTACTTTTGTTTTTAGTCGGGCTGCTGAATGCCTCACCTCTTTTTGATAAATTACATGAGTTTAAAAGAAAAATTGATCGCCGAAAAACTTCCACGGCATATTGCTATTATAATGGACGGGAATGGACGCTGGGCAAAAGAAAAAGGCAAAGACCGGTTGTTTGGGCACTATAATGGTGTAGAAAGTGTCAGAAATATTGTGGAAGGTTGTGCAGAACTTCAAATAGAATATCTTACCCTTTATGCTTTCAGTACTGAAAACTGGGATCGGCCAAAAGATGAAGTGACCGGATTAATGGAATTGCTGGTTAAAACAATCCGAACAGAAGTTGCCACGCTTAATAAAAACAATATCCGGCTGCATGTTATTGGAAATGTTGACCTACTGCCTCCAAATGCGCACCAAGAACTAAACGAAGCGTGTGAAGAAACAAAAAGCAATACCGGCCTCAATCTTATTATGGCGCTCAGTTACAGCAGCCGCTGGGAAATTGTGAATGCTGTAAAAAATATTGGAAAAGAAATTAAAAACGGGAAAATAGAGCCAGGTGAAATAACTGATGATGTTTTTAAACAACATTTGTGTACAGCCGGCTTTCCTGATCCCGAACTAATGATAAGAACCAGCGGCGAATACCGTATCAGTAACTTCTTATTATACCAACTTGCTTATTCTGAATTATATTTTACAGAAACACTCTGGCCGGACTTCAGAAAAGAAAATTTGTATGAAGCGCTCCTCGATTATCAAAACCGTGAAAGGAGATTTGGCAAAACAAGCGAGCAGCTCTGACCTTTGTTCCTTCGGCCTTCTACACGGCACTTTACCCTTTCGATTTAACAAAAACTTTTAATAATTGAAATTAACTTGCCGCCCTAATAAATTTTATTTAATGCCTAAGATCTACAAGATCCTTCTCTTGATAGTAACCTCTTTTACTGCCAGAACTATTGTTTCCGCCCAGGTTGTGAAGGATTCTGTACCTCCGGTGCCTGCAAAATCCGATACGACTCCAAAAATAGCTGCAAAATCCGATTCAGTTCCTCTTATAAAAAAGGACACTATTCCCAGTTCCGTCAATGTAGAACTGGAGAATATCTTCAATGCGAAAACACCTAAAAAATATACCTTATCTCATATTACCGTTACCGGTACTACTTTTGATCCGAATCTGATTATTTCTATTTCAGGTCTTTCTATTGGTGATAAAATTACCATCCCAGGCGGCGATGAATTCGCCAATGCTATTACAAATTTGTGGAAACAGAATCTTGTTTCTGATGTTGAAATTTACCTGACAAACCTGGTAAATGACAGCCTTTCGATTGAAATTCATATCACTGACCGTCCAATTCTGTCTAATTTTAAATTTAAAGGGATTTCTAAAACACAGGCAGACGACATTACGAAAAAACTGGATCTTCAAAAAGGAAAAGTAACCCGCGTTACAGAAGGTTTTAGAATAACATCAATTTCCATCATTAAAAAATATTTTATTGACAAAGGATATAGAAATGTAGATGTGGTAATGACTCAGTCGAAAGACTTAAAAGCTGCCAATGCAGTTAATATTCTTTTTATCATAAACAAAAATGGAAAAGTAAGAATCAACAATATTTATTTTGCCGGAAATCAGAAAGTATCTGATTTGAGACTAAAAAAACAAATGAAGGGAACCAAAGAAAAAAGCAGGTTTACTTTATTTCCTTCAGCAGATTATAATGTATATGATTCCACAAAAAACAACCGCCTTACATTTGAACAATACATGCATGAAAACGGATATTTAATTCCAACAAAAACAAAAGAAGTATTGGATCCTTATGTGCGTATTAAATTCCTTTCTTCTTCGAAATTCAATGAGAAAAAATATTTAGAAGATAAAAATAAAATCCTCGATTATTACAACTCACTTGGTTTCCGGGATGCTACAATCATTGCTGATACTACTTATAATGATCACGGCGATTTGGATGTGGCTATTAAACTTTCGGAAGGCCATCGTTATTATTTCGGAAACATTACATGGAAAGGAAATACCAAATACTCAGATTCATTATTGACCGTTTTATTGGGAATCAAAAAAGGCGATATTTATAATGCTGCTGTTTTAAATAAAAAACTTGGTGTGATTCCATCGCAAGAAGGTGGAGATATTAGTAGTTTATACATGGACGATGGTTATTTATTTTTCCATGTAACACCTGTAGAAACTGCCGTTTATAATGATACCATTGACCATGAAATCCGCATACAGGAGGGACCACAGGCTACTATCGGCAAAGTGGAAATATCCGGGAATGATAAAACAAAAGAATATGTAATCAGGCGTGAGTTAAGAACAATACCGGGACAAAAATTCAGCCGGCAGGACATTATTCGTACCCAGCGCGAGCTTGGGACATTAGGATATTTTGATGCAGAAAAAATTTCGCCGGGCATAGACCCACATCCTGAAGACGGAACAGTAAATATAACCTGGAATCTGGTAGAAAAATCATCTGATCAATTGGAACTTTCGGCAGGATTCGGTGGTGGCATCGGGCTTACGGGAACGCTTGGTGTTACGTTTAATAACTTTTCAATCTACAATATTTTTAAGAAAAAAGCCTGGGATCCTTTGCCGGTAGGTGATGGACAAAAATTAAGTTTAAGGGCGCAAAGTAATGGCAGGCAATTCCGTTCTTACAACTTCTCATTTACTGAACCTTGGCTTGGAGGCAAAAAGAAAAACCCCTTTACCATTGGCTATTATGACACTAAATATGCCAATGCTTATAATCCATTGACGGGATATTATGATCGTACATTTGCCGATTCTTCTTACATCAAAAATACCGGTATCAGTGTTTCGCTCGGTAAACAATTAAGATGGCCTGACGACTTCTTTTCTTTAGTTTACCAGTTAAATTATCAACGTTATAAACTGAAGAACTATAATATTTTCCCGGGATTATTAAACGGCGTTTCAAATAATATCAGTTTTAAAATTACGCTTGCGAGAAGTTCCGCCGGCCCAAATCCGATCTTCCCCACAAGTGGTTCTAACTTTATTTTAAGCACTGAGTTAACGCCGCCATATTCTCTTTTTAGAAACGGACAAACATTAAGCACTGCAGATCAGTATAAATGGGTGGAATATCACAAAGAACGCTTTACTGCTCAATGGTATGTTCCGATCGGCCAGGGACGGGGAGAAAATAAAGACAAACAATTTATTTTATATGCAGCAGCAAAATATGGCTTTCTTGGAAGATACGATACGCATGCACCTACTTCTCCATTTGGCCGGTTCCAGTTGGGCGATGCAGGACTAAGTAATAATTACGGCTTATTGGGGTATGATATCATTGCCCACAGAGGTTATCCTGTTTATGATAATTCTGATCCAAAAATTAACCCGGATTTAAGTCAGGCAGCCAACTTTTTTACTATCTTCAATAAATATACTTTGGAAATGAGATACCCGTTCAGCACAAGTGCCAGCAGCACGATATATGGACTCACATTTTTTGAAGCAGCAAACGGATGGTATAGTTTTAAAGATTATAATCCTTTTAAATTGCGCAGATCTGTGGGAGTTGGAATGCGTTTCTTCCTGCCAATGTTTGGTTTGCTTGGGTTTGATTATGGAATCGGCCTGGATAGAATCACTCCGGGAACCGGATTGAAAGGTGCGGCTAAATTTACGTTTATGCTGGGGCAGGAACCGGAATAGTGCAAGGCTGAGGGTCAATGTTGAAGGTTTGATGTCAATGTTCCAGGATGGGAACAGGAATTACCATTATTTATTGGTTTTCTGAAAAAATTTTATTTCCAGTTTTAAAAAGAAACCACGATTCATCTTTTAGAACAAAAAAAGAATTTTTATGAAAAAGTTACTTTTTATTTTTTGTATCTGTTTTGCTTTTACAGCAAATACTCATGCGCAACGATATGCAGTAATCGATTCTAAATATATTTTGAGCAAACTTCCTGAATATAAAGAGGCGCAGGATAAATTAGATCAGTTTAGCAAAATGTGGCAGCAGGAAATTGATCAGAAATCAGCCGACCTGGATAAAATGTATAAAGATTATGATGCTGAAAAAGTGATGTTGAGTGACGAGCTGAAGAAAAAAAGAGAAGACGAAATTTATAATAAAGAAAAAGAATTGCGCGATTTGCAACGCCAGCGGTTTGGTTACCAGGGCGATTTATTTAAAAAGCGCGAAGAGTTGATAAAACCCATACAGGACAAGGTTTATAATGCCATACAAAAATTAGCGGTAGCAAAATTATATGATTTCATTTTGGATAAAAGTGAAGGAATTACCGTTATATTTGCCGACCCAAAACTGGACAAGAGCGATGA
>Ga0157370_10001818_pt1 | contig 26310 bp, 27 predicted proteins | sample C35metaG_FD_113463 | JGI IMG/M metagenome (GOLD analysis project Ga0157370, IMG submission 113463) | Corn rhizosphere microbial communities from Kellogg Biological Station, Michigan, USA - C3-5 metaG | ecosystem: Host-associated > Plants > Roots > Rhizosphere > Soil | place: USA: Michigan...
AAAACTTTTAAAATATTTTAAGGTACCTTTAATACGTTCTTCTGCGGAAGTAGATGCAATATTCTGCATCATAATAAATTTCTGATATAGCGTTTTTGATATATAGGTTCGAACATCTATTGCCGCACGAGGATGTTCATCTAACATATGTAAAAATTCTACCTTCGGTACTTTCATAATGGTACAATCAGACATTGTAACAGCATTTACAGGGTATTTATAATCAACAAACAGAAGCAATTCACAAACGCTTTCTCCTTTAGTCAGAAGGCCTTGGATCAATTCTTTACCATCCTCGTTGGTGTAATTTAATTTTACATCTCCTGAAACTATTTGATAATAGCACCTAGGGGTTTCTTCTATTTGGAATATATAATCATGAGAGTCATAGGTATGAATTGTACCTCCGTGGGCATATAGTAAATCGAGATCAATGAGCATATTGTACAGGTTAAATTCTAACAAATTTACGCATAATTTCTATTTCATTTATGATTCATATCTTCAATAAACTAATTTCTTGAATTAAAATAATACGTCTCCTCAATGAGGCAGCTTTGTTTTAAAATAATAATCAAATGAAGCTGCAAAACTTAAATCAAAGCTGTATTTATAAATTAGAGTAAGTTTATTTTTTAAAGAGTTGCTGATTCTAGTTCCTTGCTCAAACTTTATATTACTAATCGTAGCAATTCAATGGACTTTTGAACAAAGCTAATTAGGACGTTTCAACAAACCTAAGTCATTGTTTCAGGGCTAATTTTGTATCATCAATAACAAGTAATAGTAAAAAAATGGTACAAACAAATTATCAAGGTGCAATGCAAAAACCAATAGGTTCTGGCTTCACCGCACAATCGACAAGTCATGAGGTGATCAAAGGAATCGATCTTACCGGAAAAATAGCCATTGTCACAGGTGGAAATACCGGTATAGGCTTAGAAACTACCAATACCCTGGCTTCAGCAGGAGCCATAGTCATTGTTCCTGCAAGAGATATGGAAAAAGCCAGGCAAAATCTGGATGGTATTGCTAACGTAGAAATTGAAAAGATGGACCTGATAGCTCCTGATTCTATCAATGAATTCACTGAAAAATTTATTGCATCTGGAAGGCCTTTACATATACTCATTAATAATGCGGGTATTATGTGGGTACCATTTCGTAAAGATAAAAGGGGTATCGAATCACAATTGGCTACCAATCATCTGTCACATTTTCAGTTGACCGCAAAACTTTGGCCTGCTCTAAAGAGAGCTAACGGAGCGAGGATAATCAATGTTTCCTCCCAGGGACATCAATTTGCGCCATTCAATTTTGAAGATCCTAACTTTTCGCATCGGGAATACGAAACCTTACAGGCATACGGCCAGTCCAAAACCGCCAGTAACTTATTTGCATTGGAGCTGGATAACCAAGCCAAGAAATATAATGTTCGTGCCTATTCGCTTCATCCGGGGTCTATTGGGGGTACAGAATTAGGCAGAGAGGCACCTTTAGAACTGTTTCAGAACATGGGATTCCTTGATGCTGACGGCAATATGCTTCCAGAGATCCTTGCTTCATTGAAAACCATTCCTCAAGGGGCAGCTACTACGCTCTGGTGTGCGACGAGTCCGTTACTTAATGATATTGGAGGGGTCTATTGTGAAGATTCTGAAATTGCAGTATTAACTTCTGACCAAGAAATGTCAAAAGGAGTAAAAGGATATTCATTGGATCAAACCAATGCAAAGCGTTTATGGACACTGAGTGAAGAACTGACAGGAATTAAATTTAATGTAAAATAAGTAACGCTACAATGAGGTTTCATTTGAAGTTAATGATTGATAATGCTATTGAATAATTTAATAATTTTGATGTATTGCTTAACAACTAAATAAGCAGCATCAACAGATAACTAAACAGCAATGGAATATCAAGCTAAGTATATAACAGAAGACATCAAGCTTTCCTGTTACGAAGACAAGTTCTTTAAGTCAGATATTATGTTTGACCATCATATGCTGATCTGGTTTATTTCCGGTGAAACTAAAATTGTGCAATCCGATGCAACGTATATTTTCAAGAAGGGAGATATATTTCTGATTCCCAGAAACCAGCTGGCAACCATCATCAATTATCCCAAAGACGGGCAGCCTCACAAAACCGTTGTCATGCATTTATCCCAAGAGAAATTAAGGGATTTTTATGCCAATCTTTATATAAAACCCAAAGCAGTGCAAAAGCAGAAAATATATACATTCAACAATCATCCTTTGCTGGAAAGCTGTCTATCTTCTGTAGTTCCTTATTTTGAGATGGAAGCGCTTCCTGAAGATATTGCATCGCTTAAAATAACAGAAGCAATTACTATTTTAAGGACGATAGATAAAGAAATAGACCATGTACTTGCCAATTTTGAAGAACCCGGAAAAATAGATCTAGTAGACTATATGGAAAAGAACTTTATGTTCAATCTGCCGCTTGAAAAATTTGGTTATCTGACCGGACGAAGCCTTACTACATTCAAACGTGATTTCAGCAAAGCTTTTAATAATACGCCGCAACGTTGGCTTACTCAAAAACGTCTGGAAATGGCACACTACCAATTTGTAGAAAAGAAAAGAAAACCGATCGACGTTTGCTACGAGACAGGTTTCGAAAATCTATCCCATTTCTCTTTTGCTTTCAAAAAACAATTTGGATATGCACCAACCGAACTGCTCAATCAATTGAAAAATTAATTTAAAAACATAAAAATACCAGTCCTGCTCTAAATTATAGCACAGGTGCTTGATGTGGTCAATCAAGCTGAGTGACATTTTTTCACATTTGACACAATCAACAATGACATTTTGAAATAATCTGAAGAATGACTTTGACATTTTTTCCTGTTAACTCTTATGGTATTTTGTTGGTAGTTTGAAAACTGAGATCATTTAAAATATTGTTTAACTTTTAAATTTTGTTTGTTATGACAACGATCGTAAAAAGAACCAACGGCAGCTTACTCCCTGCCAGCCCTCGTGCACTGTTCGACGATTTTTTCAACCGCGAACTGTTTAATTGGGGTAATAATAACTTTTCTGCTTCTCGCACCACGCTTCCATCCGTCAATATCAAAGAGCTGGAAAAAGCCTTTGAAGTGGAAGTTGCAGCACCCGGAATGCAGAAAGAAGATTTCAGCATCACTCTTGATGGCAATATGCTGACCATTGCATCTTCCAAAGAAGATCAGCAGGAAGAAAACAGCGGGAATTATACCCGCAAAGAATTCAGCTACCAGTATTTTCAACGCAGCTTCGAGCTTTCAAAAGATGTGGTGGATGATGAGAACATTGAGGCCAGATATGAGAATGGCGTCTTAAGGCTGACCCTTCCGAAAAAAGAAAGTGCCCTGACACAGCCGGCGAGACTGATCGAAATCCAATAACACCTAAAGGTTTTCCGGGAATCCGGAAAACCTTTTTTTTATTAAACGATGGAAAATGTTATGGTCATATTTATATAAGCTTATTGAAGGTTCTAGTTTTTTTACTGTACTTTTTATAACTTAGCTGCTTGAAAATACCTCTATCATATTATCTGAACCCAGATGTCGCATTCCTTGCAAAAGACCTGCTGGGGAAAATACTTTTTACCCGAACAGATAATGGTATCACTGCAGGCATTATTGTAGAAACAGAAGCTTACTTCGGCACCGACGACAAAGCATCTCATGCTTACGGAGGCCGGCGCACTGCCCGCACTGAAACCATGTACAGCGAAGGAGGCGTTGCTTACGTCTATCTCTGCTACGGTATCCATTACCTTTTCAATGTCGTTACATCATTAAAGGACGATCCGAAATGTGTTCTCATCAGAAGCGTCGAACCTTTTGAAGGATTGGATATTATGGAAATGAGAAGAAAAATACCGGCAGATCATCAAGCTATTTCTTCAGGCCCCGGATCAGTGGCCAAGTCATTAGGGATCGATTCCTCATTTAATAAAAGCATTTTGACAGGACACCGAATCTGGATTGAGGATCGTGAAATCTCCTACAAATCTTCCCAAATTACTATTGCTTCAAGAATCGGGATAGCCTATGCGCAGGAACACGCCGGTTTGCCTTTGCGGTTTTTTGTGAATGATTCTAAATATGTTAAAGTCAAATAAGCTAAAATTCTAGTTCTATACTATTTTATAACATTGTCAGAAATTGCTAATATCGAAACATCTACTTAATAGAATATCATTCTGTACTATTGGTCAAAAACTGACCTCGTTCATTTACAACCTAATCGCCCATTGGCTGATTACTTCCAAAACGGGAACAAAACTCTAGTATTCTCTTATCAAAGCTAAGAGTTAGAATAAAATTGATGATATAGTAATACCCCGATTTAATGCGGGGTATTATTTTGATCTTATTTTTTCGATTCTTCAACGGAAACTTTTCTGAAATCTTTGAATAGTTTGCTCAGTTCAAGAGCTGATTTTCTTGCTCTGGTCCCTGCTGCTTTGTTTCCTTTTTCAGATTGCTGGTTCGCCTCGTTTAAAAATGCCTCAAACTCAACATTGATTTTTTCAATAAGTTCTTTCATAGATTGATAAATTAAAATTCGACGGCAAATATAATGGTTTATACCAATCATTACTATATTCTATACAAGTTTTGTCAGGATGAATCCGATGATTAATGTCAGGATTAAACTGCTTGGTCATATCTTTTTCACCTCATCAATAGGAAGTGCCCTTGAATTGGATCTTTCGTGTGACAGTTTTTAAGCAACGGCATGCAATCACGCCCCATAATCGTGGGGCAGGTGGAAACGATTGTCCGCTAGTTTATCTAACAAGGTTTCATCGACCGTGTGACTAATAGCAGTAACTGTTTGTGGGTGCATGGCGATAAATGCTTCAAACAAGCGAAGGTCATTAAATGTTTCCATACTCTACCGGTCACCTCCTCCTCCTCTTACTAACGCAACAATATCATTATTTAAGGCTCCTACTTCTTTCAGTTGGAAGTAATCGCCGTTTGAGAGGTAATATTACAGGTATGATCTGAAATTTCAAATATTTGCTTTAAACATCCAGCCCTTCTGAAAAATCCTTTTCGACAATCGTATTGTTGCCATAAATATTGGCAACCCTGATTGCTTCATCTTTCAGCATCTTATCTCTGATCAGGGTTCCAAGGTTTTTTGATCCTACCTCCAGCTTTTTCTGGATCAATCCGTAACGTTTCAGTTCTTCTTCAGATATTGATTTTCTTCCTGCTGAATAATCTCGTCCAACACAAAGCGGAACTGAATGGATGAGTTTTTAATATTTTTCGATAAATCCTCTGAGCGTATAAATTTCATTGTTACTGATCTTACTTCTGAGGAGCGAGGATATGCAGATTCCAATGGATGTACTATCACCTTCTGAAAACAGAAGGCCATAACAATAGTTGTCGTCGGATTTACCGCCTTCAAAAGCATATCGACCTTTCAGATAGATAAAATTAACAGGCGCATTCAATGATTTAATTGAATGCCTGCCTGAATTCCAAAGGAGTCTGATTAGTTTTGCTCTTGAATAACCGGGTAAAAGACTGCGGATATTCGAACCCCATGTGATATGCGATCTCAGACACCGACAGATCGGTAGTGGATAATATTTCTTTTGCGGTTTCAATGAACCTGTTATGAATGTGCTGCTGCGTGTTGAGCCCTGTCAAAGAGCGTAGCATATCACTCAAGTAGTTTGCAGAAACATTTAATTCATCAGCCAGATTCTGTACCGTCGGCATTCCGTTCTGCAGTTCCTCATCATCATTAAAATAAGACTCCAAAACTTTCTCAAACTTCTCAATAAGACGGTCATTGACTGCTTTGAAAGTGATAAACTGCCGTTTATAATAACGACTGCTGTAATTGAGAAGAAGTTCGATCTGCGACATAACAACATCCTGACTGAAGTCATCTGTTCTGCTTTTAAGCTCCTCATCAATAATCTTAAACACTGAAAACAAGGTCTCCTTTTCCTTTTCTGAAACTTTGAGCGCTTCATCCGTTGAATAGGAGAAAAATCCGTATTGCTTGATCTTCTTTGCCAATGGATAGGAAAGCAGAAAATCCGGATGAAGCAGGATCAGAAAGCCTTTCGTTTCCTTATGCTTCGGCTTCTCAAAAACCTGACCCGGAGCCGTAAACACCAATCCGCCTTCACCAAAATCATAATGATGCTGACCATATTTAGCACTTCCAACGGTATCCTTGTAAGCAATTTTATAAAAGTCTAAGACCATATTCTCCGGCAATTCTTCGGGTAGTTCCATATCCTCCAAACGGATGTAACTGACTAATGGATGTTCAGGTTTTGGTAAACCGAACATCTTATGAAATTCAGATAACGAGAGAAATTTATGCAGATGATGAGGATTGCTTTTCATTTTTTTAATTCTTTAGAACAACACTTGAAATAAAGATCATTTCAAGTGTTTAAATATATAAAAATAGTGAATTAATTACCAAGGTGTTTCACCGGTTTCCTGATTATATTCTTCACTGAAGAATTTTCCGGTCGGTCCGTCCTGAGCGATCATGGCATACTTGGCAATTCGTTTTCCGCCCTCTTCAACAGTTCCGGTTCCTCTGTAATCATTGAAATCTGTCGCAACAAAACCCGGGCATACTGCATTGACTTTAAATGGTGTGTCACGAAGTTCGTAGGCGAGATTGATTGTGTACATATTCATAGCGGCTTTTGAAGCGGTATAGACAGCAGCCTTATGACTATAATAAATCCAGTTGGGATCAGAATGCAACGTGAGTGAACAACCGCTGGAAGAGACATTGACGATTCTCGGTTCCTTAGATTTTTCCAAAAGACCCATAAATGTCTGGGTCACTCTGATGACTCCATACAAATTGGTATCCATTACATTATAGAAAGCTTCCACGGGAGCTCCGAGTGCAGATTGCGGCATTCCACCATTGATTCCTGCGTTGTTGATGAGCACATCTAACACATCGGTTTTCGTTTCGATCTTCGATCTTGCTTTTTCTACAGAAACGGCATCGGTCACGTCCAGTTCTACAGCCACGGTATTTACGAAACCTGCTTTTTTAAATTTTTTTACCGCAGATTCTACGTTGTCGATATTTCGGCTTCCTATAAATACAAAATATCCGTTTTCTAAAAGTTGTTTGGCCGTTTCAAATCCTATTCCTTTATTGGCTCCTGTTATTAATACTGTTTTCATTTTAATTTATTTTTTGATTATATATCTGTACAAATTCTTTTGCGAAATCTTCCAATTTTACTTTGCCGAAAGTGGGTTTGTTGGCATAAAAATCTTCATATAAGCTTCCGTCTCCCTGTGCTTTTTGCATGGCAACCATTCCTTTGGCGATCCATTCGTTGATGCCGGCAGAAAGCATTTGATCTAATAATTCTACTCCCGGAACCACTTTCCATTCCAGATCAGGATCACCGATCGACTTTCCTAATACTGAGGAAATTTCATTGGGAGAAACTTCATCGCTGGCGATGTAATGAACGGTTCTTCCAATGAAAGGCTTTTCCATTTCCTCTGCAATGGTAGCTGCGATGTCATACGGTGAAACCCAAGGTTCTTTTCTTGTTCCTCCATAGCTCTGAATAATTTTCCCCTTCGATTGTATCATCGGAAGCCAGCGGTAAATGTTGCTGAAGAATCCAACTGGACGCATAAATTTTATCGAAACACTTTCAGGAAGCGTTTGTAAAATTTGTTCAACATTGTAATGCACCGAAAGACTTCCGGTGCCTTGATCTGAATGCGCACCGACACTGCTTAAATGGATGATCTTTTTTACTCCCGATAGCTGAACGGCAGTTACATAATTTTGAGCAACTTTTTTAAATTCAGCCAAAAAATCAATTTCCTTATCGAAAAGACTTCCGATGCCTTCCCAGGCTTCCATTAAATAAACCGCATCAACACCTCTGAATGTTTCTGTTAAAAATTCTACATCTTTGATACTTCCAACTGCTGCAAAAGCACCCAAATTTTCTATTTCAGAAACCCTTTCTTTTTTACTGCTGATAACTGTGACTTGATGTCCACCTTCAACCAATAATTTGGTAAGTGGTTTTCCGATGTTCCCTAAAGAACCTGTTAATACTATTTTCATTATTTTGATTTATAAGTACAAAGTTGCGCTAATCATCACTCATAGAATTAACAGAATCGAGGCAACACTTAACCAAAATGAAAAACTTAAGAGAAATCAAACATTATTCATTGAATGATAACTCTAATAATCAAACGTTCTAAACGCTGTCCGACCTCAATTTGGCTTCAACTATTCTCGATTTAGATACAGTTCACACTTTTTTAATGGTCAATTTTGCTGTAGTGATTTATATCAATTCAAATTGATGCAGACAAACGAACAAAAGTAGCGCTGGTTTCCGGTGCTAATACAGGAGTAGGTTTGCAAATTGCCAAAGCGCTTGCTGATTAATGGTTACAAAGTCTCGGTCGGTTCTCGTGACCTTAAAAGGAGAAACTGCCGTATCAGAAATTGGCAAAATTGCAAAAGTCATCCAGTTGGATATTACAAATTCTGATTCTATCAATTCGGCAGTTAAAACCATTGAAAGTGGATACGGGATATCTGACATTGCTGGTTAACAACGCTGCAATTTCAACTGTTAATCGGTCTGGAAGAACAACGGAAGAGTTTTGGGGCTCAACGTGCAAGCATTGTTTAGTAACTAATAAATAGATACAGCAATTGTTAAAACATCCATAAGTGTAAAGTAATTGTTAATCTTTGGTCTCATAAGCTTTGAGCTGAGCCAATTGCTTACTATTACAAAAATGTACGGTAATATATATATTTTTCTTAATTGTCCTTGACTGAATCTTGATCTTAATATAACAGTTTATCATTCCATTTTGAATTTCAAAATTGCGAATAGCGGAAAATGGAAATTCAATCTTTGGGGGATAATATCCTTTTTTTACAAAGGGATGCATTTTTCTCACGGTAAAGCATTCGCCTCCATTATCAATTTCAGTAAATCGCAGTTTGACAAGATTTATAAACAACACACACACAAGGGTACATAACACGATCAATAGCAATGTGCTCTCACGAAAGAAAACCATTACTAATAATAAGAAGAAGATAAGTATGATGTAGGAATAAGCTAAACTTTTAACAAACTTAATATTTGAAGTTTTCATAGTAGAGTTTTATGGCAACAGATATAAGATAACCTGTTGTGCATTTAGGATAAATTAATTTTTATTTTGTTTAAACTTCTTTTAAATATAAAGAAATTAAGATATTGTATCATTGTAAAAGAAGTGATTTTAGAGGTAATTCTGGTTGCCAACCCTTCAAAAGTTTTTGCTAAATTGATGTGTAGTAAAAATTGTCCGCTCAGTTGTGATATAGCTGTTTCAATCCGTTTTCTAATTTTAGATTTTACTTTCGAAAACGATACAAATTCATGTTGATTTTTTCTCATTGGAACAGAAAGTTTAATGTTTGAGTAATTGAACAGATCAACCCTTAATTTTTCGCTAATATATCCTCTGTCGCCTATCAGTAAACAGTTTTTGAAGTTTTCTTTTATATCCTTCAGATAATTTATGTCATGAACGTTTGCCGGAGAAAAATCGAAGGAATGAAAAACACCGTTTTTGTCGCAGACAGCATGTAATTTATAGCCGAAATATCGTGTTTTTTGTGCAGCACAATATCCAAATTCCGGACGAATATTTTCTGTGGAACAAATTCCACTGCGATTTGCCCTACTTATTTTACATATCTCCAATGGTGTTGAATCAACAATAAAAACGTTTGTAAAATCAGAAAACTTTCCACTCAAAACTCTGCGTATTTCTTCTAAGTAGAAAAACAATTTTCGCTTTCTTCTGTTATAAACGCTTCTTTCTATTTTTTGTTCTAATTCTGTTTTTGAAATGTATCTAAACAATTGTAATTCAGAGTTTATCGACATATATTCTGCTGTAATATTTAAAGCTACAAGTTCTAAATCAGAAAGTTTTGGAACTCTGATCTGAGGTTTAGTTTTAATATGACTGCAAGTATTTATCAATTCTTCTAAAATAATTTTGTAGTTTTGAATAAGATTGTTCATGTATTTAAATGATTGGTAGTCAAATAAATATACGGTTTTTGAACCAAATGAACAATCTTTTATTGTTTAATTCCTAAATGCACAACAGGTTAATTTATAAGATAATCTTTTTAATCTGCTGAATGAATTGATAAATATAATCATTTATCAATTTAAATACATTAAAAATTTAACATTATTTAACTTAATAAGTTAAAAGTTACTAACATTAAATTTTACATTACTTTCATCACATCAAAATGCACTCTTTCATCTGTATCATATTGCTCACCATCCGAAAGAAAACAAAAGGCTTGAGAGTGGTAAAATATTATAGCACTAATTTTTATCTCTAAGGTAGAGTAAAGTTCAGAGGAGGTTTAATACTTTTGTAACAATCGTTTTTTGACTTCATGACTCTAAATCAATGTAAAAATTTTAGTTACTCTCGTAAAACTTTTGCATATTCTAGATTTTTCACTCATTGTTTAGTTAATATGTATTTAGCTTATGTATAATATCTGTTAAATACTGCCAAATATTATCATTAGTAGTTATAATTAATGTAGCTTTACTACATACTAATTGTTATTGATGTAAATCCACAGCTTTTTAACAAAAAAACAATAGTAATCTTTTTATGAAGTCGTCTTACACATAAATGTTAAAGAGGCAACACTTCTGATCTCATGACTCATCATATAATTTCTCTTTAAATATTACCATAATGACCAGGTAATGTGCAGTTGATACCATTCATAGTAAGCTGGTGATTTTCTGCAGATCTTATAATGTGACACTATATTTTACACCAACCACAAAAATTATAATATGTCTATTACAGAAAGAATTCTGCACTCCATTGGAGCTACAGAACAAGATTATAACCCTGGAGATTATATCTTCCGAGAAAACAGTATTCCAAAGTTTTACTATAAGCTAATCACAGGGAATGTAAAGTTGAACAACTACAACAGTGACGGCAAAGAATTTATTCAAAATATTCTAAGTAATGAAGATGCAATTGGAGAATCAATGCTATTTACTGAAAAAGTATACCCTATTAATGCTGTTGCATTGAATAAATGTACTGTGATTAGGGTATGTAAGATCACTTTATTTTCTTATTTACATATACATCCTGAACTTTATCTTGATATTTGTAAATCCATTGCCAATCGACTTTACCGAAAGTTTGTGCATATGCAAAAAATATCGAGTCATAATGCAGCAGAAAGATTAAAAGAGATTATAGAAATGTTGAAAAACGAACAAGATTATCACGAACCTTTTACATATGAAATTCCACTTACCAGGATGCAGTTAGCAAGCTTAACTGGTCTTTGCCTTGAAACAACAATCCGAACAATAAAGAAAATGGAGCGAGACAACATTCTCCAAATTAAAAATCGAAAAATATTGATTTAACTTACAAATGCAATCAGATATATCTGAAACGTTTCATAAAATTTGAAAACATTTTATGTTTTTAATTTAAATTATATGGAAAGTCATTTTTGTTCTTAATTAGATGTAATAAGGAAATAGAAATGCCTAAATATAAGGCAGCGTTGTATTGCGAAATTCTTAGTAAGACTTTTGGATTTGTTCTTAGGATATTTTATATATCGTTCCTCTGGATTATGATAATCCCCGATATAAGAATATTTTGAAATGTATCATTGTCTGTAAATTGAAATCGTTAATTTGTATTTGGAGTGATTTTGATAAAGCAGTAATTTTATATAAGTTTTGTTGAAAAATTGTAGCACTATCCATAGTTCAATAGTTTCCAAGCTAAATGAACTTGGATTATTATTTAGAAAATTATCTACAGAAAAAAAAGATTTCACCTTCAAAAAAAAATCATAGGTAATCTCTAGCTTATCACTTTTAGTATAACATCTAAACGCTTAATCTAAGAATTCGCCTTTAGCCAGAAATTTTGTATGAGCCGGAGTTTATAGTATGAGTTTTAATTGAGATATTTAATCATAAGCAAGGTAATTTTTATATCGTTGTGATTCAAATCATAATTTGAAAATAACTCATTTTTTATTTTTGACTAATCCTTAGATCAGCATTATAGCGGATATTTATAATTCTTTATTACCATCCTACAGATCAAATATACAGGAATAATGAGTTACAAGTTGATTTGTAGATGATACATTACTGCTGATTTAACCAGCAATATTCGTAAATGTGGACTATTAATAAAGTGAAATTATAAAGTTACATTATGGCTCTTAAAAAAGAATTTCTCCTTTTCCAATCCGCTCTAGAAGAAAAGTATATCGCCGGAGATTATATTTTTCGACAAGACGAAATGCCCCTGTTTTATTATCAAATTCTTGAAGGAAAAATAAAACTAACAAATGTAGGTGATAATGGCGAAGAATTTATTCATAATATTTTGTCGTCTGACAAGTGTTTTGGGGAACCCATGCTCTTGCTGGAAAAACCATATCCTGTAAATGCAGTTGCTCTTACCAATTGCTCAATTCTGAAAATCAGCAGAGTTAAATTATTAGAGCTGATGGTTAAGTACCCACAAGTTGCCTTAGATCTATGCCTCGAACTATCTGATAAAGCATATAACAAATACGTAATGATGTACAAGATAACGAATAATAATGCCATCGACAGACTTGTCGAATTAATGGATGTTATGAAAGAGTCACAAGAGAACAAAGAAAAATTTTCCTTTGAAATTCCTTACACTAGAAAACAGCTTGGGTCACTTACATCGCTGCGAACAGAAACAGTTATAAGAGCTATTAAGAAGATGGAACAAAATAAAATAGTAATGATCAACAACCGGAAGATTTTCTATTAATATTTATTGTTCGGAAAATCTAAATCAGACTCACACATCATAATATCTTTACTGCATTAAATTTGTTACTAATAAAGTTTTAAAACTGGCTTTCAATTCTTTTGTAAGCTTCACAGTGTTTTTAGCTGGTGAAAACTGGCTCAAAAACCTGTATACATAACAACGTGAATAACATATATACAACAAACAGCCCATTCTAACTTCTTAAATGACTACATTTACAGATAAATAATATTATTAGCAGAAATGCCTTCTTTACTTTAACCAATAGCAAGAATTTCTGTATTAATAGTCATTTTAAAATTTAAAATTGTATACTGAACTTTAGATTGAGATTTTAGATTCTATGATATGAACGAGATCATATATTTTTGATAAACAATCAAGTATCTTTAGTGGAAGAGATTTTTCATAGAGATCGTAAGATTTTGACCTTAGCATTATAGGCGAGCAGAAATACTAAAAACTCATTATGCCTATTAAAAAAACACTTTTTGTTAGCTACGGTCGAAATTAAATATAACGTTGGAGACTACATTTTAAAATACCACATACAAGATAGCAGCACGCATCACTTGCGGGATTATTCGTAGAAGCTACAATCAGAGCTAAGAAGATGGAAAGAATAATTCTCTGATCATAAGAAAAGGAATTTTTTTTATTAGATCTCAACTATATCTCTGATCAACCTTAAGGTTACTTTTCAAAAGGTATAATATTACCCAGAACATTCCATATTGCAGACAAATCCAGATGTTATGATAATAACATTTTCTATTCAGTATGAAATTAGAGACAGTGAATCTGTGAAACAAATTGTGGAAAACTTTATCATAATAAAATTCCATTCTTTTCTATAACATCATGCACCTTCAGGTAGGCAAGTCTGGATAATACGAGGCAACTCGGCGTGAGCGCTCATAAATTATTCATCTTCAGTCGCTATCATTTTCAGTTTCCCTTTATCGTCCATAATTTCGATGTTATGAGATTTCCCGATAAGATAGAAATATTCCTTCGAGCATAAAAAACTTGTTATAATTTTAAATTTTCTTCGATTGCTTATAAATGACCTAAATTACTACATTCGACAGTAGAAACTTAAGGCAGGATGCTATATAAGCACACCTATGTCACTCTGTCTGATAACCAGCTCTTTCTGCTCAAACTGTTCCTTTAATCTTTGCTTATATGCTTTCCAGTAAGATTTATCTATTTTAGAAACCATTACTTCATAAATGATAATCTCATCTTTGATTTCTCTATATTTTGTATCCTTCCAGATGCCCTCTGCCGGCATTTGGGTATAAGCCGTCACACCACCGAAATCCTCCGTTAATTTCTTTTTAATTTTTCTATATATTGTTTCCGAAAACCTGTTTCCCTTGTTGTCAAAGATCGGAACGAAAATCTCTATTTTATTTAAGTGATCTGCGCCCTTGGATGCCTTTTCTATAGTTTTGAGGGCTTTTTTTGAATTGACTATTTTAAAAGGTCTGAAGCTCTTCCCTGCCTGCCTGTTATAGCCTATAAAAAAGTTTTTAAGCTCTTCCAAAACAGAATCCGGCAATTGTTTTGCCTCAACTATATCTTTAAAGATAACGGAAGTTTCAGGTATTCCCAGATAACGATCGTTTTCCACTTGCTCACCATTTCGCTCCCTTTGTAGAGCCTTTACAGCACCAATGATTCGACATTCCATCAGGCATCCTGGAAATGACCCGTGTTCGGAGATCACAATTACATCCAAGGGATCACCATCTTCTCCCAATGTTCCTTGAATAAACCCAAAATCGTAAGGGAAAACAAATCCAAGTGGAAGGTATTTCGTAAGAAGATAGCCCCCAAGTTCAGGATCATAATCATACTTGGCACTGGAACCTTTTGGAGTTTCTACTGTACAATATATGCTTTTCATAATGTAAATTATGAAGTTTCATCATTTGCCATATCAACAGGCTTGGATTCCGGCGATCCCTTTTCCCTGAGTCATATTGATAAAATCACGATAGAGAAAACGGCTAGAAATTCGCTCTGCCAATTCTGAAAAGACTCAAACCAGAACCTTGATTCAAAAATATATTCGCCTGCAGTAATTGCCGGATGTCCTTTAATCACTTCATCAACGTTATAATCTTTCCAGCTGCCGTAAAAATGCAGGACGAAACTCAGCAAAAACAAAATGCCAAAGGCAATGGAGAGCGAATGTTTATAAATCGCCAACCCCAACCCTCCCACTTTCACCGGCCATGGCGCTTTGGCGTGTGCAACAGGCTCCTTATCTACATCTTCCTGCCCTTCCAAAGATTTGGATTCGCTGGAACCTTTCTGTCTTAGCGAAACAGTTAATAAGATGTAAAGCATCATCTGCAAAAATTCACTTTCCCAATTCTCGAAAGTAGCCTGGATAAAATGTCCGCTTTGAATGTATTGTCCAAAATTGAGCGCAGCCTGACCTTCTTCTATCAGTTCATTATTTTCAGTTTTCCAGCCGGTAAAAAACTGCCCGATGAGAAAGATCAACATGAATGTTAATAGCAAAATACTCAGACTATTTCGGTAAAAAAAAGGTAGGTTTTTGCATTATAATTTAGATTATATTAAGATCATATTGAACCACTAACTTAATTCAGATTTCACCCATACGCTTGCAGAGCCGGGATTCACCCAAAATACACCTTTCCCATGTTCATCTAAGACAACTTCATCTTTACGCAGTTCCAGAAAATCTATAAATATTTTCCCTGCATTTTCCTTACCAAGATTTATTTCCTTATAGCCTTCTTCGCTGTTGGAAATAATTACCACACATCCCGGATTTGCTTCATTACCTGTTCTGATCCAGGCAATACAATTGGGATGATCGAAATAATTGATCTGTTCTCCGGATGCAAACTTCAATCTGGCTTCAAGCAATTTTGGAAGAACTTCTATTTTGGGCATTGTAATTCTTACCACCTCACCATTTCCATTTTTGTCTGTATATTCCGCTCCAAAAGATCAGGATAGAAAACACACGGATACCTCTTTTCAGAAAGCAAGATGATTGTATAAGCAATCGGTCGGAACCAATCTTCCACTGTAGATTCCAACGCCTGCAGCTTTTGTGTATCATGATTACCAACAAAAGAAACCGACGAAACCGGATTCTGTGCCAGAAAACTTCCTTCCAGTATTTTACTAAGATCAAAATTATTCCCTTCCGTTGATGCCTGGAAAAATTTATAATGCAACGGTACATCAAATGAAGACAAAATGTGATTCATCTTTTCTGAAAAACCGGAAATTTTATCGACCTTATCTTTCCAGAATTCACCAACGCAAAAGAAATCATCATCTATCTCCTCTCGGATAAATTCTATGAATTCTTTGAGAAAATCACTCGATATATGCTTGAGAGCATCCAAACGCAAACCATCAACTTTAGTAGTATCGATGTACCATTTGATCCACTTTTTCAGTTCCTGTACAACGTGCGGATTTCGGAATTCGACATCGGCTCCCATCAGGTAGTCATAATTCCCCAACTGATGACTCACTGCGTCATTCCAGCTGGTTCCGCTTTCATTAAAAATTTTAAAGATGCCTTTTTGATCTTCATTGTCTTTTTTCACAAAATCGATTCCGCTGAAGCACTGGTGATCCCAGATAAATTCGGAATATTTCCCCGCTCTTTCCGGATACGTAAATTTAGTCCATGATTCGGCTTCAAAAGGTTCCCCAATAAATTCAGTCCTGTCTTCTTCGTTCACCTGCTGCACAGTAACCTTCTCAGTTTCGTCAGCACCCATTCTGTGATTGAGAACAACATCAGCATAGACATGTAAGCCGCAATCATGTGCTTTTTTAACAGCATCCAGATATTCCTGTTTTGTTCCGTATCTTGTCGCAACTGTTCCTTTCTGGTCAAACTCGCCAAGATCATACAGATCATAGACATCATATCCTCTTCCTTCTGTTCCCAGTTCACATTTAACTGCCGGCGGAAACCAAGCAGCCGTAAAGCCCAGATCCTTTACGTACTCCGCTTTTTCTATAAATTCATTCCAAAGATTTCCCGGATGGTACCAATGAAAGAATTGTATAATTACTCCGTTCATAGTATATATTACCCATTAACAATTAAACCTCCGTTTGGATGAAGAATCTGCCCGGTAATTTGCGCTGCAGCATCAGTAGCTAAAAACAAATAGCTTGTAGCAATCTCCTCTGTAGTTGCATTCCTTTCCAATGGCGGCTTGCTTTCATCTTCTTTCTCTTCTCCAAACGTTTTCTCTGTAAGAGGTGTTGCAACGGGACCCGGCGCCACTGCGTTAACACGGATTCCCTTAGACTTTGCCTGTAAAGCCAGCGAACGGGTAAATGATACGATTGCTCCTTTTGTAGCAGAATAATCAAGCAATTCTTCATGTCCCTGATAGGCTACGGCAGAAGTTGTATTGATGATCGAGCTTCCTTGTTTCAAATATGGAAACGCTGCTTTGGTGAGGAGAATCATCCCAATAATATTGGAATTAAATGTTGTTCTGATATCTTCTTCCTTAAGGTCTGAGATATTTTCTGCTGGAATTTGTGTCCCGGCATTATTTACGACAATATCAATTCCGCCAAATTCAGAGGCCGTCTTTGACACAACATCTTCACAGAAATGAATGTCATTAATATCACCACAAAAAGATAGAGCGCGTACTCCTAAATCTTTGATTTTCTTTTCAGTCTCATTCGCATCTTCTTCATCGTTGTAGTGAATGAAAGAAATATCAGCACCTTCCCGGGCAAAAAGAAGGGCAATAGCTTTTCCAATTCCACTGCCTGCTCCCGTAATAAGTACAGACTTATTTTTTAGTTGTAAGTTTTTCATATAATATCTTTTTGTGATAATAAGTTTTATTCTTTATTGTTTCCTTTTTGTCCAATAATTTCATCTCTTAAACATTTCAGTATAAATTCACTGTAGTACAGTTGTGCGTTTACAGATGGGGTTGTCGGATGCAGATCAAGCTTTTCTGTACGCACTACTTTACCATTATACGTTATAGAAAAGAAAGCAAACAGTTTTTGATCCGATTCAGGAACAGGAGTTGCGTACCCTGTCACGGCAACCGACCATTGGGACCGAAACATCTTTGAAACATTTAATGCCATTGTCTCCGCTATATGAGCAGATACACAATCAAATTTTGTCGCTTCATTTTCATCGACATTAAGATGCATTACTTTCTGTTTCAGCGTATATACTGTTATTCCTCCTTCAAAGAATTTCGACGCATCTTTTGCCTGCGAAAATGTCAGCTGCAACAAGCCGGCGCTAACACTTTCAGCAACTGAAACCGTTTCTTTATAATTAATGAGAGTTTTACCTATCTCATTAGCCAAATTTTCAAGATCAGCTACTAAATTTTTGTAGCTTATTAATGATAACTCCGGGATATTATTATTTTGGGATTCTGCCATATCTGAAGTTTTTAGTAATTAAATAAAAGATTATTTTAATTGATCGAACGTGCCATCTCCGCTTCTTTTTCAGTAGTTTGTACAGCTTCTCCAACTTACTTTGTTAGATCCTCAATATCAATCAAGCGATTACTCGCTTCGCTGGATGCAGTAAGCTCGGTCATTTTATCTGGATCACTTTGAATCTTTATTTTGTATTCTCTGAATAAGAATTGGTATAATCATGTATATTCAATTTACTAACCGGAAGCTACTTTCTGCTTTTGCTACGATTAGATTTCTCCATTTTTCCTGTGTTGAGATTAATAATGCAGTTTTCAGTCAAAATATGAACTGTGAGATCTTCAGCGTATACCGGGAATCCTTTTTCGGCTGAATCAATATTGGTTTGACCCACATTCTTGGCGCTGATAATAATAGTCATACCGGAACCTTTGCAAATCGCCTTACTGCCATCTTCGATAAGCATTGCTGTATCTTCCCCCAAACCAATACCACAAAGTTCCTGATGAAGTAAAACAGCATGCGCAAGCCTACCAAATCTCCCACGGTGAACAAAATGTGTATCAACAATAAAACTACTCAGCAGGCCCAGCCCGGAATCAAGTTTGATATCGTTTTCCAGTATCGCCTCTCCGTTCTCTGCATCGCAGATAATAATTTCCGGCAGGTACATCGCGCCCGCACTGGTGCCGGCAATGATAAAACCTTCCTCTTTCTGATATTTTTCTTTAAGTAAACTGCGAATCGCTGAGTTCTGCAGATGTCTGCGTATATTATTCTGATCACCGCCTGTAAAGAATACTGTTTTTGATTTTGATATTCTTTCCAAATAAAGGACAAGAGGCATCGACTCATCAATCGTATGTAAAAAACCGAAATTTGTATAGCCTATCTCAGTAAATGTTTTCTGGTAAGTATCACGCATGCTTTCCGGTTCTGAACTCGCCGCAGTAATAACTTCAATTCGGTCATTTTTAGATGTTACTAATAGTTTGAGAATTTCATTTGGCGAAAATTCATGATTGTCATCCTTTATTTCAACTTCATTATCAGCCCGGTCTTCATGTCCGCCAATAATTAATAATTTTCCCTTTGGATTCATATATAATTGTTGTCTTTTGGTTCTAATTGTTAATGTTTATTCAATCATCAATAAAATGATTTTCAAACATACACCGGAAAAACCTAAAACTTTATGAGGCAGATCACAGGGATCGTTGTAGAGATGGAATGTGTGTTGGAATTATGCTAAAAACCTCTGATTTACCTTTTGACTTGTAATATCTCTCCTGACTAAAATATGAATCCCACGATCAGGGCAATCTAGAGTAATATTATGGCATAACTTTTTTACTGGCTACGGAAAGGTAAATGCTCCTTTACGATCAACATTTTAAAATCTAGGGATCTCAGTTACGACGGTTTTCTAATTGTCGATCCAAGAAATTTAATCTGACGCTAATCATTCATATAAGCTCTTATTGCAAATAAAAAAAGCAATCGTTTAGGATTGCTTTCTTTATTTCTTTGAGATGTTTTACTTCTCTTCGCTAGCAGCTTCAAGATTAATTTCAGAAATTGCCAGGTCTGTTAATAATGAATCACAAGACTTTTCTTCATCTAATGTTTGCTGAAGAATTTTCATTGCCTCTTCTTCTTGCAGTAATTGGCAGTATGCTACCAAAGTTCCATATGAAGCGATTTCATAATGTTCAACTTTCTGCGCTGCTGCGATAATCGCGGCATCGCGAACAGCACCAGCTTCTGTCTCTTCCATTATACCTTCACCTTCCTTTATCAAGCCTTCCATAGCATCACATTTTTCTGCTTTAGCTTTTTCGTCTAAAATTGCAAAAACTTCTTCAAGACGAGTAATCTGTACATCAGTCTCAGATTTGTGATTATTGATTGCATCTTTCAATTTTGGAGAAGTAGCATTTTTTTCCATTTTTACCAATGCTTTTGATAAATGCTTTTCTGCCCAATATAGATCCTTAAGTCCATCCACTAAAAACTCTCTTAGATTTTCAGCGGCATCGCTTTTTGCTTTAATTTTTCCGTTTGCAGTACTCTTTTGTGTAGTTGATCCCGATTTTGTCGAAGTACTTTTGCCTGTCTTGGATTCTGTTGATTTTGCCATAATAATAGTATTTAATTTGGTTTCAATTTCCAAATCTAAAATTAAGCCAATATCTATTGTATCGTTAAAATTGATCTAAAATTAAACAATTAGCATAAGCCATTATTTGTATAGGTTAAGGAATAAAGAGTTTGATAGAAGTTTCATCATTATAATACCCGTTACTAACAAGGAAGATTATTTTAAAAAACCTTTGAAATCATCGGACAGCTCTGCGTCTATATCTTAGAAAGGATTTTATTACTTCAGTAAAAATCTCTATTAAATTGCTTCTTTATATCTGTTTGGATAGATTCTGAATACAGAATCTATCCAAACAGAACAGGCTAAAAGTAGATGATATATACTTATAAAGAGTTATAAAGGGCTATGATTAAAGTAACTAAAAGTAAAGAAATCTCGATAGAATAACTACCTAAAGCATTGGTTGGACAAAAAGCAACGACACTAGGCCAGTATAATTGCACTCGACAGAACATAATTATTTTTTAAATTTGCTGAATGGAAAAATTAGATATCCTTATACTAAAATACTTATCACAAGGTTTAAAAATCGGTGAAATTCCAAAGCAACTTTCAGACGACGAATCAATCGTTGCCAGTAAAAGTAACATAGAAAAAAGACTTACAACAATTAGAAAAATATGCGGTGCTAAAACTCTTTTCCACCTCGCTGTGATAGCAAAAAAGAGAAAATTAATTTAGTAAACCATGATTGACTTTTAGTGGCTCTTGTGTTATCGTAATCTATTTGCACATTGTATAATATGGGCGAGATTTTTTTTAATGTAAGTATTTGAAACGATATTTGTTTTAATAAGCTATCTAGGATATATCATCTAATAATTTTCAAAAATCTCAGTTGAGGATTCCTTCATATCTTTCGAAGTATTGTCACCACTTTGGTTGGTGACAAAAATATGCACAAATTACATTTTGGCATGATGTATATATAATCTACAAGGTTCAAATCCAGAATGGGTTGTAAACGAAATTGCATCATACTATTTCCCTAATATGAAAGTGAAAATGGTTTTGGCTTTAGTAAAAATTTGAAATTATTACGTCAAAATCTTATAAAAAAACAACTATCAAAACCCTTATAATGTTTATAGGAAATTATATCAAGCAAATCAAAATTATTCCTTAAAGGAGGACGAGGTGAACACTTGGGGTTATCAGTTATTGGAACAGAATAAAAAAAATGAAGCATTGCAGGTCTTTAAGCTTAACACACTTCTATTCCCTAAAAGTTGGAATGTATATGATAGTTATGGTGAAATTCTAGAAACTTTAGGAAAACGAAAAGAAGCGATTATCAATTATAGAAAATCTTTGGAATTAAATCCGGACGACACCAATGCACGCAAATATCTAGACGATAAAAAATAAAGCCCGCAGCAAATACGTGTTTATGTAAAGCAGCCTGAAACAAAATCTGCCTTGACTCCATTATTCGCAAAGCTTACATCTTTATCCTATTGTTTGCTGAAATTAAGCCTTATTCTAACTTTTTGTAGCTTGCAGAAGTGGGGAGGTAAGGAATTCTAATAGCCGATTAAGGCTGACTTTGCAAATACAAAACCAAATTAATTAAACCTAACACGCCATTTTTTACAAACTGCTGCTAGCAGGCGTTTTTCTATTTATTCAATTTTTCTAATTCGGATAATTCACTTTTATATTTTTCAACATCCCAAATTAAATCCCAATTTTTAACATAATCAGAGATTAAATCCAGACCAACTTCGGTTCTTCTCTTATCTACATTGTCAGGATCAATTACAGGTAAAACATATGGAGTTTTAGTATTTGGATTTGTTCCTATTTGACTTCCGTATATTTGTTTTCTTCCTTCTCTAATTTCTATTCTGTCAATTAATAAAGCCAAAGAACTTGGATTTGCATTTCCTTTTTTTACAGCTTCTTTCATCATTGGTAAATATTTTTTTTGAGTTTCCAAATCTGAATGTTGAATGACAAGAAATAATGCACTATTGGCTTGCGCGCCCACTTTGTCTTTGCCAACCCAACCTTTTTCATCTAATATTTTTTTTACTTTTAATAAGTTAATTGAGTCTTTTTGATTTGTTATTTTCCACAGGTTATTCATTTCTTTAGAATCCTGACCGAATTTTTTTTGAGTTTCATCCATTTGAATTCTATATTTTTGGTCTTCTTCAAGAATTGTCAATAATTCAGCCTTTAATGGTTTGTCATAATTTGCTTCTATGAACTCTAATTTTTTTTCTAACTTTTCAATTGTTTCTCCCCATTCTTTTTTTGAATGTAAACTTTCTAAATCTGTATCAGAATTTAAGTGCTTTAGATTTGTCCAACCTTTTTCAATTGATAAGTTCAACCATTTAAATGCCTTTTTTGTATTTCCTGCTAAAGAGGATGCACATGCACCATTATATAAGTGATTTGGATTGCTGCTTTCAATTTTAAAAGCTTTATCATATAAATCAGTAGACATGTTGTAATCTTTTGTTTCTTATAATTTATCAGCTTCACTTATTAATTTTAAATATTCCTGAGCGTCAACGCTTGTGAATAAAAATAATAATAACAAAGTATAGATACTGTTTCTCATTTTTCTGTATTTAATTTAAAAATTTTAGATCTTTAGATTCTGTTTCAAAATGGCTGCTAACTTTCAAATTTGCAAATTGCGTCAATCTGATTTATATAACTTCATAACGCCATTTATGATACTACTAATATAAAATTTATTTTGATGAGTTGATTGTTAAATTCTTACAAAAAATTTGCATCCTAACTTTTCGATGAATTGGCGAATATTTTGTTTTTTTAATGGAAATCTTAAACTGACACCTGAGCAGGTAAGATCCACGAATTGTCGAAAAACTAAAGATACAAAGGTGGAGCGCAATATAATAAAAAAGCAACGGTCTTTTCTGCAGTAACGGTCGATGATATGTTCTCGTTAAAATCAATCAATCATAAATATCAACCGTATAGCAGCAAATAAGGTTTTGCCTTGAATTTTCACCAAAAATACAACTTATGAACTTTCAGATTAGGTTTCGATTTTACCGTAGAAAAAACCAAGACATATGAAAGCTGCTTTTACTTTTTGCTTCAGCATAATTTATATAATAATGCAGTACCATTGCCAAAACCCACTTCAAAAAAAACCAGAATTTGCTGCGGAAACAAGACCGATAGTCAAAGTCATCCATTTACCTCTATTTAGTATTTGCGAATCAACTATCCTTAGTATCAAACGTACCAATCCAAATAAAGCCTACTGATCATTCGAAGGATTAATGATAATTCACAGTCATAAAAGTGAATTATTAAAAAAGAAAATTTTTCTTTATTGTATGAATTATTTTGGTAGTTTTATTGCTGAAAAACAAGCAGCTTAGAAACACTCAAAACCTAATTCTGAACTGTTCGTAGTTCACTTTAATTAATAATAAAAAAAATATATGAAAATTAAATTACTCTCTCTAATCGTGACTTTCACGTTAAGCATCTCTGTATTTAGCCAAGACATTTCTTTCGAATCTTCCGAAGGCTTTGTATTGGGAGATATCAATAATCAACAAGGCTGGACTTCTTATGGAAGTGCCACACCCAATAATGCAGCAATTATCAATACCACATCAACTTTGGGAACCAATTCTGCGAACGTATTAGCTACCAACACCATAAACGATGGTGGAATAAAAAAGAATGTTAACGGCTTTGCAAAGACCGAATTTTCGTTCGACTTTAAAATATCCGCTATTGATGAATCTGACTACTTTATGTCTGTTAGGGATAACTCAAATACGATACTTGGCGCTTTTGTCATCGATTATGAGCAGGGAAATGTTGCTATTTATGACGGTATTATGGATGATGTAACAGAAACTTCCATTGATGTTTCACCGAATGTATGGTATAATTTTAAAATGATTGTTAATATGGCTACCCACAGCGTGCAATATTTTGTGAATAATATATCCGTGGGAAGCAAAACCTTTCTGACCAGTGCAAGCGGTTTTCAAGTCATCGATTTCGCTTTTGATGATTACGATTCTGGATTTACTGTAGATAACATCAAAATCTCAAATGCTGATAATCTGTCGACCTCCGAAATATCTCAGGATAAAAAAGTACATATTTATCCTAACCCTACGTCAGATTTCCTTCATGTTTCTACAACAGAAAATATTAAATCATTGGAGGTTTATGATCTCTTGGGAAAATTAGTTTTAAAAGATACTTCAGGAAAAAATCAGATCTCGGTATCATTTTTAAACACAGGAATGTACATCATAAAAGTCAACACCAACCATTCCACTTTTACAACAAAATTCACCAAGAAATAAAAACTCATTTAAACATAAAATCACTCCAATCCAGGAGTGATTTTTTGATTCAGTTCAGCAATTTAAAACTATTTTTTTGACGATATGTGCGTAATGTGAAGCTTCCTATAAAACAGTAATCCCAAGTTGCATGTACTAATTTTACGTCCAGTAAAAGTTAAGCATAAAACCTTAATTTTAACCTATGAAACGGGAGCGAAAAATCTATGATCCTACTTTTAAGACCAAAGCCGTTCAACTAAGCAATGAGCGAACGAATATCTCGTAACTTGCACGAGAACTCGGAATTTCAGTCACACTGCTTTACAAATGGCGCAAAGAATATGAAGAATTTGGGGAAGATAGCTTCCCTGGGAATGGTAATTTAAAACTTACACCCGAACAGGAAAAAATCCACGAACTGGAGAGAAGGCTCAAGGATGCAGAGCTAGAACGTGACATATTAAAAAAAGCAATTGGCATTTTTTCCAAGAACGGTCGATGAAATATGAATTCATTAAAAATCATGAGTATTTATTTTCGATTGAAAAAATGTGTAATGTTTTAAAAATAACTTCCAGTGGTTATTATAAATGAAAAAAACAGGCTCTTTAATAAGAGATTGCTTTCGAAAGAAAAAATAAAACAGCAAATAACTTCAATTTATTTCTCATCAAAACAACTCTACAGAAGTCCTAGAATTGCATTTTGAGTTGAATTCAATGGAGCTGGAAATTTTCGAATATATCGCGAAGTCTAGTGCAACAAAAAAGACGTCACAGCACACTTAATTATCAAACAATAGAAGAATTTAATTTTATTGTAAACTTGCAATTATAATGGTTTTGATTGACATAGCTATTTGTGGTACATAAAATTGAAAACATATTCACTTTTAGGATTATTTATGATTTCAATCATAAATAATGATAATATTGCAATATATTCCCCACCAATTAAACTTAAATTCAATAAATGGCAGAATAATTGCAAATGTATAAATAGAGTTTATTGCAAATTTATAATAACCAAAGCACCTTAATATATTAACTATGGATCGACAATCAAGAAAAAATAAGCCGAATTTTCTAATTATTATCCTGCTTTCATTAATCCCCTTAACCGTATTAGTTTATTTTATATTACAGATGGTTTTTCCTTCGTTATTTCAATCTATGCCAACTGGTGAAATTCAGCCAGTGCAACCTGACAGGTAATCATTTTACTGCTATTATGTTTTCACCTGATACTGTAAATTGCGAACGTAAATGAAAAATTTGCAGCCCCAACATTTTTTTTATTGCTAGTAATTGCGATGGTAATAATGGTTATTATGATCTGTCTCATAAATTACTAAATATCTATTTATCTAAATTGTTTACACTAAATCAACAATAATATATGAACTTACTATGTTATAGTCATCTGTCGTGGAATTTTGTTTACCAGCGACC